>Ga0308160_10000870_pt1 | contig 48623 bp, 41 predicted proteins | sample PhyFR1_FD_201036 | JGI IMG/M metagenome (GOLD analysis project Ga0308160, IMG submission 201036) | Phyllosphere microbial communities from UC Gill Tract Community Farm, Albany, California, United States - DLSLF.R1 | ecosystem: Host-associated > Plants > Phyllosphere > Unclassified | place: USA...
GAAGCACGGCAAGCGCGTCCAGGCCCTCGGCGGGGCTAAGAACCACGCCATCGTGATGCCCGACGCCGACCTCGACAACGCCGCCGACCACCTCGCCGCCGCCGCGTTCGGCTCCGCCGGGGAACGCTGCATGGCGATCTCCGTCGCCGTCGCCGTTGGTGACGCCGCTGACCTGCTGGTCAAGAAGGTCGAAGAGCGTGCCCTGGCCGTGAAGGTCAACAACGGCACCGCGCCGGACGCCGAAATGGGCCCGGTCATCACCCCCGCCTCCAAGGAACGCATCGTCCGGATCGTCACCGAAGCCGAAACCTCCGGCGCCGCCATGGTCGTGGACGGCCGCGACCTCGTCGTCCCCGGCCACGAAGACGGCTTCTGGGTCGGCCCCACCGTGATCGACCACGTCAAGACCGAAATGACCGCCTACCAGGAAGAGATCTTCGGACCCGTCCTCGTTGTGGTCCGCGTTGATACCCTCGAAGACGGCATCAAGCTGATCAACGCCAACCCCTACGGCAACGGCACCGCCATCTTCACCTCCTCCGGCGCCGCAGCCCGCAAGTTCCAGCGCTCGGTGACCGTGGGCATGATCGGTATCAACGTGCCCCTTCCCGTCCCGGTCGCGTACCACTCCTTCGGTGGCTGGAAGGCCTCCCTCTTCGGCGACAAGCACATCTACGGCCCCGAGGGCGTTTCCTTCTACACCCGCGGCAAGGTCATCACCTCCCGCTGGCCCGAAACCCACCACGCCTCCGGCGCCTCCTACAACTTCCCCTCCCATGCAGACGAACATACAGTTCGACATGACGGAATCACCGAAGGCCTCCCCGATGAACTCACCGGCGGAGACGATGCCGTGCCGGGCCGCGCCGATGACAACAGCGAAGGGCGGGGACGTCGGGACTGAGGTCCAATCGACCCTGCAAGCACCGCAACTATTCAGCAAGGAAGAAGCAATGATTGAGACCCTCCGCGTAGCCGTGATCGGAGCCGGACGCATGGGCGCCGACCATATTCAGCGCCTGCACAAGCGCATCCAGGGAGCCGAGGTTGCCGCCGTCGTCGATGTCGACCTCGCCCGTGCCCAGGCCGCCATCGAAGGCATCCCGGGCGCGGTCGCCCTGGCCGACGCAGAGGAAGCCCTGAACAACGGCGACGTGAACGCCGTTCTTCTCGCAACCCCGGGCTTCCTGCACGAGGACATCCTGCTCAAGGCCCTGGCCAAGGACATCCCGATCCTGTGCGAAAAGCCGCTGACGCCGGACGCCGAGTCCTCCTGGAAGGTGGTCCAGGCCGAGGTCGAACTGGGCCGAAAGCGAATCCAGGTCGGCTTCATGCGCCGCTTCGACGCCGAATACGCAGCGCTTCGCTCCATCATCCGGGATCACGAGCTGGGTGAGCTTCTGATGCTGCACCACCAGCACCGCAACCCCGTAGTGCCCGAAACATTCACCAACGAAATGCTGATCAACGACTCCGTTGTCCACGAGTTCGACGCCATCCGCTTCTTCACCGGCGAGGAGATCACCAGCATCCAGGTCCGCCTAGGCAAGGCCACCAAGAACGCCTCGAAGGGCCAGCACGACCCTCAGCACGTCCTGATAGAAACCGAATCAGGTGTCCTGGCCGACGTCGAAATCTATGTCAATGCCAAGTTCGGCTACGAAGTGGCCACCCAGGCTTCCTTCGAAGAGGGCATCGTCAGCATCGGCGGTGACAAGGGCCCCTACACCCGCAGCGCCGGCCGCTGGGGCGGCAACGTCACCCCCGGCTTCGAAGAACGCTTCGGCGCCGCCTACGACGTCGAAATCCAGTCCTGGGTCGATGCCGCACTCCGCGGCGAAATTGGCGGCCCCTCCGCTTGGGACGGCTACGCCACCGCGGCATGCTGCGAAGCCGGCCTTGAAGCCCAGAAGAACGGCGAAAAGGTGGCCGTGAAACTCGCCCCGAAGCCGGACCTCTACAACTAGCCGAAACCACCGGATCATGCCCTGACGGACACAAGGAGTGACGATGAAAATTGCCCTGGATCCCACGCCGTTCCACCACAGCCACAGTCTGCTGGAGTTTCCGCGTGTGGCAGCCGACCTCGGCTACAAGTATCTACAGATGACCCCGCACGCCGATTTCATCCCGTTTTTCAACCATCCAAAGGCCGATGACGAGCTCGTGGGTAAGCTGAAGGCCGCGTGTAAGGACGCCGGTGTCGAAATCGCCTCCGTCCTGCCGGTCCTACGCTGGTCAGGCCCGGATGAAGACGCCCGTGAAGCAGCGGTCCGCTATTGGAAGCGCGCCATCCAGATCACCGCGGACCTCGGCGTCAGCACCATGAACACCGAATTCAGCGGACGACCGGAAAAGGCTGAAGAGTCCGAACGGGCCTTCTACCGCTCCATGGAAGAACTGCTGCCCGTCATCGAACGCGAAGGTATCGATGTCCTGATTGACCCGCACCCGGACGACTTCGTGGAAGAGGGGCTGGCTGCCCTGCGCGTCATTCGCGGAGTCAATTCTCCAAACGTCGGTATGGTTTACGTTGCATCGCACACATTCCACATGGGCAACAAGCCGCTGGAGATCATGCGGGCCGCAGGGGACAAGCTTCGCCTGGTGCACGTGTCCGACACCATGAACCACCACGCCTCGCATGGGCTGCGCTACATCACCAACCCGCCAGGCAACGCCGTCCGCGTCCATCAGCACCTCAAGATCGGCGACGGCGACGTCAACTGGGACGAATTCTTCGCTGGGTTGAAAGACATCGGCTTTCTGGACCGCAACAACACCGTGATGGTGTCCAGCGTGTTCGCAGAGAACGAGAACGCTGAAGAGGTCTCCCGTTTTCAGCTCAAGACGATGACGGACTTTATCGACCGTACAAAGTAGGACGGAAGAACGGCCGCAAATCAATATTACGATGCCAAGTTGGCGTCCTGACGTGACTGCTTCACACAAATGAACTGGCTTGCCCGGCGGGACGCAACCCCACTTTCGCGCGGAATCCCCTACATCTTCCGATTGACACCACTACATCGCTTAGGACAAACACTCATGAGTAACTGGGTCTACCCACTGGGAACCGCCGGGGACGGCATCTGGGACGTCTCCATCGGCACTTCCGATTCCACCTTGGCTGTCGACGGCTGGGCCCACACGGGCTTGAAGGTCGCAACCCTTACCCCGGGTGCCGTCGTCGAACTTCCCGCCGGCGGGGAAGAGCGCATAGTCGTACCGTTGAATGGCGCCTTCATTGTGACGGTCAACGACAGCCAGTACACCCTTGAAGGCAGAGGGTCAGTTTTCCACGGACCAACAGACGTCCTGTACACCGGCATCGATAAGGCCATCACAATCAGTTCAACCGAGGGTGGCAGGGTTGCTGTTGCCACGGCACCGGCGGCGGCGGAGTATCCAACCCGTCTCATCACCGCGGCCGAAACTCCTGCTGAACTGCGGGGGGCCGGCAACTGCTCGCGTCAGGTCCACAATTTCGGGACACCAGCAACACTGGAAGCCGACCGCTTCATTGTTTGTGAGGTCATCACCCCCGCGGGCAACTGGTCCTCCTACCCTCCCCACAAGCACGATGAAGAAAAGGACGGCGAAACGCACCTCGAGGAGATCTACTACTTCGAAACCCGCGTTGCGCCCAACTCTCCAGTCCCAGCGAACTCGGACGCCATCGGATACGCCCGCGTTTATGCCTCTGACGAACGGCCAATCAACGTCTCGGCCGAAGTCCGCACGGGTGATGTCGTGCTGGTGCCTTACGGCTGGCATGGACCGGCAATGGCAGCCCCCGGCTACGACCTCTACTACCTCAACGTGATGGCCGGTCCGGGACGTGTCCGTGATTGGCTCATCAGTGATGACCCCCACCACGGCTGGATACGCCAAACATGGGAAGGCCGGGACGTCGACCCCCGGCTGCCCTTTAGCGCGTAGATAACCGCAAACTGCGACAGAAGGCCCCCGTGTTTTTCGGGAGCCTTCTGTCGCATGCCCGCTACCCGGCCGCGCAGTGGACCAGTAGCGCACATCAACTCTCGGCCAAGTTAAGTGTTCAATTTCGGAACTCGCAGAATAAAGTGACCACACCTCTTCTCGCTTCACGGACACGCACTCCATCTGTAAGAAAAACTTCATCTCGCGGTATGGACAAGATATCCGTCTTGTGACAAATTAGATGGCAGCAGCGAAGTTTCACCGGCTGATGCCTAAGACGACCGCTGGCAGATTTCATTAGGGAAGTCCAACGAAGCACCCCCTGGAGGGACCATGAACCGCTTTCTTTCCGCCTCCGCACTCGGCGCCGCCGCCGTGCTTGCTCTGGCAGGATGCAGCTCCAATTCCGACACCGCTGGCAGCACCAGCCCTGGTGAGAAGATAAAGATCGGTTTGGCTTATCCGGCAGGCAATGAGACCTACTGGACCGCCTACATTAACGCGGCCCAGGAAGAAGCAAATAAACTCGGCGTCGATATCACCTTCACTGATGCCAAAAGCGACGCCAATACACAGAACGAGCAGGTGAACTCCCTGGTGGCCGCTGGCGCGAAGGGTATTTCCATTTCCTCCGTGGAACCCACCGCGAACAAGCTCGCCGCGCTGGCTGCGACTGATGCCGGGATTCCGCTGATCACCAGCAACCGGACTTTGGACCTCGACTACGGCGGCGAATCGGGAGCCAATCCGCGCGTACATGTCGGCTTCAATGATCACGAGATCGGCCAGAAACAGGGGGAACTGGTCATCAAGGCGTGCGAGAACATCGACCCCTGCCAGGTCGTACTTGAAGAGGGTACCGCCGGATCAACCACCCAGGTGCAGCGCACCGGAGGTCTTGAGGAGGCCATCAAAGGCTCGCCCAACATCAAGATCCTCGATAAGCAGAACAACGACTTCGATCCCACCAAGGCCGTTGACGTGACGCAGTCGCTCCTCCAAAAGCACGCAAAGTTCGACGTTCTCCTGACCCACGAGGACCCCACCGCCGTGGCAGCAGCCCGCGTGATTGAGGGTGCAGGCCGCGCGGCCGAAGTTAAGGTCATCGGCATCGGCGGAAGCAAAGACGGCATCAACGCCGTCAAGGCCGGCAACCTGTTCGGTACCGTCTGGCTGTCCCCGGGGCAGGACGGGGGCTTCGCGGTCGCCTCACTGGTCTCAATCATCAAGGGCGAAGCCATCAAGGACCTCAAGACCGGTGGAGAACGGCCTACTGTTGAGGTTCCCACCGTCAGCGTGACCAAGGAAAACGCTGAGCAGTACCCGGGTGAGTGGTGACCCCAGGGTCCATCATGTAGTTGGGAACAGCGTGCCGGCGAATGGTCCACCCTTCGCCGGCACGCTGTTGTCCAACGCCATGTGGCTTGCAGGAATGCTGGCGACCATCCACCGAAACTGCAGATGAAAGTTGTAGGTGGAGTCTGTCCCACCGCTTAAATCGGTCAGCCTTTCAGAGAGGCATCGGAGCTACTACCATCGCCCACCGTAACCGTGCCCGATGTTCACGTCTGCCCCACCCTTAACCCTGCGCTGTCGGACGCGGTCTGTCACTTCAGAGTGCTGAAGTTCCGGCCATAACCGTATCTTGCGGCCGCACCCGACCTTCATAGGAGATTCCATGAGCTTCCGCCTCGCAGTCTGCGCCGAATTGGTCTATGGGGAACTGCCGCTTATCGAACGGGTAAAGCGCATTCATGCCCAGGGTTTTGAAGTCGAAATCTGGGACACCAGAGACCAGGACATCTCCGCCCTAACTACCACCGGTGCTCGCTTCTCCTCAATGAGCGGCTATTTCGGTGGCAGCCTTATTGATGCCAGCAGCACCGACGAAGTCTTAGCCTCTGCTAAAAAGCTGATTCCCACGGCACTGGACCTCGGAGTCGAACGAATGGTGATACACCCTGCTGAATTAGGGAAACGAGGCATCGCGGTCAGGCCAATCCATCGTTCCACTGGCAGCATGTGGCTCACCGCGTTGCGCACCTTGGAGCGTCTTGCCTCCTTGGGGGAGAGGCACGGTGTCACCTTTGCATTGGAAAACCTCAACACCACTCATGACCACCCCGGCATACCCTTGGCTCGTGCCAAAGATACTCTTGCCCTCGTCGAGGCCGTAGACCATCCCAATGTCAGAATGATGCTCGATCTCTACCATGCTCAGATCGGCGAGGGAAACCTGATTGAACTTGCCAGAACTGCTCTGCCGTATCTTGGCGAGGTACAAGTAGCTGACGTCCCTGGCAGGTTTGAACCCGGCGCCGGCGAGGTCAACTATGCGGCAGTGGCTTCAGCTCTCAAGCAGGCTGACTACACCGGTGTGATCGGCATGGAAGCTGCTGCATCCGGTGGTGACAGCATCATCGCAGGGGACCAGGCACTTTCGGCTTTCCGCTCAGCCTTCAGCGGGTGATGTCCCGGATCGGAATCTGCGCGCCAATTGCTGCCAAAGTCGTAACGAATGCGCTTCCGTGCGACGTCTCCTGGCGTCTCACTGCTCGTTCGAACGCTGCCCGATTTTCGCATCTACCAGGAGTGCACATGGCTCACCCGCCGCACCCAAGCAGTTCCGCGGGCACTGCTCACGCCTGGAATCCCCGCCTTGCCCTGCTGGTTGCGGCAACGTTCTTCATGGAGTTTCTTGACGGAACAGTCCTCACCACCGCGATCCCCAACATATCCGAGGACTTTGGGGTCCCGGCGGCCGACGTCAACATCACCATGACGGCGTACCTGCTGACCGTGGCCGTCGGCATCCCCATCAGCGGCTGGCTCGCGGAACGGTTCGGAGCCCGGCGTGTCTTTTGCGTGGCCATCGCCGTCTTCACGGCCGCCTCGCTGGCGTGTTCGCTCAGCCAGGACCTCACCATGCTGACTTTGAGCCGTATCGCCCAGGGAGCCGGCGGCGCCATGATGGTCCCGGTGGGAACCCTTGTGGTGCTGCGCGGAACGCCAAAATCCGAATTGCTCCGGGCCACCGCTTTCCTGGTATGGCCGGGACTCCTGGCTCCGGTCCTGGCCCCGCTTGTGGGCGGTGCCTTGACCACCTACCTGTCCTGGCATTGGATCTTCCTGATCAACCTGCCCCTCGGTGCGGCCGCCTTCCTGGCCGCCCTGCGCCTGGTGCCCAATTCGCCTGGCGACCGGAGCCGTCGCCTCGACTGGCCCGGGCTGTTCCTCACCACGTTCGGTGTCGGCGCCCTGGTGGTTGGCCTGGAACTGGCCAGCGCCCATCCGGATGCGCCGTGGGCGGGAATCACCGCGGCAACCGGTGCTGCTGCTCTGGCCGCCGCCGTAATGTGGATGCGCCGCGCCCGGAACCCGTTGTTCGACCTGGACGTGTTCCACACCCGCACTTTCCGGGCCATGGCCACAGGCGGGTTCGTTTACCGCCTGACCATCAGTTCCGTGCCGTTCCTGCTGCCCCTGATGTTCCAGACAGGCTTTGGCTGGTCCCCCATCCATGCCGGCATCATGGTGGCCGCCGTGTTCACCGGCAACATCGGCATCAAACCGGCCACCACACCGCTGATTCGGCGCTTCGGCTTCAAGGCAGTGCTGGTCTTTGCTTCCCTCGCCTCGGCTGCCACTTTTGCCTGCTGCGCCCTCCTGACCCCCGAAACTCCACAGGCCCTGACCTTCGCCCTCCTCGTCTGCAGCGGCGCCTTCCGCTCCATCGGGTTCTCGGCCTACGCCTCCGTGCAGTACGCGGATATCGCCCCCGGACAGCTCACGTCAGCCAACACCGTCTCAGCCACGCTCGTGCAGCTGGGCACGGGCACGGGAATCGCCGTCGGGGCCCTCCTGATCCGGATCTTCGACGGCCTGGATGCCTTTCCGGCTGATGCTGCAGGTCCCTTCCGTGGCGCGTTCCTGGCCATGGCGGCGCTGATGCTGGCCAGCACCATGGACAGCCTCCTTCTTCCGCAGCACGCCGGTGCGGAAGTCAGCAGGGTAGATGCTTCACAAGAGTTAGAGACATGACCTCCACCATGGCTTCGTGGTCGCCCTTACCAAAACGGATATTCGGGTCAAGTAGCCGACGAGTACCCAAGCCGAAGGAGGGCCCGGTACCCGCGGCACCTGGCGAAGTAGCGAGGTCGTCTCGTCGAGAGGCCGGCGTCGGCGTCAGAATAGCGCGCAGTTCCGTTTTATAGACGTCCTTAGATGGCGTAAAAGGCGTTCTGGGCAGAATCTCCATCGCCGCCCTAAACAAGCCGTTGATGAAATCCGTCAAAGAGATTTTCGCAAGAGCGTCTCATGATGAGCTCAGACCTTGCCTGGCGATCGCAAGCGCCGTACGCCCTCGGACTCTCGGAAAAGTGGCAGCGTAGCGATGACGCCCCTTACGACCGGACTTCCTTCTTGAGGGCTTCAGTCAGCTTCTGCAGGGTTCTTGCCGTGTTGCTTGCCTCCTGCTCGCTCCAGTCGTACAGGTGTTCCTCGAGGGTTGTCGCCAGTTGCCGGTCAATTTTCCGAAGTCTCTCCACACCCGCTGTGGTGATTGCCAGCAACTGGACCCTCCCGTCATGACTATCCCTTTTTCGAACCAGATAGCCCCGATCCTCGAGATTCGTTATATGTCGGCTTAGCACCGGGGCGCCGACACCAATCCGTTGTGCAAGTCGAGATGCGCGCGTCTCTCCTTCCCCTACAAGACGAAGCACGAACTGATGGGCTACCCCCATGTCATCCCCACGGGGGCCGGTGAGAGCAATACACCGCACTGCGCGCTGAAGATCCAAGATTTCGTCAGCGAGCTGGCCGGCCGTCCTGGCGGCTAATACCACTACTCCAACTCCTAAACTTGCCTAAGGAAACTATAAGGCTGCAGCGAGAGCACCCGCCTACTTGCCGCAGAAAGTGTTGACATCTTCATAATACGGATTATGGTCATACATACTACGAGCAAAAGGGTGATGCGGTACCCAGACAGACCAGAAAGGGGCGTGGCCCGCGGTTCGACGGCACTCCGACGATCAGCGGGAAATACTGCGCCCTACCGGACTCATTCACATCCCAAACGGACTATTTAGCGGTTATCTCAATGAGGAGAAAGTTGAGTGTATGAGACAGGCGCTGTATCTCTGTGGAAGGTCCCGAGGCAACAAACTGCGCGGCTCATCACCGGTCGAAACAGGCTGCAGGGGGAACCTGCAGAGGCTGCTTCATTTCCCCGACCGAGTTCGCGTACATCCCTGTCGACAGTGGCCTGTCCGAGGATAAAATCTTCGGCCCTGTGCTTGCAATCACGCCTTTTGATTCGGAGGCAGCGGCGACCGCCATTGCTAACTCAAGCCATTACGGGTTGGCCGGTTACCTCCACACAAACGACCTCACCCGGGCGCTTCTCGTCTCCGACGTACTGGACGCCGGCCAATAGCTGTACGGATCCCCTCAGATGTTGGCCTCAGCACCCTTTGGAGGAACCAAGTCCAGCGATTCGGTCGTGAGGGCCGCCTGGCCAGTATCGAAGAGTTCATCCCCACAGTAACGTCAACATCCGCCTCCGCTAAGAATTAGGCTGGCCGCTGCGAACAAGCGTCGTGGCATCCAGGACCAATCCCTCCAACTTCCTCTGAATGAAAAGAGCTGGCTCATGACCCCAGAGCTGTGGTCCATCGTCGCGTTCGTCGCGATCTTCATCTTCGGCACCAGCCTCAATGTCAATCTCGGCGTGCTCGCCTTTACCGCGGTATTCCTACTCGCCGCCACCGTAGCCGACGTACCTATGACCGAGATTTACACGTTCTTCCCGGGAGACATCTTCATTCTGCTGTTTGGAATGTTGCTACTCCTGTCGCTGGTAAAAGCTGTCGGCGTGCTGGACTGGCTCGTGACAATCACAATTTCCAGTGTGCGTGGACGGCTCATATTCATTCCATGGGTGCTGTTCGCGCTTGCGGCGGGCTCGTCCGCTATAGGCCCCGGGGCGATGGTGCTCCTCGCAGGTATAGGTGTCTCCTTCGCGCGGCAGTACAACATCAGCCGCTTGCTGCTGGCCCTCATGATCATTCACGGCTCCCAGGCTGGTGGGCTCTCACCAGTGAAGCCCTACTCCGTGGTTGTCCGCGGCATCGTTGAGAAAGCGGGATTCGAATTCGATCCCATGGTGCTCTTCGCTGGCGGCTTTGTCTACAACTCTCTCGCGGCCCTCGTCGGCTTCACTGTGCTCGGAGGCTGGAAACTGATGCGCCGCACGGAGTCGGTCGAGTCCTTCACACTGGACATCGCTGAGGCTCCCGGCAACGCGAGCATTACCGGACACAACGCGTCAGGGCAGTCCTCCAGGCCCATCCGCACGGGGGCTCCCATCACCCCAACAGCCGGAAGCGGCAGTCGCACTGCGGGACTCACCGATACGGTTGTCCTTGACGACTCGTTCAGCACCACCAGTACGATGCCTCCGGACCGCAACCGGACTGAGATACTGCTGAGGCTTGCGATGCTCGCAGCCATCCTGACACTGATCGTCGGGACCGGGTTCCTTAAGTGGGATCTTGGTGCGACCGCGATAGTCGTCGCGACCGCGCTGGCCTTCCTCATCCCGGCAAAGCGCCGCGCCGGAATCCTGGAGAACATCTCCTGGTCCGTGGTCGTACTTCTGGCAGGTATGTTCACATTCATGGCCCTCCTCGAACATATGGGTACCATCGATTTCATTGTTGCCGGCCTGCAATCGCTCGGATCCGTCCTCCTCGCCCTCCTCGTCATTTGCTACATCTCAGGCATGGTCTCGGCCGTCGCGTCGTCGTTCGCCACTGTCGCGGCGACCCTACCGATGGCTATGGCCATCATCCAGGGAACGCCGCTGGCTACGGGTCTGGGTGCGACACTGGTCGCGACAGCGATTGTGGTCGCGTCCACGATTGTCGATATCAGTCCTTTTTCAACCATGGGCGCCCTTGTCCTCGGTGCGGCCGAGCCACACGAACAGAACGCATTCCAACGCATTCTGCTGAAATATGCAGGCGCGATCGTGGTACTTGCCCCTGGCGCAGCATGGGTGACTCTTATCCTGCCCCTCTGGGTGCTCGCATAATGCGCCCGCAACCGGTAGGTGGTGCACCCAGAGCGCAGGGGCATGGCCCGCTGCTCGACGACACTCGACGATAAGCGGAGAATGCGGCGCCCTCCCGGCCTCATTAACCCAACGGACTATTTCCGGTCATCGCAATGCGGCGAAAGTTGCGCTCTCCCGGTTGCGGTTGTGCGCTGACGCGGTTCCAGAAGGGTGATACGGCGCGACTGCTTTGCCCCCACGGCCGCAATCTCCATCCGCACGAATGAGGCCCGCCGGGCTTGGATGCAGCGCCTTCTCATGGCGTAAGAACCCGCTGGTCGGGCTTGCCCAGCACGTGCGAGTACGGGCAAGCCCGACCATGGCTGGTCCGACCCTTCTTAAAGCGAGTACGAAGGAGCGACGGCAGTTCGGCGCCCAGGCAACGTTCGGGTCAGTTTATCTTCTCGCCGGGCGGGCCGGCTTGGTGGACGAGCTGGTCGACGTGCAATGCTGCCATGGCTGCGTCCAGGTAGCTGCCGAACGGTTCGCTCTTGTCGGAGGAGAACCAGGCGCGGCGCGCGGCTTGCATACACGCAAAAGCGGCGCCAACGATCGCCGCAGGCCTTGGATCAGATGGGACAGGACTCTCACCGGTGAGGCGGATGGCGACGCGGCCGATGAGAAGCTCCTGGACGCGGTGCATTTTCTCGAGGTAGCGAGCGTTCAGTTGAGGGGTGCTGCGCACGATTTCATCCATCGCGTCATTGCGAGCCCGCTGGTGGTCGTCCTGAACGTAGTCGAGGGTGATGTCGAATACCCGGCGCAGAGACGCCCATATCGGCTCCTCGGAAGGTCGGTCATCTAATGCTTCGGCCATGCGGTCTGCGAAGAGGTCGTACTTGCCGATCACCAAGTCGTCTTTGGAGGGAAAGTATCGGAAGAAGGTGCGCTTGGACATGCCTGCTGCCGCTGCGATCTGTTCGACAGTGGTGTCTTCGTATCCTTGGGCGAGAAACAGATCCTGCGCTACCGACGTCAGCTCGGTCTGGGCCAACCGTCGCGTGCGCTCACGCATCGGCACGGGCGTGCTCTCACTCATGCAACTATCGTAACGCCAAAGCGCACGATTGACACCTAGTGTCATTTTAGGCATATAGTGTTGCTGATGGCGTTACAGGAACGCCCCGAGACTCCAGGAGCATCATGAGCAAGGTTTGGTTCGTCACCGGCGCATCGAAAGGCTTTGGCCGTGAGTTTGTTTCGGCTGCACTAGATCGGGGCGACAAAGTCGCGGCGACAGCCCGCAACACCGACACCCTCATCGACCTGGTCCAGAAGTACGGAGACGCCGTCCTTCCCATCGAGCTTGATGTCACCGACCGTGATCAGGTGTTCGCTGCAGTGAAGACCGCCCACGCGACCTTTGGCGCCCTCGACATCGTGATTAACAACGCTGGCTATGGCCTCTTCGGCACGGTCGAAGAGATCACCGAACACCAACTGCGCGACCAGTTGGACACGAACTTGTTCGGCGTGTTCCATGTTACTCAGGCCGTCCTCCCGATCCTCCGCGAGCAGGGGTCAGGTCACATCATTCAGATCTCCACAATCGGCGGAGTCGCGGCCTTCCCAACTCTCGGCGGCTACCACGCCTCCAAGTGGGCTCTCGAGGGCCTGACCGAATCCCTCGCGCAGGAGGTCGCCGGGTTCGGAATCAAGGTCACCCTGATCGAACCCGGTGGATTCGATACCGACTGGGCCAGCACATCAGCGACCGTCGCAGACGCACAGCCCCAGTATGCGCCCATTCATGACGCCATGGCTCAGCGGGCTGGTGCGCCCAGCCCCAAGCCCATTGGCTTCGGTTCCGCGATCCTTAAGGTGGTCGATGCCGAGAAGGCGCCCCTCCGCGTGTTTTTCGGTGAACAGCCCACGCAAATTGCCCCGTATCTCTACCAGCAGCGCCTCGACGAGTGGGCCGCGTGGGCCCCCGTTTCCCGTGAAGCCGAAGGCAAGTAACAACGTTGCAGGGGCGGAAAGCATCAGTGTTCCGCCCCTCCAGTTTGCCTTGCTGGGGCATATTCATCTTGAAGTGATGGGAGCATTTTGCAGCCTTATCGACTTCGCCCTTCAGCCGCCTCGTCGCGGCGCTGGGCGGATGGAATTCCAACCCCGCCAATAACGCTGGCTCGCCGATACAGAGCGGCTGTTCGTTCAACGCCAGCTGGGCAAACCCTTGAGTCATTGATAAAATCCGCTCGCGGGAGCCTCATCATAACGTGAGTACCCCTCGTCCGATAATGCTACCAACGCGGAGGTCAAGCGGTTGCCCCTGCGCCGCCGAGCGGAGCAGCCATCGCTAGTGCGAGATCGCCGATCGATAGCACGTCACGCTCCCGCGCAACCATGAACACAGCCAGCCGCCGTCGTTGCTCTTGCTGTACAGCGCAGGTCGGGCTGTCATCACCCTGGCGGCACAGTGGGGAAGACCTTGCATAGGCCGTAAGGGTTCACGGTTGACGTGTCCCCGACTGTGACGGTTTTTACCGCATTCCCGACTGTTGCGATCTCCCCGATGTTCTCGTGCCCGAGGGTGTAAGGCCCGGTCCAGGGCCGAATTGAATGCCGTGGTGCATGCCCTCAATGTTTGTGCGGCACACTCCGGCCGCCTTCATATGGAAAAGTACCTGATCCGGCCCTGCTGCGGGAACGGGGCATCTTGCCTTTCCGCTGGCTTGCCGAGTGCGGGTATACGATACGCACGCTTGGTCAGGGGGAAGTACTGCTGTCGTCATGCTTTCGAGGTCTTTTTCGGAAGTCAGGTGTCGAGGAAGACCGAATCCGGATGGAGACAGTCACCTCGTTGGCCCTGGTCAGGAGTTGGACTTGCTGTGCGGAGTCGTTTTACGAGAGAGACGCAGGTCACGCTCAAGTATGGTTCCGAAGGGTACTTCTGTACTGAGCTGGACGGTCATGTTTTGGTTGTCGTGCCGAGTAATGAGAACGCCCGATTCAGGACGGCGAAGAGCGTGCTGGACGGCCTTGTCCACGGCGATGTCAAGTTGCTTGTCAAGGTCTCGCCGGTCGGTGACGGTGATCTTGACAGAGTAGGTACTCGTCATGTTCTTCCTTCTCGTATTGGTTGTGGAAATTTCCAATGTTCCCGAAGCCTCGTCGCTAGGGCGGGGATCGTCCTTTGTTTGACTTAGTGGCCCCAGAGGCAGGCGAACACTTCGTTTGTGAGTCCGGTCACGTCAGGGTTTCCATGGGAAGAGGCTGCACTCATCGGTGTGTAGCATTTTGCGCTCTCCGGTTTGAACGTCGCGAATCCAGACGACGCTTTGCTGGGGGCAGGTGTCCTCCACGTCTCCTGTGTAGGGATAGCGGTCGTTTGGATGTACCCGTACACGCTCGCCGGGTAGGAGGTCAGCGGGGTCGAGACTGCTTTCTGTAGCGTTCTTCATTGAACTCTCCTTTAAAAATGCTGGCTTTGCCTTGGCCGATGGTCACGGGAACGGACTTTTCGTGACACCTGCGTCGAGCAGGTCGTCTGTTTTGCTCCGTTATGGAGTTGCTGAAGAGCATCTCTTGGTCTGGCCCTTTATCAGGCCGGCCAAGTTGCCAGGGTTTTCAGCAATTGCCCCTGCCACCGTTCTGGTATCAAGTGGCGTGGGCAGGTTAGCGCTTACACGTTACCGTGTCGGGCGTAACTCGACCGCCGCGCCGTGTACGAGCTGATTGATTCCCGCCTTGGTCGCCGCATAGCCGGCGGTATGGGGAATCCCTTTACGAAGTTGCAGGGGATGTTGCGACGATCGTTCCGCCGCTGTGCTGCACCATGTGGTCGAGTTCAGTGCCCGTAAAGTTGGACGCCAGGGTCCTGTTCCCGGCCGGTGCGGTCGATGTCCGCGCGCGGAGGCGTGTGCCCGCCCTAGTCCAGGGTTGTTGTGGACAGTTGAGTCCGCCGATGCGTTCCACGGGCTTCGCTATATGCTCGCGGACGCCTTGCATCGGAGCTGATATTCACATCACGAAATCTGTTTCGCCTGCGCTCGGGCGGGTGAGTTCTACCGTGAGCCGCCCGTCGTCGGTTGTGGCGTATACGACTACAAGGGCGCCCTCGCGCGCCAAAGCCAAGGCCGACATGCGGCCAATTTCGCCTGCGGGCAATTCCTCCTGCGGCCGGTGACGAGGGCGACTTTGCCGTCAACTAATCGATGCCAGGATTCCTCCTCAGCCGAACCAGCGGGACATGCTCGAGTCGCGGATGCCGTCATTCCTGTTGACGAGTTGCATTCATTGTTCTTGTCCGTTCTGTTGACCCGCCTGGGCGGCGTTGGTTTACAGCCGCGGGCGGGTTGGAGGCTTAGATGCGTTCAACCGGCAGTTCGGTCAACTGGTTGATGAAGTTCGACCATCCACGTACCGGTTCGCCGGCGAGTTTGAGACGAAGGTCTTGGGCGCGGAGTTCCTCCCAGAGGATCTGCACTTCCAGTTTGGCCAGGTAGGAACCGATGCATCGGTGCACTCCGCTTCCGAATGCCAATGTGTCCGTTTCTGTCCGCCAAGGGTCAAACCGGTCCGGGTCGGAGAAGACCGAGGGGTCACGGTTTGCAGCAATAAAGTAATTGACGACGACGTCCCCTTCTTTTATCTCGGTGTCGCAGATAAAGGTGTCCTTCGTCGCGGTCCGTGCCATCTCCATGGGGGGACTGATCAGCCGGATAAACTCGTCGACGGCACGTGGAGTCAAACCTTCGTCAAGAGCGCGGTCCATCCGTTCGTGGACCTCTTCATTTTCGAGGTACATTCGCATCGACTGCCCGATCGCTGTGTGGGTCGTTTCGAATCCTGCGGTGAGCATAAGCATCAGCCACTGGCCGAACTCCACCTGGGTAATCTCCCCGCGGTCTAGACACTCGATGAGCGCGGTGAACATGTCGTCCCCAGGATTTTCGCGCTTGTATGCCTGAATTTCAGTTACATAGTCGATGATCTGGGCAACGATGGGCTGCATGTTATAGATTGCACCTTTACCGCTGGGATCCTGTGTCGCAGCGAATAGTGCCATCGTCATGTCGACCAGTTTCTCTCGGTCCTCCTTTGGCGCACCCACTACGCGGGCGATGACGTAGGCGGGAACCGTCCGGGCGAAGGCCTCGACGTAGTCGAAGCGTGGCTGATCCTTTACGCGCTCGATCATCTCCCGAACAATCTCGCGGATCCACGGTTCAAAATTTGCTACCACCCGTGGTCCGAAGCCTTTGGCTGCTGCTCGCCGGAGGCGGCTGTGCAGGGGCGGGTCCGCCGTCATCAAGGTGTTGGGCTCCTCGAAGGGGGCTCCTGTCCATGGGCGCATAAGGGGGTAGGCGCCACCATTTGCTGATGAGAAGGTGGCGGGGTCCTTCTCGATGGCGATGATGTCGGCAAAGCGCGTTACCGCCCAATATCCGCCATTGTTGGTGCTCACAGGCGTGGGCTGCCAGTACAGGCCTGGGCGTCTCCGGATTTCGGCGAACGCCTCGTGGGGGACATCATCCACGAAGGTGGCAGGGTCGGATAGATCAGGGATTCGGATATGGGAGTCGGATGGGGCAAGCGTCACTGCTTCTCCTAAGGTCTGGTGTTGTTTGGTTTGCAGATCGGGTTAGAGGCCGGGCAGGTGGCCCACCACCGGACATTTCGAAATGTCGCCCGAACCATCGTGAGACCATTCCTCGATCGGCCGTTCTTGCCCCGCCCTGCGTCGGATGTCGTCTATATGGGTCTGGGCTTGCGTCATAGCGAACCCGATGGATGCTTGGTTCGTTATGATCAGACGCTCTCCGTTGATGAGGCCGTCTAGGCCGAGCCGGGATACTTCATCAGTTGTCTGGGCGATCGGAGCGACGGATTCTCTAAAACCATCCGATGCCTCGATATGGGCCTGGACAGTCTCCGTGAGGATCCACCCGGGCGCGAGCAGTGAAACGGCAACATTCGAGCCGTCAAAATCGCGGCGAGCGGTGTCGGTGAGGCCTAGCACTGCGTACTTTGCCGTTGTGTAGGCGCTCAGCGGCGGGACGTGCGGAGGGACGCCGAGGGAGTGCTCGGAGCCGACATTTAGAAGGCCGGCAAAGCGTCCAGCACTGGCAGTTTGCTTCAAATCCTCGGCAAATACACGGATGCCGTTAAATACGCCGCCGATGTTGACCGAGAACAGCCGGTGCACCTTCTCAGGGTCGGCGGTGTCCAGACCACCAGAGGCACCTGTGGCGGCGTTGTTGACTACGACGCTGACGAAACCAAACTCCTGGATGGTCCGCTCACGCAGCTCCAAAACGGATTCGTAGTCAGCAACGTCGGTCTGTACCCAGGATGCCCGGACCCCGAGTTGACGTACAAGTTCCACGCTCTCGCTCGCATCGCTAGTCGACGCGATCATGACATCAGAGCCGCGGCGGGCAGCCTCAAGGGCGATTCCCCGACCGAGGCCCTTTCCACCTCCGGTGACGACTGTCACGGCGCCCTCGAACTGACTTCCCATTAGTGCCTCCTCATTGTGGCATCTGCGATCGGACGTCGCCGACCTCTGGCCACGACGGTTGTGGCAACGCTAGGCCTTTCAGTGCCACCTGTCAACTATCCAGACAGTCAAAAACACTGTTAGAACCGATTCGCCTTGTCCTCGCCGATTAGGGCTTGTGTGTAACCCACTTCACGTGCACAATTGACCAAGCGGTTAAAGAAAATGAGCTCAGTGAGGAGACCTCATGTCCACAGTCAAATACATCCTTCCGACCGGGGAAGAACGCGAGATCGTCGCGGCGGAGGGCAGTAACGTTATGCAGGTTGCTGTGAGCAACCTTGTGCCGGGGATCATCGGGGAGTGTGGGGGAGAGATGTCGTGCGCGACGTGTCACGTCTATGTCGATGAGTCCTGGTTAACCCGTCTCCCTGAGATGGATCCTGGCGAAACAGATATGCTCGACGTCACTGCTGCCGAGCCAAACGAAACCAGTCGTCTCTCGTGCCAGATCCGGTGTAGTGGCGACACTGACGGCATCACTGTTCGGATTCCGGAGGTTCAGTGATGTCGAACAGTGGGCCTATCGGTCGCGTTGTGATTATAGGCGCGGGCCAAGCAGGGATCGAGGCGGCCGGCGCGTTGCGTATGAACGGCTACACACAAGAAGTTGTCGTCGTAGGCGAGGAACAAGGACTGCCGTATTCCCGCCCGCCGCTGTCGAAAGGCTTCCTGACCGGTGAGCTGGACGAATCGATGCTTGCGCTCCGGACGCAGGATCAGTTGGTTGATCAGGGCATCAAATTGCTGTCCGGTCACCAGGTCACGGAGATTAATCGTGGAAGCGGACAAGTCCTGCTCGACGACGGCTCGTCCCTTGCCTACGACCAGCTCGTCATCGCAAGCGGGGGCACGCCACGGCAACTCGGGACGCCCGAATTGGCTGCGGCAGGCAACGTCTTCTCCTTACGCACCCTTGGTGACGCCGAGAAGCTGAAGGGATATCTGAAACCGGGGACCAAGGCGGTCATCATCGGAGGAGGATACATCGGGCTGGAGATAGCTTCGGCGGCGAAGTCGGCAGGGGTTGGCGTAACAGTCCTGGAAGCAGCGCCACGTGTTCTCGCCCGGGTGACATCACCGGTGATGTCAGATTTCTTCCAGCGCCTGCATGCGGAGGAGGGAGTAGAGATCGTCTTAAACGCTCAGGTTGAAAGGTTCCTTACCACTGAGACCGGTGACATCTCGGCCGTTCAGCTGGCCGGCGGGCGAACTGTCGAGGCCGATTTCGTCCTGGTCGGGATCGGTTTGATCCCTCGCACCGAGCTGGCCGAAGCAGCTGGGCTGGAGGTCGACAACGGGATTGTCGTTGATGAAGGTCTCCGCACATCGGACCCCCGAGTCTATGCAATCGGCGATGTTGCCCGGCATCCTGACCCTCAGCACGGCGGGTTCAGGCGTCTCGAGTCTGCACCCAATGCCTCAGAGCAGGCCCGATGCGTCGCCGCTTCAATATTGGGTGACTTCCGTGCGTACTCGGCTCTTCCATGGTTTTGGTCCATTCAGTACGATGTGAAGCTCCAGGTTGCGGGTCTGGCGCAGGGGTACGACAACATTGTCGTCCGGGGCGACGCGGAGTCCGGGCGTCGGGTCACTGTGTTGTACCTGCGGGAGGACATCCTCATCGCCGCGGACGTGGTGAACCTCCCGGCTGAGTTCGCGGCCTGCAAGCGTCTGATTAGCGCCCAAGCACCACTCGACCCCGCCCGCCTGAACGACCTCAACATCCCGTTGAAAGACTGCATTGCCGCCAAAGTGCCGGTCTGACCGGGGCTTAAGGGACCTGATGAAAAGGGAACCCGCGCCTTCATTCTGAGGTGCGCGGACTCAACCGGTCGGCGAGCATCAAATGGAAACGCTCCAGGCGCGCCCTGAACGCGTCCGAGTCGGCCGGGAGGCCTGTAATCATGCGGGTGAACTGGGGGAGTGCCCTGGAACCGATAGCATTGGTGACAAAGAGCAGCAAGAGCATCTCGCTATCGATGTCCGGATCGATCTCCCCTCCAGCCTGGGACCGGATCAGCAGCTGGACAGACTCCCGCCACACCGCCGCACGCTCCGCCTCACGGACTGTAGCACGGGGACCGCCGTCCTCAAGACCCTCCATGGCGAGTATTCGGTTCCATGCCTTGCTCTGCGGCCCCCCCGTAACTTCGTCCAGAGCTTTCAACCAATCGTGGAACGTCGACGTGCGTACCGATTCCCAGCGCGGGGTGCCTGCTTCGATAGAAGTCTCAACAACTGCGTCGTACAGCTCTTCCTTGCTCGAGAAATAGTAGTAAATCAGTGCCTTGTTTACCCGGGCCCGCCGTGCAATCTCATCAACCCGAGCGGTTCCGAATCCGACCTCAGAAAAGACGTCCCGGGCAGCATCGAGTATCCGTCCTCGACGGGAGGTGTCTTCATCCTCTGGCTTGCTGTCAGTGCGGGGCGGGGGTTTCGAAGTGTTCAACTATGCGTTTCCTTCCATCTGAGTAATCAAGTCTCACGGACCAGGACTCGGCAATCCGCCATATTCCAAACCGCAACACAGGCTTAATTAACCATTTTGTCGATAATAGTCCCAATGACGGGGCGAGAGAGGACTAAGTAATGACGACACAGGTACAGCAGGCAACTACGAAGCGGTTTCCCGAGGTACCCGATGATCGCGAGTACGGGCTCTTTATCAACGGCCGGTCCGTCACTGCGAGGTCAGGAGATACCTTCGCCTGCGTAGACCCCTACGAGAATCGTGAATGGGGTCGGGTGGCCCTTGGCGAGCAACTGGATGTGGATGACGCAGTCCGGGCCGCCCGGGCGGCCTTCCCGGGGTGGCGTGACGCCCGCCAGGCGGAGCGCTCGGGTGTGCTCCTTCGATGGTCCGAATTGATTCGCGCGAACGCCGAGGAGCTTGCGCGCCTCCAGGTGCACGAGAATGGCAAAACCATTTCCGAGATGCGGATGGCGGTGCTGGGAACCGCTAAAAACGCGGCGCACTACGCCTACCTCGCATCGATTGACCACGGTGTAACGATCGAGCCCGAGCTTGCCGGACATCACGCCTGGACGCTAAGGGAGGCCAAGGGCGTCGTTGGGGCTATCACTCCGTGGAACAACCCCTTGGGCCTTTTGGCGGCCAAGCTCTTCCCGGCGCTGGCTGTCGGGAACACGATAGTGATCAAACCCAGCGAGGTTACGCCAGTCTCGACCTTGCGCCTGATCGAACTCGGATACGAGGCGGGGTTGCCCGATGGCGTTGCCAACGTGGTGACGGGAGCAGGATCCGCAGGCCGAGCCCTCGCGGAACACCCTGATGTTGACAAGCTGGCTTTTACCGGGTCAACGTCGACAGGGCGTGCTATTGCCCGCGCTGCCGCCGAGCGGTTCGCCGATGTTACATTGGAGCTGGGCGGAAAAGGCGCTCAGATCGTGTTCGCTGACGCGGACCTGGATCAAGCCGTCGAGGGGTTGATTACAGGATTGACCGCGGGTACCGGACAGGCGTGCAACGCCGGCAGCCGACTCCTGATCCACGAGGATATCCATGACGAGGTGGTCGAACGGCTGACCCACAGACTCCACGAGCTCGTCGTAGGAGATCCTCTCGACCCGAAAACGGAGATCGGCCCGCTGGCATCCCGGCCGCAGTACGCAAAAGTGAAGGAGTACCTGGACATCGCGCACCAGGACAACTATGAACTAATTGCTGGGGGCGAGCACCCGGCTGCGACCGAAGAACTTGAAAAAGGCCTCTTCGTAACACCCACACTGTACGGTAACGTCGATCCCCAAGCGAGGCTCGCCCAAGAGGAAATCTTTGGCCCTGTGGGCGTGATCATTCCATTCCGGACGGAGCAACAGGCGCTGGACATCGCCAACGGAACGGCTTATGGGTTAACCGCGGGATTCTGGACCCGCGACCTGGGTCGGGCTCACCGTGTCGCCCGTGGGATGAAAAGCGGCGTCGTCTGGATCAACACATGGCGGGCGTTCTCGTCCAGCGTACCGTTCGGCGGAGTCAAAGCAAGCGGAGTCGGCAGTGAGGGGGGTCTCGCCGCACTGGATAACTACGTGGACACCAAAGCTGTCTGGTTCCGGCCGGAAACCTCTGATAACGCCTGATTTCACGAGCGATAGCGGCGGGACTTGCCCGTCCCGCCGCTCCGGTCCCCAGAGCGCCGAGGCTGAAAACGCCGAGAACCTGCGCTTGCTCAATCACTGTCGGCGAGGCGGGCCTGCAGGGCGCGCAACGCGGACTCCTTCGCCATGCGCACATGATGGCGCGCTGCAAGGGCCGCGCGGGGAGCATCTCGTTTGCGTATCCAGCCCAGCAACTCCTCGCCCTCGCGTCGGGTTTCCTCGGCTCGCCCAGGCGTCCGGATCGAAAGATTCTGCATCATGACAATGCGCGCGGCGATGGAGTCGTAGAGTTTGCGCAGTAGCGGGTTGCCCGCACCCGCGAAGAGATTGTCGTAATAGCCGGATCGAACGTCGTCCTTAGACTCGGGCAGCGAGGATGAGTGGAGACTCCGGTCGAGGGCATCAATCTGCTCCTCGGTGGCACGCTGCACGAATAGTTCGACCGCAGCGCTCTCCAGGTACTCACGCACCTCATAGAGCTCCCCCAACTCCTGCTCGCTCAGGACGGTAACCCGCAGCCCCCGGCCCGGAGCGGCCTCCACCAGCCCCTCCCCCTGCAACTGTCTAAGACCTTCGCGCAAGGAAGTTCTGCTAACGCCCGTCAGTTCTCCCAACTCCCGCTCGGTCAGCCGGTCACCGGGGCTGAAGACTCCTTGGAGCACGGCGGCCCGCAGGGTGTCCGTCACCCGGTCGCGCAGGAGCTGGTCCGGACGTTCAATTCGCAGTTCCACCATCTTTGTCTCCATCCATGCCGGTGGCGAGCATCCAAACAGCGCGGCACCCGGCCCAGCCGGCAGACCGCTCATTACACCCAACGTATCAGCGCAGAACCGCGGTCCCAACTTCAGAGATGCGGCGCTTCGAGGGCGATGCCGCCTAAGCGTGAGTTGGGCATTTTTGACATCTTCCGGCGTGCTGTCGACGGCGTCACCTGCCCTGACCCGAGCGCTGTCAGTGGAAACCAACGCCTCACTCGCTGCCGAAGTAGTAAAGCCGCCGGCGCCTTTACGCAGTGACGTATGCCAGGAGGAGTCCGAGCAGGCCTGCTGCTCCTCCCCGACATTGTAGATTGTGGCTTCCAGTCACATCGAAGACGACTCCCCATAGTGGCGTTGATTGGCATAGTGGCGTTGATTGGCCATGCCGATCCAAAGGCCCGACATTGCCGATCCACATGAGCGAACGGAAAGCGTATGTAGGGCTGGTTCACAGCAGCTACTGCTGACGCGATCGTTCCGCACTCTGTAGGATGTATTATGGTATTTGGTAATACAAGCGGTCAGCGGTGGGTCTTGGTTGAATCCTATGTAGGGCAAAAGAAGCCGACCACATCGAGGCGACAGAAGCCGAAAGCGCCCCACCCGCTCTATTGGACGTTGACGGGGACGAGGTAACCTCCCGCCAGATCGCCGTTCCGCCGACGGCCTCGCCCGCATTCAGCTCTCGTCGCTGGGATGGCTCGCAGGCATTTAGCCGTCCCTGGGAACCGAGGATCTGTTCCTCAAGACGCCACCTTGGAGGACTCGACACAACGCGGTCCGCTATAGTTAACCGTGTAGTTAAACTGGATTGAAGGGAAGTTATACGCGTGCGCTCTTTCCCGACAGGTGCCAAACATCGCAGTCGAGTCTCGATTCGATGGTTGGGTCAGCTCGATCCATCTCCGGCTTCGAAGCTTGCATGCATAAGGGAATCCGTGGACTGCCGGGACTTTGGCCGGTGACCGCCGAAGACCGGAGGCGTCTATCCTTTCGCAAACCGCGCAATGACCGTGCCGTGATCGCCGTACTTGCATATGCGGGCATGGGTGCCGCGTTCATGCAGACCATCATGACGCCGCTGCAGGCGGAACTGCCCGAACTTTTGAATGCTCACCGGGAAGATACCGCTTGGGTAATAACGGTGACACTACTGGTGTCGGCCGTTTTTACTCCCGTTTCGGGGCGCCTGGGAGACATGTACGGTAAACGCCGGATCGCTCTTGTCGTGATGGCTGCGCTTATGCTCGGTTCGGTGATTGCGGCCCTGTCGACGGAAATCACGCTCTTGATTGTCGGGAGAGCTCTGCAGGGCATCGGCATGGGCGTTATTCCGCTGGGTATATCGATTCTGCGGGACGTCCTCCCGCGTGAGCGGCTCACTAGTGCAGTCGCTCTTGTCAGCGCGACGCTTGGAGTTGGCGGTGCCCTAGGCCTTCCCGTCAGTGCCCTGATTAGTGAAAACGCGGACTGGCACCTCCTCTTTGTAGTAGCAGCTGCAGTGGGAGCCAGCGCGTTCGTCCTCATACTCTTCATCGTGCCGCCGACCACACTGCGAACTGGTGGACGCTTCGATTGGGTGGGCGCAGTCGGTTTGGCAACAGGCCTCACCTCGCTGTTGCTGTTCGCCGCCAAGGGGAACGTGTGGGGTTGGCTCTCACCGTCAGCGTTGAGCCTGGCGTTAGGGGGCGTCCTCGTACTCTTGCTTTGGGGCCTGTACGAACGACGCAGAACCGCACCCTTGGTCGATCTTGTGACGAGCGCGCGCCCGCCGGTGCTGCTGACCAACCTCGCCTCGATTGCGATGGGCTTCGGGTTTTTTGCTGCTTCGGTCGTCTTCCCGCAGCGCCTCATCCAAGCGACCGAGCAGGGCGGAGATGGGCTTTCACTTCTGCAGGCGAGCATCATCCTCATGCCATCAGGCATTGTCATGCTCATAATCTCGCAGTTCGCGGGTCGGGTCGAACGCTGCATTGGTTCGCGCTTTATGCTTGCCGTGGGGGCCCTGGTAATAGCCTGCGGCTACCTCGTCGCCCTTCTGCTGCCCCCAGGCTGGGGCGGGGTGCTGGCAGCGAACGCAATGATTGGCGTGGGTCTCGGGCTCGGCTTCGCGGCCATGCCGACACTAATCATGATGTCCGTCCCCCCCGAGGAAACGGCGGCTGCCAACGGGCTGAACACGCTAATGCGCGCTCTGGGGACGAGCTCAGCGTCGGCGGTAGTGGCAGCCGTACTGGCGCAGCAGTCGATCACAATAGACGGTGTCGCCGTGCCCACACAGAGTGGGTTCCAGCTTTCGATAATGATTGCGATTGGAGCCTCATTGCTGGCCGCGGTACTCGCGGCCTGCATTCCTCGTCATCGAGCGCCAGGCGGCCCTCGATCGTCGATCCCTTACAGGGACTGAAACCACTTACTGGGAGGACAGATAGCTATGCTCGTGACCAGCCCCGACTTCTCCACCGGAGCGCGCTTAGACGACCGGTACGCCGCTTCCGGCGGTAATGCCGAACCACGAATCCATGTCGCGCAGGTGCCGAAAGGCACGCGTGAACTCGCGCTCATTGTGCACGATCCCGACGCGCCCATGCCTCATGGGTTCACTCATCTACTGCGGTATGGGCTCGCCGGTGTTTCTGGTCTGACAGGTGAAAGTTCTGCCCTACGAGACGGTCTGAACGATTTCGGCCGCCGGGGCTACGGTGGGCCGATGCCGCCTAAGGGGCATGGAATCCACCACTACTATTTCTGGGTGTATGCCCTGGACAGACCAGTCGTAGGGGAACCAAGCCGCCTTGAATTCCTCCTTGCGTACGCGGATGGGATAATCGCCCAGGAACGTATCGTCGGAACGTACTCGCGCGGCTAGAAGGACCGCTCCGGCCAGTAGGGGCTCCAGGAAGACAGGTAGGAGCTCCTGAGCATAGGTTGCAATGGGTGCCGCCTGAGTGATGCCATGCTGCTCATCGTCCCCTACAGACCCGGGGCGCTCGAGTCAGACGTCCTCGACGTGGTAAAAAGTTCATGTCAGGAATGCGGCGGGTCGAGAGCGGTCGTGAAACCGAAGGTGATTCCCTCCAGCGTCACGTATCTTGGGGAACGCGTCACCTGAGCAGTCATGGGAAGGGTGGGCCGCTGCCCGCATCGTCCACTCCGGGCCCATCCGTCCGGGCCAGAGAATCTTTCCGGCAGGTAATCCCGGCGGGCCGTGTCCGTGCGGCCGGGTACGGCATATGTGGTCACGGTGTATGCGCTGAGTGGCATGACGTGCGGCGGTACACCCACCGAGTGCCCAGACCCGACGTTCAGGATCGCGGGGCGTGCGTCGGTCTGGGCGGAACTCTTCGGGTCGTCGGGCGAAGGCGCGGATGCCGTTGAACACGCCGCCGATGTTCACGTCGAAGAGCCTGTGAGCTGCGTCGGGGTCGAAGCAATCCAACCAGCCGCCGGCTCCGGTGGCTGCATTGTTGATGAGTATGTCGGCGCGACCGAGCTCGACGATGGTAGCGGCGCGAAGGGCCGATAGCGACGTTTAGGATGCCACATCCGTATCCACCCAAATTGCACGAATTCCGTTTTCGCGAACGAGGGAAACCGTCTCCTCACCGCTGCTCGTGGACGCGACCACCACATGTGAACCTCGCCGTGCTGCCTCGATTGCCAGTCGGCGGCCCGAGCTAAGCCGACTGAGCCGCCAGTAACGACTGTCACCGCGTCCCGGCATCGATTCACGTGCTGCCTCCTCCTTGTGGCCGGAAACCTGGAACTAACCCGGCTCCTGCTCGACAGGCCAGATCACCGCGGTCACCCAATTAACTATTTAGATAGTCAGAAAACACTTGCACTCTCGAGTTTTCCTGTGCATGATTAACCAACTGTTTAGCCACGATTTCAGCGAGGAGATCGGTCATGTCCACTGTCAACTACGTCTTTGCCTCCGGCGAAGAGCGCACAGTCGACGCCCTTGAGGGAACGTCCGTGATGCATGCCGCCGTCAGCAACCTGATCCCAGGGATCATCGGAGAGTGTGGCGGTGAGATGTCTTGCGCCACCTGCCACGTTTATGTCGGGGAGGAGTGGATCGATCGTCTCGCGCCCATGGAGCAAGGAGAAATCGACATGCTCGAGGTCACTGCAGCGGAGCCTGATGTTTCGAGTCGACTTTCCTGCCAGATCGTTTGCACTCGTACGACCGACGGGATCACCGTCCGCATCCCGGAAGTTCAGTGATGACGGAATCGGATTCCGGTGTCATCATCGTCGGTGCGGGGCAGGCGGGTGTCGATTCTGCCGCCGCACTGCGTCTAGCGGGCTTCCAGGGGCCGATCGTGCTCGTCGGAGAGGAGGCATCACTGCCATACTCCCGCCCCCCGCTATCGAAGGCCTTCCTTGCGGGGGAGATGCCGGCGGAGCTGCTGCATCTGCGGACTGCGCAACAGCTGGTCGAACAGGGGATCGAGTACCTCCCCGGCCGATCCGCTATCAGGCTCGATCGACAGGGTCACCTAGTGGAACTGGACGATGGCTCCGTGCTGCCTTATAGTCACCTCGTTCTAGCCACCGGCGGTGACCCTCGCCGTCTACCCGGGGCCGAGTATGAACGAGCGAGCAACGTCTTGGTCCTGCGGACGATGACACACGCGAGCGATTTACGATCGCGCATGAAGCCCGGCACGCGCGCAGTGATCATCGGCGGCGGATACATCGGCTTGGAAATTGCGTCAGCCGCCCGAGCCGCTGGGGTAGAGGTGACCATCCTGGAAGCCGCTCCGCGCGTGCTGGCGCGAGTGACCTCCCCGGTCATGTCGGAGTTCTATCAGCGGGTGCATGATGAGGAGGGCGTAAAGATCGTTCTCGACGCCCGGATAGCAAGCTGCACCGTCAATGGGCATGGCGACGTCGCTGAGGTCGTCTTGGATGACGGCCGGCGCTTCGCTTCCGACTTCGTCCTCGTCGGGATCGGTCTCGCACCCCGCACGGAACTGGCCGAGGAGGCGGGCCTCGCAGTAGACAACGGCATCCTGGTGGATGACTCCATGCGGACTTCGGATCCGGCAATCTTCGCCGTAGGCGACGTTGCCCGCCATCCCGATCCACAGCACGGCGGGACGCGACGCCTCGAGTCTGTGCCCAATGCGTCGGAGCAGGGCAAGTGCGTCGCCGCAGCGATTCTCGGAGCGCCGCGCGCTTATGATGCGCTGCCGTGGTTCTGGTCAGATCAATATGACGTCAAGCTTCAGGTGGCGGGGCTCGCCCAGAACTACGACTCGATCGTATTGCGAGGCGACCCGGCGCAGGGGCGCCGCTTCGCAGCGCTGTACCTCCGAGACGATGTGATGGTCGCCGCCGATGTAGTCAACAGTCCGTCCGAGTTCGCTATGTGCCGACGTCTCATTACGCAAAACGCACACCTCGAGAAGACCAAGCTGCGGGACCCATCCGTGCCGCTGAAGCAGTGTGTTGTAGACACTTCCACCTCTTGACTCGCATTCGTCAACTAATTAGTTGACGTAATGCGAGATGATTTATAGCCTCACCAAGACAACTTTCTTTCGTTGTGAGCCGGGCCTACTGAAAATGCAAAGGAGCATCACATGATCGACACGTCTTCTGCCCTGCAGGAGGGCACCTGGGATCTCGTCGTCGTCGGGCACGGCTTCGCAGGGCTGACAGCTGCAAGGGCGTACCAGGAGGAGGCGGCCCGGCAGGGTTGGCGACCCCGGGTCGCCGTGCTCGAACGTGCCAGCGAGGCAGAGCGAGGCGGCTCCACTCGATGGACGACAGCGAATCTTCAGATGACCCGTGAAGGTCAGCTGCGCCCCTTCTGGGGCGATCGAGTCCGTCGCACAGCCGGCGAACTGGCCAATGATCGATACATCGAATCCTTCTACCGCTACGTGCCGGAGACGATTAATTGGATTCAAGGGCACGGCGTAGACGTTGAGCGCATCGAGTTCGGGGCATTGCCCGACGGTTCTTGGCGCCTCAGTGGAGGCGGGAAAGCGCTAATGGACGCGTTGGAGCCTGCCATCAAGGCCGATGGCGGGTCCCTCTTCTATGAGACGAAGGCAATGAGGCTCATTCGCGGTACGGCTGGGTCAATCGAAGGCCTCGAAGTGGAGACGGCGACCGGTGAGCGCGTCGTCATGGTCACCGCCGCTGTTGTCCTCGCATGCGGGGGATTCGAAGGCAACCCCGAGATGCTGGCTCGGTACTTTCCCAACGCGCACCAACTGAAGACGGTCTCGCCTGGCACGAGGAACAACAAGGGCGACGGCATCCGCATGGCCATCGAAATCGGTGCTGACACTGCGGGGCAGTTCGACGGGGCCCACCTCGAGCCGTGCGATCCTCGATCGCCTGGCGTCGAGCCGATAGTCAGCACGTATCGCTACGGCATCCTCGTCAACCAAAGCGGCAAGCGCTTCATCGACGAAGCCTATGAGACGTTGGACATCCACTTCGACACCGTCGCGAACACGATCTTCCGGGAACAGGGGAACCTCGCGTACGCGATCAACGACTCAGCACAGGCGACCCATCCCGGCTTCCACAATCTCTCCGAGGTCGAGCCGATCACCGCCGCATCTATCGAGGAGCTCGCCGTCGCGCTCGGGATCGACCCGGTTGAGCTTCGTCGCACCGTCGACGTCTTCAATGCGAGCATCGATGATCGCGTCGATTTTGATCCGAACGTCCCGCTAGATGGCCGTTCGACCCGTGGCATCACCCCGGCGAAGTCCAACAACGCGCTTGCACTCAAAACCGGCCCGTTCATGGCGTGGCCCGTCAGCGCTCAAATCTGCTTCACCTACGGCGGGCTCAAAGTCGATGGTGAGAGCCGCGTCATCGACACCGACGGGCGCGCCATCCCGGGCCTCTACGCGGCGGGCGAGATCGCCGGCATCTTCTACGAACAGTACCCCTCAGGCACGTCCGGACTCCGCTCAATGACGTTCGGACGTCGCGCCGGCGTAACCAGCGCACAGGAACTCATCGCAATCCGGCGGGACGAGCGACCGGTTCTCGCGTGAATACACAGAAGGCCGCCATCGGGAAGTCCCGCCCGAACAACGCCACACTCTTTCAACTCATTCTCAACAGAAAGTAATCAGCCATGACCGACACCAAGCTCACGCCAACACCCACGCCCTACAAGGAGCTGCTCCTGGTCGAGGACCGAGGAGACTACGCGATCATCACGATCAATCGTCCGGAGAAGCGAAACGCGCTGAGTGTCGATGCGGTCTTTCGGTTCCGGGAGGCGCTGGCCGAGGTGTCGACAAAGAAGGTCGTCATCCTCACCGGGGTCAACGGGTCGTTCTGCGCCGGCATGGACCTGTCCGACAGCGCGCGTCAGGGGGAGTTGGCGGCCGCGCGATCGAGCTCTGACCTGCCGCCATGGACGGCCGTGCAGAAGGATATTCGCAATCACCGTGCCGTTTTCATCGCCGCAGTGAACGGATACGCGCTCGGTGGGGGATCGACGCTGGTGAACACGTGCGACCTCGCCATCGCCGGGGAATCCGCGAAAATCGCCCTTCCTGAGATGGGCTTCGGAGGCTGGCCCATGCAAGCCGGCCCCGCTGCCGTGAAGCGTCTCGCGCCCAAGCACGCGGCGGAGCTGATCCTGACCGCGAGGCGTGTCGATGCACACGAGGCGTTGCGCATGGCGCTGGTGAACAAGGTCGTGCCCGACCTGGAGCTGATGGACGAAGCGATCGCCCTCGCAGAGCAGCTCGCCGGCTACGACGAGTACGCCCTCGACTACGGGAAGAAGGCCATTCAGCGCATGCAGGAGATGTCCTGGGACGAGGCCATGGACTACGGAGAGCTCACTTCGCGCATAACTCGCGGGCTGAGCACATCGGCCCGCGAAGGGATGGCGGCATTCATCGCCGGCAAGCGCGGGCCGGGTCAAGGGGCCTGACAACATGCCTGAAACGGTAACCGACCACATCCCACGTCCGCGTCCGACCGCCACGCTTCCCGGACCGCTGACAGTGGTCGAACTCGGCGAGAGTTTGGCCACCGCCGTCTGCGGTCGATTCCTCGGAAAGCTCGGCGCGGACGTCACGCGGGTTCTGCCCGCCGGCATCGCCTCGCAGCTTGAGGATCTCGGACCCCATCTGGGCCAAGGTGAAACGGCGACATCGGCGGTCGCGGCCTGGCTACGGCACGGGAAGAACACCATCGACGATGCCGAGGTCGGACACGTCCAGGCACTCATCCGCAAGGCGGATGTGATCCTCATCGCGGGCACAAGCGCCGAGTGGGATGCTGTCGGGTTGTCCATCGACTCGATCCATGCGGCGGCCCCTTCCGCCGTGATCGGGCACGTCACCACGTGGGCTGACAGTGGACCCTACGCCGACCTGCGCGGGGGCGAACTCCAGCTGCAGGCGATGGGCGGCTTCATGAACCTGATCGGCGTGATCGAGCGGGAGCCCGTGCGGCTTGGCGGCTACCCGATACAAGCCGCCACCGGTCTGCTCGTTCTTGATGGAGTGATGATCGGGCTGTTCCGGCGTCAGACCACGGGGCAAGGAGCCAGGTTCTCCTCCTCCGTCTTCGAGTCCGCCGTCTACCTTGAGTGGAAGATCGCAGGCTTCGTCCAGGCCGGGCGCCGCAAGGAGCTACGAGGTGAGGAGGGTGGCGGGCCTGCCACCGTCCGCTGCCGGGACGGCTTCTTCGCGCTGTTCTTCGTCCCCGCCAACTGGGAGGACGTGAAGAAGCTCATCGGTGATCCGCGGCTCGACGATGATCGGTTCGCCACGTTCCAAGACCGTGCCGCTCATGCGAAAGAGCTGGCGGCCATCGTCGAAGAAACAACGATCACCCGGTCGAAGAAGGATCTCTACTACGCCGCTCAGGCGCTCAACATCCCGGCGGGTCATGTGGCGACGATGACGGATTTGCTTGCATCACCGCAGTACCGGGCGCGAAACATGTTCGAGACCATCACCGTTGACGGCATCGGCACCGGCGAGATCCCAGGAGCACCATGGCAGATCATCACTGCCGACGAGATAGAAGGAGGGCCGGCATGAGCGGCATGCTCGATGGACTCAAGGTCGCTGACCTCTCGATCGTCACAGCGGGAGGCATGTCGACGCAGTTGCTCGCCGACTTCGGTGCCGATGTCGTGAAGATCGAGGGCACCGATCGCCCAGACATGTACCGGGGAGGCCTTTTCGGTAACGCCGGTAGCGGCAGCGACCTCGGCGCCCCGCCGTTCCGCGCGGCGAACCGCAACAAGCGGGGCCTTGCGGTCGATCTGAAGACCGCGGAGGGCCGTGAAGTAATGAGACGCCTTGTGGCGCAGAGCGACCTGGTCGTCGAGAACTTCCGTCGCGGTGCGATCGAGCGCCTGGGCATCGGCTTCGCCGATCTAATTAAGATGCGCAGTAACATCGTCCTTGCGTCGATCTCGAGTCAAGGGGCCACGGGCCCAAACCGGGGATTCACCTCGTTCGGTACGACTCTGGATGCTCTTGCCGGCATCCAATCCGTCTCTGGTTATGACGAGAACACTCCGACGTGGTCGAGTGGGCGTATCAACTACCCGGACCAGACGGCGAACATCATGGCGCCATCCGTCATGCTCGCGGCCGTCATGGCAGCACGGCACGACGGCCGACCACGGTGGGTTGACCTCTCGCAGCGTGAGATCGTCACCAGCCTCCTGGGTGAGTCGATACTCACGACCTCGCTGACCGGAGTCGACCCACAGCCCGTCGGAAACGCCGGCCGTGGGACGGTCGAGTGGCTTAGCCGCTGCGCCGGACAAGATCGCTGGGTCGCCATCTCGTTGCTGACCGAGGAGGACTGGGGCCGGGTAGCGGAAGTGGTCGGCGCATCGCTGCCCGAGTCGTCGGACCAACAAGTGAGGGCTGCCGAGTTGCGCGCTGCCGCCGATCGCTGGGCCCTTACCCGCGACCGCAATGAGGCGGCCACCGAACTGCAACGTGCCGGTGTGGCGGCCGCCCCCGTCAACAGCGGGGAGGAACTTTTGGATGACCCCTTCCTTGTTGAGAAGGGCTGGTGGCAGACGGTCGACCTCGCCGACGGCGGAACAGAACAGCAACGCGGCTTCGCTGTCCAGTTCGACGAAGGCGGACCCTCGGGTCCGCAGCGCCGAGCCCCGCACCTCGGCGAGCACACGAGCGAGGTCCTTGCGGAATTGGGCTACTCGGATGATGACGTTCGTGAGCTTCACGAGCGAGGCGTGGTGTCGTCCCCACATTTCGCGGCGGTCCAGTCGTGACGCGGGCAACCTTGAGTGGTGCCGCGCAAATTATCTTTAATGAAGGGTTTTGAGTGATGGTAGAGGATATTCGGGGTCGGGTGGCCATCGTGGGCGTTGGTCATTCTGACCAGGGCACGTTTCCGGGGACAACAGCGGAGCAGTTGTCTATTCGGGCGATTCGGTCGGCGTTGGCGGACGCGCAGATCTCGCGTGAGGATGTCGACGGGTTGATCACGTGCAAGTCGATTCAGGGCGGCAATGTCGACGTGGGGGTGGGTACTCGGTTCGGTTTGAGCCCGAAGTACGCGCAGACGCTGGACTATGGCACGTGCAATTTCTCGTTGCACCTGGCGACGCAGGCGATCCTCACTGGGATGGCCGAGACTATTGTGCTGGTGTACGGTGCCAATGCCCGCTCGGGTGGCGTGAATTTCTCGGCGGCGTCGCCGTCGTTGGAGGGCGCGTCGGGTTTCGTGCACATCGCCGGGCAGGGCGGGATGGCGCTACAGCGTCACAAGGCGCTCTATGGCACGCGGGACGAGGATTTCGGATGGTTCGCGGTGTCGGAGCGGGAGTGGGCGCAGCGGAATCCGCTGGCGATCTTTCAAACGCCCATGACGATCGACGATTACCTTGCCAAGCCGTACATGGTCGAGCCGTTGCGCCGGGAGGACGTCACGATGGTGTCCGACGGGGGAGTCGCGCTGGTAGTGACGAGCGCGGAGCGGGCGAAGGACTATCCGAACAAGCCGGTGTACATCCTCGGGATGGCGGAGAACACCGAGCTTCAGGGTGATTATTTTCCGGATTGGCACCAGCGTCCAAACATCAAGGGCACGGCGGCTGACATCTGGAAGAAAACGGGTCTGAAGCCCACGGACATGGATCTGCTGTATATCCAGAATCCGACGGCAGTGTGGAATCTGCAGATGGTTGAGTCCTACGGCTTCGCGCCCGAGGGTGAGGGGGCGGCCTGGGCGGCTGAAGGGCATATCCGGCCGGGCGGAGACATGCCCTTGAACACCAACGGTGGCCAGTTGTCGGAGAGCTACATGTGGGGGTGGTTGCACATGGTGGAAGCGGTGCGGCAGTTGCGGGGGACCGTGGAGCCGGATCGGCAGGTCCCCAATCCCGAGGTCGCTTTGTATGCCTCGACCATGGCGTTCAACAAGAGCGCCGCCTCGATCATCGGAGTCCACGCATGAGCACCACAGCGAATCTACCCAACGTCCAGGATCCACGGCTTGCACCATTCTGGGAGGCGTCGCGCCGGCATTCTCTGGTGGCACAGAAATGCAACGACTGCGGATACTTGCGTTTCCCGCCCGTGGAGGTGTGTGCGAAGTGCTGGTCCGAAGATCAGAGCTGGGCGGAGATCTCCCCAGAGGGCACGTTGTGGAGCTATGTCGTCTACCACCGTGCGTTGGACGCGTCCAAGAAAGACGATATCCCGTATGTCATCGGTCGTGTCGTTACCGATGACGGCGTCATCTTCAACGTGAGACTCAACGTCGCACCCGAAGACGCACGCGTGAACATGCGCGTCACCGCAGCCTGGGACGACGTCACCGACGAGGTCACCCTCCTCCGCTTCACGGCGGCGTGAGCACAAGGGCAGCGTCGGCCGCCACTGGTCTATCCAGCTTCCTACCGCCTGAAACACCTCATCAACGCTTTACCAAGGAGAGTATCCGTGCCCCATACCGACAACCCGATCGCTCGACGATTCTTCGATGAGATGTGGTCGGCTCAGGGAGGCGACCCCTCTTTCGGTGATAACATCTCGATCACCGGATCCGGGTCTTTGCCCTCGGCGTTCCCGCTGACGGACCTTTCCGCGGCCGCATTCGGCATGGCCGCAACCGCGGTCAGCGAGCTCATGGAGGCGGCCGGCGGCAAGCGTGCCGAGATCGTCGTCGACCGGGCGCTGTCCAGCGGCTGGTTCATGCTGCCGCCGGGGCCATCGGTACGGCTGGGGCATCAGGCGGAGCGCCACGATCCCTCGCTCTATCCTTTCTTCACCGAACTTCCGACAGCCGATGGTCGGTGGCTGCGCCTGCACGGCGTGTTTCCTTCTTCGCGCGCCCGAATCGCAAGCGCTTTGGGGGTCGACGAGGACATCAACGAGGTGGCCGCGGTGGTCAAGGACTTCGACGCCGACGTCATCGAGCAGCGACTGGTGGATGCCGGATGCATCGTCGCCGCCAGCCGCACCCCGCAGGAGTGGCTTTCTCACCCGGTCGGGTCGATCATCGACAAGGAGCCCCTCGCGGCGATCGCCGACATCGAGGCGAGCGGCTCTTCTTGGAAACCGACACCTGGGCGCCCACTCGCGGGTATCCGCGTGCTGGACGCCACCCGCGTGGTCGCAGGCCCCACGGCTACGAGGTGGCTGGCCGCCCTGGGAGCTGAGGTGCTTCGTATCGACGCTCCAGGGTCAGAGGAATCGCGTGGGAACCCTGGGAAGGGCAACGACCTGGTTCTGGGCAAGCGGTGGGCCTTTCTCGACTTGAAGGCCACCGAAGGCGTCGAGCGCTTCAAGGAACTGCTCTCGACGGCGGACATCTTCGTGCACGGGTACCGCCCGGGCGCCCTCGACGGCTTTGTCAGCGAGGAGGAGCGTCGCGCTCTCAATCCCGGTCTCATCGAGGTTGCTCTGCGCGCCTATGGCTGGGACAACCCGTGGCAGACGCGCCGCGGCTTCGACACGGTAGTGCAGTTCAGCGTGGGGTTCGCGAATGAAACGCAGCGCTGGGCCCTGGAGGACCCCGAACGTCGCACTCCCATCATGGTTAACGGATTCCCGCAGGATGCCACGCGACCGCGGCACACCCCTGTCGAAGGACTTGACCTCTCCACCGGCTACCAGATCGCGACGGCTGCCATCCGGGGTCTTACGAAGAGGCTGCAGACCGGGAACGGCTCGCTCGCACGATTCTCGTTGGCTCGTACCGCATCGATGATCATCCGGGCCGAGCCCACCCCAAATGCCGACCCGGTCATTCACCTCCCCGTGGACGGACCGTGGGAGGACCGCATCTACGTCGGTCCCTGGGGTCCGACCCGCAGGCTCCAGTTCCCCGTTCGCATCGAAGGCACGCCCCTTTTCTGGGAGCGTCCCGCCGAACCCGCCGGCTCTTCTTCGCCGGTCTGGGTTTCCCACTGACCGAACGCCGCATTTTTCGAGAGGACCCTAATGAGCAACCAATTGCATGAGGTGACGCGCAGTGTGCGTTTTCCCGAGTACAGTCCTGATGCCGAATACCACTTATTGATCGACGGTGAACGGCGTCCTGCGATCGGCGGAGACACGTTCTCCTGTGTCGACCCTTACGACAATGAGGAGTGGGGTGCGGTGGCGGCCGGGGGTCCGGCTGACGTCGACGCAGCCGTAGCCGCCGCTCGCCGGGCGTTCGACTCGTGGCGATGGCTCCCTCAGGGCCTGCGAACGCAAATCCTTATGAGATGGTCGGGACTTATCATCGAACACGCCGACGAACTGGCGCGTCTGCAGGTGCATGAGAACGGCAAGACCATCACGGAGATGCGGGGGGCTGCCCTCGGCACAGGCAACGCCGCGGCTCACTTCGCTCAGCTGGCGATGAACCTCCACGGCGAGATGTTCAACGCCCCCATCGCAGGCCACCGTGCGTGGACCCTTCGCGAACCCATCGGTGTCGTCGGCGCGATCACGCCGTGGAACAACCCACTTGCCCTTCTGTCCTGGAAGCTCTTTCCCGCGCTGGCGGTCGGCAACACCATCGTTGTCAAGCCCAGTGAGGTCACGCCAGTCTCGACCTTACGCCTGGCGGAACTGGGCCTTGAAGCCGGGCTTCCTGACGGAGTGCTGAACGTCGTCACCGGACTCGGCGCGGCCGGCAAGGCGTTGGCGGAGCACCCCGACGTCGACAAGCTCGCCTTCACCGGATCGACGGCGACAGGGCGGGCGATCGGGCTCGCGGGAGCGCAGCGGTTCGCGCATGTGACTCTCGAGCTTGGCGGCAAGGGCCCGAACATCGTCTTCGCCGATGCCGATCTTGATCGCGCCGTCGAAGGTCTCGTCACGGGCATCACCGCGGGAACTGGCCAGGCGTGCAACGCCGGCAGCCGGGTCCTGGTCCATGCCGACGTACACGACGAGGTCGTTGAACGACTCGGCCGTCGCCTCGCCGAACTGCGCATAGGTGATCCGCTGGAGCCCCAGACTCAGATCGGACCACTCGCCTCAAGACCGCAACTGGCGAAGGTACTCGAGTACTTCGACATCTCGCGCCACGAGGGGCATCGGGTTGTGACAGGCGGTAAGCGACCGATAGACGGCAAGGTCGGTCGGGGTCTCTTCGTCGAGCCGACCCTCTATGATGATGTCGATAATCGTTCCCGGCTGGCGCAGGAAGAGGTCTTCGGGCCTGTCGGTGCCGCCATGCGATTCACATCGGACGAGGAAGCGGTCGCCCTCGCCAACGGCATCCCGTACGGCTTGACCGCGGGCTTTTGGACCAAGGACTCGGACAGAGTGCAGCGTATTTCAAGCCAGCTCCGCGCAGGCGTGGTCTGGATCAACACCTGGCGCGTTGGATCGATGCAGCTCCCGTTCGGTGGCATGAAGGCGAGTGGAGTAGGTCGCGAGCTCGGAATTCATGCTCTCGACGCGTACCTCGAGGAGAAAGCGGTCTGGTACGGCTACGACTCCTGAGTGCTTCGGCAAGAGTGGTCTTGGGGCCGTCGCGATTGGGTTGGCGTTCAACGCCATTCCTGAGTGGCTGACGAGGCCTCACTGGCCACGATGAGCAGTTATGGCTCCGCTTTTTGCGATGGAGGGGCTGAATCTGGAGCGCACTCAGCACATCGCGGGCGGCCACGGAGCCGATCGGAAGGACCATCCGACCTGAGGACGGCGGCAGCACCAATTAACCAAGCGGATGGTTGATAAATAGGCTGCCGGCCCTTACGGTTTCCTCATCCGGAATCGTTAGGCATCAGCGCTGCTGGATCTCATGGCTTGCGTCCCCACATTGCGATTCCGCGCCCACCACTAACCAAGGAGAGCAATGACGCTCATTACACCTGACGCCAACCTGTCCATCCCTGACCTTACGGACCCGGCGACGTACGTTGACGGCGTGCCCCATGCCGCGTTTGCCCGGATCCGGCAGCAACCCGGCCTGTACTGGCAGCCAACTGATCTAAGCACGAATCGCGGCGGCTACTGGGCGGCTACCCGCTTCGCCGACATCGTCGCAATCGAAAAGGACGTCGAAACCTTCACGTCGACGTTCGGCGCCGCCTACCCCCTCATGTATCCATGGCCGGAAGCACCTGCGGCACCGGGCTCGCTGATGACGTCGGACCCGCCCGTGCACAGTCGGCTGCGCCGTGCGGCCGCCGCTGGCTTCGGACCCCGCGTGGTAGCGAACTTCGAGCCTTGGATCCGCCAGATCGTGCGCGAAACGATCGACGGAGTGCGCGATGCCCCGGAGTTTGATTTCGTGCGGGAGTTCGCCCAGACCATTCCCGCCTATGTCATCGCCCGCGTGGTCGGCGCCCCGGCGGAGGACCGCGACAAAATTGTCGACTGGACGGTCCGGATCTTCGCTGCGACGCAAGACCACTCTGGAGCGGGCGCTGTCGCGAACATGCAGGTTGTCATTCAGGAGATCGCCGTCTACATCCAGCAGATCCAGGAAACGAAGCGGTCCGATCCGGGCGACGACATGTTTACCGCGCTGAGCGGATGTGTGGATCGGGGGGAGATCTCTCAGGTCGAGTTCATTCAGTGGTTGTTTCTCATGATGACGGCGGGTTTCGAGACAACGCACACCGCGATCGGGCAATCGATGCGGATGTATCTCGAGGATGAGCTGGTGCGCGAGCGGATGGATCGCGCCCTCGCGGAGGGCATGACCGCGCGCGCTGTGGACGAGTTCATCCGGCTGATCAGCCCGCCGATGGAGATGGCCCGGACGGCGACCAAAGACACGTTCATCTGCGACACCGAAATCAAAGCTGGCGACGTCGTCGTAAACTACTTCATCGCCGCCAACAGGGATCCAAATGTGTTCTCGCACCCGGACGACTTCGACCCGTGGCGCTCGGAAAAGGACACTCTAGCGTTCGGCAGCGGAGTGCACCGGTGCATCGGTTCGTATCTGGCCAAACTAGAAGTTCAGATTCTGTGGGAGGAGTTGCACGCCCAGAAGATCGGCCTACGTCTCGCGGGAGCGCCGGTTCGCGGCTGGTCCAACTTCATCAACCAGCTTACGGCCCTTCCTGTGGCACGGGTGTGAGCGCGTCGGGAGCCGACATAGTCCGTTTACGCGGTTCACCTATGCCCACGCCTTATTACATCGACCTCGGACGGCGCGCCATGCCGCCCGCTGGCAGCCGCGCCGGCGTCGCCGGACAAAGCGCACATCCAGACACTTAGTTAACCGGTTAGTTGACATAACCTTGAAACCATCCCAAAGTGTATATCCACCAGATCGATTCATCGTGACGGCGGCCAATCGTTCGGAAGGACATCAGATGATAGCGACACAAATGCTTTCGCGACACGCAGAGCTTGCTGCGGAAGTGCTCCCCACCGGCGCCCTGTTCATCGGCGGGGACCGGGTGACTCATACGTCGAGCGGCTTCCTCGAGCGCATCGACCCTACGACCGGTCGGCCTCTGGGGTCTTTCCCCGTCGCCGGACCTAACGAGATCGACCGCGCGGTCGACGCAGCCTGGGCTGCGTTCCCGGCGTGGAAGGAGTTCCCGGCGGACCGCCGCCGTCAGCTGTTGATGAGGCTCGCGAACGTGCTGCGAGAAAACGAGCTAGAGTTCGCCCAGATCAAGGCGCTTGAGACAGGTACGCCGTTGTCGCACTCGCTCCTCACCTCGGCCATCGACCACTTTGAGTACTACGCCGGCTGGTCGGACAAATTCGAGGGTGAGCTCATCACGAGCTACCCGGCCCGCGCATTCGATTACGTGAAATATGAGCCATACGGTGTCATAGGTGCACTCATCACGTGGAACGGCCCGGTCACCAATGCGGCGATGAAGCTCGCGCCCGCCCTCGCTGCCGGGAACTGCGTCGTGCTCAAAACGCCAGAGAATGGCCCGTTCGCTGTCCTTCGTATGATGGAGCTCTTCCTCGAGGCGGGACTCCCAGAAGGCGTTGTCAACGTCATCTCGGGCGGACCGGACACGGCACAGGCCCTCATCAGGCACCCCGGCATCCGCAAGGTGTCGTTCACCGGTGGCCCAGGCGTCGCCCGGTCGATCATGGCGACAGCAGCGGAATCACTTACCCCTGTCACGCTCGAGCTCGGTGGAAAGTCCGCCAATATCATCTTCGCCGACGCGGATCTCGAGAAGGCGGCGACGATGGCTGCCCGCATGGGCAGCATCCAGTCGTCCGGACAGGGTTGCCTGTACCCCACCCGGCTCCTGGTGGAGTCATCGGTGTACGACGAGGTCGTCGATCGCGTCGCCGCTATCTCCGGCTCGGTCGTTCCGGGCGACCCGATCGACCCTGCGACGTCGATGGGGCCAGTCATCGGCGACGGGGCAGTTCAGCGGATCCTAGGCTACATTGACGAGGCGAAGAAGACTTCGCGGCTTGTTGCGGGCGGAAACCGACTGGACGGAGAGTTCGGTGACGGCGCATTCGTCCCGCCGACCGTCTTTGCGGATGTCGACCCCTTGAGTCGACTTGCCCAGGAAGAGGTGTTCGGCCCTGTACTGGCGATCACCCGGTTCGACGCCGAGGAGGACGCCGTACGGATCGCCAACGCGACCGATTACGGCCTCGCAGCCTACGTGCATACGAACGACCTCAGGCGTGCGCATCGAATGGCCGACGCGCTCGATGTCGGCTACATCGGCGTGAACGCATTCCCGATCATGACCGCGTCCGCGCCGTTCGGAGGTATTCGCGCCAGCGGCTTCGGCCGCGAGGGTGGCCGTGCGGGCATCGAGGAGTTCGTGCATCACAAGAACGTTTACATCCCGCTCGACTGAGAGAAGACCAATGTCGGACAGAAAGCATTTGCCGGATATCCCTTACGAGGAACTGACACGTGTCGAGAAGCGGGGCGAGAACGTGAGCCTCGGGAGCGCCCGTGCCGAGGACCGCACTAGGATGCGTAGTGCGTCAATCAACTCCCTCCGTGGGACATTCGTGAAGCTCGACGTCCTCATCTGCTCGTCGGCGGCCGCGACGTGACCGGGGCCGGCAACCCCGAGTGGCTGATCCAGGCCTTCGACGCCCCACCGACCCACCAGGGGGTGGAAGTAGAAGGTGCGTACGTGCATTACCTCGAGTGGGGCCCTGCGGACGGATCGCCCGTCGTGCTTGTCCACGGCGGGCTCGCCCATGCGCACTGGTGGGACCACATCGCCCCTCACCTCGCCGGGCACCGTGTGGTAGCGCTCGACCTGAGCGGGCACGGAGACAGCGAGACGCGCGTCGCCGGTTACGACATGATGCAATGGGGACGAGAGATCGTCGCGGTCATACGTGACGCGGGCATGGAAAAGCCGGTGGTCGTGGGACACAGCATGGGGGGCTACCCGTCAGTCGCATCCGGAATCGAAGCGCCGACCGAGATCCTCGGAGTGATCACGCTTGATTCACGATTCAACGATCAGGAATATTCACGGGGACTCAAGAAGAGCCGCGAGTTCGCGTCGCTCGATGAGGCGCTAGCTCACTTCAATCCGGTGCACTCGAAGTCTGCGTTGGATGTCTCCGCCGGTCTGCTTCGGCACATCGGCGAGACGTCGCTTCGTCGTGAGGGCGGTTCGTGGCGGTGGAAGCGCGACGACAACTATTGGATCAGACAAGCGCCCCTACGCGAGCTTCTACCGAAACTGCAGGTGCCGTTCGTCATCGTGCAGACCGAGTACGGTCTGGTCAGCGATGAGCATGCGGATGAGATGCGCGCGCTGACTCTCGCGCCGAGCGTTGCGGTGAAGATTCCCGGAGCCGGTCACAATCCGATGCTTGAGCAGCCATTGGCCCTGATAAGCGTTCTTCGAACGCTACTGGCGACTCACCTGCACTCCGGCGGAGTCGTGCCGAATTCGCATCCGCTAGGGCGTTTTTCCTAAAGCTGTCAACCAGATGCTAATTGCCCGGAGGACTGCTCCGCCGCTATATAGGTGAGGGCGAGCTTGTCATAGCGGGTTGCCAAGGCATGCCACTGTTTGAAGGTGTTGAAATTGCGCTCGACGACGTTGCGGCCTTTATAGTCCTCTTTGTCGAATGCCGGAGGTCGACCCCCCGGTAAATCCTCGTCGTTTACGGTGACCGATCTGATCGGATGGCTGAGGGATGACAGCGATGATGCCGCGGTCACGAAGGTGGGTCCGGATGGCCTTAGATGAGTAGGCCTTGTCACCGCGGATCCGGTCCGGGCGGGTACGTGGCCTGCCCGGGCCGGCCCGGTTAATCTTCAACTGGTTCATCAAGTGGGTGAACATTGGAGCATCGCCGCCTTGGCCCGGCGCGACCAGCAGAACCAGGGGCCTGCCTTTGCCATCAACCAGGGCGTGGATCTTGGTACTCAACCCGCCACGGGAACGGCCAATGGCATGATCGTCCGGCTCAGCAAACAGATTCATGTAATTCGAGTCGGCCCCATGTGGTGCGCGGAAGGTTCGTGCCATGCTGGTGGGCGCGGTTGACCGTCGAGTCTGTCGACCGAGACCCACCAGTCCACTTCAACCTGAGAGTCCGCGACCGTCAGCAGTGCCGCCAAGATTCTGTCCCACGTTCCGTCGCCGCTGTAGCGGCGGTGACGCTTCCAGATCGTCTGCCACGGACCGAATTCGGAAGGCACATCCCGCCAGGCGATCCCGCACCGGTAACGGTAGACCCGGGCGCCGACATTAGGATTTAGGAGACACGCCCTAGAGGAACGCACTGCAGTGCCGTGCCTCCAGGCGGTTGATCAGACCAGTCGGGTGAGCGCCTTTCCCGCGGCCTCGGCGGCGTCTCCGCGCTCCGCCGGGGGCCGAAGGTGGTCGGCGATGGATAGGTGGAATTTTCGCAGCCGCTCGCTAAAGCCCTGAGCATCGGGAGATTCGCCCGCGATGAGCTCGGTGAACTGACGTAGGGTTTGGGAGCCGAGCGTCGTCAGCACAAACATCAGTACGACCATCTCGGGATCGAGCTCTTGATCAATCTCACCCTGGGCCTGGGCGCGTCTCAGCAAGCCAACGCACTGAGCCCAGAGCTCCGCCCGCTGCTGTCGTGCCGTGATCGCCGTCCCGTTCAGGCCCTCTCGCGCGATCAAGCGGATCCACGAACTATCGTCTGGATGTGTGGTTGCGTCGACCAGCCCGCCGAGCCACTCGTGGAACGAGGCACTCCGCACGGCGTCGAGGATCGGCATTCGCCGCCCGGCCTCAGCGGAATAGACGGCGTCGTAGAGATCATCCTTGCTGTCGAAATAGTAATACACCAACGCCTTGTTGCAGCGGGCACGACGCGCTATCTCGTCGACCCGGGCACCAGCCAATCCCTCCGCCGCAAACACCTCGCGGGCGGCTTTGAGGATTCTGTCCTTCGATGATGCGGCTTCGCCGTCCGCTTGCACTTCGGTCATCATCACATCCTAATATCCTTTTTCAATCAACCAGTCAGTTGAAAGTATTAGCGCCCGCCGTGGCAATCAGTCTGCGACGATGCTTAGCTGATAGGGTCGGAGCCGTGCCGAAGACTACGCGAGTGGAGATGTCGACTGAATCGCGCCGGAAGATCCTCGACGCCGCGCGCGAAGAGTTCGCCGCTTATGGACTGGCCGGAGCACGCGTCGACCGCATCGCCGCCTCCTCTCAATGCAACAAGCAACTCATCTACCACTACTTCGGCGACAAGCAAGGCCTGTATGACGCCGTTCTCACCGAGTTGGTGCTGATAGCAAGGGATAACCAAGCCGCCGCGCGAAAGAAGGGGCTCTCATACGCCCGGGACTATCTCGGTTCCTTTGACATGGGTACGGCGGCTCAGGCGAACTGGGCCCGTCTGCTGGCTTGGGAGGGCTTGACGCAGTCGCCAGAGAACGCTGAGCTTGAGTCGATCCGCCGCGAGAATTTCCGCAACCTGGTTCGCTGGCTGGAAGAGGATCAACAGGCAGGTGTTGTGACGGACCGATTCACAGCCGAAGAGCTCTACGCGTTCTTCCTTTCGGCGACCGTGTTCCCATACATCCTGCCCAACGTCTTCAGACTGGTCTTCGGTGCGTCGGAGGTCACGCCTGAAGCTCTCGCCTCCTGGCGAGATACTCTGCGGACACTGATGCAGAGTATCGGCGGGAAGAGCGACTAACCGAGGCGGAACTTGACAGCACCTGACCGCCTGCTCGGGCACGCCGCCCGTTAGGGCGTGTCTCCAAAATACTTTGACGGCAGCGCGGGAAACTTGGAGATGTGTCGCGTTTCCAAGTTTTTACCGACGCCCAGTGGGCTCGAATCGAACCGTTGCTACCCAGTTCCGAAGGCCGGCGCGGGCGTCCGTTCAGAAACCACCGGCAAGTCGTTGAGGGCATTGCCTACCGGTATCGATGCGGAATCGCATGGCGTGACCTGCCGGAACAGTTTGGACCCTGGCAGACCGTATGGAAGCGCCATAGGCGCTTCGCGGCAGAAGGTATGTGGGACAGGATTCATGCCGTACTGCTGATGGAGGCTGATGCCGCAGGGGCGATTGACTGGACCGTATCAGTGGACTCGACGATCAACCGCGCTCATCAGCACGGGACCAACCTTCCCCGCAGCACAGGGGGACCTCCCGAATTACAAGAAACGCTGGACGGAGCCTGAGGACCATGCCCTCGGCCGTTCCCGAGGCGGGCTGGGCACAAAAATCCATCACGCCTGCGACGGGAAGGGCCGGCCGCTGGCATTCCTCATCGGTCCGGGCCAGGGCTCGGACTCGCGAATGTTTCAGCCCGTCCTCGAGTCGATAAACGTTCCGCGCCAAGGCGCAGGACGGTCTCGGACCCGCCCCGATAAGGTCATGGGTGACAAGGCCTACTCATCCAAAGCCAACCGTTCCCTGCTTCGGGCCAAGCGAATCAAAGCCGTCATTCCCGAGCCCCGAGACCAGATCGCCAACCGCAAACGCAAAGGTTCCCGAGGCGGCCGTCCCGTGGATTTCGACAGCGAAAGCTACAAGGGCCGGGCCGTTGTTGAGCAGTCCTTCAACATCTTCAAACAGTGGCGCAGCATCGCTACACGCTATGACAAGCTCGCCCTCACCTATCGCTCAGCAGTAGCGCTCTACTCAGTCCTGATCTGGCTCCGACAATAGGGAGACACGCCCTAAGGGTTCCCGGGAGTGGTGGTGCGGTGGAGTAGTAGGGGACCAACACCCGCGCGACCGGCAAGAGAAGGACCACGGGCAATCGGGGCCTGGACGGCAGCCGCGCGGAGTCCCGCGGGCGAAGGAACATGGGCAGCCGCATTCCCCGCCTCCGCTGCCGCCACGCCAACCGTCTCCATGACCAAAGTCTTCCAGCACCCATTGACATTCCCCACGCCCCCAAAGCCCTATGTGGAAAAGCGGTGCTTCCGGGAGGATCACGTGCACAATAAACGGCGTGGAGAACCTTGAAACAGAGCGGCTGATACTTCGGCCCTGGGAGCCCGCGGATGCCGACTTTGTCCTGGACCTGTACTCCCGCTGGGAGGTGCAACGCTTCATCGGAAACCCGCCCCGCGTGATGGCAGACCGCGGTGAGGCCGAGGAACGCATCCGGATGTGGCGTGCCATGGAACATCCGGTCCACGCCGTCTGGGCCGTGCAGCTGAAAGGCACTGCCCAACCACCAAACCGCGCGCAACAAACAAGCGCAGCGCAGCCGAAAGTCCCCGGGCACAGCCAGCCCGCACTCGCCGGGACGCTGCTCCTCAAGTCCATTCCGACGTCGGGCGCTGAACTCCCGCTGCAGCCGTCGGGGGATACGGAGATCGGCTGGCACTTCCACCCGGACCACTGGGGAAAGGGGTACGCCACCGAGGCCGGGGCGGCGGTCCTCAGCTACGCGTTCTCAAGCGGCCTGCCCAGAGTGGTGGCTGTAACAAACCCCGCCAATGCAGCGTCGCAAAGCGTGTGCACCAGGATCGGCCTGATCCACCAGGGGCAGACCAGCAGGTACTACAACGCCCTGTGCCAGCTGTACGAACTGGCCAACCCGGCAGCCTAGCCCGGCCCCTTCCAGAGCCGCTGCCACCAGGAGCGCTCAGGAATGGGCTCCTCAACCACCTCAGGCGTCCGCGAGGCACGCCTGGCCCGCCACCGCTCCACCTGTTCCTCCACGTCCCGGGTCATTGTGACCACCGGCGGCCCGCCCTGGAGCTGGCGGCGCGCATCAATGACTCGGCGGTTAAAATCCGTCACGAGGTCGCGGACCTGCTGTTCGGTGTACTGCGCATCCAACTGGGCGTCGAGCCCGGCGTCCTCCGCCCGGAGCAGGATGGCAGGCGGTCCCAGCCCGCTGATGTTCTCGCGCTGCAGCAGGCCCTTGACCCACCAGTCGGGATCGTAGGATTCCCCCAGCCCGGGAATCGGCTTGCCGGCGTACTTGAGGTCATCGAACTTTCCCTGCGCCATCGCGTCCCGGACCAGGTACTCGGCCCGGGCTGGGTCGCTGACTTTGCGGCGCTTCTCCCGCTCCTTGGCGTCAAGCGCGTCCAGGGCGGCTTCTTCCTCCGAGCTGATGCCCGCCCCGCGGTAGGAGCGGACCCCGGCCGCGCGCTCCAGCCGCTTCCGGTATTCAGACGTCCCACCGCCCACCTGTGTCACCGCCTTGCCTTGGTTGATGCCCTCCTCCCAGTATTTCGAAGCATCGCGCCGGGTTCAACGCCCTGCAGGGACCACGCCAAGAAAACGTTTCCCGAGTGTGCAATACTTCCTCCCATGCCATCACCCTCCAGCGGTTCCCCGTCCGTCCTGCGCGCCGCCCACACGCCGTGGGAAACTCCCCTGACGTTGCCGGCAATGAGCAACACCGTTGACCGTCACCACCGCTACCGCGTCACCAACCGCTACCTGGAAGCCGGGGGGCAGCCCGTCCTTCCTGTGTCAGGCGAGCTGCATTACAGCAGGGTGCCGCGGGCGCGGTGGGAGGAGCGGCTGCGGCTGATGAAGGCCGGCGGCATCACGGTGGTGGCCACCTACACTTTCTGGATCCACCATGAGCAGACCGAAGGCAAGGTGAGGTTCGACGGCGGACTGGACGTGGGTGCGTTTGTCCGGCTGTGCGCAGAGATCGGCTTGGACGTGGTCCTGCGCATCGGTCCCTGGTGCCACGGCGAGGTCCGTAACGGCGGCTTCCCGGACTGGGTGCAGGAGGCGCCGGTCCAGCACCGCACCAACGATCCCGCCTACCTGGAACTGGTGAAGGGCTGGTTCGGACACCTTGGGGAAGAACTCCACCAGCTGACCGGACCGGACACCAACGTGATGGGCATCCAGCTGGAAAACGAGCTGTACGACCAGCCGGGCCACATCCTGGAGCTCAAGAAACTGGCCAGGAACGCCGGCCTGACAGCACCCATCTGGACGGCCACGGCCTGGGGTGGCGCGGACCTGCCGGCCGGGGAGGTCCTCCCCCTGTTTGGCGGCTACGGCGACGGGTTCTGGGTAGATGCGGACGCCCCCTGGGATCCCACGTTCCGCGAGCACTACTTCTTCAGCCATGTCTGGGATGATCCGGGAATTGGTGCAGACATCCGCGAGTTCGTCGGCAACGGCGCCGAGGATCCAGGCAGCATGGGCGGCGGGAACGGCGCAGCGGCACCTGCACCCCGGACACCGTCGGCCCTTTTCCCGCCGGCCACGTGCGAGCTGGCGGGTGGCATGGCCACGGCTTACCAGCGCCGCCCCTGGCCGCAGGGGCTGGACGTGGCAGCCGTGGCACACAACAAGATTGGCAACGGCTCCGCCTGGCAGGGCTACTACATGTTCGCCGGCGGGACTAATCCTGCCGACGGGCTCCAGGAATCCCAGGAAACCGGCTACCCGAACGACCTGCCCCGGTTCGACTACGACTTCCACGCCCCCATCGGCGCGTCCGGACGCCTGGCCGGCAGCTTCGCCGCCCTGCGCAAGCAGCACGCCTTCCTGGCAGCCTTCGGCGACCGGCTGGCGCAGATGCCGTCCTCCCTCCCCGAGGCCCAGCCGCACGGCATCGGGGACACCACCACCCTCCGCTGGGCACTACGTTCCGACGGCACCGCCGGCTTCGTGTTCATCACGTGGCACCAGCCGCACATTCCTCTGCCCACCTACGAAGACGCCCGCTTCGAGATAGCGCTCGACGGCGGCCCGGTCACCTTTCCGGGACAGCCGGTGGAGATCCCCGCGGGCACCGTGGCGCACTGGCCGGTGAACCTCGAGGTGGCCGGCGTGACCCTCGCCTGGGCCACGGCCTCCCCACTGACGTTCCTGGAGCCCTCCGCCGAGGACCCGGATTCGCTCCCCACCCTGGTCCTCGCGGCCGAGCCCGGAATACCCGTGGAGCTCTGCTTCGCCGCCGGCACAGAGGTCCATGGCGCTGGAGGATCGGACGCTGCGGGCTCCTACCGGATCCACGGCAACGAACCCGTGGTTGCCACAGCACGGTGCGGGGATGCCCGGCTGGACATCCTGGTCCTCCCGGCGGAGGCGGTGGACACTGCCTGGGTCCTGGGCAGCACCGCCCGGCGTGAACTGATCCTCGCCGGCGATCCGGTGTGGCTGGATGGGACCGGCTACCTCGCTGGCCGGTCCAGGGCCACCCCTGAAGTACTGCGCTACCGCCCGGGGGCACGCTCATTCGAGCCGGCGGCCGCACTCCCGGCACTTCCGGGGGTCCCGGCCACGGGCAGCGTGGAAGTGGCCCCCGAGCTGCTCAAGGCGGCGGGCACTGTCCCCGCAACCTACGGTTCCTC
>Ga0308160_10000871_pt1 | contig 48623 bp, 89 predicted proteins | sample PhyFR1_FD_201036 | JGI IMG/M metagenome (GOLD analysis project Ga0308160, IMG submission 201036) | Phyllosphere microbial communities from UC Gill Tract Community Farm, Albany, California, United States - DLSLF.R1 | ecosystem: Host-associated > Plants > Phyllosphere > Unclassified | place: USA...
ACCTCCTTGCTCGGTTCGATGCTGGGCATCTAAAAAATAGCGCGATCTGACCCCGGAACAAGCGGCCGAGCGACTCCGACAAACGGCCGACGAGCACTATCTCGCCCGGTCGACGGCAACGGAGCCGAAGGAGGGCGAGGACCGGGGATCAAAGTAGAGGACCGCAAGCGCAGGAAGTCGTCGGGGGGATGGGAAAGGGGGTGGTTGGCTGAAAGGGAAGGAAGGGCGACGAGTCGTCGTCGCTGTCGGAGGAGGTGGTGGAACCGTTGCTTGTCGCGATCCCGCGATGGGAGACAAGCTTGACGTTAGGATGGATCAATGGGATCTCAGACGAGATGCCTCCTGGCCTGGTAGAAGAGCCGATCTCGTTGGGTTTTTCGGGGGGAGGAGGTCATCTCGACAGGGAAACTCCAGGACGCCCGCCCAGCCCTCTCGAGCTTCTGGTTCTGCCCTTTTCGACAAACTGACTCACGTCAGGAGCTCTTGATCAACGAGAGGACGGACGGACGGCTGGACGGACGGGGGCGAGCTGAAGGGGACGACGCGATGCGCGCCTCTCGTGTGTGTGCATGTGCATGCGCGCGTGCTCTCTTCCCCGACCACCCCGGGCCCCTCTCGCTCGGACGGACGGACGGGCTTTCGAAGACCCGGAGTAAGACAGAGAAAGAGGGGAGGGAGTCGGGACGGACGTTGCCCTCCAAGGCTGTGGGCGTGTGCTGCTACGGCTGCTTCTCGCTTTCTGCTCCTGCTGCGCCGGGGTTGTACTAGAGGCAGGCTGGCCGGGCCCAACGAGGGGGAGGCGCCTCTTCCTCTCCCCTTGATTGATTCCGTCCTCGCCCGACCCGACTTGCTTGCCGGGGGAGGTAGGCTCAGCCCGACGCCGCGAACAAGGCCAGCAACGAGCGCCCTCTCTGGGCCCCTTCAAGTCGCGAGTGCACGGAAACCGCCCCCCCCCCCCCGCTTTCCTGCCGGCTGCCCGTTCCAAGAGCTCCCGCGGGCCCGCGTCCCGTCCCACAAGGACGTGAGATCGAGGGCGCGCGGCGGCGGCGGCTTGGCATGTGCGAAGTTGCTTTGGAAAGGATCGTCGTCGTCTGATCAGAGCCCCTTGCGGATCTTTGCGAGCATCGCGTCCATCTTGTCGGCCATCTTCGGCTGGCGGGCCTTGCCCTTTGCGTCTTTGGCCGGCGCCCACCTCGTCGGGGCCGGGGGGACCTCCGTCCTTGCGTCTGCTCCTCCTGATGGCCGCTGAGGTCGTCGGCCGCCACTGGGCGCTGCTGCTGCTGGTGTTGAGGAGGAGGAGGTCGCCGCCGCCCCTGGCCGAACCGCATGGACCGACATGGGCTGCCGGACGTTCGGCCGGTAGCCGGCCGGCGACGTGTCGTGCGGCAGGTCGACCAGGCTCGTCGTCTGCCCCCTCGAGCTCGAGGAGGCCGCAGTTGCTGCTGCTGCGGGGGCGACCGGCGGCGTCGTCGTGCTCGTCTCGTCATCGTCGTCGTCGTCGTCGTCGTCCTCCTCCTCCTCGCCATCGCCGGCCTCGACAGCTTCTCCCCTCGGCGCCCTCCCTCTTCCTTTGCCCTTGCCTGAGGCACCAACCGTGTCACCGCGCTCGAGCCGACTCGAGCTCAAGCCCTCGGCCTTGAGCGTCTTTGCAAACTGCCGCTTGAGCTTGGCATTCTTGATGAGCGTCTCCTTGATCTTCTTGGCTGGCGTAGCGACCGACCCATCCAGGCACAATCGAGAAAGGGACCCGTCAGCTTTGATCCAACCCGGTTCTGGGCGGACGGATGAAGGGGCGGGATGGTGGGGACGGACCCTTGCCGAGATAGGCATCCTTCGGGGCGTTCTGCGGGCCGACGCGGAAGCCGCCCCGCTTGCGCTGCTCGGGCTGCCGCTGCTGCTGCTTGCCACCGCCACCACCGCCGCCGCCGCTGCTACCGGCCCCAGCGGTCGACTTGCCCGTCGGTCTTTTAGGGTTGGGAGGGGCCATGATGAAGAGAGGGTCTGGTTTTGTGGAGTGCGTGCGGAGGTGCGTGTAGAAAGGGGGGCAAGGGGGGAGGGCAGCAGCCGACGACGATTTCGTCCGCCTGCGCCGCCCGCCTGCCGCGCAGCAGCTAATAGCGCCAGCGCTGCCTTGCCACTGTTCAGTTTGCTGTCGATGCCTGTCGCTTCGCTCAACGTCTGCCAGAAGATAGGATGCTCCTCTGATCGAGCGCGCCCATTCGAGAGATGCAAGAGTCATATGTAGAACAAGGCGCCAGAGGCACCGAGAGCGCGCCCTCCACCGGCCCGCCTGCGAGTCGGAATCGTCCAGCCGGTCGAGCGAAAAGGCTCTTCACCAGAGGGCGCAGCGCTCCTCTGCGGGCGGGTTCATGCGGGCACCGGCCTTGCAGCCCCAGACCGAGGCAAACGTCTCAAAGTTGCGGAGCGTGCCCTCGACCCGGAAGCGGTTGGGCGAATGCGGGTCGGTCAGGACGCCGGCCTGGCGATGGCGAGCGAAGGAGGACAAGAGGGCGGTCAGCTATGAGGCAGGGCTGGCGACGATCGAAGGGGGCTGCTGACCTTGGCCGACGCCGGGGTCGAGGTGCTCGCCCAGATCCGTCCAAAGGCGAGGAAGAAGAGCTGCTCGTCCGTGTAGTCGGCCAAGCCGGGCAGCTTGAGCTTCTGCTGGTGGTGGCCCTCGGCTGCAAGCGAGTCCTTCCAAGCCTTCCAGGCGACGCGCAGCCCGGCGTCCCCCGCATTCTCACCGCTCGTCAACCTGCCGTTGACGTAGACGCGCTCGCCGTCAGGTCCGATGACGTAGAACCTGCGGCGGAGAAAGAAAGGTCAGCCCAACGCCATCGTAGCGTTGCCTAGCTCAAGGACGCAGAAGACGGACTTGGAGTACTGCTTCTCGATGCACTTGGTGTGCTCCTGGAAGGCCGCCACCGTCTCGTTGGACCACCATTGGCGGAAGCGGCCCTCGAAGTCGTACTGGGCGCCCGTGGCGTCGTACAGGTGGCCGATCTCATGGGCTATCGCGGTGAGCGCCGAGGAGGTCAGCGGCAGAGCGTCTTTCGGAGAACCGACTGGGCTAGCCTTCCAACTCACCTGCGACCGCGCCGATCGCGCCATAGTTGAGCTCGGAGGGCCATGAAGCAGAGTAGAACGGCGGCTCGAGGATGCCGGCGGGGAAGACAATCTCCGAGTCCGGGGGGTTGGTGTAAGCATTGACCTCATCGGCGGCCATGAGCCACGAGTCGCGGTTCCGGAGGTTGCCGAGCTGCTGCTGCCAGGCCCGCTGGAGCTCCATCTGGCTGCTTGCGACAGCGTTGGCGAGGAAGTCGTCGGTAACCGTCTGTCGGCCGTAGTAGGCCCGGAGGGCGACCGGGCTCGTCGTGTTTGGGTAGAGCGGGTAGCCGACCTTGGCTATGACATTGTCGGCCTTGCGCCTGGCAGCGTCGGCCGACTTCTTGTCCATCCAGGGCAGGTGGCCGAGCGTCTCGCGGAAGGCGGCGAGCAGGCTGCCGATCATGACCTCGGCCTTCTCCTTGGACGAGCCGCCAAAGGCGCGCGAGACAAACTCGGCGCCAGCCAGATGCTCAAGCGTCTTGCGGGTGGTCCGGACGCAAACTGGATGGCAGGATCGTAAGGAAGTTAGTCGCGCTAGCTCGAGCGGCGGACAGCCAAGTCTAAGTGTGCCCTTCTCAGACGCACAGTCGGTACGGTCGGGCTGGACCTTGACGCCGGTCAGCAGCGTCGACAGCCGCTCGGCGCTCTGCCGGATCTTGGTGTCGCCGAGGTTGCGGGCGTACTTGAGCGCGACGCGAACGAGCATGTAACTGCGGGGATGGCAGCGGGCAGCAGATTAGGGTCAGCTCGCACATCAGCAGAAGACATGGTTGAGGAGAGCCGCACCTCTGCAGGATGTGGTCTTCCTCCTGCTCGACGATCCGCGTCATGGCCTTGACGTAGGCGGGCGACGTGACGACAATCTTGTCCGGGAAATTGCGAGGCGCAAACGAGCTGACGTAGGCGGCGAGGTCGATCGGCAGCCGCTTGGCGAGCTTGGCAAACGAAGTCGGGTTGTAGCTGTAGGTCGGGTCGGGGAGGTCCTCGGGGTCGGCCTGGACCTTGGCGAGCCGGTGCTCAAAGGCAAGGACCGAGGCGGCAGCCTGCTTGGCGAGTGCCCGGGCAGACGACGACTTGCGGTGCTTCTTGCCACCGTCATCCGGCGCCGGCGTCGGGTTCCAGGCCCACTCCCACTGGACCTGCGCATCGCCTCCGTCGCCGGCGAGGGCTTTGCCACCGTGCGTGAGCTTGAAGACCTCCTCGAGGACGTCGGCGAGGACCTTCTCGTAAGCCTGCGTGATCTTGGGCTCCGAGTAGTATTCCTGGAGGAGCGAGGGCGAGGGAGTCGAACGGTCAGGCAAGGGCTTTGGCGGTCGACGTCGCCAACCTCGCGCACCTTGGATGGGAGGCCGAGACCGTCCTGCGAGAGCCAGAGAATCTGGCGCTGGGGCTCGATGGCGACGTCTCCCTCCTGCGCGTCGGTGGTGAAGCAGGCGAGCGGGAGACGGTCAGCAGCTGGCCATCCTCAAGCACAGGCGAGTCGCAACACGCACGAGATCAAACGAGAAGAGGGCGTCGACGCCGATCGAGTGCACGAACGCAAGGGCGTCCGTCAGCTCCTTGCGGAAGCGGGAGCCCTTGCGGCTGTCGATCTCGGCGTCGGCGTCCTCGGTGTCGATGAGCTTTTCAAGGGCCTTGGCCGCCATCGACGGACGGTCAGCGCGGAGGGGGGCGAGGGCAGCCTTGACACGCTCGACGGCTCCTCCAGCGGCGGTCTCGAGGGAGGCGGGCACGTAGTGGCCAGTCTCGGTCTCCTCCTTGGGCGTCGGGTAGTCGGCCGGGAACAGTCGCTGGACGTCCTCGAGAAGCGGGACGAGCGGCTGCGCACCGAGCGCATCGAGGTGAGAGACGTTCATGCAGGAGCTGAACTCAGTCTGGAGCTTGACGAGGTTGTCGCGGCCGGCCACATCCTCCGCACTCGCGTCCTTGGGCAGGTCGGGCAGGGGTGCCGAGAGGACGTCCTCGAGGATGCGCTGCCAGATAAGCAAGGCCGGTCGATGTTAGCCTCAAACCGATCGTAGAGCAGCAGAGCAACGCAGGAGACGCACCTCGTTGGCCTGCGCAAGCTCGTTGAAGGTTCCCCAGCGCGCCTTGTCCTTCGGCAGGGGATTTTGCTTGACCCAGCCGCCGGACGAGAAGCGATAAAAGTCCTCGCAAGGATCGACCGAGGTGTCGAGCGAGCCGAGGATCGAGGCCGACAGCTGGACGCAGGCGGGCGTGAGGCAGATGGAGGAGGTCGAGGTCGGACCGGGTGCCGCTACGGTCGACGTGCGCGTCGCGGATACCGTCGCGGTAGGGATCGGGTAGGGGGCCGGCTGCGATGGCGGCGCGCGCGTCTTATGCCGCTCGGCCGCAAAGAGCCCGATGAAGGTGGCCGCGAGGATGAGGAACTGCACGACGGATGGGATCGAGCGAAGGGCGACAGGTCAGAGGATGAGGATGAGCACGCGGGGCTTCGGCCACTGCCGGAGCTCGCCGCCGTAAGCGAGGGAGGGAGACGCCCCCTTCTGCGACCCCTCTCGATGGCCAGGAGCGACTCCGGAGGGAGGAGATAGACGTACGGCAAAGCTCAGGACGAAGAGCAGCTTCTCGACGGCCGTCAGCTCGCGCTGCGGGTCGGTCAGCTGGGCGAGGAAGCCCTTGCGCTGCTGCTCGCCGGCCGAGGCCGACGTGGCCGGCACGGGGCCAGGCGGGGCGTCCTCATTGATGAGGAGGGGGGCCGACTCGAGGTCGGTCGATCCCCGGGGGATGGAGGACATGGCTGAGAAGTTGAAAGGGACCGTCGACCTGTTGGGAAAGGGAGGTCAGGTGAAGAGTCGGTGGGGGTCAAGGGCAAGGTAGCGAGATGGCCGCCGCCGCCTGCCTCGGAGCCTCCCCGGCCGGCGGAGGCCGCCTGCCGTCCATGAAGGGGGACGCGTCGTTCGCTCTCGCTGCCAGCCATCTCGATTCCAGATCACTCTCTTCCGGCCCCTGTCCGAAACCCGCATGGCAAGCACCTACGCGCCTCTCCCTGCCGCGAGGTCGTCGACGAGCTCCCGCCGGTCGAGTAATGCCAGCCGGCGCAAGAGCCGCAGCGGCTCCGGTTCCGGCTCGGACGACGACGACGACGACCTGACCCAGCTAGAGCTGTCGGGTTCGTCCAGAGGGCGGCAGGACACGCTGTCGGCCTTTGCCTTCCCAGGCTTGACCGGCCTCGGCATCCCTCTGACCCTGAGCGACAACCTCGACGGCTCCGGCCTGCGAGGGGCCGGCAAGGAGTCGGGAAAGAAGCTCGGTGTCGTCAACGGTGCGTGCGCGTCCGACCCTGCTGTTCGCTGCGTCCGCCTCTGCTGACCTGCTGCTGGCAGGAGTCGCGCTCGTCGTCGGTCTTCAAATCGGTGCGTACGATCGGGCTTTTGCTCTACCTCATACCTCACCTGATCTCGCTCTCGTTTGCGCTCGCCAGGCAGCGGCATCTTCTCGTCGCCCGGAGTGCTCCTTTCCTCGACCGGTTCGCCAGGCGCAGCGCTCCTCGTCTGGGTTGCATCCGGCCTGCTCGCCTGGAGCGGGGCCAGCAGTTACATCGAGCTCGGCGCGGCCATCCCGGTCAATGGCGGGAGCCAGGCCTACCTCAACTGTCAGTCGTCTGCGTCGTCGGGCGGCGTCAGACCCCCGCGCTGACCCTCCTCGCGGCCCGCCCGGCAGACGCGTACGGTCCGCTCGTCGCCTACATGTTCTCGTGGACGGCCGTCTCGCTGCTCAAGCCCGGCAGTGCGGCCATCATTGCGCTCATCTTTGGCGAGTACGTCATGCGGCTCGTCTACTCTTCGTCGGTCGCGCCAGAGTCAGCCGACGGTAAGGAACCAGTGTCGACAGAGGCGCCCGAGTGGACGTTTAAGCTGTTGGGCTGCATCAGTGAGTTATTTGGCCTAACTCGCGCAGCCGCATCGTTAACGACTGACACGCCGCCCGTCGTTCCCGACCCAGTCATCCTCGTCGTTACTGCGATCAACATCGCCAATGCCCGAGCTGGCGCCCATGTTCAGGTCGGCCTGACGAGCATCAAGGTGCGCACTCGACTTGGCTCTCTGCTCGCCCCGTTCTAGGCCGCAACATACTCATCCGCCACCGCCTACCGGCCGCAGACGCTGTCGCTCGTCTTCATACTCGTCCTCGCTTCCATTTACGCGCTCTCGCACGGCCTCGGGAACCTCTCGAGTGCCTCATCCGTCTCGGGCGCTGGCTTCTGGGACGGAAGCACCGGCGAGATTGGTAGGTATGCCATCGCCCTGTACGGGGGCCTGTGGTCGTATGATGGCTGGGTCAGTCGGACACCGTTACCCTTGGCAAGTCTCGCTACCAGAGCTCTGCGCTGATGCTCTCATGGGCTGCTCTGCGTTGAAAGGACCAAACCAACGTCCGTCGCCTTCCGTCGGCGCTCGAGCTGCTTGCTACCTAGCTGACTCCCGGATTCTTCTCGTGATGCAGTACGTCGCCGGCGAGATGAAGAATGTCTCGCGTGACCTGCCACGGGTCGTCCACTCGTCGATGGCGATCGTCGTCACCCTCTTCACGGCGGTCAACCTCTCGTACTTCCTCGTCCTGCCGCGTGCCGTCGTCGGCGCCAGCAACACGGTCGCCCTCGTGCGTTTCTCTGCGCATCCGACCAGTCGACCAGAGTGCTGACGCGCGCGTCGACGGCCGCAGGACTTTGGCGCAGCGACCCTCGGGACGGCAGGCGCCCTTGTCTTCTCCATCCTCGTCGCCACCTCGTGCTTTGGCGCGCTCAACGGCTCGACAATAACCACCTCGATGCTCGTCGTCCAGGCCGGGCGCGAGGGCTGGCTGCCTCGCATCTTTGGCGAGCTCTGGTCAGGCGGCAGGGCGGGCTGGGCAATGCGTACGTTTTGCCGGGCGGAGAGCGAGGTGTGTGCGATCCACGGGCTGACGAGCCCGTCCCTTCGATAACCCTAGTGCTCCAAGCGAGCCTGACGATCGCCTACATTCTCTTTGGCGGCGGCTTCCGCTCGCTCATCAACTTGTTCTCGGTCGCCAGTGCGTTGTCTCCACCTTTCTGGCGCCCCTCGCGCGACCGAACTGACCTTGCTTCGGTTCTCGAAGACTGGCTCTTCTACTTCCTTACCGGTACGTCTGCCGCTATCTCACCCCGCTCAACCCTAGCCTGACACCGCTTTCTCCAGTTCTCGGCCTGCTGATCCTCAGGGTCAAGGAGCCACACCTCGAACGACCGTACCAGACGTGGCTCGGTACCCCGATCACGGTCAGTTCGACCGATCATCTCGAGGGCAAGCCCCCAGAGCTGACTGCGCCCTGCCGCCCTTGCCTGTCCGACATCAGTTCTGCGTCGTCGCCCTCTTCCTGCTCATCATGCCAATCGTCGCCGCCCCGGTAGAGGCTCTCGCCGCGTTCGGTGAGGCCTGCTCCTCTCAAACCAACGGTGCAGCCTTGACGCGTAAGGCTGACTTGACCGCCCTTTGCCGACCCAGCTTTCATCGGCCTCGGCGTGCCGCTCTACTACATCACGTCGGCCGTCAACGTCGACTCGGATGAGAGCTGGTGGCGAATCCTCTGGCGCCAGGTGCGCGGGACAAGCCGGGAGGCTGATGGAGGCTATCGTGGCGGCCAAAGGGAGCGTCAGGGTATGATGATGTCGGAGCTTCGATAGATGCTTTCCTTACCGATCACGGGCGCTCTCGACGGAAGCAGATGGGGGTGGCATGAGATTCGGACGGTCGTAAGCTTGAGAAGGGAGGAGCCATCTAGCTGTCTGAGACGGGCAGGTATCGACGAGACGGAAGCGAAAGGAGAAGACATGGGACGAGAAGGAGAAAAAAGGGAGCTGCGAGAGGAACGGCCGCCCGGAGCAAGGGTTGTTCTAGCTACCCCAGCCGGCACTACGGGCGCTGCCACCCTTGGAGGCCGCCTGCTGGTGCAGGATGACGCCGGCGAGGGCCCGACGGGCGCTCTCAAAGAGCACCCAGGTCGCGTCCGAAGCCAGGTTCCGGACGTGGCTGAGCGCAGAGCTCGTTGCAACTGATGGATCCGCCGCGACGATTCAGTACGGCCAACTGCCTCTGTCAGGTCAGAGGACTTGGAGACGCACCGAAGCGGACCAGGAGGAGCAGGTAGGATTCGAGGATCTCCTTGACGCGGAGGCGGACGAGCACGGCCTGGATGATGCCGGCGACGGTCGCAAGCACGGTGACAAGGTGAACGAGCAGCTGCTGGCCCTCGTCATCTGTCAGTCGGCGCAATCCAGAGCGAGCGCCACAAGAGAGAGGGCACTGACCGGAATGCCGCTGACCCAGAGAGCAGTGAGGCCTTTGCCGAGGCCGTCAGCCGCCCGCTCCTTCCACGACTCGTCCGCGCCGAGGTACTCGAAACGGACGCCGGCCTGCGGGAGGAGGCCGAGCTGGGGCGACTGGGCAAAGACCCGGCCTTGGACGTCTGGAGGGACCGAGGCGAGGGCCGACGTCAGGGAGAGCGTGAGCAGGTGTGCTGGATGAAAGATTGCGGGCGGGAAGCACGTGTCAGCGGCTGGCGACCCGTTCCGCGCGCGCCGCCCCAAGCGAGACAGGCGTCCGTACCGATGTAGTCCTGGTCGGCCTCATCGGAGCCGTTGGCCGAGAGCGCCTCGGTCTCGAGCTCCTCGAGCAGCTTGCCTGCCATCCGGATCTTCTTGACGTTCAGGATCTGACTCGAGCCCGAGGGGGATCCGGCCGAGGCAGCTGCTGGCTTGCTTCCGCCGCTGCCGCCGCTGCGCACGACCCCCTGACGGGTTGGCTGATTGGTCTGCGGCCGGGGCAGCATGACAAGCCACGGCTCGCCTGAGGGCGTCTGGCGGCCAGAGGAGCTCCCACTGGCTAGCGTGGCATCGGATGCCATCAGGGAGGGCTGGAGGCCGCCAGCCGAGAGGAGGCTGCCGTCGTCGACCGGCCTCGAGACGGGAGGCGCAGCGCCGGCAGCGGCACCATTGCCTGGGCCGTCGACCTCGCTCGCACTGGCGCCGGCCGAGAAGAGGCGGGTGAGGCCGGACAGACTGCGACGGACCGAGAGCCGCGGCGAGGAAGCGCCAGGCGTGCCGGCTGGGGTCAGGGAGGGCGAGCCCATGGGTGTTCCAGGCAGCGGCGGCGGGGGTGGGATGAGGGTCGAGCTCGAGCTGCTGCCGCTGGCCATGATCGACGGATACGAATTCGTTCGCGGGCGAGGCTTGAGGTACGACTCGAGCGTCGAGGGCAGCATAGAGGGTCGGACAAGGGCCTCCGATTGCCTTTAGAGGAATGAGGCCGGGGTGGCGAGCAAGTAGAGAGGGTTGGGGTTCCGGGAGCAAGGGCCAGCCAGAGCCTCCGCCGCGACGCGTCGAGCTGCGGGCCGCGACGACACCGACGCGGGCCGCCAGCAAGGCGGTCGACGTCTACGAGCAGTAGAGGAAGGGCATGCATTTAGGGGCAGGGATGGGGGGGGGAGGGGTAAATACGAAGGACGAGACCACAGACGGTCATCATCTTCGGCCGGGCCGCCCGTGACTCCCAGGCTGAAGGCGGGGTCTGATGCTCTTTTAAGGGGATGCACACACGCGAAGGGAGGCGTTGCCAGCAGGGACGGATGCGGGGGGGGAGGAGAGTCTGCGAAGAGAGAACAGTGAGAGGAGCGCCAGAAAGATGGCTTTGCGCGTGCAAGCGAGCGAGCTTGAGGGAGAGGAACCGGGACGCGAGCGAGCGAGCGAGCGAAGAGGCTGCGACGCCGTCAACTAATTGGCAGGCGACGGGCTGATGATGGGAGGGAGAGGCGGGAACATGCAGCGAGAGAGGAAAGAATTGGAGAAATTGGTTGATGTGGGGCGCGGCGGCCCATGCTAATTCTTGATGGCCTGGCCCTCAAGGCCGAGCGCGTGCTGCTCCGAGGACTGCGACGGCGTCGGGACGGGGGATGAGGCGCCCGACGAGAGCGAGGGCGCGAGCGAGGGCGGGATAGAGGACGCCGAGCCCGCGCGAGACATCGGCGCCGACGAGGCGGCCGAGGTCGCGGCCAGGTCGGCGACGACTGGAGGCACGATTGAGGTCGGGGCATCGACTGCAGACGAGGCCTCGTCGACCGGAGCGGGCTCATCGGCGAGCAGGCGTTCGACTGAGCAAAATGGGAGGTAGGAGACGTAGTCAGCAAGGAGATTGACATGCAGACGGCGGGCTGGCCTACTTACTGGAGGCAAGGTGCTTCGAGTAGGGCTGGACGGCGTTGAGCCGCATCTGCTCGAGATGAGGCCGGACCCGGGCCTTGAGCGCCTCCTTCTGGGCGCCCTCGGAGACGCGGAGCGAGCGCTGGCTGTGAACGGAAAGGCCGACCGTCAGCATCAATGCGATCGGTCGTTCGAGCCAGACGGACGACGCACAGGACGTAGTTGCCGTACTGGTCCTTCATGAGGAGTGCGATCGAGCCCTCGGGCTTGATGAGGAGCTCGTCGATGAGCATCTCGCGCTCCTCGCGGGGCGCGCAGACGAGAGCCTTCTCGCAGACGTTCGAGGCAAACTTGTGCCGGGCCACTGCGAGGACGGAAGGTGACGCGTCAGCTGCCGAAAAGCGGCACGGACGACGAGCGCAGGACGTACTCTGGAAGATCTGCGTCTTCATCTCGCCGATGATGCGCGTGCGGTCATCGGGCAGGCCCTTCTCGATGACAAACTGGATGACTGTGTTGAGCGGAGAAGGACGGTTGCAAGCGTCAGCCCACGGAGCTTCCGACGGACGACGGCTCCTGAGCGACAGGAAGAGGCCGGACCGTAGTTGCCGTACTGGTCGAGCACGAGCCGCCGCGTCTGGGTGTGCATCTCGGTGAGGAGCGGCCGGGCCTTCTGCTCGGGCAGAAACTCGAAGCACCGCTGGAGGACGCGGCAGCCGTACGGGTGGGTCGAGAGCTCAAAGACCTGGCCGGTAAAGGCGGCGATAAAGTCGAGACCGGGCTCGGGCAGGGCGACGATCCGCTGGATGACGTGATTGGCGTTGGACGACTTGACGCAGTCCATAATATTGTCCTTGAGCTCCGAGACGAGGACATTGCGCTGCTCGCTCGTGACAACCTCGAGCGCCTGGGAGGAGGGGATTCGAGAGGGGTCAGCGCGCTGAGCAGGAAACGTCTTGGAACAGTCACAGGCGAGACGGACCTTCTGGATCGACCGGCAGCCGTACGTCGACAGGCTGAGCGGGAGGACAAAGCCCTCCATCGTCTTTGCGAGCGCCTCGCGCTGCTCAGGCGTGCCATGATCGAAGAGTTTTTGGAAACAGTAGTTGCCAAAGACTTTGGGGGCAGAGGGCCAGGGTCAGCTCTAGTACGGGCGCGCGGACGGCCGAGACTGAGACATACCGTCGGTCTGGATGGCGAAGGGGGCGGTCAGGACCTCGTCAAAGATCCACTGGCGCTCCTCCTCGGTCGCCGTCTCGAGCTTCTGCTGTAGCCAGCGGCTCGCAAACTGGTCGGCGGTAAACTCGACGACGTGGCCCTTGATCTCGGAAAGCTCCCAGAGCCGGCTCTTGTCGCTCCGGAAGTCGTCGAGCGTCTCGCTCCGGGCAACTGGCGCAAACCCGGCGTCGGCTGACCCGCCGCGTTTGAGGCCGAGGTGGCCGCCGCCGCTGCCAGGCTGGAAGTTGCCGAAGGCACCGCCGGGCTGCTGCTGGCCGTTCATCCGGTACCCGGCGCGGGCGCCGAGCGAGTGGTTGCGCCGACCGCCGGCTGGAAAGTTACCAGCCGCGCCGCCGTTGTTGAACTGCGGCCAGCCAGAGTGCGAGAGCCGGCGCTGCTGGCCAAAGGCGAACGAGGGCGAGCGAAGACCGGCGGCAGGGCCGGTCGGCACGGCGCCGTACGACGGTTGCGCTCCATACCCGGAGCTGAACGTGGGCGGATCCGCGTAGCCGCGGGCGTATTGAACACCGCCGTCGCGAGACTGAGAGAGACCCGGGCGAGGGCATGTCAGCGAAGGGAGGCGCCAAGAGACACGCCCGAGGGACTCATTGACAGCACGCACCTGGCGCCGGCCGCTGGGATTGAACTCTGGGCCGCCGGGGAGAGCCGCCGCCGAGGGGGCAGGGCTTCCCATCATCCAGAAGCCCGGACTGCTGCCGTCATACGAGCCGTAGCCCATGTGGCCGAGCGGCATGACGGGGCTCTGCGGGAGGGCGCTAAAGGACGAGGCCGCCGGGCTGTAAGGCGAGGTCGGGCCGCCGGCGCCGTGCTCGTACGGGTTGTAGCTGTCGCCCATCGGGGCTTGCATCGCGTAGGAGGCAAAGGCCGGTCCTCCAGCGCCGGCGCCGGGCGAGCCGTCCTGGTGCAGCTGATGGGGGACGTAGGTCGGGCTGTAGAGGAAAGGCGGGGCGTTGGGGTCGAATCGGCCGGTGCTGGCGCGGGTAGCAGCCCCGGTCGAGTGACCGATCTCCTGCGACGAAGAGGCGCTGGGCCGGTCCTGCTGCAGGGCGAGAGCGCAAGGAAAGCAGAGTAAGCCGTCAGTGCGGCCCCAGACGGAGTTCGCGTTCGGCAGAAGGCTTGGGGACGGACCGGCTTGTAGTCGACCTGAGGCAGGGTCGAGCCCCAGACCTGGAAAAAGAAGCAAGCCAGTGGCAATCCGCCGTGCACGAGCCGGTCAGCTTCGCTTCAGGGTCCGGTCTCGGCCATGACCGGGCCAGCCAAGTGCACTGACCGACCAGTCACCGCCGAACGAGTCGGCGGGCTGCTGCTGCTGCTGCTGGACGCCGACAGCGGGCTGGTCGCCGTTGCGGCTGGATGCGGGCGAGCCGCGGAAGGGCGTCGTCTTGCCGCTCTGCGAGTGATGCGAGGATGGCGGCGTCGAAGTCATGTTGGACGACGAGGACGGGGAGGTCGTCGCGGTCGGGAGCGTCGGAGGCGCGGGGCTGGGGAGATCCGGAGCGGGGGGCAAAGGCGGGGAAGCCGGCAGGGGCACGAGCTGTCGACCGCGCGTCGCGCGCGCAGGGACGGAAAGATGGGGCAACAAGAGGGCAGAAGGGCAGAGCAAAGTCAGCTTCGAGAGCGAATTGGGCCGGAAAGAGATCAAGGCCGGGCCGGCGACGGCGGCGGACCATCGGGATGAGGCTCATGGCCGGCGGCGGCGGTGAGGCCGAGCTCGGGCGGCAAGCAGGGCGGAAAGAAGGCACGAGAGGGGGCGAGGGCGGTCGAAGCGGCGCGAACAACGCTCGCGGGGGGAGGGGGGTATCGAGGCTAGAGGAAGGGATGGCCGTCTACGTGCAGATGGCGAGCGGGCAAACGCACCGAAAGGGGCGGCGGCGGCGCTACGCGGTCGAGCTCGTCGGCCGGGCTGGGCTGGCTGAAGGGGGGCGGCTGCTTGACACGGCGCCCGAACGGGTCAGAGCACCTCAGATCAGCCAGCGCCCCGGTTTCCGGGTCGGTTGCAAGCGCATCCGAGCGCGCTCTCCTCCGAGTCGCCGGGCCTCGGGAAAGTCCTCCTACGCGGAAACGTACCTCGGTCGGTCGGCTTGGGGAGAGAGGTCGAGCACTCGGACGGATGGCGTGCGCGCGTGGGCAGAGGAGGCGGCACTCGTGGCTGGGGAGACGCGGCCCGGGGCAAGGGGAGGGAGGGAGGACGGAAGGACGGGATCGGTGCTGGTCGGCGTGAGAGAGCGGCTTGCTGCCTGCCTGCGCTGAGCTGGGCTGGAGAAGGGGCGGAACGGCTCGGAGGGAGAGAGGGAGCGGGATGGATGTCGACAGCGTCGACTGCCGCACGGCTCGACTTCAGCCTCTTCGAGACTCTTGCTCTCCCCCCTTCCCCTCTGTTCCGTCCGCCGACATCAGGCAGGGGGGCGCCTGGCCTGCTTCATTCCACATCAGGGGACGGGGCCGGTCGCTGGCCGACGCTGGCCCCGCACTTCGGAACCCACCGCCCCTCCTTCCAAGCCGCAGAGGGAGCGGTGAGAGCCGGCCCGACCGGACATCCTGCGCCACGACCGGCAGGCTGCAGCTGGCCGACGAGCGGCCCCTTCCCAAGCAAAGCAAGGCTGCCGTCTCGAACGGACGAGCCGCGATAGAGAGAGCTCTAGCTTCCCTTCGCGCCCCCATGTGGTTGCCCGACCGACGGCGCAGAACAGCACGCGTGGTGTGGAAGACGGCGGATGTCGGCCGCTCGGCCGCGCCGGTCTCAACGTCGGGTCCAGCAGCTGCAGATCGAACCACGTCGACGTTTGTCGGATCATCAGCGATGCCTTCCGTCCGGCTGTACGCCCGTCTTTTGTCGTAGGGGCAAGAGATGCTGTCCGAGGGTCAGGCGCGTCGTCAAAGGGAAGGGAGGGGCAATTTACATGGCTGCGGGAGCCGCGCTTGCGGCAGATGGCCGGGGAGGCGCTCAGCCACCACTTTCTCAGCCACGCCCGGGTTCCCCGCCCAGACCGACCGACCGACCGACCGACCGACGGCCCGGGAGCAACGCAGCTTCGACGGCAGCAGCCTCTCAGGTGTCGGGTGCCGTACGCAGGGGCTGAGGACGAACAGGCTCCAAAGGTTCGTTGGCCTGCCACTCGCAGCCGTACCGACGTACAGCAGGACACCGACCGTCGCTGCTATGGTCTCTCGCGCTCGCACGTAGAGCGGCCGAGAACGCTTCCCTCCTGCGGTGGGCCGGGGCTCACGCTCGCATGTCGCCCATCGGCCGGGCCGCCCCGTCGACAGGCGCAGACGACGACGACGACGGGGGCTCGCGTGCGACGCTGGCCGTCGGCGGACGGAACATCTCCCTCCCCTCTACCCGGCCGGCCCGCGCGGGACGGCAGAAGCGACTGCTCTTCGCGCGGTGCCGGCTTCATGGAGTTGCCGGGTCACTTCACCCCTCGCGTGCTCCGAGGCGGCACGCCATCACCGTCGGCCGAGGAGGGGGGGAGCAGTCATATCGATAGATTGGGGTCACAAAGGGGTCGTCGAACGCATGGCGACAGTTGCGATATCGGAAGAAGGGGTTGAACGAGGGAAAGGGATGGGGAAGAGGGGGAGAGAGGGGAGGGGAGGGGTTTCGCAGTCTACTGCGCCACAACTCATTCGTGCCATCGACGATGAGCAGCAAGCAGCAGTCGGCAGAGCTCGTCTCTGCTCACGCCGCCCTTTGCCAGCCTGTAGAGCACTGCGCGCGTCGTCTTGCGGAGCGAAGACTAAGGCTACATGGGTCTGTACTGCAGAAGGCGGCAAGGAGCAAGTGCGTGCGGGATGACGGGGCGAGAAGGTGCGAAATCGAAGGTGTGAGGTGTGTGCGTCGACGGTGTAGAAGGGTTAGAGATGAATGGAGACGGAGCCCGAGAAGAAGAGGCCGGCGAGTGGGCGAAGAGATAGAGAGTTGAGCGGGGAGTCGGTCGGGCCTTTAGTAGCCACCGCGTCCACGACCTCGTCCACCCCAACCTTGGTCTCGCGGCTGGCCAGGAACGGGTGGGGCGACCGGCGGAGGGCCTCTGACTTGACCTGCGGGCGGTCCTCCTGCAAAATGGCCGCCGCCTCTGGGCGGGTAGGCGTTGCTGCGCCCGGCATGGCCTCCTCGGTGGCCGGCCGCATGCGGAGGCTCCTCCCTGCCCCAGCTGCCGGCGGGAGGCGGCAGACGACCGTAGCCCGACGGTGAGCCTTGCCGGTGGTGATGGTGATAGCCGTTCTGCCAACCGTTGCCGGCCGGCGGATGCGGCGGTGGAGCAGGCGATGGATAGTCTTGCGGAGGGTAGCCTCCTGCTCCTCCGCCTGGCCCGTACGCGTTGGGCGACTGGCCGTAAGCGGCGGCCGGCGGGGGAGGGCCATGCGCAGGTGAGTTCCATCCAGCCGGTCCAGCCGGTGGCCGGCCGTGTCCGAAAGTCGGCGGTGGCGGCGGCGGCGCGGGGGCGTATGGCGAGTGTGAGCCCAAATTTGGAGGACTGAAGCCGGCGGCCGGAGGACCTGCTGAAGGCGCGATGACAGGTGGCAGCGTGCCCTGGAGGGTGGCGAGTAGGCTGGCGATCGACGAGGCGTCTGGGATGGACGGTGCTGGCGGCGGCAGCGGCGGGGCCGAAGCTCGCCCGGCCGGCGGAGAGTATGCGGCAGACGAGACATGAGGCAACGGCGTCGCGTTCAGCGGCGGCGGGAGGGCGCTCGCAGCAATCGGTGTCGCACCGGTGGGAGGCATGTACTCGTAGGGGACGTTGTACGGCGTGCCGCCTCCTGCCGCCGGCGGGATCGGCGAGTGGCCGAGAGAGGCGGGCGGAGCGGGCGATTGCAGAGTGACGGCCGGCGTCGAGAGGCCGGGGACGGCGAGCGATGGGACAGGCGCGGGCGGGACGGCCGCGTGAGCGTGCTTTGGCCGGATGAGGACGCCGAGCAGGTAATCGCGCGTTCGATCATTGACTGCTTCGGGGACCTTTGATGATGAGAGGCCGTCGAGGAAATCCGGCAGCTCGTCGGTTTGACGCAGGACGAGCATGTACATGTCTCGCGCCGCGCCAGCCGGAAGGGAGTCGGACGCGCCATACGGTTGGATGAGGGCGTCGCGCCTGAGCAGCAAAGCGCGGAAGGGTGAGCGTCAGCTGGCTTGCTGCGGGAATGAATGCAGCTGGGAGGACGCACTCTCGTTCGAGTAGGAAGCTCATATGGCCTTGGACGGCCTTGACACCCTCGGCGCCGACGCCTTCGAGGAGGATGACGATGACGTCCTTGCTCGGACTGAGCTGGGCTTGGTGGAGGAATTTGCGCGAGTTGGGCGTCCGCACCCGGCCGACGAAGCCGAGCGTGTTCGAAGGCAGGAGCGTCGGCCAAAAGGACGCTGGGACTGCTGTCCCGGCCACCTGGCGAGCGATAACGGGGCCCGGATGAGGCGCGTCGGGGTTGCTGATCTGTAAAGAGTAAGGTGTCAGCCGTCAGCACTGAAGTGACCTGCCCCACATTTCTGGACGAGCGCGACGCACCTCGCCCTGCCAGACGGTCTCGAGTGCCTGGAGGCCCCTCTCGCCGCCGAGCTGCGCACTCTCCGAGTACGCGACCGGGCCCGCTGGCACAACCGCCTTCGACGCCTCGTCAGGCCCGGCCGACGCAAGCGGCTTGCCTGCCGCGTTGTTCTCGGCTGACCCAGAGCCGTCGACGTCGTCGGCGAAAAAGTCAAAGCCGAAGCCGTCGTCGTCGCCACCGGCAGCCTCGTCGTCGAAGGGCGACATCTCGCGCTCGTCGCCATGCGGCCGGCCACTGCTGCCGGCCGACGGCTTGTCAAAGACGTCTTCCGAGAGAAACTCGTTAAGCGCGTCGTCGGCGCCCGAACGGTGGGGCGAGCCCGGCGGCGTTGTCGAGGCCTCTCCCGAGCCCTCGCTGGCGGCCCAGACGGCATCGAGCGAGAAGCGATGCGAGGGCGGAGCAGGGCGGCTGGCAGCGGCCGCCTCTGCGGCTTTTGCGAGAATCGCGGTGGGCGAGTCGCCTTTGATCTGCCGAGCCTGCTCTGGCGAGCGGCTCCCCTCCACGCCTTGGACGGCATCGCTCGACTTCCGGCGCTTCTCTTCGGGCCCTCCAGCGGTCGCGCCTCCCGCTACCGGTCCAGCCAAGCCACCAGCGCTGCCTTCCCAATCGCGCTCGCGCTTCCGTCGCCGACGCTCTTCGTCGCCGAGCGCCCGCTCGCGGGCTTCGAGCCGTTGCGCCTCGACCCGAGAGTCTGTGAGCTCGGCCAGGCCTTTGTGCGAGTTGGACAACATCGGCCCCGACAACTCGGCAGTCATGACGCGCTCGCGGATGGCTTCCTCGTGAGCAGATTTCATCTGGTCCTGCAGCGCTGGGTTGGCCCTGCGGTGGACACCGGGATGGATGATGTCAGCAGACGCGCTTTCGATCGCTCGTAGATGTCAAAGACTTACAGCTCGGCCGTCGTGATCTTGCTGAGCCGCTCGGCCGTAATCGTGCCGTCCTTGATGCCTTCGCGGAGCACCTTGCGGTCGGCCTTGGAGACGTTGAAGCGGAGGCTGCGCATGCGGTCACTGTTGACCGTTTGGAAACGAGTGGCGTCAGCTGAGAAGACGCCAGGTTTGGAAATGTGGAACGGCAGGCGGTACGGACAGGTACTTCTTGCGCCCCTTCTCGCTGCCGCCATCCTCGGCCGTCCAGATGAGCTCCTCGAGCTCGCGCGCAAACGTCGGCGCTTGCTCCTCGCCTAGCAAAGGGACGACGACGGTCCGGATGCTCTCGCGGCACTGCTCGCGCGTCTTGGCGAGAAGCCGCTCCCGCTCCTTGGCCGCAGCTGCCGGCGACATGCCGCCCGTGGCCGACTCCTTGCGTTTTGGTGCAGGCTTGGAGCCCGGTCGGGCGACCGCCGCCGGCGACTCGGGTTCCATGACGAGCAGCCCATCATTGCCCTCGGCGTAGGCGGCGGCGTCGTTGTGCTCGAGCCGAGTCGCCGCAGATGACGATGGTTTCCGGGACGGGGCCGACGAGGTCGAGGTGGACTGGCCATTGGTAGCGGGGTTCGTCTCGAGGCCTTTCAGCGGTCGCTCGCCCGTCGGGGGGCTGACGAGTGCTGAGGGTGAGACGCCCTCCGGAGCGGCGGCCCCAAGCGCCGACGAGGTCGGCATGAGGGCCGACGAGTCGTAAGCGGGCGTCATGTCGACGTCCTGGTCAAGGTCAGCCGGCTGGCCCGCGCCAACGAGGAGGGCCGGGTCGAACTGATTCATCAGGGATGGATCGAGCTCGAAGGCAGCGGAGGAGGTTCCAACCGCGGAGGGCGAGCCATTGTCGAGCCCTGCAACGGCAGGAGCGAAGAGAGGACGGCCATCCAGGTCAGCATGCGTTCGTGAGCGGGAACATGCGAGAGGCAGACGGCGGTTCTTTGTGCCCTGGCGGCACGTCGTCGGCCCCGGCTGAGGGAGGGCCGGCGCGCAAGCCAAGGCCGAGGCTGGTCGCGCGGCCGCCGGGAAAAGACAAGGCGGCAGGCGAGGACAGAGGGAGGGAGGGGGGATACGCACAGGTCGTCTTGCGCCCTGTCGTGGCCTCGCAGTTGGGGCAGATGAAGTCGTCTGGTCAAGAGCCGGGTGGGTCAGCTTTGATATACGCCGGACGGGGTGGCCGAAACGGAGGGCGTACCGATCTGCTCATAGTTGGCGTCGCTCAGGCCGGGGACGCACGTCGTGGCGTGGAACCTGCGGCAGGGCAGCCCTCTCTCGCTCGTCAGTCGTCGTTGCCTTGCCCGCTCCAGATATGCTAGCGACAGGGAAGGGCCCACCAGTCTTCGCATCCACCCTCGCATGCGATCATCGGCCGGATGCCGTCGTCAGGCTGACGGCAGAGGCAGAAGACGGGCGCCGGCTCGGCGGCGGCAGCAGCGGCGGCGGCAGCTTGCGAGGCAGAGACGGCAGCAGCAGCGGCCGCAGCGGCGCTTCGCTCGGAACGACGTGCCATCGGCTTCAGGCGAGGCAGGGCTCGTCGTGGTCTGAGCAGGCGCGGACGATCCGTCTACGGGAAGCAGACGCTGAGAGGGAAAGAGGGGCTCGGTGCCTCTCTGAAGAACGGGATGGACGTCGGCGAGCAGCCGGCCTCGCGCACGCGCCGCCCGCTGTTGAGGCCGGGCCGCCGGTCACAGGCAGCAACCCTCCAACCTGCTCCCCTCCATCCGGCCAATGGACGAGCCTGACATCCCCTTCGACCTCGACGGTCCCTCGACCTCGGCCCAGGCGGCGACGGCGGCTGAGGAGGCCGGCCGGCCGGACGAGGTCCTCGCCGTCAGCGGCGGCTTCGACGGCCGCAAGGTCTGGCTCGTCAAGGTGCGGCCGGACGCGCTGCGGGCGACCGACCCCCCCCCCACTCGCCACTCGACTGCGTCCTGACAGTCTCTTGATTCCCTTGGACGATGCTTGTATCTCTGCCTAGGTGCCCAAGTTCCTGCAGGAGCGCTGGGCGCAGGTCGAGGAGCAGGGCAAGCACCTCGCGACGATGCGCGTCTACGAGCAGTCCGTCCGACTGCTGTTCAGCCGAAGGCCGCCCCGTCATCGCTAACTCCGCTACGGTCCCTCGCTCTCTCTTGTCCTCCAGACGACCCGGCGAGACAGCGCCGCGGATCTCGCTGATCCTTCCGTCGGCCGACGAAGCCGAGTACGACACGGCCGATCTCGTGACCGAGTACGACCTAACGATTGTGCCCGAGCCGACCGCCGAGGAGGGAGGCAGGAGGAGCACGGGCTACCTCATGACTGACACGAGGCGAGATGCCCGTCAGCGATGTACGTCCTTGCTCAGGCCGACCTACAGGGGTCAGCCAAGGGCTTGCTGACCCGCCTTGGCTTTGGGCTTGCTTCACTTGCATGCGCATGCGTGCAGTGAACCCCAAGCTGCACTCGGCCATCCACCACACGGCCTCGCTGCGGCCACGCCTGTCTGCCACCTACTCCAAATCGCTGCGCGACCGTCAAGCGCGGGCCGACAAGCCCAAGCGGACGATGATGCGCCTCGACGAGGAGAGTCTCGGCGCGGGCAAGGTCGCTCAGATGGCCAGCGGCTTTGTCGGCAACGCCGCCTCGTCGTCCTCGGGCGGCGCCAAGGGCAAGGGACGGTTCGGCGGCTTCGTGCGTTCACTCTGCCCTTCGCGCGGTCGTCAACAGGCGATAGCTGGCCTGCTGACCTCCTTCCTTTGCTACGTACACCCTGCGCAGGAGGCTAAGCCAAAGAACCTGGACAAGGCGCATCGGCTGCCGCGTAATGAGCTGCTCGACCTCCTCTTCCCGCTCTTCCAGGAGCACACGTACTGGCGGCTCAAAACGCTTAAGCAGCGGACGCAGCAGCCCGAGGCCTATCTCAAGGAGGTCCTCGGCGAGATTGGCGTCCTCGTCAAGCGAGGGCCCTACGTCGGATGCTGGACGCTCATGGAGATCTACAAGACGCCGGCCCAGCAGCAGCAGCAGCAGCAGGCTGCCGGCTCCAGCGGTGGGGTCAAGACCGAGTCTGGCGCCGTCAAGAGTGAGCTCGGCGGCGCGGACGACGGCGAGGATGACGACGACGACGACGACGACGACGATGCGAGCGACGAGGATATGGAGGAGGTGTGAGACCCCCGGCCCCGAGGCGGCCCCGGGCAGACGATCATGGTTCCCATCTGACGACGCTCTGTGGGCTCGCATCTGTGTGCGAGATGACTCTCCTTGCGGCTGGGTCGGCGACCGACGTACGGGCTTGGCAGCCTCAGGCGTACCCGGCCTCCTCGTCGACCATCCGAAGGAAAGCGGTCGGGTCGGCCGGCGGGAACGGCTTCAGAGCGGCTTCTGCGCCGGCGGCGAGCGAACCAATCGTCTCTGCGAGCGAACTGTGCGCGAGATGATGCGGAGCTGAGATCAGCGAGTGTGTCGCCAGAGGAGGATGCCAGCGGAGGGGGACAAACGACGGCGTTGCGACCAGGAGGTGGCCCCGGCTCCCGAGCGCGTCGGCCAGCTCAGATTGGTGGTTGTCAGCGAACGAGCCGTTGACGACGGCGATGAGCGTCTTGCCCGCCCTCAGCGAGGTCAAGATGGAGCCGGCACCTGCAAACGGATGGTCGGGCTAACGGTCAGCCCGCGCAGTACGGTCAGGAGCGCCGGCGAGGACGGACGGAGAGACGCACCGGCGTGGGAAATGACTAGGTCGACGCCGGGGTAGAGGTCCTCGATGCCGTCCCGGAAGGAAAAGGGCGTCACTGTGAGGCCCTCGGGCGTCAAGCCGGTCGCCGGCCTGCCGGTCGAGGTCCACCCTGGCGGAAGCGCCGACCGGCCGTACTGGACGAGGAGCTCGTCGAAGCCGGCCGCGCGGAGGGCGTTGAGCGCCGGTCGGGCGAGGACAGCCGCGATCAGATCCGGAAAGGACGTGCTGCCGACTGTGAGCAGAGCCGAACGGCCTTGGCCCTTGCTGCCACGGCTGAGGGCGTCGTCTGGGCGCATCATGAGCAAAGGTGGCCGTCGACGGCTGCGGAGAGAACAAGGCCTGGCGGCGGGTCGAGATGGACGCGAAGCGGTCAGCTCGGAGGCTGTCGACACCCATCCCGACCAAGCTCAAGCACACCCTCCTATCTCTCGCTCTCTCGGACCTCTATCGCTCGGCGGCATGTCGGGACCTAGCACTGGCCAGGATGCCAAGTTCTTCAGTGCGTGTGACGCCTGGTCTCGGTAGGTCAAGGGGCGAACGGCCGCAGGTGGCCGACGCGCTGACCCCGCCTCCTCCCCTCGCCTTTGCGTCGCCCTCCAGCCCGTGGCAAGATCCAGGAGCTCCGGACCGAGCTCCAGCAGGCTGATGCTGGGCTCGGCGGTGGCATGGGAAAGAAGGGCGACAAGCAGTTCGGCAAGAAGAAGGTCGTCCTCAAGAAGATCGTCGCCAACGTCCGTCCTTCCCTTCCGACCAGCCCCCCCCCCCTCCCTCCCCGAAGCTCGCAAGGGGGACTCGCCTGCAGCAGCCGGTCCACCTGACCCCGTCTCCAGGATAGTACGCAGCTGACCTTCTCCGCTCCTGATCTGCTCTTGTCGGTCTTGTGTAGATGACGATGGGCAACGACGGTGCGTGCACTCGGGCCGGGGCTTCCCGTTTCGAGTCGCAGACGAGGGCGCTGACGACGAGCGCAACCTCCCAGTGTCGGCCCTCTTCCCGGACATCATCCAGTGCATGCCGATCCAGGTCCTCGAGATCAAAAAGAGTGCGTCCTTCCTGCTCTAGGACTCAGTTCAGTTGAGACGAGGCGGCCAGCCTGGCCCGGCGGCCCTTCGTTGGCGCGCGCGCAGTCCCGGTCGAAGGAGGGGGCACGCCTGGCTGGCGACCTCAGTCCTGCAGCCCTGACGCGTCAAGCGACCTTCCCCTTCGCACCAGTGGTCTACCTCTTCCTCATCAACTATGGCCGGTCGCGGCCAGAAGACACGCAGCACGCCATCCCTTACTTTCTCGCGGTACGTCGCATCCTTGCGTCGCGTCGCGTGAGAGGTCGGCCGGGAGCCGAGCTGATCAACCTCGTCCCCTTCGTCCTCGCGCCGCACTTCTGACCCAGGACTCCGAGTCACACAATCCTCTCGTCCGCGCGCTCTCCCTACGAACGATGACCTCGATTCCTCTGCCGTCCATCATCTCTGCCGTGGTCGACCCACTCCGGCACGGCCTCAAAGACTCGGACCCGTACGTGCGCAAAACGGCCGCGCTCTCGGTCGCCAAGCTCTACTCGACGCCGCCCGGCCGGGCGACGCTCGACCGGTCACCCCATTTCATCGGCGCCCTCCGCGACCTGCTGGCCGACTCAAACCCGACCGTCGTCGCAAACGCCGTCGCCGCGCTCGTCGAGATCAGCGAACGCAGCGAGGAGATTGCGCTCCGGCTCAACGTCACGGTCGCGGGCAAGCTGGTCGCCGCCCTCAACGAGTGCTCCGAGTGCGTGCTCTTGAGCGTCCGGGCGATGTCTCCCTCGTCTGACCTGGTCGATGCCGTCTGCAGATGGTCTCAGGTATACATCCTCGACTCGCTCCTGTCGTTCACGCCGCAGAACGTGCTCGACGCCGAGTCGCTGGCCGAGCGGATCGCCGTCCGGCTGCAGCATGCCAACTCGGCCGTCGTCCTGACGACCGTCAAGGTCATCCTCTACCTGATGAACTACATGGCCGACGAGCAGACGATCAAGGGCCTCGAACGCAAGATGGGCCCACCACTCGGTGCGCCCACCTCGCTCCTGACGCGCGCGCGCGTCAGTCTTCGCTGACCTCTGTCGTCCTCTCTGACCAGTCACCCTACTGTCGTCTGGGCCCGAGGTCCAGTACGTCGCCCTGCGCAACATCCTGCTCATCATCCAGCGCCGGCCGGCGATCCTCCAGAACGAGGTCAAGGTCTTCTTTTGCAAGTACAACGACCCGATCTACGTCAAGCTCGCCAAGCTCGAGATCATGTACCGGCTCGCGCGGGATGCCAACGCGGCCGAGGTGCTTGAGGAGCTGCGCGAGTGAGTGAACCGGCCCGCCCTCTCTCAACAGTCAGCGACGGCCTTCTGACACCTGGCTCGCCCCTCACAGGTACGCGAGCGAGGTCGACGTCGACTTTGTGCGCAAGTCGGTCCGGTCGATCGGCCGGCTGGCGATCAAGATTCCTTCGGCCGCCGACAAGTGCATCACCGTCCTCCTCCAGCTGATCTCGACCAAGATCACGTACGTCACCCAGGAGGCGGTCGTCGTCATCAAAGACATCTTCCGACGCTACCCGAACCAATACGAGGCCATCATCGGCACGCTGTGCGAGAACCTTGACGTGCTGGAGGAGCCCGAGGCCAAGAGCGCCATGATCTGGATCGTCGGCCAGTACGCCGAGCGGATCGAAAACTCGGACGAGCTGCTCGAGGACTGGGTCTTTACGTTCCTCGAGGAGCCGACCGAGGTGCGCTTGGCTGCAGCGTCGGGCATACTTACTTTGCTCTGATCGCCCTTGCTGATTGCGCTCTTCACCCGCGGCCCTTCAGGTCCAGCTCGCGCTGCTGACCGCGACGGTCAAGCTGTTCATCAAGCGGCCGGTGGCCGGGCAAGAGCTTCTCCCGCGCGTGCTCAAGATGGCGACTGAGGAGGCCGACAACCCAGATCTGCGCGACCGGGTACGTCTGCCTCGCGGCCGTTACCGCTTGCTTAGCCTCCTCTGACCCTTCACCATCCCTCTTGCGCAGGGCTTCATGTACTGGCGGATGATTTCGACCGATCCGGCGGCGGCCAAAGACATCGTCCTGTCTGAGAAGCCGCCCATCTCGACCGAGACGGATCGGATGGACCGCGGCATGCTCGACCAGCTCCTCCTCCACACCGGCACGCTCAGCAGCATCTACCACAAGAGCCCCCAGACCTTTATCCGCACGGCCAAGGCGCGCTACCTCCCTGATTCGCCCGCGATGAACGCTAGCACGCGGCGCCATCTCCAGAGTGCCAGCGGCTTCGCCGCTCGGCCAACGCCTCCTTCGAACTCGGCCCCCCCTCCTCGGCCCGCCCCGCCACCGCAAGGCAACGGCTCGGCCGCCGCCCCTGCTTCGCTCACCGCCCCGCCTCTGCCGCAACGGACAAACTCTTCGGCGTCATTCATCGACGACGACGATCCGGAGCAGGATGAGGACGGCCAACGCTTGCGGCAGGGCGGCGGCCGGCGGCCGGCGCCGGTCGCAGCGAGCGACGACCCGTACGGGGCGCTCGGTGCGTTTGACCAGGGCGAGCAGGAGTATCAGGCCGATGCGCCGAGGCCGCGCGGAGGGGGCCGAGACGGCTTGCTCTTCTAACCCCTCTCGAGGGCCTTGTATGATGACTAATCTTTGTCGACTGTGCGGCTTCGTGGAGATCGAGGGGGGCGGAAGGGCATATGCAATAGCGAGAGAGGGAGTCGAGCGAGCGAGGCAGGGGCAAAGAGATACAGGGAGAAGCGGAGGACGAGGCGGGGAAAGGGAGCGACTGTCCGATAAGGGAGTAGATGGAGCAGCGTTCGTGGTCGGAGGATGATCGGAAGATTAGAGGAGGGTGACGGGCTGTCTGGGCATCGACAATGACAATTTAAACGACCCAAATCTGCTGGGTGTTTCCTGGGCTGCAGTCCCACGTGTTGACCCTGGACTCCTCGTCGCGGGCCTTGTCGAGGCAGACCTTGCCGCCGGTGATGGCGATGCGGTTGTCGTCGGTGTAGTACCAGTTCTGCTGAGGAAGGCCGCTGTAGCAGGTCCAGATCTAGGTGACGAAAAGACATCAGATCGATTGTCAGTGCTGGCCTCCAACGACACTGCTCCGAGGCTGAGACGCACCTTCATCTCGATGCCGTTGGCAGGGTCTGAGTGGGGAACGAGATCGTCGTGTCAGTAGGAGAGCACGAGAGTGTGAGCGCGATTTAGCCGACGCACTCGTGCCGGCGTCGAGGCAGAAGTTGGTGCCGGCGAGACGGACCGAACCGGCTCCGCGCTCGATGATCTGTGAGACGGTCGACAGGCTGACGTCAACGAGAGTGCTCGCAGCACAGAAAGGGGATAGAGAGCCGTACCCATCCCTGGGCAGCGGCGGCGGCACCGGCGCAGTTGCTGGCCGAGACAGTGTCGCCGTTGGCGAAGGCGCCAGTTGCCGGGCGAGGGTTGGCCGTCAAGCACTTGAACGTCGCGCACGAAACCAGGCCAGCATGTCAGCCAGATGCTCAGAAGCGGACCGCAGCTGAAGATTGTCGTCGCACAAGGTCGGTGTCGCGGAACTTGATCTGCTCGCCGGCGGTCGGGGGCGTAACGACGGGCGGCATGACGACGGGCGGCGTGACGACGGGCGGCGAGACGACGGGCGGGGGCGGGGTGGTGACCGAGCCGTTGATCTTCCACTCCTGATTCGAGTTGTTCGGCGAGCCTATCGATTTCGAGCAAGGGAGAAGGGTAGGTCGTAAACCGCTGCACACGTCTGGGGTTGGCCACGGCTGCACTGACACTGGTAGGACTGAATCCGGCCAGTCGAAGCCTCGCGATCAAGGCACTGGTCGTCTCCGGTGACGGCGATGCGGTTGTCATCGGTGTAGAACCAGTTTTGCTGGGGCAGACCGCTGTAGCAAGTCCAGATCTAGAGAGCAGCGACCGATGAAGGTCAGATACCGTCGGACGTAGAAGCTCGAGAATGACGCACCTTCATGCCAATGTTGTTGCGCGGGTCGACGCCGGCATCGAGGCAGTAGTTGCTGTTGGCGAGACGGATCTGACCAGCGCCTCGGTTGATGATCTGGATGAACATAGTGTCAACGGGTGCGAGGGACGATTGTAAGCGACTCGAATGTACGTACCCAGGATTGGACAGACTCGGCGGCGCCAGCGCAGTTGGTAGCGACGACCGGGGTGCCGTCGGCGATGTTAGCGTTGCCGTTGACGATCTCGACGGTCAAGCACTGAAGTGCGAATGTGCAGCGGACTCGTAAGTTGCTGGGATCGCTGGCATCAGAAGCCTAAGGAGATTGCAGACGGACCTGGTTGAATGAGCCCTGGAACCTAATGCTGGTGCCAACCTCGGTCTGGCGCTGGACGGGGGCGGGAGCGGCGAGAGCCAGTCCGGGCAGGACGAGAGCAGCGACGGCAGCGGCAGCGATCATCGATGGGCTGTTGGGCTGGGTGAGATGTTCGTGGGGTTGAGATGGAGGGGGGAGTCGCTGATGAGAGACGAGGAGGAGTGTCTGGGTGAGGTAAGGAGAGAGACGGTCGACGAGGACGGCAACCCGCCCGCTCTTATACCCTTTGAGGGAGGCACCCCTCAGATCGCTCTCGGCGCCGTTTGAGTGTCATCCTCCGGTTGGTGACCTGGGCTCCAGGAGGGCCTCGTGGGCGAACACGGCGCCCGGCCGACTGTCACCTCGAAGGGGTGTGAGGCGCCCGTCGTCCGTCGTCAGCGTTGGAGCAAAGGGGCTCGCGCGGACCCGCACGTTTGGACGGGGGCGAGCCAGTCTGACGGGGCCGAAGTAGTGACGGGCGCTCGTGATAATGGGCCGAAGGATGGCCCGAAAGGGGTCGGGCCCGGCCAAGCGGACACCGAGACGAGCTTGGTCTCCGTGCGCCGGTTCGTCACCTGGCTGGCGCTTCCGTTTGCACCCGCCGGCGACACCGTGGCCCTTTTGGGCAGGCAAGGTCGAGCTGACGAGTAGCGATGGCACGGAGGGAGCTTCTCCGTGACCCGACGGCAAGGCCATCTCGGCCTGAGCTCGGTCGAGCCGGGCACCCGCGATGGCGCACGGAGGAAATGTCAGCCTGCTCTATAGCGCGCGCCGCCCGCGGCCTCCAGTAGTGAGCCGTCGAGCCGGCGGCCCTTCCCGTCAGACGATCCACGATCCAGTAGAGAAGGAGGTCAGCGAGAATATCGCCCTCCGAGGAGACCGAGTCGTCGGCGGTGCGAGAGAGTGGTCGAGAGCGGCAGCAGGTGCGATCCCTCTCTTCTCGCTCGGCCGGCGCCTTCGAAAGGGGGGGCGGCGGGCCGCGCAGCAGGGCTGGCCGCCTTCACCGGGGCACTCGCCCCCGCCCGCGCACGCTGACCGCCGCCCAACCCCCCCGCCCCCTTCGACCTGTCGCTCACCGACTAACCTGCTCCTCTCTTTCGCGAGAGCACTCTGGACGATGAGGGAGTGAAGGCTCGAAGGCGACCCTCTCTGCCAACGGCCTTAAGAGACAGGCCGCCTCTGGCTCCTCCTCCCTTTCTGCATCCCTCATCCATCGAGCCGACCGCCTGCACTCCCTTCTCACTCACTCCAGCAACATGGCCTCGACCTCTTCATCTCCCTCGCCCGCCGGCTGGTCCTCGGACAACGGCTTCGACGTCTCGCCCTCATCCTCGACGTGCTCGCTGGCTCACTTGCTCCAGTCATCGACCGTCGCTCTCGGACCGGCTCCGTCCTCCTCCCGCGGCCAGCGTCAGCGTCGCGACCGGTCGGTCTCCTCAGATTCGGACGCCTCCTCATGCCCCTTGCCGCCGGCCTACGTCGACAGTGCCGCCCCGCCGGCCTACACCTCCCAGCCGAGCCAGACGATCACCGTCAGCCGGGCGGCCTTTGACTCGCTCTCGGCCCGGCCAGCCGGCCTGACACTCGAGCAGGCCCTGGCGCTCTCGATTGACGCTGAGATCGTCGAGCGGGCCCGCCGGCGCGAGGCCGAGATCCGGACCCGGCTCGAGCCGCTGCTCTTCCCCGAGCCCCGCTCGCTGGCCGACGTCGTCGGCGGCCTCTTCTGCCGAGGCAAGCGGGCCGGTCGGCGCCCTCCTCCGCCGACGATGGACGACCTCGACGAGAACGAGCGGACCGTCGCGCGCAAGATGGTTGACGAGGTGTGTCAGCCGTCTGTCTTGCTGACCTGTCGCTGTCTGGCTTTGCTGACGTCGTCCAACGCACCGCCTCGCAGTACCTCGCCCGGGTCGATCAGATGGGCTACTAAGCGTCGCCCCTCCTCCTCTCCCCTTCTCCCTCTCACGCACGCACAATCTCCCGGATTCTCTTATGACCTCTCACGATACTTGACGACCGCTCCGATCTGTCTCAAGGGTCATGCAGAGCACCTCCTATGCAAAGCCCCAGCGCCCCTGCGCGAGCGCCCAGCCGTCAAGCTCGTCGACGCCCGTGCGCTGGAGATGCTTCGCCAGATCTGTCGATGCGCCGGCCTTCCTGTCCTCCGGGTGGAGGATGCCGACGCCCGAGCCGCCAACGGCGGTGACGTACGGCGCAAAGCCGGCCTCGCCGAGTGCCGCCTTGAGGGCGGCGAGCGTCTCGGCCGAGATGTCTGCGAGCGAGCACGAGTCAACGGCGTCAGCGTGTGACCGTGTCTGACGAAGGAAGAGAAAGAGGAGACGGACCATCAGGGAGAAGCGTAACGGCGCAGCCTCCTCCGCCCGCGCCGGTCAGCTTCGTCGAAAGCTCGTACGGTGATGCCTTGGTCAAGGCAATGATCTCCTCGAGCGACGGATGGGAGACGCCGAGTGCGGCGAGGTGCTCGTGGTTCTCCTTGATGAGGGCCTGCGGGCGCGAGGCCAGCGACGGGCACGATGAGGTCAGCTTCTGGGTGAGGCAAAGACGCGCTCTGGCTGGTAGACGCACGCTCAGACCCTCGATCATCTCGCCTCGAGGCATCTCGACGTCCTTGAGGCAGCGCTGCGCCTCGTCGGCGATGGCCTGGATCGCAGCCAGGATCGGCCTGATGACGTCGGGCTCGGCGAGGAGGCGTGCGTTGACGCCGGCGACGAGCGTTTTGGTGTCGCGTCCGACCCGCGAGTCAGTGATGAGGAAGCGAACGGAGGAGAATCTGCGACAGGCGGGGCTTGGTTGTGATCAATTTTCAAGGGCAACGACAGAGCGGGCGAGATTCCTCGGGACGCACGACTTGATGCCCTCCATGCCGCCCTCCTGCACACCCTCGACTTTGCGCCGGAAGGCGACGGCTCCGCCCCGGACGCTGACAGCGTTGTCGATCCCACTCGGGTTGCCGTGGATGACCTTCTCGGCAAGGAAGGCCCACTGGTCGACGATGTCGATCTCGGCCTGGCCGATCGCCCGCCGACCGCGGTGCGAGATGTGCTTGTGCGTCTCGGTTGAGGGCGGCGGCAGGGCCGGAGCAGTGATGTGTTTGAAGTGGAGGAGGAAGGCAGTGGCGAGGCAGGTTGAGTAGGCGGCAGACGAGCCGAGGCCGGCACCCATCGGCAGCGCTGACCGGGCGACGAACTCGAAGCCACTCCTGCGCACACAGGAGGCAGAGGGTGTCAGCGCCCGAGCAGTCAACCCGGTCTGCTCGACCGCGGGCGACTCACGAGGGCACGCCTTTGCTCAGGACGACGAGCAAATAGAGGAACGCAGCCGCACTGACGCGGCCACGGATGTCGCCCCCGGCCGCCTCGGCCAGCTCCTCGCAGCGGCTGAGGAGGGCTAGGTTAAGGCTGTCGGGCGCCGACGTCGTCCATATCGGCGCCAAATTCCAGGGCAGCGTCGAAGCGTCCCACGTCTGCGTCGACGCGAGGTCTGGGATCGAGAGCGTGACCTTGGATGACGACGTCGTCGGTGCGCTCGGCGTCAGAAGCGAGAAGCACCGCAGGTCAACAGAAGCGGCGAGACCAGTCTGCGAGAGGAAGAAAGGAGAGAAGCACTTCAGTCACTTGCGCTGCGCTCGGTCGCGGGGCGAGGGAGACCAATTGCATAGGAACGAGATGACGAGGGAGCGAGATGGGGTAGTACAACGTGGACAGGTGCGGCCGTCCGGGGCAAGGTCTACAAGGAGGGGGGAGGGCAGGACAGACGCCTATTCGAACGTCTCACTCACGACGCCGTGCACGACTGCGTGCTCTCCGAAGAGGATGACCTTCCCGGGCGCGGAGACGAGGATCTCGCCCTTGTCCTCCTGACCGGCCGGCGGCTTGACCTCGGCCAGCCTGACCCGCTCGAAGCCGCGGGCACGCTTAGCAGCCCAGTCGTCGTCGTCGGCGTCGGTGGTGGCGTCGGCGGGCGAGCTGCGGGCGACGATGGCGCCCGAGGCAAGGAGGGAGCCTTCCAGGTCGTCGATCAGGTCGTTGACGTCCTCGATGCCGATGCAGAGGCGGATCAGGTGCTCGGGCAGGCCGCGCTCGGCGCGGAGGTGGGCCGGAATTGAAGCGTGGCTGGTGGGAAGGGTCGGGCATGAAGATGCGTCAGCGGAGCTCGCTGCAGGGCGAAAGGCTCGAAGCCACGCACCTCATGAGGCAGGGCATGCTGATGAGCGAGTTGACGGCGCCAAAGGAGACCGAGATGCCAAAGATGCTCGTGCCGGCGACGATCTTGCCGCTAAGGTCGACGTCGCCCGTCTCGAACGACATGACGGCGCCCGCGCCCTTGGCCTGCGAGAAGTGGAGCTTGTGGCCCGGGTCGGTCTTGAGACCCGGGTAGTGGACGGGAAAGCCGAGCGTGTGAAGGTAGGAGGCGAGCAGGTTGCACGAGGCCTGCTGGCGGTCCATGCGCAGCGGAAGGGTCTTGACTGGGGCGAGCGTAGATTGATTACGTGTCAGCGCTGTGGCCAGGCCGACATACAACAAGGCAGGGCTACCAAGAAACTCACGTCCTCGCAGAAGCATGAAGCAGTCGAACGGCGGCAGGCCGGTGCCCATAGCGTTGACAAACCAGGCGAGCCGCTTGCCGACCTCCTCGGTCCGGGCCGTCACCGCGCCGGCCATCAAGTCATGGTGGCCAGAGAGGTACTTGGTGCCAGAGTCGTACGCCTGTGATGCAACGAGCGGCCCGTCAGCTGCTGGACGCTTCGAGCGGCCTCGAGTGAAGGAGAGACGGACGATGTCGACGCCCAGGTCGAGCGGACGCATTAGATAGGGCGACATCATCGTGTTGTCGAGCACGACGAGGGCATTCTGCAACAGAAAAGAAGCGTCAGCTACGGAGAAGCTCGGCTATAGCAGCTCGCAGAGCGGACGCACGGGTGCGCCGGCGCGGACGAGATCGAGGATGCCGCGAACGTCGGCAATCCGGAGAAGCGCTGGCAAGGCGGGCAGCGTCAGCGACCGGGATCAGAGCGCGCGCGCCTGAAGGTGGGGAGTGCATACGGTTCGTAGGCGACTCGAGCAGGACCATCGTGACATTGTTCTTGCCCGGAACAAGCTGGGCCGCGACCTGCTTCAGGTCGGTCGTGTCGACGTGCCGGACGTCCTAAGTAGCCGAGGGGCGCCTAGAGTCAGCCAGTGGACGCGAGAGCGCAGCACGAGGAGACGTACGAGACCGCCGTCGGTCCCAGCCCATCCGAGCAACCGATTGCTACCGCCGTAGATGTCGTCGCCGGCGAGGACGGTCTCCCCTGGCTTGACGAGCCGAAGGATAAGGTCGAGCGCGGTCATGCCCGAGTTAACGACGTGCGCGGTGGCCGCGCCCGAGATCTTCTTGAGGTGGTGCTCTGAAGCGTAACAGGGTGGTTGTCAGGCATACTGTCCCCTTTCGCTGGGACGTGCAAGCGGGTGCGAGCCCTAGGCGTACCAAGGAAGGAGCGCGTCGGGTTGCCCGACCGGGTGTAGTCGAACGCGCCGTCCATGCCTTTAAAGGTCGCCGTCTGATAGATGGGCACCGAGGACGAGCCGTGCTGGTCCTTGAGCGCAATGCTCGGGTTCTCGACTGTCGCACTGTAGAGGAGGACGAACCATGGTCGAGAGGTCAGCCGTCTGCTGGCGCATCGTCCTCGACGAAGACGACCACCAGGGCTGAAAGGGGGAGAGGGGGGATGGGTTCGATCGCACCATTCGGTCGCAAAGGACCAGTGCCGGCGGTCGCCCGGCAGAGGTAGGCTCGAGGTCGGCTCCTCCGGGTTGAGCGACGTGCCCGCGAGCTGGTCGGCGACGGAGGCGAGCGAGTCGGCCATGACAGCGAGAGGAGTAGAGAGAAGGGAGGGCCAAGGGGGAGACGGTCGTGGTTGGGAGGGCCGACCGGACGAAGCCAGCGACTCGACTCGGCCCAACAAGGCGCGGAGGCAGCAGCACGACATCCAGCTGCTGCTGGGCCCCCGTTCCTTCCCTCTGACTCCATCCGACCCGCATATAGGCGAAACGCTAGTCAACCGGGAGGACCGATGCCCGTTGCGACGCCAGGTGCGTCCCGCTGTCATTGGCTGTCTTTGCGACTGAGCTGCTTACTGACGGGCTCGCGGCTCCGAACCACTGTCGGCGGCGGCGCAGGCACGCTCATCTCCTGGTCCGCCCATTCTCGAGCCTCACACCAGCCCCTGTCGCTCAGCTGACCCTCCCTCGCCACTGACCGCTTCCGAAGCGACCCTGTCAGTCCGAGACATGCTTGTATGTGTCTTGCGTTCCAAGCTGACACTGGCCACCCGCCCCTCCCTCCTTTCAGGCGGTCAAGCAGATCCTGCTCTGGAGGAACGAGTCGATGGCCCCGCAGGACCAGTTCATCGTCGCCGACCTCGATGCCGGCCACCTCGTCATCAAGACGAGCGAGGTCATCTTTGTCGAGCAGCAGCTCAACGAGGAGGTCCGTACCCCGGTCGAGTCTCGTCGGGCAGCGTCGATTCGCGCCCCGAGGACACGAGGCTAACGCCCGACGCTCGTCCCCGCCAGCTCGAGCGCAACCACTACGACCCGCGCTCGGCCGACTGAAGGCAATCGGTCCTTCTCTTGCGCGACGACAGCCTAGCGCAACCTATCGTGGCCGCCTCTGTCTCGCCTCTGACCGTCTCGGACGCCCCTTTCGAGCCTGGTTCGCGCCGCGCGACAGGCCACCCGCACGGTAAAACTAGCGGTTCAGGCAGACCGTGCGCCTCCTTCGTCACTCGCTGTTCGACCGACGACCGTCGCCACTTTCAGCCACTCCACGAGTCGGAAGGTTGCAGCCGCGTCCGATGCTGGCACCGCCGTGCCGGAGGGTCGCGGCCCCTTGCGCCCGGCGGATCGCCCCCGATGCTATCGCTTCCTACAATGTCTATACATCATGCTCGCACGCACGAGTCCGAGCCGCGACCTTGCAGAAACCTGCTACTACGCGACGAGGGGGTTGACCGACCATGAGAGTCTGGGTCGAGAGCAGAGGAGGACTCACGCAGGGCGTCGGCGGCGGTCGATCGGCTTGACCCGCCGACGCGCCGGCGGCAGCTCAACCCAAGATGCTCTCCCTCCCTCGCTCTCCCTGACGTCGAACGTTCACAACTCCTCAGTCTCGCTCCCGCATCCAGCCCAGACGAGCGTCAACGATGGCTCCTCTCCTCTCTGTCCAGGGTCTCACAATCCGTCGCGATGACGGCACGGGCTCGGCGATCTTCAGCAACGTCTCGTTCGACGTCGAGGAGGGCGACGTCGTCATCATCCGAGGCCGCTCCGGCGCCGGTGCGCCCTTGCCCTCTTGCGCCCGTTGCCCAGGGCCGTCGGCCAGCTTGCTGACCTTCATATGATGGGCTGCTTCTGTCTCCAGGCAAGACGACGTTGCTCAAGTGTATCGCCCAGCTCGCCGTCTACCAGGCCGGGGCGGTCACGCTCCGGGGCGAGAAGCCTGAGCAGGTCGCCGGCGGCATCCCGGCCTTCCGGACCAAGGTCCTCTACCTGCCTCAGCGGCCGTCGTTGCTTCCAGGCTCGCCCACGAGCTTCCTCGAGACTGTCAAGACCTTCCGCTCGCGGTCCTCCGCATCGTCCTCGCCCGCGTCGAGCTCGTCCTGGCTGCCGGGCTTCCTCCAGCGCAAGCAGGCCGTCGCCCTACCGGAAGACGGCAACGACGAGACCGACGTGCTCGACCCTTACGAGCTTGCATCCGAATGGGACGTCCCGCGCATGCTCTGGGAGCGCAACTGGGGCGATCTCTCAGGCGGGGAGGGCCAGCGGATCGCGCTCGCGACCGCCTTCGCGCGGGGGAGCGGTTTCGGAAGCGGTGCCGAGGTCATCCTCCTGGACGGTGCGTCTAAGCAACGTCCGATCGTCCTCTGCTCGTGTAAAGATCCTCAGCTGACGCTTGCCGCTTGCCCTTCAGAGCCGACATCGGCGCTCGACCCGGAAACGACTTCAAAGGTCGAGGCCACGCTGCTCTCGTTCCTGCCGCGCTCCGAGCACAACCCGGCCGGCAGCGAAGGCCGCAGCCGGACCGGCAAGGGCGGGCCCAAAGCCTACTTGCTCATCACTCACAGTGACGAGCAGGCTGAGAGGCTGGCGGGCAAGGGCGCCAGGGTCGTCGACCTGAGCGAGGGCGTCCGGACGCCGAGCGAGCGCGAACAGCGCGATTAGACGCTTTCGAGACCTCAACTTAGCCAGGGTACGTCGTCTTCCTTTCTAGTCGCTTTTTCGTGCCCTTTCACTCGCTGCCAAGTCTGGTACTGACCGCTCGGATTAGCATACCTAGACGATCAATGGGCGGCCTGCATCGAGCCAAGGCGACAGGATTCTATCTCGCGAAGCACTGCAGCAAGCAGACGATGATCGGCAAGCGGGTTCTTCCACGAGCGAATCACCAGGCAGCCGAGCGCCCTCGCCCCGGTCGACTCGCGACCCTCTCTTGGCCAGGCATCTGGCCTGGCCTCACAGCCGCTCGGCTTGCTGATATATGGCGCGCCGCCACCTACACGGCTGTGTAAATCCCCATCCTGACTCCTCGGTGCTCCTAAGTTCCTGTTTAGCTCGAAGCGTCCGAGTCCGTCCAGGGCTCACTTCTGCCTGCTCTGCCCCTACCTCGAGCCGCACGCCTCTTGCTGTCTGTGCGCATCCCGTCGGCGAGAGGCTCTGCCGCCGGTAAAGGCGCCGAGTGAACGCCGGTCTTATTATATTTCGCGCTCGGCTGGCCCTTCGGCCTGAGCCGCCGGCGAACCAAGCAAGCTCGGGCCGTCGCGCCATATTTCGACCGCGACCAGGTCTTCCCCTTTGCCTGAACCTCGCCTCCCCCCCCCCGACCCTCTCCTTGCCTCTCACAGCTCTAGCACCTCGAGCTCGAGCCAATTTGGATCTCTGCTCAGCCTCGACTTCGTAGCCAGCCACACCGCTCGCGCCCGCCATGTCGTCCTCTATCGATGAGACCGAGGAGAAGGTCGACTACGCCGAGGAGAAGGGTCCGGAGCCTACGCATGTCGCCGACGAGTACGACGCAGAGGCCGTCAAGGTCGACGTCCACTCGGGCCTCGTACGTCTCTTCCGAGGAGCTGCTGCTGCTGCCTCTGGCTTCTCGTCTGACCTGCACCCGGCTGCCTCGCTCGTGTCTCGCAGTACGACGGCATGCAGCGCACTCTCGAGCAGCGACACGTCCAGTGGGTCTCGTTCGGCACCGGATGTACCATCGTCTCACCAGCTGACCACAAGACCCGATCCTCCTGCTTGCTTCCTCGGACAGAATGATCGCACTCGCTGGAACCCTCGGCGCAGGCTTGTTCATCTACTCGGGGAGTGCCATCTCCACGGCTGGTCCCGCCGGGGCTCTGATCGCCTACATCCTGTGCGCAACCTTTGGCTCTTTCGCGGTGTCGCCGGGTGGCCGGCTGACCCCTCGTTCTGCCTTCCGTCCCCGCAGCATGGGATCGATCGCTTGGGCTCTGATGCAGTGCCTCGGCGAGATGCTGTGCTTCGCGCCCATCGCAGGCAGCTACATCCAGATGGCGCAACGCTACCAGCACCCATCGATTTCCTTTGCCCTCGGCTACCTTGTGCGTCCGCGCTCGCCATCCTGCGCCATCTCGCCGGTCCCGCTTACCCGTCTCGCGATGACAGCTCTGGTACAGTGCAGTCATCAGTTTGCCGACAGAGGTTGTGTCTGCTACGCTCGTCCTCGGCTACTGGACCGAGATGACGACGGCCAAGCTCGCCGGCGTCATCACCGTACGTCGCCTGCCAAGCAGCCCGGGCCGCACAACCGCGTCCTGACCCTGCTTGCACGACGCTTCTCCAGGGCTTTCTGATCTTCTCTGTTGCCGTCAACTTTCTCGGCACCCGCGTCTACGGCGAGGTTGAGCACGCCATGGGCTGGCTCAAGGTCCTTCTCGTCATCGGCCTCATCCTCGCCGGCCTCATCATCGACCTCGGCGGCAACCCCACCGGTGACCGCATCGGTACGTCTGCCCGGCGTCGGTATCACAGCGTACGCAACATGATTTTGACTCTGCTCGCACCTTTTCCAGGATTCCGGTACTGGAAGGAGCCCGGCGCTTTTGCGACCTACCTCGTCCCCGGCAACCTGGGCCGCTTTCTGGCCTGGTTCCAGATTCTCATGTCAGCCGCAGTGAGTCTGACTCAGTCGAGCCATACCAGACGCAGCAGGCTAGCTGACAGACGCTCCTCGCAGTACTCCTTCTCGGGCATCGAGGCCATCAGCTTTGCCTGCGCCGAGGTCGTCGACCCTCGGCGGAACATGCAGAGCTGCGTCCGCAAGATCTTTTGGCGTCTGCTCGTCTTCTACGTCCTCTCCATCCGTGCGTCCTGTGATTGGACGCCGCTTGCACCACCCCCTCGCTATCATCCTGACGTCGTCCTCGCGATTCTGCTTATACCAGTGATCGTCGGCATGGTGGTTCCGTCGGACGACCCCGAGCTGCTCCAGTACACCGGCGACGCAGCGTCGTCGCCCTTCGTCATCGCCTTCCACCGCGTCGGCATCAAGGTCCTGCCCTCAATCGTCAACGGCGGCATCCTGCTCGCTTCGCTTTCGGCCGCAACCGCGTGCCTCTATGGCTCATCCCGCACGCTATACGGCCTCGCCCTCCGCGGCCAGGCGCCCAAGATCTTTGCCAAATGCATCAAGAGCACCGGCATGCCCATTACTGCTCTTGCCTTCAGCGCGGCCTTCAGCCCGATCGCCTATTTGACCCTCTCGAACGGCTCAAGCACCGTCCTCACGTGGTTTGCCAACCTCACCAGGTGCGTTCTGACGATCTCGTCATGGCAGGACTCTCTCTGACGTCGGACCCCCTTCCCTGCCACCCTCAGTCTCGCAGCCTACATTCAGGTGGGTCCTGCCGAACGACCCAGTAGCAGCGCTCCATCTGTGCTGACGGCTCGCTCCCTCAACGCAGTGGGGCAGCATCGCGGTCTCCTTCCTACGCTTCAAGGCTGCCTGCGAGGCCCAGGGTATCGACCGCTCGGCGAGCAAGTACATCTACAACCGCTGGCAGCCCCTCCCGGCCTACTGGGTGCTTTTCTGGTGTGGTGCGTCTTGAGCGATCGGACGTGTCCTTACCGGGGCGCAACTCTGACCCTTGCATTCTGGGCGCCGCGCAACAGTCATCATTACGATCTTCAACGGCTACGCCGTCTTCCTGACCGGCGGCTGGAACACGAGTGACTTCATCGTCGCGTACGTCCAGCATCCTTCCCTCGAAAGCCGGCCGCAGGTCCACTGACCTCTGGGCCTTCCCACCTTGGCCTCTGCCAGCTACATCACCCTGCCCATCGTCGTCATCCTCGGCCTCGGTCACTGGCTCATCTCGGGTCGGCCCGGCTGGAAGAGCCCTGCCGAGATCGATCTGCACTCAAATGTGCCCGGGCCTGAGATCGACTTTGACCCGAACCCTCCGACCACCAAGGCCGGCAAGTTCATGCGCTGGCTCCTCTAGACGGCTCCTCGATGGCTTCTGGCGGCCGCATCCTCCTGGCGGCCCCGTTCCGCTTTTCTGCTCGCTTGGCGCGCACGCTTCGCATAGGTCTCATTTGCTCGCTCTCTTGTTGTACAAACCACGCACCCTTTCCTAGACGCTCTGCCATAGATGCTCATCTCGTGCCGTGAAACAGGGCGCTCGGATCGAGGCGTACGGAGAAGGGGGCAACGCGTCGCCTCCCACTTGCTTCCGACCCTGGCTCGGCGGAGCTCACCGACGCGCCTCCTCCTCTGCGCCCCCTTCCGTCGCACGCCCATCTAGATCTCGTCTTGACCCGGCTCGGAAGGGCCCCTTCCGCGAAGTCCCAGCTTCCGCCGCTTGCACTGGCCTTTGACCCCAAGGCTTCGCATCAACTCAGCTCGCTTTAAGCGCAATCGCTATGAGCCCGACCGTCTGGCTCGTGACCGGCGCCTCCCGGTGCGTGCTTGCAACCTGCCCGTGCACCTACGTCGCCCCATTTGCTATGTCTGACAATGTCACCTTCCTTGTCTTGCCGCTTACGCAGCGGCATCGGCCTCGAAACCGTCCGCCAGCTTGCGGCCAAGCAGAACGTGCGGGTGGTTGCCGGCGCCCGCGATCCGGCCGCTTCGGAAGGCCTCCAGGAGCTCGTCAAGGCGAGCGATGGACGGGTCGCGACGGTCGTCCTCGACGTCACGTCGGAAGAAAGCATAGCCGTGAGTCTCCCAGCCCTACGAGTCCAGTCCGTTCTCAGGAGCTGATCAGCCTTCGTCTCGCCGACGTGTCCGAAGGCCGCCGTAGAGGCGACCAAGGCCACCCCATTCGTCGCCTCCAACGGCACAGCCATCGATGTCCTCTACCTCAACGCGGGAACGATGAGCAGCGGCTGGAAGGCCGCCTCAAAGGTCTCGGCTGCCGAGCTGCGCACCGACAGCGACACCAATTTCATAGCGACGGCCCTCACGACACTTGCCTTCCTCCCGCTCCTCCAGGCGAGCCCCGCGACAACCGCGCCGGCCAAGGTCATTCACATTTCGTCGTTGCTCGCCAGCGCGAGCCTCCTACCGACTCTTGGCAAATGGGCTTCGGTAGCGGCCTGCTACTCGGCCTCCAAGGCCGCGGCCGTCATGTGGCTGCGCAAGCTTGCCAGCGAGATCGCTGACGGCTCGGCCGGCGTTGGGCGTGAAGGCGGCTGGGTCGTCGGCATGGTGCGTCCTCCAGGGCCGGGCAGAGAGGCCGACCCAACAGGCTGACCAGCACTTGGGCCATCCTCTCGATGCAGATTCACCCCGGCCGGGTGAGCACATCCATGACAAGGGGCAACGGCGACATTGAGGTCGACGAGAGCGTCCGCGGCGTCCTCAGCGTGGTCGAGAGCCTGACCGAGGCAGAGAGCGGCTGCTTCAAGGACTGGCAAGGGAATGCGCTGAGCTTCTGATCCTCAATAAGTCTGTCTGTCGTCCAGCACGATCTTAAGGACCCTCCGACCCCTCCCCGGTCCCTCCTCAATCTGCGCTGGAACTAGCAGCGTTTACCGCGCCGAGCCCAGGTCTCGCGTGGCCGGCAGCCACCCTCTTCTTCTGCTTTCGTGACGCCTGCGCGGGCTCTCTTTCCTTTCATCATGATCTAATGACTTCTGTCCGATCCTGATCTTGATGCGAGTCCGGCAGCTTGTGACCGCTGCCTCCAATGACGACCTTGCGCTAAGTGCCCCGGCGCGTCGACTCTGCCTCCGAGGCTCGATGCGCGCGACGCGTCGTCGGCTCGGGCGGCCCTGCAGCACCTAGGACCACCAGCCCCTAACCCTGCACACGACCCTCGCACGACCCCTCTTCGACGAACCCTGCTTGTTCTCGCGCTTCCATCGCCGAGTGCTCCACTCGAAGACCTGCCTTTCCTTTATTCAACGACGACTTATACAAGGACAGGGTGCTGAGGACGAGCTCCCAGCGTTCACTCCCTCTCCAACCCTCCCGGCGCGCGGCCGCCTCAGCATTCCCCCTCCTCGACGTCATGCCTCTCCTCCCGATCCCGCACCCTTCGCTGCCGCCCTCGACGCCATCGTACCCGCAAGCGTACTCTTCGATCCTGCTGCGCTCGCGAAGAGCGCTTGCACGCGGCCAGGGCGGCGGCGGCGGCCTCGTCATCATGGTCGCCAATGACCTCGACGGCGTCTGCGCCGCTCGGTGAGCAGCTCCTCGCCTCTCTGCTCCTGGATGGGCGACACCGCTGACGCTTGGCCGTCCTTGTGTGCTCGTCTCGCTCAGTATGTGGACGACGCTGCTCAAGGGCGACGACATCCCGCACAAGGTCTTCCCTGTCGAAGGCTACGCCGACCTCGAAGCGCGGACCACGAGCTTAGAAGGCGATCCAGAGGTGCGTTGAGCCAGTGGCTCCGTCCGAAGGACATCTCTTAATTGTCGCAGCAGCTGATTGCCTCTGTCACATGCCGACAACACACTGCACCCAGCTGCATACGCTGCTTCTGCTCTCGCTCGGCTCCCTCCTCCCTCTGTCCTCGCATTTCCTCACCCGCCTCACGCCATCACCACTGCCGGCCCACTACCAGCCGGTGCACATTCACGTGCTCGATGCCCACCGGCCATGGAACCTCGAGAACCTTTTTGGCGGCGAGCGCGAGCGCGTTTGGGTCTGGGGTGATGACGGCCTCATGGAGGACGACGAGGAGGGAGCTGGCAAGAAGCGTCTCGGTAAGGAGCGCGAGGCTTTTGAGGCGCTCGAGGTACGTACACTCGCTCGTATTGGGTCGCCAGCAGGATGACTGACAGCCTTCCCTTCACGTCCCTAGTACGAGCCCGACAGCGACTCGGATAGCGATGACTCGGATGACGATCTGCCGTCGGACGAAAGTTCGAGTGAGGAGGACGTCACCGACGCCTCGGCAGGCTCCGAGGACGAGGAGGGCGAGCGGAAGCCCAAGCGCCGGCGCAAGATGGACGAGTCGGGGAACGTTAGTCGGCCGTCACTGATTCGCAGTGGTGTCGCCGGCATAAGCCTAACTTTCGCGCCTCCCACAGCCGAAACCTCTCAGCAAACGTCGACGGCGAGCGTTCGGTTACATCATCAACCGCTACTACCAAGCCGGTACGCATTACGGCTTGTCGGTGGCCGGCACCGTCTACCTGTTGGCAACCTCGCTCGGCCGAGAGGACAACGACCTCCTCTGGTGCGTAGCCTTCCCCCTTATCCCGGTGACCTCCCGCCCGGCTATCCTTGCTGACGGCGGCGCCCAATCCTCGCTCAGGCTTGCCATCCTCGGCCTCACCCATCAGTACATCTCGACGCGGATCGACCGGGACCGGTACGAGCATCTGCAGTCGCTCTACCTCGACGAGGTGGCGCGCCTCAATCCAACCTCGCTCATGGCCGACCCGTCCTCGACAACCGTCTCATCGGCGTCGCCCGACGACCACGCCATCAAGGGCAGCGAGGAGCTCCGCTTCACGATGTACAGGCACTGGAACCTGTACGAGTCGATGGCCCACAGCGGCTACGTCGCAAGCAAGATGGGCATCTGGCGCGAGAAGGGCCGCGGCCGGCTGCACGGCATGCTTGCCAAGATGGGGTACGTCTCCCTATCTCTGCTCGTCCCTACTTCCTGCCTCCGTCCGCTGACCTGCGTCTTCCTCGCTGCAGCTTCTCGCTCACCCAGTGCCACCAGAGCTACTCCAATATGTCGCTGAAGCTCAAGCGCGAGCTCTTTGCCAAGATGGACTCGATCGCGCCGGAGTACGGCCTGGTCGAGCTCACGTACCCTTCCTTCACCCGGACGTACGGCTTCCGGTCACTACCGCTCTCGGCGGCCGATGCAGTCGAGGGCGTGTCGAGCTTGCTCGAAGCGGCCGAGGGCGTCCGGATTGAGGTCGAGATTGAGGGCAGCAAGGGCGGCGGCGAGTGGTTCGGCGGCGCCCGGTTGTGGGCCATCGGCGACAAGGTCGCCGCACCGGCAGCCGCCCAAGAGAACAACGGAGAGGAGGCCGATGACGGTGCCGAGCCAGTTGACGAGCGCGCTTGGGAGGGCTGCTTCTGGAGCGCGTTCGACGCCGTCCGGACCGGTGGCGAGTGAGTGATTGCCGGTTCGCATGCTCGTCCTCGTTCGACCCACGGTGGCTGACCGACCGCTTGCTCCCATCCAGTGCCACGCTCCTGCACGCGAGCTTGCCACTTTGCATGGCCTTGCAGAAGGCTATCATCCGACAAGGCTCGGCGCTCATCGACAAGGGCAAGATCGCCCCGCTCAAGTGGTTCCGGCTGGCGGCGATCACTGAGGGCCCGGACCTCGCCCTCTTTGTCAACCCGTCAACGCTCTCGCGCTTGGCCCTCTGGCTCGTCGACGCGCTTCGTGATCGGCTCGTCGGCGCGATGAACGCCAAGCAGCAGGGTGAGGAAAAGCGGCGGACACGGAGCCTGCCGATCGTCGTTGCCTGCCTCGACGAGCGTCGGGGGACGTACGTCGTCGTCGGCGTCACAGGCGCGCCCGAGTACGGAGACGTTCGCAAGAAGTACGTCGCGGGACTGCTCGCGCTCTGTTGGTTGTCGTGACGTCCTCGCTGACCAACGATCATCCTCGGACTCTGCAGCAAGTTCGGCCTCGCCTTCCAGGACGCCGCGGCCGAGTCGAATGCGGGCACGAAGCACGACCGCTTCGACACGTCGATCGTCGAGGTCAAGAAGGAGGACCTCTCGGGCTTCATCGAGGCGCTCGCGACGTATGCCACCGAGAGGATGTCATGAGCATGCGTGTGCCACATTTGAGCGCGAGGCAAGGTGCAGTACCGCTCGGCTCTGCACGGCGCCGACCTGCTCCGAAGATCGCCTCGGTCGGCTCCGGGGCCGCGTGACGCGCCCACCCATAGACAGAATCAGAGGCGCCTGATTCTGGTCCTCTCCCATCTCCCACTTTCATCCCTAGCTGTCCTTGCCCTTTTGATCCCGTGAGCACGACCTGTAGGGCGACGAGCCAGCCGCAATGTCTGATTGAACACGCGCCCTTGCTCGCCTCGCCGAAGCAGCCTACTGCCTCCCAACGATGCCCGCTGCGTCCGCTGTCGAGCTCGTCGCCCGCTGCCACTGCGGCCATTTCGACCTACACATCTCGCTTGCGGCCGACGAACTGCCGCAGCGCAAGACGATCTGCGTCTGCGACAGCTGCCGGTACGGCACGGGTACGCTCGGCGTCGTGACGGTCACCCTTCCGGGCCCACCGGCCGCCGACGTCCTCGACGCGCTGACGCTGCGCGAGATGAAGGCGGGCTCGAAGCTGCGATACCGCTGCCCGACGTGCGGAGCGAACGCCCTCGGCCGCATCACCGGTCCGGACGGCAAGCCGATCTACACGGTCTACGTCGGATTGCTCAGCCAGCTGGCCGGCGTCGTCGAAATCGTCGGCTTCGAGTACTGCGAGGGTCTTGGCGACACCGGCGTGGCCGCGTTCCTCCCGGAGCTGCCTGTCTATTCGGGCAAGGCCGACGAGTCGCCGCTCGTGCCTCCGTTGCGAAAGGCGCCAGCCACTGGCGTCCAGCAAGCGACCGAGCAGCTCTACGTTCGCTGCGACTGCGGCTCGATCGACCTCTCCGTCTCGCGCCCCGCCGATGATGCAGAGGCGGCCTACTGCTACATCAAGCCCCCGCCAACGGCCGGTGGCGTCGCGACGCGCTTCCTGACGACCTCGTGCGCATGCACGTCGTGCCGGACGACGACCGGGTCCTGCCTCCCCGCCCATGCCGTCACGCACGTCCCTTGGCAGAACCTGCACGAGGCGTCGGACCCGGCGGTGCCGCTACTAACGGGGGACTGGTCGCCCCAAGTCACCCTGCCAGGCGCGGTCGCCTATCACTCGTCCGACAAGACGACGCGCTACCGCTGCGCAGGCGACTGCGGGGCGTCGCTCGGCATCGTTACGGCTGCGATGCCAGGCATTCTCAAGGTCTCCACCGGCCTCCTCCACGCTCCCGAGGGCCCGCGGGCTGAGAGCTGGGCTTTCTGGTGGACGAGAACGGACGAGCCCGACAGCAAGATGCCGCCGACCATCAACGCGGCGGACGAGGCGCTCGATCAGGCGCTGATGCGCGACTGGCTCGCAGGCCTCAAGCGGTGGGGCATCGAAAACGGGCTCCGGTCGTGAGACCGCCACACTCCTCTGTTCGATCTCATGCTCATCCGACAGGCAAGCGATCATGCTCCGTCGGCGCCTAGAGGGAGGCAAAGGTGATCGTCAGGACCCCACTGAAGGCAGAGGGGGCAAGCCCGATCGGGCGACGCACCCGACTCGTTCGTAAACTGGATGTGCTTGACAATGTCGGCCTCGGTGACGGTTGGACGGGTCTGTGAGGTAGAGGGGCACAGCGGGCGTCAGCTACCCGAGCCGAGCGCGCTTCAGGCCGCTCCGCGCGACGGACGTTTGAGATGGCCCGGAGGAAGTCCTTCATGCCCAGTATCGGCTCCTGCAGCTGGTCGCCCTCGACGTCGGTCCAGCTCATCTCTTTGGCAGCCGCGTCGCCCGGCGAGCAAGGCGTGAGCTTTGTGACGATCACGCTCGGGTCGTCTTTCGACGGCACGCGGACCTGGAAGGACGGAGCGAGTACGTCAGCGACATGACAGCAAGAGAGAGCTTGGGGCTGCAAAGACAGAGCGGGCGGACCTCCTTGAAGTGCGTTGCACTGAGGACCTTCCTGACGGGCTGCATGAGCGCATCGCGCACGACGACGGCGATATCGGAACCCGAATAGCTGGTGGCGGGGCGATCGGTAGGAGAGTATGTCAGCGCGGCCGGCGCGAGAGGGAGCAACGTCTCGTGGCGTGGCGGCGACGCACCCCTTGGTCGCCTCGGCGAGCTGGCGGTACTCCTTTTGGTTGAGCTCGCACGGCGTCGTGCCGACGTTGAGCTCAAACATGCGCTTGCGCGCGTCCGGATCGGGCAGCGGGATGTAGATGCGCTTCTCGAAGCGCCGTTTGATCGCTGGGTCGAGCTGCCAGGGAATGTTGGTCGCGCCGAGGATGAGGACGCCCGTCTCGTCGTTGCCGACGCCGTTCATCTGGACCAGGAACTCTGCAGCCGGGGGGAAATCGTCGTCGAGTCAACGCCTTTCGACACCGAGACTAAGATGGACCCAGAACTGTGCGCACCCGTCTTGATGCGCCGCGACGCTTCCGACTCGCCCTCCCCTCGCGTGCCGGCCAGCGAATCAATCTCGTCGATGAAGATGATTGAAGGCTTGGCCTCGCGTGCCATCTGAAAGAGCTGCTTGACGAGCCTGTTCAGGAAGAGTCGACATCAGCTCGAACCGATCAACCACCGATGAACCCCCACCCGCACACCTCCCTTCTCCCCCCCGCGACTCTGAAGACGTACCGCTCACTCTCTCCCATCCACTTGCTGACGAGATCACTCGAGCTCACGCTGAAGAACGTGCTCTTGGCCTCGGTCGCGACCGCCTTGGCCAAAAATGACTTTCCCGTCCCTGGCGGGCCATAGAGGAGGATGCCCCGCCAGGGCGTCCGCTTGCCGGTGAAGAGGTGGGGGAACTTGATCGGAAGGATGACGGCCTCCTTGAGCGACTCCTTGGCGGCCTCGAGCCCAGCGACGTCGGACCAGGCAACGTTGGGCGTCTCGGAGAGGATCGCACCTGCGACACGCGGCAGGTCGGCCAGGGTTCCAGTCAGCTCCTTTCCCCCCTCCTCTTTAATACTGGCCGGGGCCATCGACGCTAGAGGACCGACTCACTGCTCAGGCCAGCGCGCATCTTCTTGGTCTCAGCGTCGTCCTCGTCGCCTCCGCCGCCGTCCTTCTTCCCGCCAGAGCCGTTGCCAGCGGCCTTGCCGCTCCCGTCCGCGCCGACGCCGACGCGCGCTCGCTTCTCGTCGCCTTTAGCGAGGTGCTCCTTGAGCTTCTCGGCCCGGTCGAGGTACTCTGTAAACTTCTTGCGGATGAGCTCTTTGAGCTTGTCGTTCTTCTCGTCTGCGTGAGCCGGTCATGTCAGAGGAGAGGGGGGGGGGAGAGCAGAGATCTCGCATCAGGCGCTGCGCGATTGTAGGTCACACGCGATGCCGACGGCGAGCGACGGCACTTACACTTCATCTGCGTGAGCGATCATCGCGTACGGGCTCTTGTCAGCTACTTAGCTACCTACGACCGGACCCGAGATCGACCAGGCGGGCGGTTGCTGGCGAGCCCTCGCCTCCCGATCTCTCCGAAGGGCACGCCAGCGGCCCGCCTCGCCAAGATAGTTCCCTCGAGCGAGTCGTCGATCTGCAAGTGAGACGTCGATCTGCAAGTGAGACGCACCGCCATCATGAAGTAGTCGAGACTGTTCTGGTACCTGCCAGAAAGGGAGCAGACAGGTACGATTCCATCCCGCGTAGGTCAGCCTTCAGCCGGACGGGGGAGCCCGCGAAGCGAGGCGGCACGCAAGGGCAGGCGCGCGAGCTCGACGAGACTGGGGCCCGGGAGGGAGGGGGAAGGGGGGAACGCACTGCTTGTAGGCCTCCTCATACTCTTGCTTGACATCCGCGTCGATGGCCTTCTGGACGATTTCGATCGCCTTCTGTTAAGTGTGCGTACATGCGAGCGGGAGTCGATGGGGAAGGGTCAGGGGATTGAGTGGGAGGACGGGCGAGCGATGGGCGGGCGTCTGTGTGCGCGCGCGCGCGCGCGGGCGAAGGCGGGGCTGTGAGGGATGGATGGGGAAGGGGGACGGACGTCGAGAAAGTTGGTGTTGGTCGACATGGTTGCTCTCGGCGTTCGAGAGCGAGGGAAGTTGGCTCGATGGGCGGGCTCGACTCGGGCGGACGGGCGGCGTGCTGGCTGGAGAGAGGACGGGAGCCCGTCAGGGCGAGGCCGAGGGCGAGGGACGGAGAGGCCCGACAGCCCCGCGGCCGCCGTCGTCGCGCACAGACAGCAGGCGCGCGCAGCCAACCCGGTTGCCCGATCGCTCAACCCCATTCCCGTCCCAGACGGGCGCCACCTGGCACAGAAGGAGCCATTGCCTCATACTTGAGAAGAGGTATTCGTTTGACTAAGAGAGCGAGCGGAAAGGGGGG
>Ga0308160_10000874_pt1 | contig 48564 bp, 50 predicted proteins | sample PhyFR1_FD_201036 | JGI IMG/M metagenome (GOLD analysis project Ga0308160, IMG submission 201036) | Phyllosphere microbial communities from UC Gill Tract Community Farm, Albany, California, United States - DLSLF.R1 | ecosystem: Host-associated > Plants > Phyllosphere > Unclassified | place: USA...
ACGTTGCGCCATGTTGCCTTCGTTCAAGGAACGGCCCCGCCAACACAATGCCGGCGTCACGCGCGGGCATGCCCGCCCTACGCCCCGCCTGTTGCGCACCTGCGCACTTGGCGGGGCTTCTTGCGTTTGAGCAAGTTCCTTTTTTGAGGCTCGTCCACACTCCGTTGATGTCCGGCCCGGTTCCGCGGCCGGGAACTTTCGACTGGAGAGACGATGAAGCTTCGAACCCGCCTGCTGGCCACGCCCCTCGGTGTCCTGATCGCCAGCGCCTGCGCGGCTGCGCAACCGCCTGCCGTGCAGAGCCCCATGATGGGCGCCCCCAAGCTGCAATCCATGGCCGCCAACGCCGCGCTGGTCGCGAAACTGGCGCAGGGCCGCGGGGCGCGCGGCCTCGACAACAACCATGGCTTCATGGTCGCCCAGCAGCATCCGGGCGTGCAGGGCACGCAAGTGGTACGCGCCGCCCATACCTACAAGGGCCTGCGCGTGTTCGGCTCCGAGTCGGTCGTGGTGGTCGATGCGCAAGGCGCCATCCTGTCGGAATCGGCGTCCCCACGCCGTCTGCATCTGGGGCGCGGCCCCGCCAACCGGCTGGGCGCGGCGACCAGCGACTTCAAGGTCAAGCCTTCGATGCCGCCGAAGGCCGCGATCGACGCCGCCGTCGGCGCGACGCTCTCGGCCACCGGACCGGACGCGACCCACATCACCCCGCCGAGCGCCGAGCTGCTGATTTATCCGGTGATGAAGACCGAGCGCGTGGCCAGCGCCGTCGGCAAGCCCGAAGAAGAGCTGAATGCCCTCGACGTGCAGGAGGCCGTCGACCACTACGAACTGGCCTACCTGGTGCGCACTCGCATGCAGCGCGGCGATCATCCGTATTATCACGACACCGTGGTCAGCGCCAACGACGGCCACATCATCGACCGCTGGAGCGCCCTGCAGACCGTGATCGGCGTCGGCAAGAGCCAGTACAACGGCGAGGTGCCGATCAGCACCACCTTCAGCGAGGGCCTGTACCGCATGCTCGATCCGGAGCGCGGCACCGGCGGCACCTATGGCGCGATGGCGATCACCAACGCCAACGGCAGCAGCAGCGCCGGCAAGATGTACACGCATACCGAGAACACCTGGGGCGACGGCAAGCAGTACGTGCGCGGCGGCAGCACCACGAATGCCAACGGCCAGACCGCGGCCGTGAACGCGATGTGGGGCCTGATGAACACCTACGACGCCCTCAAGAACGCGCTCGGCTGGCAGTCGCTCGACGGCCAGAACACGGCCACCTACATCGCCGTGCACGTCAACACGGCCTACGACAACGCCTATTACAGCGACACCTGCCGCTGCATGTTCATCGGCGACGGCTCCAGCTTCAACAGCCTGGGTTCGATCGACGTGATCGGCCACGAGATGGGGCACGGCGTCACCGCCGCCACCTCGGACCTCGTGTACTCGGGCGAATCGGGCGGCCTGAACGAATCGAGTTCGGACATCGGCGGCGAAGTGGTGGAAGCCTACGCGCGCGCCGGCGGCAAGGGCGACAGCATTCCCCTGAGCGGCAACGACTGGATGCTTGGCACCGAGATCGCCCGCGACGGCCAGCCGCTGCGCTGGATGTACCGCCCGAGCAAGGACGGCAGCAGCCCGGACGCCTGGAGCACCTCCCTGAAGCGCCTCGACGTCCACTACAGCAGCGGCCCGAACAACCGGATGTTCTACTTCCTGGCGATGGGTTCGAAAGCGGACAAGGCGGGCGACTACTACAGCAAATACCTGGTGAAGTCGCCGGCGGCCATGACGGGCATCGGCACCGATAAAGCCTTCCGCATCTGGTTCAAGGCGAACACGACCAAGTTCACCTCGAGCACCAACTATGCCGACGCGCGCGCCAAGATGATCGAGGCGGCCCAGGAGTTATATGGCGCGGACAGCCGCGAGGCGATCGCCGTGACACGCGCGTACGCCGCCATCAACGTCGGCGCCGATGTCGACGAACCGGCGGCCGAACCTCCGGCACTGGCCGCCAACTAAACGGTTCGGTCAATCCCCCAACAACGGGTAGGGATTGACCGGCGTTCCCTTCCACCACTGCTTCTCGGGCGTGAGCGCGACCACCGCGAAATGCAGGTGGGGCGCGCTCGGATCCGCGTTGCCGGTGGCGCCGACATAGCCCAGCAGGTCGCCGCGCTTGACCTGCATGCCTTCCTTGATGCCGTCGGCGTACTTGTCGAGGTGGGCGTAGTAATAGGCGTGCTCTTCCTGCGGATCGAACTGGTACAGCGTGATGCCGCCCGGCTTGCTGTTGAAGAGCTTGACGACCTTGCCGTCGCCGGCCGCACGCACCGGCGTGCCGGTCGGGGCCATGATGTCGAGGGCTTCGTGATGGCGCTCCTGGCCGCGCGGCTGGTCGAAGGTATCGGTCAGCTTGGCGTAGGGCACGCCTTCGACCGGCACCAGCAGCTTGGCCGGCATGCTGCCGCCGGCGGTCAAGGCCGGCGTCCCGGAGCTGGCCGTCGCCGTCGTCGTTTGCGGAGCGGGACGGATCGGCAGGTCCGCGTCCGAGAGGTCGGTCTGCACCAGGCGGTCGTTGGTACCCGTAGGGGCGGACGCGGCGGAGGCCGGCGGATCGGCTGATGGCGCCGGCAAGGCCCCGCCATCGGTGATGATCGGATTCGGCGCGTCAGCGAACTGGCGCAAGCCGATGAACAAGCCGCCCGCGCCGACGAGCACGCCGAGCAAAAAAGTGACCAGCCATCTCATGGGTGCAAACCTCCTCTAGGTAATGACTCCTGCGTGATTACTCCTGCAATACGACCTGGGTACCAGCCGCCACGACGGCTGCCACTTCCGCGGCGCTCCAGTTGGTCAGGCGGATACAGCCGTGCGATTCCGTCTTGCCGATGAACTTCGGCACCGGCGTGCCGTGGATGCCGTAGTGCGGCTTCGACAAATCGATCCAGACCACGCCGACCGGATTGTTGGGGCCGGGAGCGACTTTGGCCTTCTTGTCGCCCGGCTCGGCATCCCAGAACAGTTTCGGGTTGTAGTGGTAGGTCGGGTTCGGGTGCACGCCTTCGATCTTCCATTCGCCGATCGGCAGCGGATCGTACTGGCTGCCGGTGGAGGCCGGATACTGGGCGATCAGGCGATCGGCGCCGTCGAACAGCATCAGCACCTTGCGGCTGTCGCTGACCACGACTTTCGAGGCGGCCGGCAGGGTCGGGCCGCCGTGCACGCTCGGCACCACGATCTGTTCGCCGGCCTTGGCCAGGTTCTTGCCGGGATTGAGGCGCGTGATCAGCTCGGGGCTGGCGTGGAATTTCTCGCCAAGTCCCTCGGCCGGGCTCGCGTAGCCGAGCTTGGGCAGCTTGGCCTTTTCCATCATGTCCTCGGGAACCGGCTGGAAGGGACCAGCCACGTCTTCGTTGGTGAGCACGTAGGCGGTGAGGGTCGGCGTCGTGTCCTGGTTCAACGCATTCCAGGTGGCCTCGTCGAGCTTGCCGCTCGCTTCGAGGCTGCGCGACTTCTGGAAGGAAGACAGGGCCTGGCGCATGTTGGAGCCATAGGCGCCGTCGATCTCGCCCGGCGAGAAGTGCAGGCGGTCGAGCAGGACCTGGGCGCGCAGCAGGCGCTCGAATTCGGCGCGTTCGGCGGAGGCCGCATTTTGGCCCGGCTGCTGGGCGGCTGCGCCTTGTTGCAGGGGCGCTGCTTGTTGTGGCACCTGCGGCGCCTGGCGGGCGGCGGTCGCGGCGAAGGGAAGGGCGCCCGTGAGGACGGCGACCAGGAGGGGGGCAGCGATTTTTTTCATATGGCACCTGCAATACTTACTAAAGGAAACCTCAGCGTAGAGGGGCGCCACTCAGCGGTCTGTGCGCGAACGAACTCAGGCTCGGGCCGCTCCGCGGCGTTACAATCGCGGCCATGAGCACCGACGCCGACACCTTTTCCATCATGCTCCTGCCTCTTGGCGCCACCGTCCCGTCGGGGAAAAACACTGTGCTGCAGGCCTGCGAGGCGGCCGGCATCGATCTCCCGAATTCCTGCCGCAACGGCACCTGCCGCACCTGCCTGTGCCGCCTGCAATCGGGCAGCGTGCGCTACCTCGTCGAATGGCCCGGCCTGTCGATCGAGGAAAAGCGCGAGAACTACCTGCTGCCCTGCGTCGCCGTGCCGACCGGCGATGTCGTGCTTAGCGCGCCGCTGGCGAAGCGGCGGGTTTGACCTCTGGTCCCGTGCGCGCCAGTGCGCGTTCGATGGCGGCGAAGACCAGCGGCCAGGAAGGCGAGCTGGCCGCGACTTCGTCGTAGTGGCTCGCGCCCGGCAGGATCACGACTTCGGCGCTGTCGCCCGCCGCGCGTGCCCGCGCCGCGTAATCCTGGGCCACGCGCGGTGGCGAGATCGTGTCCAGCTCGCCCGTGACGAGGATGGTGTGGCTGCCGTTCGGGATCAGCTCGGCGGCATTCGTGTCGCTGTACACGTCGGGCCGCGTGCTGCTGGGCAGGCCCGCCAGCTCGGGCGTGTCGCGCCCGCAGCTCGACTTGATCAACTCGCGCTCGCGGCGCAGGTCGGCCAGGCCGCCCAGGCTGACCACGGCGCGCACCGGCAGCATGGCTTCGCGAAATAGCGGGCTGCCGGCAGGAATGCGCGAGCGTCCGGCGATCCACTGCACCAGCTGGCCGCCGGCCGAGTGGCCGACCGCGACCACGCGCGTCAGGTCGAGGGGCCGGCTGCGGCCCTGGGCGGCCAGGGCGTCGAGTGCGGCGTGCATGTCTTCGTACATGCCGGGGTAGCCGCCGCCGGCCTCGTCCACGCGCCGGTATTCGACGTTCCAGACGGCGATGCCGCGCGCCACCAGGGCCCCGGCCATGTTGCGCAGCTGGACGATGCCGCCGAACTTCTCGGTCCAGCAGCCGCCGTGAACCAGCACGGCGACCGGGAAGGGCCCGCTGCCCTTGGGCAGGAACAGCTCGGCATACTGGGACGGCGCGGGGCCATAGGACAGGCGGGCGGAGGGAGCGGGGCCGGTCAGGGCCATGTAGTCGTCGAGTTTCATCGGGGCAGCCGACACGAGGGCCGGGAAGAGGGCGGTGAGGAGGAGGAACCGGATGTTCATAGGACGGTCAATTGGCAAAACATGAACTATACGCATCTTTTGGCGCTGCGCACGATTGAAAACCTCCGCCGTTCTTCCATGCTAGTCTGCGCAAAACGTCAATGTTTTCAACCACCACGGGAGGCATTTCATGAGCAACGAATCGAAAGCGAAGGATACCGGCAGCAAGCAATCCGACCGCATGTCGGAAGAAGAGATGGCCAAACAGCGCGCGGGCAAGGCCGACAAGAGTAGCCACGACCACATGTCGCGTGAAAAGGCCGGCCGCGATGAAGGCGCCGGCGGCGGCGCCAAGCAGAAGCAGAACCACTGAGCAGCACGGACGCCAATGGACACTATCGATCCGCAGGACGGCGGCCGCGGCGCGCTGCGGGCGCATTCGACGCCCGATCCGGAACCCGCGCCGACGCCCCCCACGATTCCGGTTCCCGACGACGTGCCCGACCCGGCGCACGCACCCGTCGAGGAGCCCGTGATTCCCGAGCCGCCGATCCGCGCCGGCTGATACCGAAGACGGAAACAACAGCGCCACCCGAAGGTGGCGCTTTTTTTTTGGGACCGGGTTGTTCAGCCCTGCTGCTGGTCCTTGCTGTCCTTCAGCGGCGGAATTTCCTTGATCATCTCTTCGGTTTCCTTTTCGGCCGGTGTCTTCTCGCCGCTGCCGATGTCGTCTTCGTGCAGGATGGCGCCGCCCTTGGCGGCCGGGTCTTGTGGTGGTCGTGCTTGTGGCATGGTGCGTCCTCCCTGATTCAATGTTGACCCTATCCTAACAGTCGCACGATGCAGCCGGCGCGCAGTACGACACTGTGGCGATCTTGCCGAATCGAACACAAAGTTACAATTATGTTCGCTGCCGAACGTTCCCAAAGTGTGAGTTTTTTTATAATATCGACTCATGAATTTGGATCGTATCGACGGAGACACAGATGGGCAATTCGCTGCATAACAAGATTTACCTGGGCCGGAGCACCGGTTTCGCATCGCGCCGTTTCCAGGGCGTGCTGGCCGTGGGCGCCATCGTCGCCGCAGGCCTGGTGTGGATTGCACTGCGCGCATCGCACTGAGCGCGTCGCGCCGAGCTTTCCGAAGCTGCGCAGCTTCGCTGGTTGCCGCCATGTCGCATGGCGGTTACCATGACGGCCCAATCCACCTTTTGAGCCGTAATGAAGAACGAAAAACTGACGACCGACGAATACAACGCCCTCGGGTTCATCCGCGGCGGAGCGCGTAACGATCGCGTGAATGCCTGCGTCGGCCGCAATGCCAAGCGCCTGGCCGGCCTGAAGATGATCGCCTATACGCGCGACGGCCGGCTCGAGATGACGGAGAAGGGACAGCAGGTGCTGTTCCTGCGCGCCTGCATCGAGGCGCTGACGAGCCTGTCGCAGGATCCGGCGGCGCCGGTGGCGGGTGACGTGGCGCAGTTCCTGATTCGCAAATCGCACATCGCGCCGCGCGAAGAAGGCGGCTTCGAGGTCACGCCGCGTGGCCTGGAGTCGCTGGCCGATATCCAGGCGCAGGAACCAAAGAAGTAAGGACGTAAACGAACAATCCCCTGCGGGGCAGGGGATTGTCGGGGCCTCTCAGTAACGGCGGCGGCGGTGCGGATAGACCAGCGTACGTACTGCGATCTCGGCCGGCACATTCATCGCCGCCAGAAACTCGGCTGCGCGCTGCAGCCCAAGCGTCGGAATCGATGCCACTGCCTGGTTTACCAGGTCGCGGGTGCGCAGATCCGTTCTGACCACGCGCGCTTTTGCCGATGGGCGTACCTGCACTTCTTCCATGTTCATCGTATTCCTGCATGTTGCAATAGAGATATTCCTATTGTAGAGCAACGATGTGCAAAATGCTACATTCTTGTAGGAATACTCCTTCAAACCGCTGAGACGGCTTCTTCCTCGACGGCGACTTCCTCGGGCGCCAGGCCGCGGCCCTCGATCAGCAGCTGCTCGAATTCCTGCGCCGGCAGCGGCCGGCTGAAGTAATAGCCCTGCATTTCGTCGCAGCCGTGGCGGCGCAGGTAGTCCAGCTGCTCGCCCGTTTCCACGCCTTCCGCGATCACCGCCAGCTTCAGGTTGTGGGCCAGCGCGATGATCGAGGTAACGATCGCCTCGTCGTTGGCGTCGCGCGTGATGTCGGCCACGAAGGAGCGGTCGATCTTCAGCACGTCGATCGGGAAGCGCGACAGGTAAGAGAGGCTCGAATAGCCGGTGCCGAAGTCGTCGATCGACAGGTTCACGCCCAGCGCCTTCATGCGGTGCAGCAGGTCGACGGCCGGCGTGATGTCGCTCATGAACAGGCTTTCGGTGAGCTCGATTTCCAGGTATTTCGGTTCCAGCCCCGTGTCCTGCAGCACTGCTGCCAGGTTCTCGATCAGGTCGGCCGCGCCGAACTGGCGCGCCGACAGGTTCACGGCCACGCGCAGCTTGTCGAAGCCGGCGTCCTGCCAGGCCTTGTTCTGGGCGCAGGCGGTACGCAGCACCCAGGCGCCGATCGACACGATCATCCCGGTTTCCTCGGCGATGCCGATGAAGCGGCTCGGCGGCACCATGCCCAGCTCCGGATGCTGCCAGCGGATCAGCGCTTCCATGCCGCAGATTTTGCCGGTCTTCATGTCGAGCTGGGGCTGGTAATACAGCACGAATTCGTTGCGCTCGACGGCATTCCTGAGCGCGCTTTCGATGCGCACCCGTTCCAGCGATTCCTCGTTCATGGCCGGCGTGTAGAACTGGAAGTTGTTGCGGCCCAGCTTCTTGGCGCGGTACATGGCGATGTCGGCATGCTCGATCAGGGTGTCGGCAGCGGTGCTCTCGCTCGGGAAGACCGACACGCCGATGCTGCAGGTGACGAAGAATTCCTTGGTGCCAAGCATGACCGGCTGGGCGACCGCGTTCATCACGCGCTGTACGATGTCGGGCGTCAGCTGCTGCTCGCCGGTTTCCGAGACGATCACGACGAATTCGTCGCCCGACAGGCGCGCCACCGTATCGGCATCGCGCAGCGAGGAACGCAGGCGCGCCGCGACCGTCATCAGGAGCACGTCGCCGGCCTTGTGGCCCATGCTGTCGTTGACGAACTTGAAGCGGTCGAGGTCGATCAGCATGACCCACATCGGGCTGCCGCTGCGCGTGGCATAGGCCACGGCCTGGCCCAGGCGGTCCTGCAGCAGCGAGCGGTTCGGCAGGCCGGTCAGGGCGTCGTGCTGGGCCACGTGGTGCACGCGCTGCTCGGTCAGCTTGCGCTCGGTGATGTCGCTGCCGGTGCCGCGGTAGCCGGCGAACTGGCCCTGCTCGTCGAACATGGGCTGGCCGTTGACGAGGAACCAGCGGGTCTGGCCGGTGTCGTCCTGCAGCTGGTATTCGAAGTCGTTGAAGGGCTGGAAGTCGCGCACCTGGGCGATGTGGGTGCGGCCGCGCTCGGTGTCGCCGAGCGAGGGGATGAACTCCCAGCGCGTCTTGCCGAGCAGAGATTCCACCAAAATGCCGGCCTTTTCGCTGAAGCCCCCGGTGACCATGGTGAAGCGGAACTGCTTGTCCTGCTCCCAGTACCAGTCGGACGACATCGACACCAGCTGGCGGAAGCGCTGCTCGCTCTGCTGCAAGGCCTTTTCGGTGCGTTCGCGCGCCACCATGTCGTCGACCAGGCGGCGGTTGGTGCGCTTCAGGTCGGCGGTGCGCTTCCTCACCAGCTGCTGCACGCGGCGCGCCCTGGCGCCGGAGGCCTGGACCCAGGCCGTCGTCATCAGGGTCAGCAGGATGCCGCCGGCCAGCATCGCCAGCGAGGCCAGGTGGTCGGCCACGAACGGACGCGGCTTGGTTGCCACCTCGACCAGCCAGGGGCGGCCGGCCACGTCCAGGGTGCGGGCGGCATAGGCTTCGTGTTCGGGCGCGATCCAGCTGCCCAGCAGTTCGCGCTGGGGGCGGGCGCCGGTGGCGCTGGTGGTGAAGACCAGGTCGGCCGGGTCGGGACGGGCGCCGGCGTAGACCGACATCACGATCTGGCCGTCGTCGAGCAGGCCGGCGCCGGCCAGCGCCATGCTCACCAGTTCCTGGGCGCGCACCACGACGGCGGTGTCGCCGATCAGGCGGCCCTTGGCGTCATACACCGGCAGGATGACCTGGAAGCTCGGCTGCGGGCTTGGGTCCTGGACCAGCCGGAACAGCGGCGTGGCTGCGGCACGGCGCTCGGCATGGGCGCGCGCCAGGGCGGCGTTGATCGGCGCCCGGGTGCCGGAATCGAAGCCGAAGGCGGCTTCGTTGCCGCCCATCGGCACCAGGTAGTCGACGATGCTGTAAGTGGGGCGGCGCGCGGCCGGCACCTGCTTGCCGCCCTGTTCCTCGTGGATGACGGCGCCGGGCACGATCTTCTGCAATTCGGCCTCGACCGCGGCGCGCTCGGAGTCCGGCACGATGCGGTGGTAATTGAAGGCCTTGATGAAGGGATGGCGCAGCAGCAGTGGCGCCGTGAAATCCTGGAACTGGGCGCGCGTCACCGGCGCGCCGAGGGCAAACAGCTGGTTGGTGACCGTCACCACCTCGACCGCGTCATGCAGGCCCTGGCGCACCGTCGCCACGCGCTGATCGGCGCGCTGGCTGAACGACAGTGCGAGGTTGTCGTATTCGAGATGGCTCACGCCGACGAACAGCGCGCTCGAGGCGGCCAGGCCGGCCCCCAGCGTGAGGGCCGCCGCGCGGGTGAGAGAAAACGGCAGGCGACGCAACATGGTTGTTCCCAAAATTTATTTGCCCTAAAGCACCAAAGCAGCCAAGTGTGTCATTTTCGGCGGTTTTCCGCAAATAAATACTGGCGAGGACGGCCACTAAGACGGCGCTGTCGCCGCGATCAGACAGGGCGCCGTGCCAGCCAGGCAACGAGTGCCCGCGCCAGCAGCCGGTTCAGGACGGAAAAGCGCAGGCCGCGCCGGCGCGCGAGGCGTTCCTGCAGGCGCGCGCCGCGTCCGCCGCCGGCGCCCGCACGCACGGCAAACAGCAGGTGATTGTTGCCGGCGATGCCGTGGAAGTCGCAAACGCGTCCCTGGAAAGCGTTCGTGATGCGTTCGACCATCGCATCGTGAGCGGGATCGTAGCTGAGCAGGTTCGCCGCCAGCACCCCGCCTTCGCGCAGCGCGCGCCGGCAATCGGCATAGAAGGCGGCGCTGCCGAGGGCGGGCGGCATGCCGGCGGCATCGAAACCGTCGACCAGGATCACGTCGCAGCTGGCGGGCGCGTCGCGCAGGTAGTCGGCGGCGTCCGTGTGGATGATGCGCAACCTGGCATCGTCGGGCGGTACGCAGAAGGCGTCGCGCAGGGCGATCACCTCGGCGCTGATCTCCAGCACCGTGATCCGGGTGTGCGGAAAATGGCGGTAGCAGAACTTGGCCAGCGAGCCGCCGCCCAGGCCCACCATCACGATGTGGCGCGGCTCGGGCACGAACAGGGCGAAGCACATCATGGCGCGGGCGTAGTCGAGCACCAGGGCGTCCGGCTGCGAGAGCAGCATCTCGCTCTGGATGTCGCCCGGCTGGAATTCGAGCGTGCGCCGGTTGCCGCGGGTGCGTACGCGGGGCACGGAAGGGGACGCGGAATCGGGCGGCAATTCGCTGGGGTCGGAACGCGGCGGCATGGCGCCAGTATAGAAGAGAATCCGGGCCGGTTCGGGCCCGCCTGGCGTCTTGTTCGCAGGCATGAAACTCTGCTAAGCTGGCCGTTGCAGCGTCATGGAGAGTTTGTGAAAAACCTCCAGGGCAAGGCGCATCGTCGAAGACAGTACGCTAGTACGGCGAGACGATGCAACGCAGCCATGGAGTTTTTTCGCAAACTCGGAGTTTTCATGTTTCTCGATCACCCCACCATCACCGCCACCAATGGCGACGTCGAGCCAGACCGCATCGAGCGGCTGGAACGGGTTTACGGCTATGCGATGGCCCTGGCCGACAGTGCCGGCAACGCGCGTTTCGTCGAGAAGCTGACCCAGCTGCACGACCACAAGGGCACGCTGATCGTGTTCTGGAACGAGGTGCCCGACGCACTTGAACGCGCCTATTTCGCGCGCGCCTGGGCCAGCAAGGTCGGCGACGGCACCGAGAACGTGGAGCACGAATGCTGAGCGCTGCGATGCTGACCATGGACTCGACCACGATGGTGCTGGTGCTCGCGCTGGGCAACCTGGCCCTGTGCAGCCTGCTGTTCTTCTTCGATTACGGCGCCCAGCGCAGCCCGGGCCTGGCCAGCTGGGGCCTGTCGAAGCAGGTGCAGGCAGCCAGCTGGATCCTGCTGGCGCTGGGCGGCGCGCGCGTCGTGCCCGAACCGCTGGCCCTGCCGGGCGGCTGGGCCCTCCTGATCGGCGGCGTGGCGCTGGAGTCGAGCGCCCTGTGGGAAAGCGCGCACCGGCGCCGCGTGCAGCGCGCCATGGTGCCGCTGGCGCTGGCGGCCGTGTTCATCTTCCTGGTCTCGTACTGGATCGATCCGCTCGGCCTGCGCACCCTGGCCGCGGCCCTGATCCTGGGCGCCTTCTACCTGGTCGGCGCGGCGGCGCTGGCGCGCGGCTGGCGCGAAGCCTCGATGCTGCAGCGCGCGCTGGCCGTCACCACGGCGCTGCTGGCGCTGCTGGTGGCCGCGCGCGGCATCCTGGTGCTGGTCATGCCCGACGGCTGGCGCTGGCTCTCGCACGACTTGCTGCGCCAGCTCTCGACCATCGCTTTCTATCTGCTCATGCTGGTGAACGGCTTCGGCTGCCTGCTGCTGGCGCGCGAACGCCTGCAGGGCGACGTGGCGCGCCTGGAGACGCTCGACCTCGTGACCGAGGCGCCCAACCGGCGCGGCTTCTTCAACGCGCTCGCGCCCTGGATGGCGCTGGCCCGCCGTCCTGGTTCGCCGACCGCGCTGGTCGTGCTCGACCTCGACAGCTTCAAGCGCGTCAACGACGGCTACGGCCATCCGGTGGGCGACGTGGTGCTGCGCCACGTGGCCGACCTGTGCAAGCGCCAGCTGCGCGACAGCGATTTGCTGGGCCGCCTGTCGGGCGGCGAATTCGCGCTGCTGCTGCCGCGCACCGGCGGCGAGGAAGCCATGCTGGTGGCCGAGCGCATGCGCGCGGCGATCGAGACGACGCCGGTCAAGACCGAGCGCGCGATGATCTCGATGACGGCCAGCTTCGGCGTCACCACGATCCGTCCCGACGACAGCAACGTCACCCTGTTCGGCCGCGCCGGCGCCGCCATGCGCGCGGCCAAGGATGCGGGCCGCAACCAGATCCGCCTCGCACCGCGCGAGACCGTGTCCGAGGCCTGATCCGCCGCTCCGTCATCGGGGCGTCACATTGGTTCGCCATACTGCGGCTTCCTCCAGCCAGGGCGAACCATGCCTCCTTCGACCACCTCAACACCGCTCTACGCCGCCGTCGAACTCGGGTCCGACAGCTTTCGCCTGCACGTGGCACATTGGGAAGACGGCGTGCTGGCGGTCGCCGCCACCCTGAACGAACCGATCCGCCTCGGCGCCGGCATCGGGCTTGACGGCAAGCTCGACGCCGGCACCGTGCGCCGCGCCCTCGATTGCCTGCGCCAGTTCCGGCTGGCGCTGGCCATGTGGGAGGTGCGCGCCGTGCGCGTGGTCGCCTCCGCCGCGCTGCGCGTGGCCTGCGACACGCCGGCCTTCCTGCCGGCGGCCGAAGCGGCGATCGGGCATCCGGTCGAGGTGCTCGGCGGCGAGGAGGAAGGGCGCCTGGTTTACCTCGGCGTGGCCGGCACCCTGGGCGGCCAGGATGAACGGCGCCTGGTGCTGGACGTCGGCAGCGGCTCGACCGAGATCGCGGTCGGCTGCGGCGACAAGGTCGAACTGGTGCAATCCTACGGCGTCGGTGCGCTGCGCCAGGGCCTGGCATTCTTTCGCGACGGGATTTCGCCGGCCGCCTTCGATGCGGCGCTGGCGTCTTCGCGCAGCCGCTTCGCCGATGCCGGCGTGCTGGCGGGCGCGCTCGGATGGCGCCGTGCCTATGGCGCCTCGGGCACGGTGCGCGCGCTGTTCGAGCTTGCCGGGGCCGATGCGGCCGCCGGACGCGGCGCCGGCATGGCCGACCTGCAGGCGCTGCGCCGCGCCTTGGTCGAGCAGGGCGGCTTCATGCGCATCGCGGCGCTGTCGAACCAGCCGGCGCGCGCGGCGCAGATGGCGGGCGGCCTTGCGCTGCTGCTGGCCCTGGTCGAGGAATTGCGCATCGAGACGCTGGTGCCGGTCGGCGCCGGCCTGCGCGCCGGGGTGATCCGCGAGCTGCAGCAGCGTGCGGAGGGCTGCGCACGAAAGCATTCCCTCTATCCGGAATGCGCCTGATCGACTATATTGTTTACCTTGTTAAGTAGTGGAATACCCCATGAGCAGAAAACCGGTTCCCGCGACGGGAGCGGCGACGGCCGCATCGACGCGGGCGAAAGCCGTCGCGGCCGCAGTCAAGACAGCACCCGCACGCAGCAAGGCGGCCGCCACGAAAGGCGGCGCCGCATCTACCACCCAGTCCTCGTCCGCCAAAAAGACCGCCGTGAAGTCGGGCGCGCGCGCGCCGGCGAAGAGCCCAGTGAAGCCGGCCGCCAAGTCCGCGGCGAAAGCGCCTGCAAGGAAGGCCGTCAAGGCCGCGGCCAAGCCCGCCGCCAAAGTGTCCGCAAAGGCGCTGCCTGCCAGGACGCCCGCCGCCGCCCTCAAGAACGCGGCCAAGGCACTGGTCAAGGCGGCCAAGGACACGCCGGCCGCAAGCCGCAGCCGCGCCGCGCAAGCCGCGCCGGTGCCCGTAGCGGAAGCGGCGCGCCCGGTGCTGGTGCGCGACAGTTTCACGATGCCCGAAGGGGAATATGCGGTGCTGGCGAGCGTGAAACAGGCCTGCCTGAAGGCCGGCTTCGAGATCAAGAAGAGCGAGTTGCTGCGCATCGGCGTGACCCTGGTCGGCCGTCTCGATGTGGCGACCCTGCGCCAGGTGCAGGACAGCCTGCCGCAGCTGAAGACGGGACGCCCGCCGGGCAAGGCGTAGGGGTGGTCGAGGCCAATGGCCTCGACCACGGTCTCACTGGGCATGCCCGCGCGTGAACTATGCGTTATGTTGGCTTCGTTTGAGGAAAGACCTCGCCAACACGATGCGAGCGTCACGCGCGGGCATGCCTGCCCTACTAGTGCAGCGCCGCCGAAGTCAGCTCCTTCAGCTCGCGGATCGGGATGTTCGATTTCTCGTGCATGCGCAGCAGGATGGTCGCGCCCACGTTCAGCTTGCGGTGACGGATCTTGCTGATGATCGGCGGCTGCACTTCAAGCACGCGGCACAGCTCCGCATCATTTTTGAGATGCATCTTTTCGATGAGGGTGTCGAGCAGCTTGTTCGGCACGAAACTCGACGGCTCGAGAGCGCGGGCGCGATGCATCGCGGCCAGCATTTCCTGTTTTTTTTGGCGTACGTTCATGTACTCCTCCAATACATTTGTTTGAGGGGACAGGACCGTTTTGGATGCGCCCGATATTGTGGTTACTGTGCTTGGCTGATGCGTACGGGTCGTTGTGATATTACTACGCCCACGCGGCAGGTGCCGCACTATTCGTTGCGAACAGTGTCTAACGTGATTGTTTCCTCTCGGAACTTGTGCCTAATTGTTGCTAAAAAGCAGGTTGCTTTCAGGCGGGCCTGAGGCCTTCGCGCGTCAGCAGCAGCACCTCATCGGCCATCTCGGCCGCGGCGTGGGAGTGGGTGACCATGATTGCGCCGGCTCCGTTCGCCTTGATCTCGGCGCGCAGCAGGCGCAGGATGCCGCCGGCCGTTTCCGGATCGAGGTTGCCGGTCGGCTCGTCGGCCAGCAGCAGGGCCGGCTGGTGCACCAGGGCGCGCGCGATCGCGACCCTCTGCAGTTCGCCGCCCGAGAGCTGGCGCGGGAAGTCGGCGCCGCGTCCGGCCAGGCCGACCGCCGCCAGCATCGCCTCGGCGCGGGCGGTAGCGCTGCGATTCAGGAGCAGGGGCAGGGCCACGTTCTGCTGCAGGCTCAGGTGCGGCAGCACGTGGAAGGCCTGGAAGATGAAGCCCATGCGGGTGCGGCGCAGGCGCGTCGCGGCGTCGTCGTCGAGCGCCGCCATCGGCGTGCCGTCGACGATCACCTGTCCGCTGTCGGGCGCGTCGAGCCCCGCGATCAGATTCAGCAGCGTCGACTTGCCCACGCCCGACTCGCCCATGATGGCGACGAAGCGGCCTGCCTCGAACACGTGCGACAGGTTCGAGAGGACGGTGCGGCCGCCATAGGTCTTGGTGAGATTGGCCAGTTCGAGCATCGTCTTATTGCGTAAGGGCGCGCCGCAGCGCGTAACTGATCGCATCGACCAGGGCCACCAGCAGCAGCATCGCCAGCACCACGGTCGCCGCGCTCTGCATCTGGAACAGGGACAGGTGGTACTTCAGCATCTGCCCGAGGCCGCCGGCGCCGACCACGCCCAGCACGGCCGCGGCGCGGATATTGTTCTCCCAGCGGTACAGGGTGTAGGAGAGCATCTGCGGCAGGGTCTGGGGCAGGGTGGCGTAGAAGAAGGCGCTGAGCGCCGGCGCGCCGTTGATACGCAGCGCCGCTTCCGGCGCCGGCTCGGCGTTTTCCAGCGCGTCGGCGAACAGGCGCCCGAGGACGCCCGCCGTGTGCGCCGCCAGCGCCAGGGTTCCGGCGAAAGGACCGAGGCCGGCGGCGACCAGCAGCAGCGCGGCCCAGACCAGTTCCGGAATCGAGCGCAACACGTTCAGCACGACGCGCACCAGCGCGCGCGCCGCGCCGCCCCAGCGGCCGCTGGCGGGCAGCGCCAGCACCAGGCCGGCAATCACGGCCAGCAGGGTGCCGAGCGCCGACATCGACAGCGTCTCGAGCGCCGCGTTCAGGGTCTTCATCAGAAACGGCGCAGCCGTTTCGGGCGGAGTAAAACCGCCGAGGAATTCCAGCGTGGTGCCGGCCGCCTCCGGCGTGAAGAAGGCGGCCAGGTCCAGGCGCAGGGTGGCGAAGCTGGCGACGACCAGCACCAGCAGCAGTACCAATAACACTGGCGTGGACCAGGGGCGTGGCGGCGGCGCGGGTTGCATCATCCGAGCCTCCGGCGCAGCAGGGTCGAGACCAGGTCGGCCGCGGCCACCAGCAGCACGAACACGAGCAGCATGGTCGCCACTTCGCCGCCGGCCATCATCTTGGTCGATTCATCCATCCGCTGCCCGAGCCCGCCGGCGCCCACGAAACCCATGATGGCCGAGCCGCGGATCGCGCACTCCCAGCGGTAGATCGTGTACGAGACCAGTTCGGCCGCCGCATCCGGCAGGGCGCCGTAGAGCAGGGCCGGCAGGCGCGCCGCGCCGTTCGCGAGCAGGGCGTCGGTGGCGTGGGCATCGCTCGATTCGAGGATCTCGGCATACACCTTGGCCAGCATGCCGGAATAGGTGAGGGCGATCGCCAGCACCCCGGCCGTCGGGCCGAGGCCGACCACGCGCACGAACAGCAGGGCCCAGACCAGTTCGGGCACGCTGCGCAGCAGCACCAGTACCCAGCGCACGCCCTGGCGCAAGAGCGCCGCCGGCCAGCGCACGCGGCCGGTGCCCAGGCGCGAGATCGACAGCCGCTCGCTCACCAGCAGGGTGGCGGGAATTGCGCCCAGCAGGGCCAGCGCCAGGCCGGCGGTGGCAATCGCGACCGTGATCCAGGTCTCGCGCAGCACCATCGACAGGAACTCGAGCGAATGCGCCGGATGCAGGAAGTCGGACAGGAAGCCGGCGGCAGCGGACAGGCTTTGCGGGTCGAACAGCAGCCAGGGCTTGAATTCGGAGTAGACCAGCGCCGGCCACAGCACCAGCAGGGCGAGGCCGCAGGCCAGCACCCGGCCGCGCCAGGCCGGATCGGGATGCAGGGAAGGTTGAAAAAGCGCCGCCATGCTCAGAAGCAGGCGCCGACGGCGATGCGCTCAGGCGTCTCGTGAGCCGGATGCGGGTGGGCTTCGATCGTTTCGTTCTCGTAGAGGTCGGCGATCATCGCATCGCTCACCTGCTCGCGCGGCAGGTCGAATACGATGCGTCCGTCGCGCAGGCCGACGATGCGCGGGAAGTGCGCGCGCGCCATCTCGACCTGGTGCAGGCTGCAGACCAGGGTGGCCTTGCGCGCGGCCGCCTCTTCCTGCAGGGTCGCGAGGGTGATGCGCGCCAGCGCCGGATCGAGGGCCGAGATCGGCTCGTCGACCAGGAAGGCGTCGGCACTGGATAAGAGCAGGCGCGCCAGGCTGCAGCGCTGGCGTTCGCCGCCGGAGAGGCGGTCGACGCGCGCATACAGCTTGTCGCCCAGGCCGAAGCGGCGCAGGGCCTCGAAGGCGGCGTCGGGGTCGACCGGCTTGAACAGCGAGCGCAGGGCGCGCCCCAGGCTCCAGGCCGGCAGGCGCGCCGCCAGCACGGCGGTCACCACGCGCTGGCGCGGCGGCAGCGGCGGCGTCTGCGGCGCCAGGAACAGGCGCGCGCGCAGGCGATGGCGCGCCGCCTGCGGCAGGGCCCACGGATCGAGGCCGAACACGGACAGCGCGCCTTCGCTCGGCTGGTGCGCGCAGGCGAGCGTCGACAGCAGCGTGGTCTTGCCTGCGCCCGACGGACCGATGAGCGCCAGCTGCTCGCCCTGCTGCACATGCAGGTCGAGCGCGTGCAGCGCCGCCACCTGGCTCACGGCCAGGTGGCGCACGGTCAGTTTGTCGAGCTTGAAACTCATGGCGCCGCCAACGGTCTTACTTGAGCAGGCCGGCATTCTTCGCCGCCGCTTCGATCGCCTTGTAGTTCTCGGCCTTGGTCGGCACGAACTTGGTGGCGCGCTGCAGGTCGAGGATTTCCTTGCCTTGCGGGGTCGAGGAGTCCAGCGCCAGGAAGGCGTCGCGGATTTTCTTCTGCAGGCTTGGGGCCATGTTGGCGTGCACCGACCAGTTGTAGTCGTAGTAGCCCGGCGTGGTGTAGAACACGCGCACGGTCTTCGGGTCGACCTTGTTGGCTTCGACCAGCTTTTCCCAGACGGAGATGTTCAGGGCGCCGGCATCGACCTTGCCGCCTGCCACCGCCGCCACCGTCGCGTCGTGCGCGCCCGAGAAGGCGACGCGTTTGAGGTCGGTGTCCGGGTTGATCTTGGCCGCCAGCAGGAACGAGCGCGGCATCAGGTGGCCCGAGGTCGACGATTCGGAACCGAAGGACAGCGTCTTGCCGCGCAGGTCTTCCAGCTTGTTGATGCCTGGCTGGGTCGTGATGAACACCGAGCGGAACTTTTCGTCTTCGGCGCGCTGCACCAGGGGCACGATCTGGCCCTTGCTGCGCACATTGGCCTGCACGAAGGTGAAGCCGCCGAACCAGACCATGTCGAGCTTGTGGTTGATCAGGCCTTCGACCGAGGCGGCGTAGTCGGTCACAGGGGTGAACTCGACCTTCAGGCCGGTGGCCTTGGCCAGGTAGTCGCCCAGCGGCTTGAACTTGCGCTGCAGTTCGGTCGGCGCTTCGTCGGGGATGGCCGAGACGCGCAGCACGCCCGGGGTGTTCTGGGCGGAGGCCGGGGCGGCCAGCAGGACGGTGGCGGCGCAGGCGGCGAGCAAGGATTTCAGGACGGTCGATGGGGACATGGCGAGCTTTCTTCTTGTAAAGGACAAAGGCAGGGCGGCGAGCACGCTAGCGCGGCTGGCAAACGCGGAGGATTTCAGACTTCCGCTATGATAGCAAAAACAGCAACATCTTCCCTAGCAGGGGCGCATCCGGCACCCCGGCGGCACGAATGATAAACCTTATGCTGACGTCCTGCACAACCGAGAAGCCCGCGCTGGCCGCGGCACCGTCCACCAGCGCTGCCAGCGCCCACGTGCCGGCCGAGCTGTACGACGGCCTGGGTGCGCGCCACGCGACCATTTCGCCGAAGTTCCTGTACGACGCCCTCGGCTCGAAGCTGTTCGAGGCCATCTGCGAGCTGCCCGAGTACTACCCGACCCGCACCGAAGCCGGGATCTTCGCGCGCTACGGCCGCGAGATCGCCCGCGCCTGCGGCATCGGCACGACCATGATCGACCTGGGCGCCGGCAACTGCGCCAAGGCGGCAGATTTGTTCCCGCTGCTGCGCCCGGCGCAGTACGTCGCGGTCGACATCTCGACCGAGTTCGTCAGCGAGGCCCTGGCGCGCCTGCGCCTGCGCTTCCCGCAGATCGACATGCAGGCGCTGGGGCTCGATTTTTCCAGCGGGCTGGAACTCCCTGAGAATGTGCGGGCCGAGCGCCGCCTGTTCTTCTATCCCGGCTCTTCGCTCGGCAACTTCACGCCGCCCGAGGCGCGCGTCTTCCTGACCCGCCTGCGCAAGAGCTGCGGGCCGGACGGCGGCCTGCTGATCGGCATCGACCTGGCCAAGGACAAGGCCACCCTCGACGCCGCCTACGACGACGCCCTCGGCGTCACGGCCGCCTTCAACCTGAACGTGCTGCGCCACGTGAACCAGCTGCTCGGCAGCGACTTCGACATCAGACAGTGGCGCCACGTGGGCTTCTACAACGAGGCGGCCGGCCGGGTCGAGATGCACCTCGAGGCCAAGCAGGCCCAGCGCGTGTGCTGGCCGGGCGGCGGGCGCGATTTCGCCGAGGGCGAGCGCATCCACACCGAAAACAGCTACAAGTACCGCCAGGCCGACGCCATCGACCTGCTCGAACAGTCGGGCTTCGAGGCGACCCGGGTGTGGACCGATCCGCGCTGTCCCTTCGCCGTCATCCATGCCCAGGCGATCGCCTGAGGTTTGAATCGAGTCCTGCGATGCTGCGCGATGATTTCCAGGCCGTGCGCCAACGTTCCCTGCAACTGGCCGCGCCGCTGTCGAACGAGGATTGCTGCGCCCAGTCGATGCCCGACGCCAGTCCCATCAAATGGCACCTGGCGCACACGACCTGGTTCTTCGAGACCTTCATCCTCGAGCCGCGCGAACCCGGCTTCCGGCCCTTCCACAGCGCCTTCCGGGTGTTGTTCAATTCCTACTACAACGGCGTCGGGGCCAAGCACCCGCGCGCCCAGCGCGGCCTGCTCACCCGTCCCTCGCTCGACGACGTGAAGGCCTACCGCGCCGACGTCGACGCGCGCATGCTGCGCCTGCTGGAAGGGAGAAGCGGCGACAGGTCCCTGGCGGAACTGGTCACGCTCGGGCTGCAGCACGAGCAGCAGCACCAGGAATTGATGCTCACCGACGTCAAGCACCTGCTGGCGCAGAACCCGATCGCGCCCGGCTATGACGGCGAGGGCATGGCGCCGGACAGGGATCCGGGCGCGCTGGAATTCATCGACTTCGACGGCGGCCTGGTCGAGATCGGCTTCGACGGCCGCGGCTTTTGCTTCGACAACGAGTTGCCGCGTCACCGCAGCTATGTCGCTCCCTTCGCGCTGGCTTCGCGCCTGGTGACGAATGGCGAATACGCGGCCTTCATCGAGGCCGGCGGCTACCGCGACCCGGCCCTGTGGCTGGCCGAAGGCTGGGACCGGGTGGCATCCGGCGAGCTGGCGGCGCCCTTGTACTGGCGGCGCCAGGAAGACGCCGGCTGGTGCGAGTTTACGCTGCATGGGGAAGTGCCGCTCGACCCGGCGCGTCCGGTGACGCACCTGTCACTGTACGAGGCCGACGCCTATGCGCGCTGGTGCGGCGCGCGCCTGCCGACTGAAGCCGAATGGGAATTCGCCGCGCGCCTGGCCAGCATCGAGGCCGGCCGCCTGCATCCGGAGGCCGCCGCCGGCGAAGGCTTGACGCAGATGTTCGGCGCCTGCTGGCAATGGACCAGCAGCAGCTACGCGCCTTACCCCGGCTATGCGCCGGCGCCGGGGGCGATCGGCGAATACAACGGCAAGTTCATGGTCAACCAGTACGTGCTGCGCGGCTCGTCCTGCGCGACCCCAGGCGGGCATGCGCGTGCCAGCTACCGCAATTTCTTTCCTGCCTACGCGCGCTGGCAATTTACCGGCATCAGGCTGGCAAAATGAAGGGGCTTGCGCCCTTGCGCTTGCGCCGGCTGCGCATCCGCCGCACCCGTATCCGGATCCTGAACCGGCGCGCCAACGCCTACATCCTGTCGCACCCGCTGGCTTTCACCCTCAGCGTCCTGAAGGGCTTTCGCGCCAACCAGGGCTTGCTGCTGGCGGGCGCGGTCGCCTATTACGCGCTGCTGTCGATCGTGCCCTTCCTGATGCTGGCGGTGGTGGCGCTGTCGCACTTCATCGACCAGGCCGAACTGCTGCTCACGCTGCGCCGCTACCTGGAACTGCTGGTGCCGGGGCAGTCGGCCTCGATCGTCACCGAGGTCGCGAACTTCCTCGACAACCGGGACGTGATCACCTGGGTCCTGGGCGTGACCATGCTGTTCTTCAGCTCCTTCGCCTTTACGGTGCTGGAAAACGCGATGAGCGTGATCTTCGTGCACCGCGTGGCGGTCCGGCGCCGCCATTTTCTCGTCTCGGCGGTGCTGCCTTACTGCTATATCCTGGCGCTGGGCGTGGGCGTGATGCTCGTCACCGTGGTCGCCAGTACCCTGCAGGTGATGGGCACGGAAAGCGTGCGCCTGTTCGGCGCCACCTGGTCGCTGGGCGGCGTCTCCGGTGCGCTGCTGTATCTGCTGGGATTGCTGGGCGAGATCCTGGTGCTGACCTCGATCTATCTCGTGATGCCGGTCGGGCGCCTGTCCCTCTCGCATGCGCTGGTGGGCGGCGTCACGGCGGCACTGCTGTGGGAAATCGCGCGCCATGTGCTGGTCTGGTATTTCTCTACGCTTTCGCAGGTGAACGTCGTCTACGGCTCGATGACGACGGCGATCGTCGTCATGTTCAGCCTCGAGATCGGGGCCACGCTGCTGCTGTTCGGCGCGCAGGTGATCGCCGAGTACGAACGCGTCGGGCGTGGCAGGCCGGAGTCGCATCCGCCTTTGACAATGACGGCCTGAAGCGCTCTCCCGCGTCGTCTTGCGCCGCCTCAATTTCTCGTGATTAGGCCAATGGCACAGTAGGCTCTTGCGCCGGCATAACGCTGGGCAATAGACGACGGAGCGGTCATGGATAAAACGAGCGTTTTCCTGGGTTTGCCGTTGCCGGTCATGCTGGCGTTCATCGCGCTGCTGGCTGGACTGGTCATGCTGGCGCGCCAGCTGCACAAACTGCGCCAGCCCGTCGTGGTGCGGCGTGCCGCCCATCCTCCGGTCCCGCACAAGGGGCCGTCCCGGCCCGACTGATCCTCAGAGTACGACGCTGCGATTGCGTCCCGCCGACTTGGCCGCGTACAGGGCCCGGTCGGCGCGCTCGATCGCCTGGTCGATCGGCTCGCCGTCTTCGTAGCGCGCGAAACCGGCCGAGAACTGCACGCGCAGGTCGTGCAGGGCAGGGCTGGCCGGCAGGCTGGCCAGGCTCTCGCGCAGGCGCGCCACGCCCAGGGTCGGGTCGCCCGGCGCGCTTTCCGGCAGGAGCAGCAGGAATTCCTCGCCGCCCCAGCGTCCGATCATGTCGGTGGTGCGCAGCACGACCTGGGCCTGGGTGGCAAACGCGCGCAGCACCGCGTCGCCGGCCGCGTGGCCGTAAGTGTCGTTGATGCTCTTGAAGTGGTCGAGATCGATGATGCAGACAAAAAAGCGCGGCCCGCCGCGCGCGTGGCGCGTCGCGTGCTCCTGCAGCAGCGTCATCATGCGGCGCCGGTTCGGCAGGCCCGTCAGCTCGTCGCGCGCGGCCATTTCCTTGATGTGGCCCAGGGCCTGTTCGAGGGCGATCTTCTGCGTTTTCAGGCGCGTGCGCATATCGGACAGCTGGCCCGACAGCTTGGAAATCGCCAGCATCACGATGGCGGTCAGCGCGAAATTGAAGAGCTCCTGGCCCAGAGGATAGTGCAGCGGCAGGTTGTCCGTGCACCAGTACATCACGACGCCCATCAGGATCACCGTGTAGACGCTGGCGTGGCGCACGGCGCTCGGGCGCAGGCTGAACATGCCGAACACCATCACCAGCGACAGCATGATCACGGTCGCGCCATGCACCGGCCCCGTCACGGCATAGACGCCGGCGATCAGGGTCTGGGCCAGGATGGTTTGCGGCATGGCCAGCGTGGGATCGGCGAAGCGCCGGTTCAGGCCACTGCGGATGACGACATAAAAGCCGAGGATGAACACGAAAAACAGGCTGGACAGCACCGCGACCTGGAGCACGTCGGCCACGCCGATGCTGGCCGCGTAAACGAGCAGGAGGACGATGATGGCGGTGACCAGGGCGGCCAGGCCCAGCAGCTGCAAGGTGCGGCGTTGCAGGCTGTCGGTACCGAGGAAAACGTCGGCCAGGCGGGTGTTCTGCCCAGGGGAAGGGGGCGAGTCGAGCGCCGCCGGAGCGGCCTGTTGCGTGGGCATTGTCTCTGGAGATTTTTGTTAGAACTGTCGAGTCCGGTCTGCGCCGGCCGCGAGCATTATACAGCCGACAATTCTTAAAAAAACAATGATGCACCTTGCATGAAAAAATAAAAGTATTGACACGGCAACATTTTCGTTGCCGTGATATATGCATATATGGGAACCGGATCAGGCCTTGACCAGCACGCCCGGGGTGCCTGCGGCCATGCGGCCGATGACCTTCGCTTCGCCGAAGCCCTCGCGCGCAAACAGGGCCAGCACGGCGTCGGCGACGGCCGGATCGCAGGACACTAGCAGGCCGCCCGAGGTCTGCGGGTCGGTCAGCAGGGCCTGCTGGGCCGGCGTCACGTTCTCCGAGAGCGTCACCTCCTTGCCATACGCCTGCCAGTTGCGGCCGGAAGCGCCCGTGAAATAGCCGTCGTGGGCCAGCTGCAGCACGCCCGGCAGCAGCGGGATGTCGGCCATGTCCAGTTCGGCCGACAGTTTGGCGCCGCGCGCCAGTTCCAGCAGGTGGCCGAGCAGGCCGAAACCGGTGACGTCGGTCAGCGCGTGCACGCCTTCCATCGCCGCCAGCCCCTGGCCCGGCTTGTTCAGCTTGGTCGTGTTGGCGATCATCGCGGCATAGCCATCGGCCCCCAGCACGTCCTTCTTGAGCGCGGCCGAGAGCACGCCCACGCCCAGCGGCTTGCCGAGGATGAGCACGTCGCCGGCCCTGGCGTCGGCATTGCGCTTGACTTTATCCGGATGCACCAGGCCCATGACCACCAGGCCGTAGATCGGTTCGACCGAGTCGATGGTGTGGCCGCCGGCGATCGGGATCCCGGCTTCGGCGCACATCGACTCGCCGCCGCGGATGATCTCGCCGATGGTCTCCAAAGGCAGCTTGTTGATCGGCATGCCGACCAGGGCCAGGGCCATGATCGGGGTGCCGCCCATCGCATACACGTCGGAGATGGCATTGGTGGCGGCGATGCGGCCGAAGTCGTAGGGATCGTCGACGATCGGCATGAAGAAGTCGGTGGTGGCGATCAGGGCCTGCTCGTCGTTGAGTTTATAGACGGCGGCGTCGTCGGCGGTCTCGATCCCGACCATCAGCTGGGGCGGCACCGGGAAGCCGCTCGACTTCTTGAGTATTTCGGCCAGCACGCCGGGCGCGATCTTGCAGCCGCAGCCGCCGCCGTGCGAGAAGGAAGTCAGTTTGATGGTTTGGTCGGGGGCGTTCATGTTCGGTTCCATTATTGAGTTGTCAAGCGACCCTGGGTGCGGGCAGCAGATTATCCACCAAGTCGGAAAGCGCCGCTCGTTCGGTCTCCGGCAGGAACAATCCGGCGCGGGCAGCGCACTGGCGCCGCAGCAGGGTGTCGAAATCCGGGTCTGCCACGCAGCGCTCGATCAGCGCCGCCAGCGCGGGAGCGTCGCCCGCTTCGAAATAGCCCGCGTAGTCCTGCCCGAGCATGCCGACATTGCCGTCGATGTGCGAGGCCAGGACCGGCACGCCGCTGCTGACGGCCTCGATGATGACGTTGGCGCCGCCCTCCATGCGCGAGGCGATGACCATCGCGTGGCTGCGTTTCAGGCGCTGGCGCGTGCGCGCGTGCGGCAGCGGTCCCAGCCAGCGGTAGCGCGGCGTGGCCGCCGCGGTGTCGCGTGCGGCCTGTTCCAGGGTGGGGTCGAGCGCGCCGCCGATATGGAGCAGGCGCACCCCCGGCGTCCGGACCAGGGCAGCTGCGCGCATGAAGGTCTGCGGATCCTTTTCCGGGCGCAGGTGGCCGATCATGCAGATGTCGAGGTGGCGCCTGGCCGGTGCCGGCGGGCTTGGGCGCAGCGGCGGCGCGGACTGGTAGATGACGCGCGCCTTGGCGCGTACCCGCGAAGGCAGGCGCGCCAGTCCCGCATCCTGCAGCACGACCAGGGCGTCGGCCAGCTCGAGCGAGGCGCGCGCCTCGGGCACGCTGTCGATGTCGCGGTACAGGTCGGTGCCGGTGAGTACCAGCAGGGCGGGACGCTCGGGGTGCGCGGCCTTGAAGCCGGCCAGTGCCTGCGCCGAGCGCCGCGCGTGCAGGGCGATCAGGAGGTCGGGCGCCGGATCGTCCGCACTCCAGCCGCCCCCCACCGTGACCGCATACGGGCCGCGCAGGAAGCGTGCCCAGCGGCTGGCGGTTTGCCAGTTGCCGTTGTTGTCGGCCGCCGCCGCGGGGCTGGCGATGAGAATGCGGGGACGATCCATTGAATGATATCGAGCGCTGAGGTGGACGGTTCGCGATTATACGGGGCGTCTTGTCTGCCCGCCCGCTGGCTTCGAATCCGATCCGCAGCTTGGGTATTGGCCGACACCAGCGTAGGAGTGCATCCATGTCGCAGCAGGGCCGGGCTGGGGTTTAATGAGCACAGATCAACAGCAATGCGACATGGTGCGGTATGAAAACGCGACTCGACAACATGAAGGACCTCCGCCAGGCAATCACCGGTGCCTGCGCCCGCCTGCTGGCCTTGAGCATCGCATTCCTGTACTCGGTCTTGCGCACCGACTGGCTGCGCCTGGTCGCCTCGCCGAGCATCGCCGCCGGCGTCCTGCTCGTGATTCCCGCAACCTGGCTCGCCATCCGCGAGCATTGCTTCGGCATGAGGATGTTCGGCGCCGAACGGCGCAGGCAGGTACGCCTGCATCCGAACGCCGCGTGAAGCGGACGAAAAAAAAGGCTGCCGAGGCAGCCTTCTTCATTCACGCGAACGACGATCAGTTGTCGCCGAACGTGCGGCGCGCGTTGTCGAACGAGCGCGGGTGGGCGCTGTTGCCGCGGTAGCCGCCATTGCCTTCGCGGCGTGGTGCCGCGTCGCGGTTATAGCCGCCTTCGCGCGGTGCCGAATTGTGGCCACCCTCGCGGTTATAGCCACCGGTGCGTGGCGCCGCATCGCGGTTGTAGCCGCCGGTACGCGGGGCCGCATTCTGGCCACCCTCGCGGTTGTAGCCACCTTCGCGGTTGTAAGCACCTTCGCGCGGCGCGCCTTCACGCTGGCCGTAGGGCTTGCTGAAGCTGCGCTGGCCCGGCTTGGCGGCGCTGCGGCCGTCGCCCGGCTTCCAGCCCGGACGGGCGCCGGTGCGTGCCGGCGCCGAACGCTTCGGCTCGAAACCTTCGACCACGTCGACCGGAATGGTCTGCTTGGTGAAGCGTTCGATGCGCTTGACGTTCATGCCTTCGGCGTGGTTCACCAGCGAGATGGCGAGACCGTTGCGGCCGGCACGGCCGGTACGGCCGATACGGTGCACGTAGTCCTCCGGGAACTTCGGCAGGTCGTAGTTCACCACGTGGGTGATGGTCGGCACGTCGATGCCGCGGGCGGCGACGTCGGTCGCCACCAGCACACGCACCTGGCCGCGGCGCATGCTGTCCAGGGTGCGGTTGCGCGCGCCCTGGTGCATGTCGCCGTGCAGGGCGGCGGCTGCGAAGCCGGCGATGTTCAGGCGGTCGGCGATGGTGTCGGCGTCACGCTTGGTGGCGGTAAACACCACGGCCTGGTCCATCGACTCGTCGCGCAGCAGATGGTCGAGCAGGCGGTTCTTGTGCGACAGGTCGTCGACGAAGTGGACCTTCTGCACGATGTTCTCGTGACGCTTGGTGCCGCTGGCGATCTGGATGGTCAGCGGATCCTTGGTGATGCGGCGCGCCATGTTGCCGACGACGCCATCGAGCGTGGCCGAGAACAGCATGGTCTGGCGCGTTTCCGGGGTGGCGGCAACGATCTTTTCGATGTCCTCGATGAAGCCCATGTCCAGCATGCGGTCGGCTTCGTCCAGCACCAGGATTTCCAGTTGCGAGAAGTCGATCTTGCCCGACTCCATGTGGTCGATCAGGCGGCCCGGGGTCGCGACCAGGATTTCAGGATTCTTCGACAGCAGCTGCATCTGCTTCGGGTAAGGCATGCCGCCCAGGATCGAGACGGCGCGGATGCGGCGCATCGAGGTGGTGTATTGCTCGGTCGCGGTGGTGACCTGCAGGGCCAGCTCGCGGGTAGGGGTCAGCACCAGCATCTTCGGCTGGGCCGGCTTGAAACGGACGCGCTCGCCGCGCGAACGGGCCGACTGCGCTTCCTGCGCAGGAGTACGGCTCATCGGCGCCGGTTCGATGTTGGCGAACTTGTTCAGCGACGGCAGCATGAAAGCCGCGGTCTTGCCCGAACCGGTTTGCGACGAGACCAGCAGGTCGCGGCCACCGATGGCGGCGGGGATCGCCTGTTCCTGGACTGCGGTCGGCTTCAGGTAGCCGGCTTCGGTGACTGCCTTGACGAGGGACGCATGGAGACCTAGTGCTTCAAAACTCATTGTTTGCTTTTCTTTCGGTAGTGATCGGCGCTCGTCAGTATGAACGGGCGCAAAATAGCAACGCGAACCAACACAACGAAATGACTCAGAATGAAAGAAATTTCGGCACAAAAGCTTTGCGCCGGGACGGTGTCAAGGATCGACACGCAGGGCGGGAGGGCTTTATGGGAGGCTGCCTGGAACGGCTGGCCTGGGCTGCGATGCTGCTTGTTTGTTACTTGCTTTACTTGCTTGCGTTGTGGGCTGGCAGGCGACGTATTGTCGAGTTATTGCAGCGCACAAACGACACTATACAGTAGTTTGCGAATGCTTGCACAGTACGGCTGATTTGAGCTAACGCAAAGAATGGCGCGACGCCGCGCAAGGCGGCATCGGATCGGAAGGGAGTCCGGCCCGGCAATCCTGCCCGGGCCGTGGCCGCTCAACGGTGCTTGCGGCGGCTGTTGGTGTTGCGAGAAACGCGCGAATTCGACGCGGCCGTCGCCTTGGTCTTGTAACGGCTGCTGCGCACCTTGTCGCCGCGGTCCGCCTCCAGCGCCATGACGGCGCTATCGACGATGCTGTCGGCGATGTCGGTACCGGCCGAGGCCGAGGTCTTCGGGACCAGGATGGTCGAACCGGCCTTCAGGCGGGTTTGCATCGGGATATTGTTGGCCTGGCGGATGACTTCCGGCGTGGTGCCGAACTTCGAGGCCAGCGAGGAGATGCTTTCCTTGGCGCTGGTGATGCGGTGCGTGGTCCAGCTCGACAGCGCCTGGCCCCATTGCGCCAGGTTCAGGTGGAACTTCTCGGCGTTCTTCTGCGGCAGCAGGATCTTGGTGCGGTCGTCGCCGGTGATGACCGGACGCTTGAACTGCGGGTTCAGGGCCTTGAATTCGTCGATCGACATTTCCGCCAGCTGGGCGGCGACGGCCAGGTCGATGTCGCTGGTCTTGTCGATGGCGGTGAAGTAGGGCTGGTTGTCGATCACCGGCAGGACCACGTTGTACTGGCCCGGGTTGGCAACGATGTTCTTCACGGCCTGCAGCTTCGGCACGTAGTTGCGGGTCTCGGCCGGCATCAGGTCGGCCAGGCTTTCGAAATCGGTTGGTTGACCCAGCGCCTGGTTCTTCTTGATCGCCTTCTGGACATTGCCTTCACCCCAGTTGTAGGCGGCCAGGGCCAGCTGCCAGTCGCCGAACATGGTGTACAGGCGCTGCAGGTAGGTGAGGGCGGCGTCGGTCGAGGCCAGCACGCCGCGGCGCTCGTCCTTGAACATGTTCTGCTTGAGGTCGTAGTCCTTGCCGGTGCCCGGCACGAACTGCCAGAGGCCGGCGGCGCTCGCGGTCGACAGGGCTTGCGGATTGAAGGCCGATTCGATCACCGGCAGCAGGGCCAGTTCGGTCGGCATGCCGCGCTTTTCCAGCTCCTGCACCACGTGGAACAGGTAGAGCGACGCGCGGCCGGAAATGCGGGCCATGTAGTCGGGCTTGGCGCTATAGGAGCGGGTATGGCGTTCGACCAGGTTGTTGTTGATGTCGGGAATCGCGTAGCCGCTGCGGATGCGGCCCCAGACGTCGGTTTCCTTGTATTCGTCGACTTTCAGGACGGCCGCACCGTTCGCGGCGCCATTCGCGGAGGCAGCGGTGGCAGGGCGCAGCACGGCGGCGCCTTGCAGCGCGTTGACCGGGGCATTGTCGATGGCCTGGGCGAAGGGAGCCGAGAACAGAAGCACCAGCGCGGCAGCAATTGAGGTTTGACGGGTCATGTCGTTTCGCTTTCCAGTGTTGCGTCCAATGTTGCTCTTAAGAACGGCGGGGCTGACGATTAAGAGGGCAGTGTACGAAGCAGCTGTTGAGACAGTCAAGTAATAATCCTGGATGGTTACAAAATTTCTTGTCTATCCTTTTTGCTAACTTGAAACTCTTTTGATAACACATCAAGGGGGTATATGGAATTCTTGCCTATGTAGCAGTCGTCGTACTCCAGTGGAGTATGCTGAAATCCCTTCAGGCAATATATTCCTCATGGAAACAAGTCATCCCTACTGCATGCTTGTCGAATCATTAATGAAATATCGCTCTTCCTGTCCGGCTCGGCATTTTTCAACTTACCCGCCTCGAATACCTGACCTATGAGCACACGCAAACTGTGCGTACAATCCGCGTATTGCACCGCGTTTCCTTTTCGAGAACACCTATCTGATATGAGTACCGCCAACCTCAACGCAGACGATGACGCCATCATCGCCGCCACCCGCAACTGGCTGGAAAAGGCCGTCATCGGCCTCAACCTCTGCCCCTTCGCCAAGTCCGTGTATGTCAAGGAGCAGGTGCGCTACGTCGTATCGAGCGCGCGCACGCCCGAGGCCCTGCTCGAGGAATTGATGAACGAGCTGCAGAACCTGTCCGACACCCCGGCCGAGAAAGTCGACACCACGCTGCTGATCCATCCCTTCGTGCTCGACGATTTCCTCGACTACAACGAATTCCTGGACGTGGCCGATGCCGCCGTGGAGGACATGCAGCTCGACGGCGAACTGCAGGTCGCCAGCTTCCACCCGGAGTACCAGTTCGCCGACACCGACAAGAACGATATCGAGAACTACACCAACCGCGCGCCTTACCCGATCCTGCAGATCCTGCGCGAGGAGAGCATCGAGCGCGCCGTCGAAGCCTTCCCGGATGCGGCCGAGATCTTCGAGAAGAACATCGAGACCATGGAAAAACTGGGCCACGAAGGATGGGACAAGCTCGATGTCGGACCAGCCCGCTAATGGCGAAGGCGGTACGCAGCCGCTCCCTCCGCGTCCGGACACGCCTTGCGTCGCCGTCTGCTCCACCACCTTCGACGAGGTCTGCCGCGGCTGCGGCCGCACCTATGTCGAGGTCGCCCAGTGGGTTGCCATGACGGCCGAGCAAAAAGAGATCGTCTGGCAGCGCATCCTGGCCGCCGGCTACCCGCGCCGCAATACCTGAGCACGCTTGGGTGGGCTTTCCGCCTGGGTGGTCACGGCTATGCGATGATAGGCTGACAAGGGACCTTTGCGGGCACGACCATGCCACGATTAGACTTGCGCGGTTTCACCTCCAGAGTAAGCAGGCTGTACACCAAGTCGGTGTACGGCGCCATGCTGATGGTCGTCATCGGCGGTCTCGTGATTCCCGCGCTGGTGGCCAGCTACTTCCTGCTCGCGGTCCAGGAACGCCAGAACACGGCCGCCGAACTCAACGACACCCTGCAGCGCAACGCCGAAATCCTCGCGCTCGGCATGCGCGAGTCGCTCTGGAACATGAATCCCGACGCCGCGCGCTCGCTGGTCGACTCGGTGATGCGCGACCCCTCGGTGGTGCGCATCCAGGTGCGCGGCCAGGCCGGTACCGGTGCGATCGACGTGCGTGCCCCCGAGCGGGCGCGCAGCCACGTGCTGCGCGCCGAACGGCGGGTGGAGATGCAGGGCCAGCACATCGGCGACCTGGTGATCGAGATGGACGACCTGCGCAGCCAGCAGGAGCTGCGCCGCAAGCAGCGCGACTATGCGCTGGTGCTGGCGGTCCAGGTCACGGTCTCCCTGCTGCTCATCCTCGCTTTCCTGCGCCGGCGCCTGCAGGCACCGCTGCGCACCGTCGCCAACTTCTCCGACCGTCTCTCGCGCGGCGACTTCGACACGCCGCTGGTACTCGACGTCGACGGCGAACTGGGACGCCTCGGCAAGCAAATGGAACGCATGCGGGTCGCGATCCGCACCCTGTTCGTCGACGTCGCGCGGCGCGAGGAGCAGTTCCGCTCGATCGTTACCCAGGTGCCGGGCGCCGTGTTCCGTGCCCGGGCGCGCGGGACCATCGATTTCGTCAGCGAGGCGATCGAGGAGATCGACGGCATCCCGGCGTCTGAACTGATGCGGGGCGATACCGACGCCTGGTCGCGCCTGATCTGGCCCCAGGACCAGGCCCTGCGCAGCCAGGTGCTGCGCGCCGCCCTGCAATCGGGGACCAGCTATGAAGTCGAATACCGGATCGTCGATGCCAAGGGAAAGGAACGCTGGGTGCTGGAAAGCGGCCAGCCGCAGCACATGCCCGGCGACGAAGGCTTCTGGGTCGACGGCATCATCTCCGACATCAGCGAACGCAAGCACAACGAAATGCGCATCGGCGCGCTGCTGGCCGAGCAGAGCGCCATCCTCGACAACGTCATGTTCGGCGTCGTCTTCACGCGCGAACGGCGCATCGTCTCGGTCAACCGCCGCACCGAGCAGCTGTTCGGCTATCCCGAGGGCACGCTGGAAGGCGAGCCGGCCTCGATCCTGTTCGTCTCACCCGGCGAGCATGCCAAGGCCGAGGACGAATTCTTCCCGCTGCTCGCGCGCGGCGAAGACTCCAGTCACGAGCGCCAGTTCCGGCGCCGCGACGGCAGCCTGCTGTGGTGCCTGGTGAGCGGCAGCTCGATCGACCCCGGCCATCCGGAAGCGGGCAACGTCTGGGTCTTCGCCGACATCTCCGAGCGCAAGGAAAGCGAGGAAAAGCTGCGCCTGTCGAGCACCGTGCTGGAGCACATCGCCGACGGCGTGATGGTGGTCGACGCGCACGGCAACATCGTCACCGTGAATCCCGCCTTCACCTACATCACCGGCTTCGCCATGGAGGAAGTCGTCGGCAAGCCCTGGAGCGTGACGCGCTCCAGCCCCGGCGACCAGGAACTGTACTGGAACATGTGGCGCCAGCTGAACGACACCGGCTTCTGGCGCGGCGAGTTGTGGAGCAAGCGCAAGGACGGCGAGGCCTGGCTGCAGTGGCTCACCGTCTCGACCGTGCGCGGCGACGACGGCAAGGTGACCCATTACGTGGGCGTCTTCAGCGACATCACGCGCCTCAAGGAATCGCAGGAAAAGCTCGACTACCTGGCGCACCACGATCCGCTCACCAGCCTGCCGAACCGCCTGCTGTTCCAGGACCGGCTGCTGCACGCGATCGGGCGCGCGGCGCGCGAAGGCCAGCAGCTGGCCGTCATGTTCATCGATCTCGACCGCTTCAAGAACGTCAACGACACCCTCGGCCACCACGTCGGCGACGAACTCCTGAAGCAGGTGGCGGGCGCCCTGGGCCAGCGCCTGCGCGACGGCGACACGCTGGCGCGCCTGGGCGGCGACGAATTCATCGTCCTGCTCGAGAACGTGGACGGGGCGTTTGGCGCGCGCCAGGTGGCGGCCAAGATGATGGCACTGTTCGAGCAGCCCTTCATGGTGGCCAGCCACGAACTCTTCGTCACCGGCTCGATCGGCATCAGCCTGTTCCCGGCCGACGGCCAGGACGCGAACCTGTTGGTGCGAAATGCCGACGTCGCCATGTACCAGGCCAAGTCGCGCGGCCGCAACGGTTACCAGTTCTACTCGCCGGCCATGGACGGCGAGGGCGTCGAGCGCCTGCGCATGGAAGCGCTGCTGCGGCGCGCGATCGAGCGGGGCGAGATCTATCTGCACTACCAGCCGCAGGTCGAAATCGACAGCGGCAAATTGATCGGGGTGGAAGCGCTGGTACGCTGGCATAATCCCGAGCTCGGCCAGGTGAGTCCGGTGCGCTTCATCCCGATGGCCGAGGACACCGGCTTCATCAACCAGCTCGGCGAATGGGTGCTGTTCGAGGCCTGCCGCCAGATGCTGCGCTGGGACGAGGCCGGCCTGCAGGTGCCGAAGATGGCGGTCAACCTGTCGGTGCGCCAGGTCGAACGCGGGGCGATGGCGCCGCTGGTCGAGCAGGCGCTGGCGACGACCGGACTCGCGCCGCGCCGACTGCAGCTGGAAGTGACGGAGTCGGTGATCATGAACACCGGCGACGCGCTCGCGTTCGTCCACGCGCTGCACGCGATCGGGGTCGGCCTGGCGATCGACGATTTCGGCACCGGCTACTCGTCGCTGGCCTATTTGAAGCAGCTGCCGGTGGACGTGTTGAAGATCGACCGCAGCTTCATCAAGGACATCGCGGTCGATTCGAACGACGAGGCGATCGCGATCGCCATCATCCAGCTCGGTAAAAGCATGAACCTCTCGGTGATCGCCGAGGGGGTGGAAAACGAAGAACAGGCGGCATTCCTGCTGCGTCACGGCTGCGCGCGCGCACAGGGTTACCTGTACGGCCGGCCGGTGGCGCCGGAAGAGCTGCTGCAAGAATGGGGAAGTCACACGCATGAGAGACACGAACACGGCACCGAAGGCGCCGGCACCTGAAGAGGCAGCACCCGCACGGCGTTCGCGCCGCCGCTTCCTGCTGGGCGGCCTGGTGGCCGGCGGCGCGCTGCTGGTCGGCTGGGGCACGCGCCCGCCGCGCCAGCGCCTGCATACCAGCGAACCGCTGCCGGTGGCCCAGGGTACGGTCGCCCTCAACGGATGGATCGCGATCGCGCTTGATGGCACGGTCTCCGTCGTTGTGCCCCGCAGCGAGATGGGCCAGGGCGTGCACACGGCGCTGCCGATGCTGGTGGCCGAGGAGCTGGACGCGCCGCTTGCCAACGTGCGCATCGCGCCCGCGCCGATCGACAAGATCTTCGGCAACCTCGCCGTGCTGCGCGAGAACCTGCCATTCCACCCGGACGAGCGCGGTAACGTGAAGGACGGCACCCAGTGGATGCTGGGGAAGATCGGGCGTGAACTCGGGATCATGTTCACCGGCGGCTCGACCAGCGTGAAGGACGCGTGGCTGCCGATGCGCGAGGCCGGCGGCGTCGCGCGCGCGATGCTTGTCAAAGCCGCGGCCGAGGACTGGAAGGCCCAGCCGGCCGACCTGCGCACCGAGGACGGCTTCGTGATCCACAAGGATGGCCGGCGCGCGTCCTACGGCAGCCTGGCCGCGCGCGCAGCGCAGGTCGGCGCCGGTATCGAGGCCGGCGACGTGCGCCTGAAGGAGCCGCGCGAATTCCGCCTGATCGGAAAATCGGTGCCGCGCCGCGATACGCCGGCCAAGGTCGATGGCAGCGCGCTGTTCGGCATCGACGCCCGCCCACCCGGCATGCTGTACGCGGCCGTCAGGATGGCGCCCGTGGTCGGCGCCGGCCTCGCCTGGTTCGACGCGAAACCGGTGCTGGCGATGCCGGGCGTGGTGCGCGTGGTCGATGTGTCCTCGAGCGCCGGCCAGTACGCCGGCGCCGGCGCGGGCGTGGCGGTGATCGCGCGCAGCTGGTGGCAGGCCAAGACGGCAGCCGCCGCGCTGACGGTGCGCTGGCACGAAGAGGAGGGCAGGGCCTTGTCCTCGGAGTCCATCTTCAAGCGCTTCGCCGAGGCCCTCGACAATGAGTCCGGCTACGCCTATTTCGAAAGCGGCACGCAAGATGTAAGTGGTGTCGCGAAAACCGTCACGGCCGAATACCGCGCGCCCTTCCTTGCGCACGCGACGATGGAGCCGGTGAACTGCACCGCCCAGGTCGCGGACGGCAAAGTCCATCTCTGGGCCTCCACGCAGGTGCCGAGCATCGCGGTCGACGTCGCGGCGAAAGTCGCCGGTGTCGCGCGCGAGGATGTGACGATCGAGGTGATGCTGCTGGGCGGCGGCTTCGGGCGCCGCCTGGAAGGCGACATGGTGGCGCAGGCCGTCGCCGTGGCCCTGGCCGCCGGCGGCAAGCCGGTGCAGCTGATCTGGACCCGCGAAGACGACACCACCCATGATGTCTACCGACCGGCCGCGCTGGCGCGCTTCAAGGCCAGCCTGGATGCTGCTGGCCGCCTGCTCGCCTGGGACAACAAGTCGGCCAGCGGCGCGATCGGCCACCAGTACTTCCCGCGCAACCTGGGCCTGCCCGGCATGGGGCCGGACAAGACCACGGCCGAGGGCGAGTACGACATGCAGTACGAGATCGCCAACCAGCGCATCGCCCACGTCATCGTCGAGAGCCCGGTGCCGCTCGGCTACTGGCGCTCGGTCGGCCACTCGCACAATGCCTTCTTCAAGGAGGGCTTCCTCGACGAGGTGGCGCACGCGGCGGGGCAGGACGGCGTGGCTTACCGGCGCGCGCTCTTGAGGGAGCACCCGCGCCACCTGGCCGTGATGAATGCCGCCCTGGAAGCCGCGGGAGCGCCGTCTCCAGGGCACGCGCATGGCGTGGCCGTGCACCAGTCTTTCGGCAGCATCGTGGCCCAGGTGGCCGAGGTCTCGGTCGAGGGCACGGAGATCCGCGTGCACCGCGTGGTCTGCGCGATCGACTGCGGCATGGTGGTCAATCCGAACATCGTGGCCCAGCAGATGGAAGGCGCGGTGGTATTCGGCCTGTCGGCTGCGCTGGCGGGCGAGATCACGATCAAGGACGGCCGCATCCAGCAGTCGAACTTCGGCGACTACCCGGTGCTGCGCATGGACCGCGCGCCACTGGTGGAAACGGTGATCGTGCCGAGTCTTGAAGCACCCGAGGGCGTGGGCGAGCCGGGCGTGCCGCCGGTCGCGCCGGCGGTGGCGGCGGCCGTGTTCAAGCTGACCGGCAAGCGCCTGCGCAGCCTGCCGCTGCGCCTGGCCTGAGTTTTCACGGCCGGCGCACGGCCCAGTGCACGGTCATCCCGGCCAGGAAGGCCAGGCCTACGTTCCACAGCGCCAGGCCGGCCGTCAGCGCGATCGGCAGCAGTACGCGCCAGTCGCGTCGATCCCGTGTCATCGGCGCATTCGCCGCCGCCATGCGCGCGCCGGCCAGGAACAGGATGGCGCCCAGCACGGCCGCCGGCAGCGTCTGCAGCAGGAAGGCGATCGACTCGCTGAAGCACAGGGCCAGGACCAAAAGCATCCCTCCGAACACGACCGGCGCGCCGCCCGTGCGCGCCCCGAAGGCCGTGCAGGCCGCCATGCCGCCGGCGCCATGGCACATCGGGACCCTGCCGACCAGGCTGCCCGCCAGGTTGATGGCGCCGGTCGTGAGGGCGACCTTGCGCACGCTGGTGGGGTGCTGCGGGAACAGGCGGTTGTTCTCGCCGGTGACCGCGATCACGGCATTGCCCAGCGTGAGCGGCAACTGCGGCAGCGCCAGCAACAGGACACCGTTCACGAAGTCCTTCCATTCCAGGGTTCCGACGGCCAGCGCGGGCAGGCGCGGCGCGAAGCCGAATTGCGCCACTTCCCACAGCGAAGGATTGCGCACCATGCCGTAGGCGAAGCCGCCCAGCAGCAGGAGCAGCATGGCCGGGAACAGCCGGCTGCGCCGCAGGGCGACGGCGACCAGCAGGGCGAAGAGGGCCGCCGGCCAGTCCGTGTCCATCATGCGCGCACCCTGCAGCATGAAGGAGACGCCCAGGCCGATCACGATGCCTTGCACGACGGCGCCCGGGACAAGCCGGGCCAGGCGGCCGGCCGCGCCGCTGAGCCCGAGCAGCAGCCAGAATACGCCGCTGGCCAGGCTGGCCGCGACGATGGTCGCACCCGTGACCGTTCCCGCCTGGGCCACGGCGAGCGCGCCCACCGCCTTCATCGGCTGTACGGGGAAGGGCGTGCGGTACACCAGGCCGCAGCCGACCAGGGCGGCGCCGAAGGCGAGCAGGATGCCGGCCGGGTCCATATCGAACACGCTGACGTAGGCGAGCACGAAGGGGATGAAGGTGCCCAGGTCGGCAAACGCGGCCAGGCACTCGACACGGTCGAAGCGCAGCGGCGCGCCCGGTCCGGCCGCGCATTCCGTCATTTCGGCTTGCGGAAGGCGTACCACGGCAGGGCGCGGCTGAGGGCGAGGACGTCGCCGGCGCCGTCGATGTCGTAGCCGGGCAGGTCAGCTGTCAATCCCTGCCATTCGCTGCGCTTCAGGAGTTCGCGCAGCTTGCGGATCGCCGGCTGCTCGAGCGCCTCCTTCAGGCAGACAAAATAGTACTGCTCGCGCATCAGGGGCAGGAAATCGAGGCCGAAGGCGCTGGCGGCGGCCTGGATGCCGAAGCCGACGTCGGCCCCGTTCGAGGCGACTGCGGCGGCGACCGCAAGATGCGTCGGCTCGGCGCGCTCGAAGCCGTTGACGCTGGCCGGGGCGATGCCCGCATTCGCCAGCAGCTGTTCGATCTCGAGGCGGGTGCCGGAGCCCTTCTCGCGGTTCACGAAGCGCAGCTCGGCGCGCTTCAAGTCCTGCACGCCGGTCACGCGCTTCGGATTGCCGGGAGCGAGCATCAGTCCCTGCTGCCTGCCGACGAAAGCGATCAGCTTGTGGCGGCCCGGCTTGAGCAGCGCCTTGAAGGCCTTCTGGGTCATGCTGCCCGGCGCGCGCTCTTCGCTGACGTGGAAGCCCGCGAGCTGGCATTCACCGCGCGAGAGCGCCGCGATGCATTCCAGGCTGCCGCGAAACTGCAGGTCGAGGTGCAGCCCGGCGTCGCGCGCCATGAACTCCTTCAGGCGCGACAGCGCCAGGTCATGGCTGGCGAACATCGGGATCACGTGCACCTCGGGGTCGAACGCCAGCGCGAACTCGCGCTCCATCTCGGCCACCAGGTTCTCGACCTGGGGAAAAACCCGCATCTTGGCGCGCTGCTCGGCGAACAGCAGCTTTTCGCCGAAGGGCGTGAGGCGCGCGCGCTTGCCCCGTTCCCAGACGATCAGCTCCGCCTCCAGGGCTGCTTCCCATCGTTTGAGCTCGCCCCACACGTGGCGGTAGGACAGCTGCAGGCGCGTCGCCGCCTGGCCGACCGAGCCGGAGGCGTGGATGGCCGACAGGATGTCGAACAGGGGATTGTCCAGCTGCACCCGCATGCCGGCGGATCGCGTGAAGGTGTAGGCGAGCTTAACGTGCAACATATCGAGGGATAAACCTATGCAAAGCTGTTCATATTGAAAGTTTTTCAGGGCGGCTTACCATAGCACATCGATAACAACGCAATGGGGAACAGGATGCTGAAGTTGACGAGATACCTTGCCGTGCTGGGCGTGCTGCTGGCTGCAAGCGCGCCCGCGCCGGCCCAGCAGGTCATCCGCCTGTCGACCACGACCAGCACCGAGAACTCCGGCCTGCTGCAATACCTGCTGCCGAAATTCGAAGCCAAGGCCAATGCCAGGGTCAACGTGATCTCGGTCGGCACCGGCAAGGCGCTGGAACTGGCGAAGAATGGCGACGTCGACGTCACCCTGGTGCATGCGCGCACGCTTGAAGACAAGTTCGTCGCCGAAGGCCATGGCGTGAACCGGCGCGACGTGATGTACAACGACTTCATCATCGTCGGGCCGGAAAGCGACCCGGCCGGGATCAAGGGCAGCCGCGACGTGCTGGGCGCGATGAAGAAGATCGCCGCCAGCGGCAGCAAGTTCATTTCGCGCGGCGACAATTCCGGCACCGACGTGATGGAGAAGGCCTACTGGAAGCAGGCCGGCACCCAGCCGCAAGGCAGCGCCTACGTGTCGGCGGGCCTGGGCATGGGCGAGGTCTTGAACATGGCCGCCGAACTGCGCGCCTACACCCTGACCGACCGCGCCACCTACATCACCTACCGCGCCAGGACCGGCCTGCAGATCGCCGTCGAGGGCGATCCGAAGATGTTCAATCCCTACGGCATCATCGCCGTCAACCCGGAGAAGTCGAAGGGCGTGAACTACAAGGGCGCGATGCAGCTGGTAGAGTGGATCACATCAAGCGAGGGCCAGAAGCTGATCGGCGCCTTCAAGGTCGAGGGCCAGCAGGTGTTCTTCCCGTCGTACAAGGCGCAGTAAGGCTTAGCCGGCCTGCTCGAGCAGGCTAAGCAAATTGCAGTCGCGCTGCCAGTCGCGTCTCTCCTGGCTCGACGCGGCCAGGCGCGCCAGTTCTTCAGGCGCCAGTTCGGCCTGGGCCTGCACCAGGCGTTCGGCCAGGGCGGCGTCGGGCAGGGTGGTGCCGAAGAAGGCGACCGTGTCGCCCTGCTGCAGCAGCAGGGTCGGGAAGTTCTCGACGTCGAGGTCGCCGACCACGTCGGCCTGGTCTTCGATGTCGATCCAGGCGAAGGTCTTGTCCGGGTGGCGCGCGGCCAGTTCCTCGAAGGCGGCGCGGTAGCCGCCGCAGGTGCCGCACCAGGCGGCGCACAGGCAGGCCACGACCCAGCGGCCGTCCTCGATGGCGGCGGCGAGCTGGGCGCGGTTGGTGGTGTCCAGGGTCAGGGAATGCATGGGCGGATTCTACCCGGATTCGGCCATATGGCGGTATCCGGGGCCATGCGGACCATGGCCGGGGCCGGGCACGGCGGGTTAAAATAGCGCATGCCTATCATCCTTGCCATCGAAACTTCTTCCGAACTCGCCTCTTGCGCGCTGCTCTCCGGCGACCTTGTACTGTCGCGCGAGTCCGGCGGCGTGCGCACCCATTCGCAATCCGTGCTGCCGATGGTGCAGGAACTGCTGCTTGAAGCTGAGCTCAAGCTGGGTGACGTCGATGCGATCGCCTTCGGCGCCGGTCCCGGCTCCTTCACCGGCGTGCGCACGGCCTGCGGCGTGGCCCAGGGCCTGGCCTTCGGCGCCGAGCTGCCGGTGCTGCCGCTGGTCACCCTGGAAGCGATGGCCGAGGCCTGCCACGCCGCGAGCGGTGCGACCGAGGTCCTGGCCGTGCTGGACGCGCGCATGAACGAAGTCTATTGGGCGCAATACCGTTTCGACGGCACCTGGCAGACGGTCATCGAACCCACATTGTCGGCGCCCGACGCGGTGGCGCCGCAGATGCTTGCAGGCCTGGCCGCCTGCGGCAACGGCTTCGCCGCCTATCCGGACGCCTTTGCAGGCAAGGACTTCGCGGCGCAGGCGGACGCCGCCATCGTGCCGCATGCGCGCGACCTGGCGCGCATCGGCGCCGCGGCATTCGCGCGCGGACAGGCGGTGCCGGCCGCCCAGGCCCAGCCGCTCTACCTGCGCAACAAGGTCGCCTACACCAGCGCCGAGCGCCAGGCGATCAATGCGGCCAAGGCCGAAGGGACGGCGCAATGAAGGATTCCAGCGCAAGCGCAAGGCTAGGCGCCGGCCTGACGCTGGTCCCGATGACGATGGACGAGGTCGACGAAGTCCATGCCATGGAATGCAGCGTCTTCCCGCATCCCTGGAGCCGCGCCAACTTCAGCGACTCGATCCAGGCGGGCTACGATGCCTGGCTGCTGCGCGCTGACGACGGAGAACTGGCCGGCTATTTCCTGCTGATGTATGCGCTCGACGAAGCGCACCTGCTGGATGTCGCCGTGGCCGGCAAGCGCCAGGGCACCGGTCTCGGACGCTACCTGCTCGACACGCTGTGCGCGCGGGCCAGGGAAATGGGCGCCGAATCCGTGCTGCTGGAAGTACGCCCCTCGAACGAACGCGCGCTGGCCGTCTACAAGCGCTACGGCTTCGAGGAGATCGGCCGGCGCAAGGGCTATTATCCGGCCCATGAGGGCAAACGCGAGGACGCCATCGTGATGAGGCACGCACTATGAGCTTGAGCGAACGCGACGAGGTTTTCCTGGCCGAGATGGGCATCGCGCCGATCTGGCGTGCGCGCCATGCGCCGCCTGAGGAGGCGCAGCCGGAGGAAGTGCAAGCCGAGGCGGAGGCGCCGGCCGCACCGGCGCCTGCACCGGCTCCCAAGCCTGCACCCGCCTTCGTGCCACCGCCACCGCGCGATCCGGCCTGGGGCGAGGTCCCGATGACCGCGGCCCCGGCGCCCAGCGCCTGGGCGCCGACGCCGCCACCTGCACCAAGCGAGGAAGAGCAGGGCGACAGCCTGGAGGCGATCGCCGGCATGGACTGGGACGAGCTGCGCGCTGCGATTGCGCGCTGCACGCGCTGCGGCGACTGCGCCGGACGCAAGCCGGTCTACGGAGCGGGACCCGCCAAGGCGCGCTGGTTCGTCGCCGCCGGCGCCACCAGCGCCGCCGACGAAGCGGCCGGCGCGCCGCTCGCCGGCGAAGCCGGCAAGCTGCTCGACAACATGCTGGGCGCGGTCGGCCTGACGCGCAAAGAGGACGTGTACGTCACCAGCCTGGTGAAATGCCGGCCGCTGTCCGCCAACGGCGGCGACCGTGCGCCCACCAGCGAGGAAGCGGCGGCCTGCCGTCCTTTCCTGGAACGCGAGCTGCATCTGAGCGGCGCCGGCCTCGTGCTGACCCTGGGCCAGATCGCGGCCAATGGCCTGCTCGGCAAGCCGCTGCAGGAGCCGCTCGCCGGCTCGCGCGGCGCAATCCACGCCTTCAGGGACCTGCCGCTGGTCGCGACCCTGCATCCGGGCGAGCTGCTGCGCCGCGGCGGCGACAAGGCGCTGGCCTGGGTGGACCTGTGCCGCGCACGTGCCGCCGCCACGCGAGCTTCAGATGCGGGACGCGTCCGATAGCTACCAGGCCGCTTTCCACCGCCGCTGGGGCCACCTGCGGCGCGCCCGGGTGCGCGCGCTGGCCTGGCTGCTCGATTCGCCCGACCTGCTCGATGCCGACGCGCCGCACTGGCAAGGACGGATTGCGTCGACCGGTCCCGTCACGCCGGACATCGAGCGCTGGCTGCGCGACCTCGACTACGATCCTTCCCGCCTCGATGCCGCGCTAGGTCCGCGCGTCTACACGCGCCTCGGCCTCTACGCCGAAAAGCTGATGGCCTTTTATTTCCAGGAACAGGGCCGCCTGGTCGCACATGGCCTGCAGATCCGGGCGAATCGCAACGACACCGTCGGCGAGTTCGACTTCCTGCTCGATGCAGGCCCGGACGCCGTCGAACACATCGAATTCGCCACCAAGTTCTACCTGCTGCAAGGGGAGGAAGGCCAGCAGTTCGACGCCCTGGTCGGCCCCAACCTGGCCGACAGCCTGGGCGCGAAGATGAGGAAGATTTTCGGCCGCCAGCTGGAACTGGGCGCCCATCCGGCCGCGCAGCCCTTGCTGCCGCGTCCCGTGGCCGCGGCGCGGGCGCTGGTCAAAGGCTGGCTGTTTTATCCGGCGGGGAGCTCGCCGGCGATGAGCGGCATCACGGCCGGCCACTGCCGCGGCTTCTGGTGCGCGCTGGAAGAACTCGACACGCTGGGCGCCGACGCCTTCCTGATCCTGCCCAAGCTGCAGTGGCTGGCACCGTTCCGCGCCGCCCAGGCGACCTGGCTCCTGAATCGCGCCCAGCTGCATGCGGAACTGGAGGCCCAGTTCGAGACCAATGCCTCGCCGGTGCTGGTGGCGGTGGTGCGCGAGACGCCGGGACTGGTGGAAGAAGTCGAACGCGGATTCGTCGTCCCGAACGACTGGCGCGAACGGGCGGAAGCCCGCAGCGCCAAGGATAATATGCGAAATATTGTTTGGTAAATATTATATTTTTGCAAATATAATTTACCTGCCCATCAGTGCTTGTGTTCCCCGATCAGCGCCAGCGAATCATGCTGCGCCTGGTTGCGATGATGGCGGCGCATGATGAGGTAAGTGATCCCCGCGATCGACAGGCCGAACAGCACGATGATCACGTTCAGGTCGAGGTTCAGCGTGATCATGATCGCGTACAGCGCCAGCATGGTCAGGATCGACAGGTTCTCGTTGAAGTTCTGCACCGCGATCGAGTGGCCGGCCGACATCAGCACGTGGCCGCGGTGCTGCAGCAGCGCGTTCATCGGCACCACGAAGAAACCCGACAGGAAGCCGATCAGGGCCAGCAGCGGGTAGGCGATGATCACGTCGTGGACGAACACCATGACGGTCACGACCAGGCCCATGAAGATCCCCATCGGGATCACGGTCAGGGATTTGCGCAACGGGATCACCTTGGCCGCCAGCGCCGCGCCGACCGCCACGCCGATCGCGACCACGCCGATCAGGCTCGTCGCCTTATCGAGCGGCATGCCCAGCGAGCGCTCGGCCCACTTCAGCACGATCAGCTGCAGGGTCGCGCCCGCGCCCCAGAACAGGGTCGTCACGGCCAGCGAGATCTGGCCCAGCTTGTCCTTCCAGAGCGTGGCCGAGCAGTTCGCGAAGTCGGCGATCAGCTTCATCGGATTGCGTTCCTGGTGCTCGTAGCGGGCGCCGGTATCCGGAATGCGCAGGTTGAACAGGGCGGCCAGGATGTAGATGGCGACCACCACGGCCATCGCCGCTTCGCTGGTGGTATCGATGCCGGGCACGCCCAGGCCCAGCAGCAGTTCCGAACCCTTGGCGCTGACCAGGGCGCCGCCCATCACGGTGCCGAAGATGATCGACATGACGGTCAGGCCCTCGATCCAGCCGTTGGCGGCGACGAGTTTTTCCGGTGGCAGCAGCTCGGTGAGGATGCCGTACTTGGCCGGCGAGTACACGGCCGCGCCGAAGCCGACGACGGCATAGGCCAGCAGCGGGTGTACCGTCAGGAACATCAGGCCGCAACCGAAGACCTTGATCAGGTTCGCGATGAACATCACGCGGCCCTTGGGCAGCGAATCGGCGAAGGCGCCCACGAAAGCGGCGAGCAAAACGTAGAACAGCACGAATGAAAGCTTGAGCAGCGGCGTCAGCGATGCCGGAGCGTTCATCGACACCAGCACGTCAATGGCTACAAACAGCAGCGCATTGTCTGCCAGCGACGAGAAAAACTGCGCCGCCATGATGGTATAAAAACCACGATTCATTCGAGTGAGTCTGAAAACAAGTGTGGGTTGCTTTATACCATGAAAGAACGGCAAGCCAAAGAAACGGACGGGCAGGAACTACCCTCATCCAGTAAAATAGAACCTTTCGCCTAAACGTCTTTTCGACCGAATTCCGCCATGCCACGCCCCCTCTGCGCCACCATCCATCTCGATTCGATGCAGCATAACCTTGCCCGCGCGCGCGCCTGCGCACCCGAGGCCAAGGTCTGGGCCGTGGTCAAGGCCAACGCCTACGGCCATGGCCTGGAACGCGGCATGAAAGGCTTCGCGCAGGCCGACGGCCTGGCCCTGATCGAGACGGAAAACGCGCTGCGCCTGCGCGAACTGGGCTGGATCAAGCCGATCCTGCTGCTGGAAGGGATCTTCGACGCTTCCGACGTGCCGCTGCTGGCCGAGCACAATATCAACAGCACCGTGCATTGCGTCGAGCAGATCAAGCTGCTCGAATACACCCAGCTGTATCGCCCGATCGACGTCCACCTCAAGATGAATACCGGGATGAACCGGCTCGGCTTCAAGCCCGACGAGTACGCGGCGGCCTATAAACGCCTGCGCGCGATTCCCGGCATTCGCAACATCACCCTGATGACCCACTTCGCGAATGCCGACGAACTCGAACATCCGCGCCTGTCCGTGGCCGAGCAGGTCGAGCGTTTCGTCGGCGGCGCGCAGGGCCTGGAGGGCGAGCGCAGCCTGTCGAATTCCGGCGGCGTGCTGCACCAGGCGGTGCTGCAGGCCGAGCTGCAGAACGACTGGGTCCGTCCCGGCATCATGCTCTACGGCGGCACGCCGGGCGGGCGCACGGCCCAGGACTTCGGCCTGCGTCCGACCATGACGCTCACCTCCGAGATCATCGCGATGCAGAACCTGGTGGCCGGCGACACGGTCGGCTACGGCAGCCGCTTCGAAGCGACCGGCCCGATGCAGGTCGGCGTGGTCGCCTGCGGCTATGCCGACGGCTACCCGCGCCACGCGCCGCACGGCACCCCGGTGATCGTCGACGGCGTGCGCACCAGCGTCGTTGGCCGCGTGTCGATGGACATGATGACGGTGGACCTGACGCCGATTCGCAACGCGCGCGTCGGCAGCCAGGTCACCTTGTGGGGAGACGGCTTGCCGATCGACGAAGTCGCCTCCATGTCGGGTACCATCGGGTACGAATTGATGTGCGCACTCGCGCCGCGCGTACGCGTCAGGGAAGGAAGGTTGGGAACCCATGGCTAAGGCAAAGACCCAGTTCGTCTGCAGCGAGTGCGGCAGCGTCGCGAGCCGCTGGACCGGCCAGTGCGCCGACTGCAAGGCCTGGAACACGATGGTCGAGACCACCGTCGAATCCGCCGGCGTGAACCGCATGTCGCAGACGGTCAATCACAAGGCGCTGGCGCAGACGGCGCCGGTGCTGTCGCTGGCCGACATCGAAGCCGTCGACGTGCCGCGCTTCGGCACCGGGATCGAGGAATTCGACCGCGTGCTGGGCGGCGGCCTGGTCGCGGGCGGCGTCGTGCTGATCGGCGGCGACCCCGGCATCGGCAAGTCGACCCTGTTGCTGCAGGCGCTCTCGAATCTCGCCGCGACGCGCAGCACTTTATATGTCAGTGGTGAGGAATCCGGCGCCCAGATCGCGCTGCGCGCGCGCCGTTTGCAGGTCGAAGCCAAGGACCTGAAACTGCAGGCCGAGATCCAGCTGGAAAAGATCCTCGGCACCCTGGCCGACCTGAAGCCCGAAGTGGCGGTGATCGACTCGATCCAGACCCTGTATTCGGATGCGCTTACCGCGGCGCCGGGTTCGGTCTCGCAGGTGCGCGAATGCGCGGCCCAGCTCACGCGCGTGGCCAAGCAGACCGGCGTCACCATCATCCTGGTCGGCCACGTGACGAAAGAGGGCGCGCTGGCCGGTCCCCGCGTGCTGGAACACATCGTCGACACCGTGCTGTACTTCGAAGGCGATACCCAGTCGAGCTTCCGCCTGGTCCGCGCGATCAAGAACCGTTTCGGCGCCGTGAACGAGCTGGGCGTGTTCGCGATGACGGAGAAGGGCTTGAAAGGCGTGTCGAATCCGTCGGCCCTGTTCCTGTCGCAGCACGACAACCAGGTGCCCGGCTCCTGCGTGATGGTGACCCAGGAGGGCACGCGGCCGCTGCTGGTCGAGATCCAGGCGCTGGTCGACGCCAGCCACCTGCCGAACGCGCGCCGCCTGTCGGTCGGCCTGGAACAGAACCGCCTGGCGATGCTGCTGGCGGTGCTGCACCGTCACGCCGGCATCGCGGCCTTCGACCAGGACGTGTTCATCAACGCCGTCGGCGGGGTGAAGATCGCGGAACCGGCGGCCGACCTGGCCGTGCTCCTGGCGATCAACTCCTCGATGCGCAACAAGGCGCTGCCGCGCGGCCTGGTCGTGTTCGGCGAAGTCGGCCTGGCCGGCGAGATCCGTCCGGCCCCGCGCGGGCAGGAGCGCCTCAAGGAAGCGGCCAAGCTCGGCTTTTCGATCGCGCTGATCCCGAAGGGGAATGCGCCCAAGCAGAAGATCGAGGGGATGAACATCATCGCGGTCGAGCGCATCGACCAGGCGTTTACCAAGCTGCGCGAGCTGGACTGACCTACAGCGTGCGCAGCTTGCCGCCAGGGCCAGGCACGGCCTGGCCGGGCGCCTGGGTCAGCACCTGGTAGTCGAGCAGCTCGCCGGGCTGCGGGTACCACATGTTCTCGGGGTTGGTGTTGTTGACTCTGGCAATGAAGTCGCCGCTCATGTGCAGCCGGGTGTAGGCTTCGCGCGCCGCCTCCTCGTTCACCTTGCGCTCGCCCGGGCCGAAACGGTGAAAGCCCAGCCGCGCGCCCTCGCTGGCCGACCTGACCTTTCCGGCCAGGAAAGCCAGGGTGCAGGCCGAGCTGCATTCGGTCTCGACGTGTGTGTTCAGGCCGCGCGCGGCGACCAGGTCGCCGATCTGCCGGCCTTCGCTGGTCCAGCCGCCACCCGAGGCCAGGGCCAGGGTCGTGACCTTGGGCGAACGCGCCAGGGCGTCTTCCAGTTGCCGGGTCACCCCGTCGTTGATGCCGCCGTGCAGCGTCAAGGTCCTGGCGTCGCTCGACAGGTAGAACGCGGGTGCCGGGCCCGGTTGTTCGCTGCTGAGCACCGCTGCGCCCGCACGGATGGCCTGCACGGATTCGGGAATGCTCATCAGATTCGCCAGCAGGCCGAATACCAGTGCGACCCGTGCTGCGGTGGCCCAGCCCTGGCTGCCGCCGCGTGCCGCATGCTTGCCGGCCGCGGCCCAGGTGCCGAGCGCCTGGAAAATCCACAGCGCGTAGGCCAGGATGACCAGTACGATCGTCAGCACTGCACCGTAACGCGCCGGCGCATGGTTCGAGACCGCCTCGAGCCCGCGTACCGACATGAAATCGAAGAGCCGGGTACCGAGGTAGAGGTGCACCCAATAGGTGCGCGCCAGCGAATAGTCGCCGTCCAGGTGTTTGCGCAGGAAGCCCAGCGGTCCGGCATGACGCGCCGGGAGCTGCGGGGAGGCGAGGTCGGGCGAGGGGAGAGACAGGGTGTCCATGGCGATCGGCTGGGAATCGGTTTGCTGCCGGTGCGGGGCAGAGGAGCGATATTTCTCGCAGGAAACCGATTCTACGGCCGATCAAAAGCGCGATGCAAGCGCGGGTCGCACGCATGTTGCGATTTTGTAAATTGCATGGCTAGGGCGAGCGCGTGTGGATCAGTCCGCTCTCAGCGAAGACCATGTCTTTTGCATATAATTGACGGGTTTTTCAATCGGCTCGACCATCGTGCACACAGAACAAAGGCAGTCCCAGCGCAAGATCCTCAAAACCCGGGCCATGCTCGCCGTCGAAGGCGCCGCGCCGGTCCTTGGACGTACCACCGACCTCAGCGCAAACGGGGTCAGCATTACCGTGCCGCAGCCGCTGCAGGCCGGGCAGAACGTGCAGCTGCGCTTCGATTTGCTGGTCGAGGGCAAGCTCGTGCCCGTCCAGTCGAAGGCCCGTACCCAGTATTGCATCCTCAGCAATGGCGAATTCAAGGTCGGCTGCCAGTTCCTGAACCTGGAACTGGGTGCGATGACGGCAATCTCGCGCTATTTGAAGTAGAGCATCCAGTCATACAAACGAAAGCGGCGAGCGCCCTGAGGCCTCGCCGCTTTTTTTACTGGTCCCGCGAAGCGGGTTGGGCACTATTCGTGATAGTGATCATGCAGGGCGCCGGAACTGCCGCCAATCTCCTGGAAGATCTCGTAGGCGATCAGGCC
>Ga0308160_10000878_pt1 | contig 48290 bp, 74 predicted proteins | sample PhyFR1_FD_201036 | JGI IMG/M metagenome (GOLD analysis project Ga0308160, IMG submission 201036) | Phyllosphere microbial communities from UC Gill Tract Community Farm, Albany, California, United States - DLSLF.R1 | ecosystem: Host-associated > Plants > Phyllosphere > Unclassified | place: USA...
CCGCCGGTCTGCCTCGCCCTCGCTGCCAGCCGAGCTATCTCTCTCGCTTCTGCTTCCTCCATCTAGCCTCCGACCTTCCCTCACGTCCCGCTCCTCCGTACCCCGGCTCACTCCCCTCTCTCCGCTGCCGACCTCACCGAGCCGACCTCGGTCCCCAGCGTACGGACGACCTCTCATCGCGTCCCAAGCGCTCGCCCTTACCCGGCGTCGCACCGAGGGTCCACTGACCGAGACTCGCCGTCCTCCTCTGCCCCATGTGCGTGGCGGCGGCCGATCCAGCTCCTCCGACAGGAGACGTCACGAACGACCCGAGCGGGACGCCTTCTCGCTCGAGGTCCGCGTTGGCCGCTTCACTTTCCGGCCGGACGACGTCCTCGGCCAAGGGAGCTTTGGTACCGTCCATGCCGGCCGGGAGGCATCGACTGGCAGGCTGGTCGCAATCAAGCTCGAGCCGTACGTCCATTCGCTCTCTTGTCCATCTTGCGTACAAAGGCTGACAGTCATTGCGACACGATTGGCCCGCAGGCTGGCAGGTGCATCCGGCCGTTCGCATCTGGCCAACGAGGTCGCTGTCCTCCACAAGCTGTCCGGTGCCGAAGGGATGCCTCGGTCAGCCACTCTCTCAGTCCTTTACAGGCGCTCAACGGAGACTGATCCAGACTGTCGTCTGACCCGGCGCAGCTTCCGCGGCTGGTCGATCGTCACAGTCCCACTTACAGCTTCCTTGACAGTCTCGGCTCCCGTCTCGCCCCTCGTTTCGCGCGCATCGACACCGACGCCCGGAGCGCGATGGAAAGAGTGCGCAATGCTCGTCACAGACCGGCTCGGACCGAGCCTTGACGTCCTCGCCCGCAACGGCCGAGGCCAGCGGCCAATGCTCGAGACCGTCCTGCGCATCGCGATCCAGCTCATCAACCGAGCCGAGACCATCCATGGCCGAGGCTTCATCCACCGAGACCTCAAGCCGTGAGCTACATCTCTCCTACCTCGCGCAGCCGACCTGGTGCGATGACTTGTGTTCTGACTTCTGGTTTTCAGAGAGAACGTCCTTATTGGGCTCTTGCCGCACGACGCAGGCAAGCTCTTTCTAGTTGACTTCGGCCTCGCTCAGCCTTTCAAGACAAGCCTCGGTCGTCATGTCGACCAAGAACTAAGCGGAATGGCCGGCACCCGTGCGTCTGCTGCAGGCCGATCCGTCCTTCGCACATGCTGACCATTTTGGGCCCCCTCACCCGTCAGAACTGTTCATGTCGCGCAACGCCTCGCGCGGCATGCAGTCTTCGCGACGCGAGTGCGGCCGCTTGAAACGCTTCTCACAGACAGCCCTCACTGAGCTGACGAGCCATCCCTCATCTTGCTCCCAGCGACCTCGAGTCGATCGGCTTCATCGTCCTCTGGCTGCTCGGACCCCTTCCATGGGCCGGTCTGACGCGCCACTTCGACATCGCCTTTGGCTCGGGCGGTGGCCCACCCTCAGCCATCGCAGTCGACACCGTCCGGCGCATCGAGGAGGCCAAAACCCGGACGGTCCACTGCCTCGGCGACGCACGCCGCCGCAGCAGCGAGGGGGATCGCCGACGCGATGCAGGGTCGGTCGAGATTGCCCTGGGCGACTACTTTGCGCTCCTAAGCCGGCTTCGGTTCGCAGAGCGGCCAGACTACAGGTGCGTCCCTGAAGTGTGGTCGCCCACTGGTCGATCTAACCCGATCTGACCTCTCCCCTCTGCCGATTACAGCGCCCTCAAGCAGATCTTCGTCCGATGTGCTGGTAAGAACGGTCTGGATGCCTCTGGGCCGGTCTTCTTCTGAACGGACGCTCAATCTGGCGCTGGTGGCGCAATCCTTTGTTCTCACCTGGCAACCGTTCCGGTCGGCCCAGCTCTGTTGTGCTGGACTGCCTACCTCTAGCTCGTCTGAGCCAAGTCGAATGCATGGCATGTGATCCAGCGCGACTGAGCAGACTAAGAGACGTCGCCGGGAATGGCGAGGCAGACGAAGCCATCCTGTTAGGGCATCAGCGGCAAATGCGGTGATGCGGAGGCGTTAGTTCCTGGCGCGGCTCGGCGGCTCGCCAGTGCTGATAGACGGCGCGACATACACTCTGGCGGAGGCGGCAGGGGAGGAGCCGGTGGGGGCGGCAGCACCCCTTGCGACTCGGCCGGCTGCGACTTGACATGGCTCTTGGTAACCCGCGTCTTGCGCTTCTGCTTGTCTTTGCCGCGGCCCCGCTTGTTCTTCTTCTCCAGAGGAGGCGCTTCTGACTGAGATAGGCCAAGCAATTCGTCCAGTGTGACCAACGGTGGGCGACTGTCGGGCGGAGGCGGTCGATCTGCAAGTTTGAGCAGGTCAGCGCCTTGGTCGAGGAACACAACGGGAAGGGGGCACGTCAGTACGCACATCGAAGCGCCGGCGAAGGACCGTAGAGACCGGCCAGCCGTTCGAGCGTGCGCCGCTTGACGTCTTCTGGTACCTGCAGCGTCTGCATCGCATGGACGACTCTGACCCAGCCACCCTCCTCGCGCTCGCGCTCCTTGGCCCGCTGCCGGGCGCGTTCGCGCTCAGAGTAGTTGCCGACGGCCGACGTTGCATCCGCGACCGCGAGGAGCGCGCCGTCGAGGAACGCGAGCGAGGCAGCGACGAGCGGGCCGACGTGCGGCGGCAAGACCTCGGACGGCGGCTCGAGCGTGCGGAGATGGCCGTTGGCGATAGCGAGGACCTCGTCCGGCAGGCTGAACACCGGCGGCGGCGGCAACTGCGAGATGTGGACCGGAAAGAGCGTGAAGTTGCTGTACGGATGGACCTTCGGCAGCGGTACCGAGGAGGGACCGCTGGACGGGGCCCTCGTACCAAGGACTTGCATGGGCGGCGGCGCCTCGTCTTCATCGTCGTCCGAGTCGATGTCCATGCCGGCAGGGTCGTCTTTGGGCGTAGTCGGCTCGGTAGCCAGGGCGTCGTCTGGCCGGTCAACCGGCTCTGGCCGAGCGAGCGTTGAAAGAAGGCCTGCGCGGAGCGAGCGCGTGTGCGCATTCTTGAGCGAGGCCAGCAGATGCCGGTGGTCCCGGATCTCATTCAGGTTGGAAACGCCGCCCTCGGATGTCATCCTTGCTGGCTGCTGATCCACTGCGAGCTCCTTACGAATAGGATGAGGACGAGGCGCGGCGGAGTGCTGGACGTCGGAGGGGCCCAGCACGAGCTCCGCCTTACCTCCCTCGCGTTTCGGCTCAGGCTTGCCTCCGACAACTAGCATCTCGCTCCTCCCTTCTGCCTCGGCCTCGGCTCTTCTCGACTGCTCGACTTCGCGCGTACCTTGCAATTTGACGATGGACCGCTGGGCACCTCTCCAGCCGTCCAAGCCGGGCACATCGTCGTCTTCGTCGGGCGGCGTCGGCTCGCTCTCGTCTATCCTGCGCGCGACCTCGCTCGCGCCCGCCTCCATGTCGGCCGGCGGAGGTTCGGGCCATCTGCAGCCCGTCCGCCTGCCGCCGCCTCGGCTGGGCGCCTGGATCGGCCCTCTACCAGAGAGTCTCCATCTGCTCATCATCGCCAACCTGCCTGTGCCAGACTGCGCGCGCCTGGCTCGCGTCAGCCGAGGCTTCGGACGGCTCGTCAGCTCGGACGCGGCTTGGGAGGGACGCTGGAAGGCGCTCGGCATCATCGACGCTGAGCTCGCCAGCTCCGGGACGTCAGGTACGTGCTGGCCCGAAGTGCCGCTCCCTACAAGATCTCCGCTGAACGATGACACGCCTCCAGCGAACGGTACTCGGCCGACCCGGTTCAGCTCGAATGCTGGCGGTGCCAAAGACGCGTCGCTAGGCGCACCCATCCCAACGACCATCGCGCGGACGCCGCCGACCGGGACTCCGGCCCTGCCTACCGAGGATGACTTTGGCGACTTTGTCGACGTGCCAATACCGCCGCCGACAAGCGCCGCCGCGCCGGCCGTCAGCCTGATGGACTTTGACAGTGTTCCGCTGCCGTCTCGGTTTGGCTCGGCCGCCGCCGGCGGGCGGAAGGAGGGCTTCTTCGCCTTCTCGCCGATCAAGGACTCGGCACCATCGACGAGCAGCCACTACCTTCCGGCCGCCTCGGCATCCAGGTCGACGGCAAAGAGGGCGCCGTACCTGGCCAAGTACAAGACGCACCACGTCGCTCAGCTGGCGATCCTCTCGCCGCTTCTCTACTCGGCAACGCAGCCCGCGCCGTCCCAAATCCTGACGATACTCTTCCCGGGCGACGCAAGCTCCGATCCTGCCAAGCAGGCTGCCATCCTCCTCACCCTTCTTCGATTCCTGTCGCCCGCGATCGCGCCGCTCACCGAGTGGCGAGCAGCCCGACAGCTCGTCCTGCAGGCCGCAGACCGGTTCGACGCTCTCTGCCTCACCTACTTTTCACGCGCCGACGAGGAGGCAGACGAGGCGTCGATGCACGCATGGGCCAAGGCCGGCTGGTCCGTCTGGCAGGAGGCCAGCACCGGCACCAAGGGCCGACTGCGCATCGAGGAGTGGGAGCTCGGCCGAACTTGGATTGAGCGCCGGGAGATCCTCTACGAGATCGGAGGCGGTGGCACCTGGGATCCGCTCAAGAACATCATGTGCGTCGCGACAACTACGCAGAGGTCCGAAGATGGTCTGACGGGTTGCTCCTCTTCCGCCCAGGACGCCGCCCGAGGTGCCGGCGGTCCAGCTGAATTTTACCCCGATGGACGCCTTTGTCACGCACGTCCTGTCGTCGCTTGCCGCGTCCGGCGCGCTTGCGACGCGCGTTTTCCCACCGTCGGCCCGCGTCCTCCAGCAGTTCACCGAGCGTGTCGTCAGCGACGTCATCGGCGAGGCCTACGTGCAGCCGCTGCTCTCCCGCGCACGAGACGTCGGCGCGCGCGGCAGCAAGGGCGGGACGCAGGATCTGTTCCTGCGGGCCAGTGCAGCGGTTTTTGCGATGATCAGCCGTGCCGTCGAAGTCGTCGTTGACGCCGGGCGAGAAGAGGACGCCGAGGGCAAGAAGACTGGTCCGAGCGTCGTCGGCAAGGGCGAGATCGAGCAGTTGCTGTAAGTCTCTGCGACGTTCTGTCTGCGTCGAAGCTTCAGCTGATCCGCTGCTGGCTGCGACGCAGCTTTGCCATGTTTGAATTTAACATGGACGAGTACCTCGACGAGGAGACCGAGTTTGTCAAGGACTCGATGAACAGCATTTGTCGAGAGTGGGACATCCGGGTCAGTCTGAGCCCGCACCCTCGCTCGTTCGGCACTTCGCTCATCACCCTTTACCGATGAACAGCTCAAGAACGACTCGTCAAAACCGGTGCCGGCTGCAGCCGGTGCCAATGGGAAGGCTGCCGCTCAGCCGACGACCTTTCTCGCATCGCAGAATCCGGATCAAGTCAAGCGCAACGTCCTGTCCTCGTTCAAGGATGCGCTCCTGCTCCCGGTCACCATCATCCCTCGGACTGCCGTCTATGTCGTCACCGCCGGCTCGACCGCCGCCGTCAGCGGCTTCTCCATGCTGAACCCAAACAAGTGGACCGGTTCGGGGACGGTCACACCGGCAGCTGCTTCGGCTGTCGCAACGGGCAGCGGCGCGTACATCAAGAGCAGCGAGAAGGTCGACAACGCGATGGTCTTTGAGCTCGGGGACGATGACGATGAGGCTCTTACCACAACACGTGAGTGCTTGTTGCGGCGCGGTCTTCACTCTCCGAGCCTGCACTGAAACGTGCCGCCCGTCCACAGGGGTCGCCGTCCCAAATGCCGTTATCTCTGAAAAGGCTCAGTCGGCGCTTGCACCGCCCGTTCCGTCGGCTTCGACTGTCCCGTCACGCTCGGCGACGCCTCGACCCGAGTCGCAATCGTTCGAGTCGCTGCAGCTCCTCATCTCGCTCGACGTCGCTCTCGAGCTCATCCAGAGTGATCGAGAGGCGCTCAAGCGTGTCGAGACCTTTGCGCTCTACCCAGGCCGAGTCGGCGGTCGCGTGAAAGAGACGATCGAGGAGGTCTTCATCCTCCTGCTGCAGGCGCTCAGCAACCGGCACATTGCCCCCGGCTTCCGGATTGCGACGGAGCAGATGCGGACATACAAGCCGGCGGAGCATGAGGAGGCGACGAGCGTCGCGCCCCTGCTCCAGTTCTTTGAGCTCGTCCACATCGGCGACACGATCCAATCGATGGTCCAGGTCTACTTTGACAAGGAGATGGTGCGTGGCAGGGCTTCCCTTCCGGTTGGTAGGGCGTCGTCGGCTGCTAACCTCGCAGTCTTTGACCTTTCCAGGCTCCGCACATTGACCGGACCGACTTCCTCAATGGCGTCGTCCGTGAGAAGAAGCGGTTCGAGAATGTCCTGGACGAGGCCGTCGCCTCTGGTCTTAACGCCGGCATCGAGGTCCTCATGGGCCAGGTCGAGCACATCATCATCTCGCGGACGCTCCCGCGCGAGTACTACCCGGTCGAGGGCGCCGACCTCGACCTCGGCCCGACCAAGGGCTGCAAGGAGGCGATCGAGAGCTTGCAGATGCACTGCGAATTACTTCGGGGCAGCACGTCGAAAGACGTCCTCGAAGTCTTCTACCAAGAGGTCGGCATCCGGCTGCAAAAGTACAGGCTCTTGCATCCGAGCCTTTTGGAAGATGTACGAAGCTGATCTGCTCGCTCCTCCGTCCTTCAGCATCCTTCAACGTCATCTGAAGCGGCAGATTATCTCCCTCCAGGGCGGCTTCCAGATCATCGCAGACCTGAACGCCTATCACGCTTTCATTGCCTCACTCAAACAGCAGCGGCGCGTACAGCTCCGCTTCCTCACCTACCGTAGAGGCGGCACGCTGACTTGACAGCTCCTCTGCAGCGTTACCGACGACTTCTCTAACCTCAAGATGATTGGCCACGTCTACATCGTCGAGGACGCGAAGGATCTTGCCCAGATCGTCCGCGACGCCACGCGCTACGGCGGCACGTTCCGACCGGAAGAGTGCGGCGCCGGCCTAAGACATTTCGCTGAGCTCGACCCTGACTGACGACCAACCCACCCTTCTTTTGGCTCTCGGCAGCGTGTACGAGTTTATCCAACGCCGCGCCGACTGGAAGAAAATTGAACGGACTGTCGACTCGAGCATGTACGCGCTCTCGCTGAGGGAAGACTGCGTCATTTGTTGAGACTCTTCAAGACCCTTTTTTGACGAGAGCTTTCTGGCTTGCGAGGGCGAGCATAGAGGGAGGCCTGGGTCGGCCGTCCTTAAGCTCTCCTTCGATCGAGCGAGCAAACGGCAAACGGCGAAAGAGGAAGATATGATGGCATAAACTTTGGAGACGCTGGCACCTTCCGCCTCCCCATCACGTAGACGCAACCTCCCTCCTCTGCCAGCCGACTTGTTGATCGGGGAGACTCCGTCCCCCGCCTCACTCGCCGTCGGCCACACCGCTGTCGGCGAGCCCGCCATCGCCCGAAACAAGGTCAACGAGGTCGTCGAACGGGAGGGCAGATGCGGCCTCGCGCTTGGCCGCGTCGTCGCCCTCGTGGTCCGCGCGTTCGGCAACCGGCTCTGCGGCCATCGCTTGGGTGATGACGACGTCGTGGAGAGGGATGACGACCGGAGCAGAGCCGCCAGCCGGGTCGGCCTGGGCCGAGACGACAGCCGAGGGCGAGGTCGGCGTGCCGGGCCGGATCTCGGGCATGGCGGCTGAGGGGATAGCCGAAGGGCGGACAGGCGAGTGGCTGCTGCTGACGGCCGGTACGACCGACCGGTCGTGCTTGAACGAGGTCTCAAACTCGCCAGCCTGTGTCGTCGAATCGCCAAAGGCGATCGATGGGTCGTGGTCGACGCCGGTGTCCCGGTAGACTAGATCGGCTGTCACAACCTGGGGCGTAGCGTTGGCCGGCGTCGGCGGGCTGGACCGAGGGAAGGTCACTCCGGAGAGGGCAGCAACCGGCACGATGCTGCCACAGGAGCCGGAGGTGAGGGCGAGGGCATTGTCGAACGTTCTGAAGGACTGATTAGCGGCCGAGACGTCGTCGCCGCCTGCCGTTGAGGTTCTGCCCTTGCCCTCGAGCTCGGCACCATCCTCGGCCATAAAGGCTGCGTCAACCGCACCCGGTGAGAAACTCTGCTCGGCGTCGCGTCCTGACAGATCAGCCGCGACGGACGAGCTACCGGCGGTCGCCGCCGTCGAGGCCGCGTCGAACTGCTCCTCCTTCTCGAGAACGGTCGCGCTCGCGCGTGTCGCAATGGCGGCAACCTCATCGGCCCGGACAGGGAGACTGAAACTGATCTCGGCCGGTACGCCGGCGCGGAAGAAAGGCTCAGACGCGGCCGGCGTCGGCGACGGCGAAGCCGAGGGCGCCGACTTCGCGCGTTCGGCCATCGGTGACGAATTGAGGCTGGGTCCGGAGGGGAGGCCGACCTGGCCGACGCCTCGCTGAGCGGGAGCGAGCGGGACGCCAGCATAGATTCCGGGAAGCGTCCACGTCTGGCTGAGGCTTGGAGTAGCCGAGCCGGGCGGGGCGTGCTGGATGGGCAGCGACGCCGGCGGCTTGGAGAAGGACGAAGGCGAATGGGCTTGCTGCTGCTGCTGCTGCATCATTTGCTGCTGGCCAAATGGCGAGGCCTGGAAGTGTGCGATGGCTGCCCGCGGGTCGACTGCGGTGATGCGCTGCTGCTGCTCGGCCGGCAGGCTGCGGTACCACTGGTAGACCGCCGGCGGCAGCGTCTGCCGGCCCGAGTGGGCCGCCTCTGCGAGGGCCGCCGGCGAGGGCACGGCCTGCGAGTGGCTAACACCGCTGGCAGAGCTGCCGCTGATCGAGCGGCTTGTCTGGCCACCGACAGCGCTGCCGCCACCAAAGTCATTGGAGTTGTTGAAGTCTAGCCGGCGGGGGCCGGAGTCTTGGGTCGAGTTAGGAGGACCGGGCGGCGATCTGAACCATGGCTGCGGACTGCCCAAGTCGGCCAGAGAATGGTAGTCCGGGTGCGGGTAGGCCGATGACCGCTGCTGGTGCTGCTGTGAGAAGTGAAGCTGCGCAGGACGCAGGGCGTCGCCACCTGAGGAGACTGGCGATGTGCCGTGCTCGTGCGGGGCGCTCGGGCCTTGGACTGGCGACCGCGGGAACGACATCATCGGCGGCGGCGGCAGGATCGCGCCGGTCGGAATCGGGCCGTACGTGTAGTGCGGAGCGATGGACGGCAGCGAGGGGCCGGTGAACGATGCCGGAGGGGCGGAGCTGGCCGGGCCGGCGCTGGAAACTCGGGCCCGGGGCGAAGCGACCGAGGGCGAGGCGACCGGGCTCGAAGCAGTCGGCCCGGGTGCGGGAGACGTCGTCTTCGTCGCCGTCGAGGGTTCAATCTTCTCCCACTCGTCCGGGAGCGCAAAGGGCCACTTTTCGTCCCAGCGGCAGCTCCTGACCGTCTTGCGGACGTGCGTCGGTAGGTAGTCGGCGCTCTTGCTGTTGTGCTTGCACGACGGGCAGCGGAAAAAGCCCTGATCGTTGCGCGCGACGCGGTAGACTGGTGAATCGACGCCACGAGGCAGTCAGCGAGACGCTTCGACGAGGCGAGGGGAGTGACGGACGGACCCTCGCCACTGCGGAGCGTGACCTGGACGTGCAGGATGTGCTCGTTGACGCGGTGCCGGCGGAGGGCGCCGTTCGACGAGAGCCAGACGGGCGGGTCGCACGACCGGCACGGGTACGAGTGGACACCCGTCTCGACGGCCGACCTCGGCGCACTGCGGTCGGCCGGGGATGCCATCGCGGTCGAGGCCGAGGGCGTGGCCTGCGCGCTCGGGCCTACTGCGCCTGCAACCGAGAAGGCTTGGCCGGACGCCTGCTGCTGCTCTGCGAGGTCTTGCTGAGCGGCCTCGAGCGGTTGATGCTGCTGCTGCTGCTGGGCCCAGTAGCGCTCTTCGTGCTGCAGTGGGATGAGAAGGGGGGAGGGGCAGGCGGACGAGATGGCAGGGAGGAGGTCAGCGTCCGCTCGCGACCATGACGACGGTTGTCGTCGTCGTCGCGATCGGCCTTCGCGCGTCGAGCCGGTTTGCGGACTGACCGACATTTGGCCGAGCGGGATCGGTGCCGGGAAGGATGGCCGCGGGTACATCCGAGAGGGAGGGAAAGGTGGCGGTCAGAAGGGTCGGTCGACGACGAGAACGAACGGCTGCGGGCGGGCGGACGAGAGGGGTCGGGAGCGTGACGCGCGCAGCAGCCAGCCGACGCGTCGTGTGGAGACCCCGGGGCGGAGTGCGCTGTCGACAGGACCCGTCGACGGCAGAAGCACATGCCTCCACGCAGACCCTCACCGAGACGACTCGCGACGACTCGCTCATCTTGTTTCACACAGGGCCGGTCGACGCCCGACCAGAAAGAGGCCGACGTATCGCGGCCCGAGCGCGCGCGGTCGTCCTGTCCCCTGGGCCTGCGCTGCACCGCCGGTCTGACTCCCCGTGAGTCCTCCGGCTCCGACTTCTCAGAACCGCATCAGATCCTCTGTGGGTTAAGAGAGGATGCACAAATCAGAAGAAGGGCGGCGTCGCAGGCCGATAGTCGAAGAACTCACAGATTCGTCAGATGTCCTCGTAGGCGACGTCGCACATCAAGCCGTCCTGCAGCCGGCCAAGGAGCATCGGTCAGCCCCTCGGTCGGTCGGCAAACGCGGGCACCAGAGCAGACCTCGCACGGACCCTGATCGCAAACTGGGCACGCCGGCTAGCCGACCCACTGCCTGAGCCACCGGCCTGCGAGCCGCCGCCGCCGAAAGCCTGCGATGCGCCAAAGCCGCTCCGTCCGCTCGAAGCGCCGCCGGTCGGAGGCCCCGCCAGAAGGGTGGCGATGCTGCGAAAGGGGAAGGGAAGCCGGTCAGCGGGTGCACGACCGTGAGGTGCGCTGCTGCAGTACGCACCGGCGCACGGCTGGGAAGCTTGCCGTCCCTCCGGCGTAGGCCAGCTGCAGTCGGTAGGCGCCCTTCGGCAGCCACGCATCGCCTAGAGAGGGACGGGCGCGCGTGCTGATCAGCCAAGCATAGAAGGAAGGATTGCGGTTCGGGGCAAAACGGACCGAGCTGAGCGATCAGGACCGCGCGGTCGCCGCCCTCAGAGCCGAGACCGCTTGGGATGCCGTCCTCTCCCAGAAACTTGGTCGCCATCTGGACGGTAAAAACGATCTAAAGAGGATAGGAGAGTGGATATCGTCAGCCTTGGGTGCGTATTCTGCGAGCTCGCCCTCAGATACTCACTGAGCACCCATGCTGGAATGCGCTGCGCTGCGCCTCCTCCTTGACCGTCGTCAGGATCCGCATCCGTGTCTGCTTGTCCGGGCCGACGTTCGGCGAGCGCAGGTGATAGCTGAGCGAGTCGACGACGACCATCTTTGTCTGCGGTGGAAGAGGTGAGGCTGCTCCATCAGCGGCTGCGGGCAGGGTCGCGAGTTACCGTCACGAGAGAGCACTCACCTGAGGATGTGAGTTGAGGTACGACGACAGGGTTCGAAAGAAGGCGACGAGCTGCGAGACGGTATGAAGGCGCAAGTACGCCACGCCGTCGAGCAGATCCTCGGCGGAAACTGCAAAAAGTCAGCTGACGTTAGCACCGGCGAGCCGCAGAGAAGACGAAGAGAACTGGACTGACAGGGAGCTTCCTCTGTCAGCCGCTCGGCGGCAGTTACGAGCCGGTCGAGTGGCATCCCGCCTTCCGTATCTGAAGACGTGAAGCAAGATCAGACGATGATCTCGCGGCAGGAGGCGTTGGGCTATAGTCGATCGATGACGTACCAACGAGCAGGACTCCCGCAGCCTTGTCCCCACGCTCGAGCGCCTTCCGGCGGGCGTCGAGGGCGAGGCCGATGGCCGCCGCCGTCTTGCCGATGCCAGGCGGACCCGACAGTTCGAGCACGCCGCCTTGCCTGAGGCCCGTCGGATCTTGCCTCTGCGGGTGGCAGAGGAGGCCGTCGACGGCGATCGAGAGGGCGGAGGCAGCAGGCCGGACCTGCGGGCGAAGGAGCTGCGAGGCCGACTGTGATGCCGGCACAGCTGGGGCTAGCATCAGGGAGTCTGCAGAGGGGGTCGATGACTCGTCAAGCTAGATCTGTTGCCTCGCAACGGCCGGTAAGACAGCGACGGACCGGGTGCAGGCGACGAGCCCTCAAGGACGCGTCCTGCGCCGCGGCCGGTTGCGAGGCGCAAGATCTCCGAGGCAACCTCGGCACTGACGTCGAGCTCTTCCAGACCAAGGGAGCACCGTAAGCGTCAACTAGATCGTAGGCTCCCGACGCTCGCCCGTCACATGGGACGCACCCTGTTGGAGACTCGTGGCAGAGACGCCACTGAAGTCGTCCGGCGCCGTTTGAAAGCCCTTGACCTCCAAGAGCTCGACGAGGTGCGGCCTACGCCGATCGCGTGCGGGAGAGCGCATCACCGTCAGCCTTCGTCCCAAGGGCGGCGATGCCGGATGTCCGAGGAGGCCGACCTACGACAAGGGGAGCGCCGAGACGGGCTTGGGCCGAGCGAGTGAGGTCATGGCGGCATCGCAGGGCTCGATGGAGGTTCGTGGCGAGCCGACGACAGCGGGCCAGCACGGACGCGTTCGAAGGAGCAGCGCCTAAGCGGCACAGACTCCAGCCGGCCCAGCCTGCCGACGTCGACCTGCCAGGACGACCCCCATTGCCGCTCCCTCTCTCCGATGGCCCCTAGCAAAGGCGCCGTCGACCTGAGTCCGCCGGCAGCTCCGCCGGCAAAGCTGGTCCACACGTAAGTGTCCGAGGCGCCGAGAGCCCGAGCTGCTCTGCCGGCAAGTCCAAGCTCACGCCGGCCGTCCTCGCCCGCAGGCTGACGAGCCACGTCGGCGCCGTCCACGTCGCCAAGTACAATGTTGGTCGTCATCCTCGTCAAGATACTTGCATGTTTCACTGACGTGCCCTTGCCTTTTCTCGCGCAGGTCGGCGCCAAGTACTGCCTGACCGGCGGCCAGGATCGCGCGGTCAAGCTCTGGAACACCGCCTCGGGAAAGGAGATTAAGGAGTACAAGGGCCACGGCTACGAGGTGCTCGGAATCTGCGTGTGCGTCGTGACTGACTCGCACCTCATCTTTGCTCGCCGAGGCTGACCGGCCGCCTGACCCTGACGCAGCTCGCCGGACAACGGCCGGTTCGCTTCGTGCGGCGGTGACCGGTCCGTCTTCGTCTGGGACGTCACCTCTGGCACCGTCATCAACCGCTACCGCGCCCATTCGGGCAAGGTGAACGCCGTTGACTTCTCGGACGACGCGAGCGTTCTTGCCTCTGGTACGTCGCTGTGCACTCTGTGACCCGGTCGCGGATCTGAAGTCGACTCTGACGACGCCTGCTGGTACCTCGACGGATGGGAAGGCTCTTACGACTCGACCGTCTGCCTCTGGGATCTCAAGTGCGCCCCGAGCCGACTTGCTGTCTCCGGCGGGGATTCACTGCTGATTTCGCTCCGCCCGTCTCTGTTTCAGGTCGCAGAACCGCTCGCCGATCCAGGTACTGACCGAGGCACGCGACTCGATCACCTCGCTCGTCTTTTCGGGTCCGACCGTCATCTCTGGTTCAGTCGACGGTTGGGTGCGCGAGTACGACATCCGAATGGGCGAGCTCCGAGCTGACTGCATCGGCCGTGCGTACACGGCCCGCCTCACCACCGATGTCCGCCATCGTGCTGACGTCCTCGCCCCTTCGGTTTGTCGTAGATCCCGTCACTTCACTCACCATCTCGCCAACCTCGCCGACGTTGCTTGTCTCGACGCTCGACTCTCATCTCCGACTCTTCGACCGGGCCTCGGGCAAGTGTCTCGGCTCCTTCACAGGCCACAAGGGGGAGAGCTACAAGAGCAAGGCCGCCATGCTCTACGGCGAGGGCGGCGTCGTGTGCGGCGACGAGGACGGTCGGGTTTGGTCCTGGGGCGTGCTCGACGTGAGTCTCAACCTGTGCTCGATCTCCACTTACCGACTGACGGGCCGACCGCGTTGCAGTCCAAGTCTCTGGAAGCCGACCCAGCAAAGCGGCACGACAAGTTCATCACCTGGGTCGAAACCAATCCGAACTCAAAGGACGAGATGCTCACGGCCAGCGCCGGTCCGTTCAAGGCTCCCCATCCGGGTCCGGCATCGATGGACTGATCGACCTTGTGCTCTTCCTGCTCGACAGACGGCACCGTCAAGATCTGGAAACGCTGATCGCTAGCTCGGCCGCTTGAACGTCGGCGGCTCATAATGTGGTCGCCTGCACCGCGCTTCAGCGCGAGTTGCATCCTCGCCTGTCTCAAGCTCGTAGCAGTGCTACCAGTGACGGCCCGCTCGCGGCTTACGAGTTTGCAGCGTCGCGTGTCTCAAGCACGGCTTGCTCCGCTCGACGCGGCTCAGCAACCATCGGTCGCACTCGGCCTGCAGTACGCTTCGCAGGAAAAGCGTCCGCTGGGAGACGCGTCCCTTTCGCAGGCACCCGTAATCAGTGCGACGGCCATGGACGATAACGAGCGATACAAGGGCGCGTGAGGAGTGCAGAGTCGACAGGGCCTCAGATGGCAGTGGGCGGGGGTTTACAGACAAGATAGCGGATCCAGAGGGCGGGTGCGATCGGATAGAAGGAGAGGGAGTGCAAGCGATGCCTAGAATGGCGTTGGGGGAGGCGACTGGTCGGCAGCGCTGGCGGTCACGGCGGGAAAGCCGCACGGAGGGGCGGCGAGCTTCTCCGCCAGCGGTCGCCGGGGGAGAGCATCGACTGCCGTCGGATGGATGTCGACGGATGCAGCGCCGCTCAGAAGGGGGCGTTGCTGCTGCGCTGCCGATGGACTGTTGATCGGTGCCGTTTGTTGAGTCGACTGATCCGCTGCAGGGGCAGCAAGGGCAACCAGAGCACTAGCATGGGCGAGCCCAAGCTCGAGAGGCTGGGTGGGTTGTGTCGCGCCCTCGCCTCTCGTCGCCGGAATTGAAATTGCCGCCGTTACGGGCTCCGGGCCAGCGGCGGGCGCACCCGAGCTAGCCTCAACGATGACGAGCGGCGTGACGAGAGCCGGGACAGGAGCAGCTGCGAGAGCAGGAGCGCTCGGGCCCGACGGGGCCGGCGGAGGGCGAGGCGGAGCGACAGGCCATCCGACGCTTTCGAAGAGCGCCTGGAGGGTGGGCTCCTTCTGCAGCAGACGTTGCACGGCCGGCGAGATCTGAAGCGACCGGCCACCGGGCGTTGGCGCCGGAAAGGCTGGCGGCGTGATGCTCCACGGCACGCCGAGGAGGGCCGGATCAACGTCGGAAAGGTCGAGCGGCGAGGTGACGAACTTGCGCGGCGCCGGGCCAGGTGACCTGAAGAGCTGCTCGCCGCGCGTGTGATCGAAAGGTCGCGAGAGGGCGGGGATGACCTGAGTGGTGGTCGCTGGCGCGCTCTTCTTGGCGGTCGACTTGGCTGCATTCGCGGTTGGCTTGGGTGCGTTCGATGCCGGATCGATGACCGTCGACCAGGGCGTCTCGACCGAGCGGCCGCTGAGAGGTGCAAGGGGGGCAAGCAAGTCAGCGTTTGCCATGCTTAGGATCGGATGAGACAGGCCCTGCCCGACGTACTCGAGCCAGTTGACGGAGACGGTCTCGCGCTCGGACGAGATAGCAATGAGCGGGACCTCGTAGATCATGCCCGATTTGCTGCGGATCTTAATGCGGTCGTAGGGCTTGTAGGAGAGAATGACGCTCCGTTGGCGGGACAGGGCCTCCTGCTTCTTGCGCTCCTTGACGGCCTGGACGAAGGGGCACGCATCAGCAATGGCGCCGACCATCAGACCGCTGTCAAAGGGGACGCACCGGGTTATGCGACGAGCAAACACACTCGCGCTTGCGCGTCGTCAACTGTACCTGGCGCGTGTCGAGCGGATCCTCGCTGACGAGTACCCACTCGGTGTGATCGAACTCGCGCTGCGAGAGGGAATATTGCCAAGCGTCAGGTCTGACGTTTGCCTCCGGTCGCGATAGCATGCGACTCACCAGGATGGTGTCCTCATTACTCTCGGCGCAGGTGACGTGGAACGCTCGAGGGCACTTGCCCTTGTCGCACTGAACTTTACCGCCCATCTTCTTGAGCACCGGGCGCGTGCAGACGGAACAGCCCTGCAGTTTGAGACGCGTGGACGGGCGTCAGAAAGCAGCCGTCTGAGCACAGCACATCGGGAGCAGCACGGACGAGGTTCCAGCGGTCCTTGGGGATGTCGCAGACGCCGTCGATGAACTTGCGGCGCGTCGTGAGCCCGTCAATCTCCGAGTCGAGCTCGATGATGTGCGTCTGAGCAAGGCGATGTTGGCGTGGTCAGCGAGGAGCGCACAAAGATGACGTCCAAGCGATCGAAGACGCACCTCGGGTATGTACTGAGCGCAGAGCTCGTGTGCGAAGAAGCGCTTGCCGTCGACCCTGTTCTTGCCAATGACGTTTGACGGGACGGCTGTGCATTCGAGCAGGCCCTCGGCACTCTCGCTGGCGCACAGGATGCACGGGTAGACGGGCTCGACCGACTTGGGCGGCTTGAGGATGATTCTCGGCATCGGGATCGGCGCCATCGCAGGCGGTTGGACCTTGACCTTCTTGGCCGGCGCGACCTCGGTAGACGCGGCCTGGGGCGTCGCCGGCCGTTTGCGCTCGCCGAGTAACGTCCGAGCGAGGAGGCGTTCGCGCTCCTGCTCGGCTCGAATGTTTCGCTGCTCCTCAAGATCAGCAAGCATCTGATGCTCGCGCAGGATCGCGTCGACGTCCATGCGGACACTGTAGCGAGGGCAAGACGATTGACGGTCAGCTTACGCAACAAGCAACGGCGGCGGCGACGGCGACACGAGCCAAAGGGATGCACCTGTCGTCGATGCAGGTGCAGTAGCGCGCCTTGCGGCCGAGATCGATCCAGCTGTCGAGCGCAAAGTTGATCGATTCGGCACAGTTGAAGCCCGTATTGAAGCCCGAGTGGTAGCCGCGCGGGAACGTAAAGACAAACTCGTTCGGGTGCTGGACGAGCACATTCGGCCGGCACGCGTCCTGGCTCAGGCGCTGGGGCGAGGCCGCAAAGCTCTTGTGCCTGAGGAACTGGTTGCACTCGGAGACGTCCGATGGGAAGTAGCTGCGCATCGTCCGCTCGAGCGCGTCGGCCTTGGCCTGCGGGACCGCATACCAAAACTTCGGCGCACCAAAGTGAACTAAGCGACGACGGCCGAAGATTCGGGTCAGCGCCCGCCATTCAGCCGCCAGAGCTCGAGCTCGGGGGGTGGGGGACTCACGGTAGTTGACGCTGTACAGGTCCATGTCCTCGACGTGCCAAGCGAAGGCCGCGCGCCACATGCCCCAGTAGAGGTACTGCCGGACGAGCGAGAGGAGCTCAGCACGCCGCGCCTGTCTCTGCAAGAGATTGTTAAGGGGGAGACGCACCGGTGTGTTGACGCCTGGCAGCTGGCGCTTCATCTTCAGACGGTTGAGCAGATTCGGCAGAGCGGCGACGTTCCACTCGGTCGTCTCCTCAGTGAAGAAGGAGCCTGGCGCGAGTGTGAGCAAGTGAGTCCGTCAGCTCAAACTTGGCAATGCAAAGGGACGGTCGCGAACTGGCGCACCTTGAAGGTCGGCGCCGTACCACGCGCTCTCGCCGACGCCGAGCCCGCGCCAGAACTTGCGCTCGAGCTCGCGGCAGGCTTCGACGGTGAAGTCGGAAGCCTCGGTCCCCTCGGGCATCCACTCCTGCTTCTCGAGCAGCGTCTCGTACCAAGGGTCGAGATCTTCCTCGGGCGGAGGCGTCTTGCGCCGCTTGCGCGGAGCCGGATTCGAGGTGAATGTCTCGATCGCCTCTTTCGCAGGAGCTCCGCCCGCTGCCGTTGCTGATGATTCGACAGTCGAACCGGCCTGGTCACCGGCAGGCGCACCAACAGGCGCGACAACGCTCGCTGGACCCTTCTCCTCAGAGGACGGCGCCGGTATCGCCGCTTGAGCTTCGGCAGCATCCACAGCGGCGACGACGGTGGCGGCCGGAGCGATGTCGACCTCCTTTTTGGGGTCGACCTGCATGTTCTCAAGAACGACGGCCGAGGCGTGCGATGACGTCGCGTCCGGTGAGGAGGCGCGAAGAGCTGCGGCGATCGTCGCCATCTGTTCACCAAGCGTCGCCGTGGAAGACGCATATGCCGCCGGGGTGTTCGCCGTCGCCTCGCTTGGTGCTGATGGGGCAGATGCGGCCTCGATGCCTTTCATGTTTGACGAAACGTCCTTCGACGGTGGAGTAACCGCGGACTCCGGGGGTTCGGCTGCAGGGCCTGCCGCGGCCGTCGTGGGCGGCAGAGCGGGCTCAGTAGCGCTGTTTGCCGGCGGGGACTGCTTGGCAACAGCGGTCGACGCTGAGGCTGCGGCGGCGACCGACGCAGCCACCGCCGCAGAGCTCGCGGGCGCCTTGTTGCGGTAGGTCCACTGGTTTGGCTGCTTACGCTTCTGGCCGACGACGGGTGCTGCGTCGCTAACCTGAGGCTTGTCGCGATAGGTCCATTGGTTCGGCTGCTTGCGACGCGCGGGCGTCTCAGCGTCGACAGCGCCCGAGGAGGCGGACGGTGCTGGCGAGCTCGCCGTTGCTGCTGCCGCTGCCGCCGCCAGGACCTTGGGGCTGTCACGATACGTCCACTGGTTGGGCTGCTTGCGCTTGGCGGCAGAAGGTAAAGGCTTGATGTCGCGGCCGTTGGTCGCGCCAGCAAGGACGCCGCGGTCGCCAACAGAGCTCGCGATGGACCCTGCGAGGGAGCCGCCCGGCTTCGGCAGGTTGCGGAACGTGTACTGGTTGGGCTGTTTCTGCTTGGCGGGCGCCTCGCCGACGGCAGCCTGAACGGAAGAAGAAGCGACCGAGTCGGCCTTGACGCTGTTGCGATTCGTGTAATGGTTCGGCTGCTTGCGGCCAACATCGGAGTCCTCACCCTCGAGCGCCGGCGCGGAGGACAGCGTGGACGAAAGGGCAGACGACGCAGGAGAGCCCGGCGTCCCCTCCGAAAATCGCTTCGTGTGCTGGTTCGGCTGCTTCCGGCGCACAGGCGAGGACGCCGTCGCGGCATTCTGCTGATCGAGAGCGGCCTCGGTGAGCGCCGTCGAAGCCGAGCTTGTCGCGCCGGGCTTGGGGCTCTCGCGGTACGTATGCTGATTTGGCTGCTTGCGCTTGGACGGCGCCTCACCCTCAGACCCTGGCAGCTGTGGCGGCACAAAGTCGAACGTCGCACCGACGTGCTCCGAAGGTGTCGCTGCGGGGCCGCCGTCGATCATCTTTGCGCGGTACGTGTGCTGGTTGGGCTGCTTGCGCTTGACCCAGTTGCCGTCGGCATCGAGGACGAGCGGCGGCAGCTTTTTGGTGACGGGCTTCTGCTGATTGCGGTACGTGTGCTGGTTGGGCTGCTTACGCCTAACGGGCTGGCCATTCTCGTCGAGAACCATGACCACTCGTGACGACGATGCTGGCACGGCGGTCGGCTTGGGCTTGTCGCGGTAGGTCCACTGGTTTGGCTGCTTGCGTCGCACCGGCTTGCCCTCCTCGTTGAGAGCGGCGTCCGGCGTGGTTACGGCGGCCGAGGCTGATGTCGACGCCGTCGAGTTGTCGCGGTCGCGGTACGTCCATTGGTTGGGCTGCTTCCGACGGATGACCTGGACGCCGGCCTCTGCCGAGGGTGCAGCTTGGACCGCGCCGCCGGCAGCCTCGAGTGGCGGCGGCCGAGGGATGGGTTTCGGTCGGTACGTGTAGAGGGCGACGACCTTTTTCCGGGCAGTTGTGACAGCGTACGTCGACTCCGACACGGCTGGGTCGGGCAGAGGCGAACCGGCGACGGGAGCGTTGATGGCAGCCTCCAGAGGTGGGGAAGAAGTATCGGCGGGGGACGTCGTTGTCGGGGCCGTCGCGAACGCGTCGGCCGAGCTCGCCGACGCCGTCTGCTGCTGCTTGTCAACTGCTGGAGCAGTGTCTGCCGGTGCCAAAGGGATGGGAGCCGGCCTAGTAGCAGCAGCAACGTCGGCGACGGAGGAGCCATTTGGCGCGGTCGGTGCGTCGAACGTCCGGCCAGACGGCAGGGGACTGGACTCGGCGCCGACGATCGGAGCTAGATCTGACTCGAGAGCGACAGGAGCGGCATCCGTCGTGACGTCCACAGGCCCTACCGCGCCTCCGAGAGAAACGACAGGAGCTCCCTTGTCCTCGCGTAGTACCGACCCGGCTGCCGCTGCCTTTGCCGCCGCCTCGGCCTCGGCAGCCTTCTTGCGGTAGGTCCACTGGTTCGGATGCTTGGGCTTGCTCGGCGCGGCTGACGGCTCCTCCTTCTTCCTTGGACCAGTCACTGGCCGATCGCTCCTAGACGTCTCGTGCAGGTTGGGTGTCCTGGAGGCAGTCGACAGCCAGGAGGTGGGATGTCAGCTACGATCCGACGCCAGACTTTGCAAAGGATAGGTCACGGACCGGTACTGAGGCGACGTGCACTTTTGAAACCAGTCCTTAACCGTCAGCGGCTTCTTTCGCTCGACGCTGTAGAGATGATGGAAGGAGAGTGTTGTTGGTATTCTCAGCAAGAGTTGGCCGTCAGCATCGGCAAAGGTAATGGGACACACTTGTTGACGCGGAAAAGGCCTGCCCGGCCCTGCATGTGCTGCTGGATGGGCGACTTGATCTTGACGTCGGCAATCGCATGAGCCGGGATCTTTGGCAGCGCTTGGATCCTGCAGACACGAGCATTCGAGGTGTCAGCCGATGAGAGGTAGAGGGCGGAAGTGGAGTTCTCGGACAAGCCGAGCTAAACGCGGCCGGACCGCATAACGAGCTCGAGCTCCAGCTCGGAGGGGGGGGGGGGAGGTGGAGGGATGGCGGGACGCACCATTCCTGTGGCGGGATGACCTTGACGATGCCGGACCGGCGACCCCAATGGTCGACGAGATTCATGTAGCCCTGGATGAAAGACGACGATGAAGGCAGACGGCAAGCTTGTTAGCGAGTTGGATAAGATAACGGCGCGAGCGCACGCGGGGGAGGGAAGGTTCCCGCCGCGGCAGCGCTCGGCGGCTGCCTCCAAGCTGGCTCTCTGCGCCTACGCACCTCGAAATCGACAAACTCCTGCTCAAAGGGATCAACACAGCGGACAGCGCGTCAGCGGGGATTTCAAGCGCAACAGAGGTGTCCCGGCAAGGTACAGCGGGATGGCTGACCTCCATCGTTGGCTTGAAGACGGGGATGCCGCGCTTGCACTCCTCGTCTTCCTCCGGGTCGAGGTAGAGCGAGCCGTCGGCATCGAGCCCGTGGTTGGCATCCTGCGCCCGTGCACCTGCACCAGTCGCACGCCGCGTGTGGACGTAGTAGTCGGCCGCGACGGCGCCCGGCGTCGGGTAAAAGAAGGCCGGCTGGACGTGCCGCACCGGGTGATCGAAGTCAAGCTCGACCGGAGGCGGCGACCGCGCGGCCGACGATACGCTCGCGCTGGACGAGCTCGACAAGCCAGGCTAAGCGAAACGCGAGGGATGACACGTACAAGAGGACGTCAGCAGCTTCAGCGGCAAGAGGCGAGCCTAAACAAAGGCGGAAAGGTGGGGGGAAGGTTGGGTAAAGGTGGGAGGCGGGTTGGAGTCGGCGATCCCGTGAGCTCGGCCAGCTCGAGGTCTGACCGTCGCCAGCCAGGGTGCCTCCATCCGCCTTCTCCAAGCTGGCCCAAAGTGCCGAGGAGCTCCCGAAGCTCCTGATCAGGAAACTTGAGCTACTCACGACCTCTTCCTGCGGCGCTGGATGGACAAGGCAGCCAGCCGCTGGCCGCTGGCCGTCGACGTCTGGGGCCGGAAGGTCGGCCGACGATGGAGCGGCGACGATGGCGGCGGGAGCCTTGACCGGCTCGGACTCGACCATGGGGATGTCGCCGTCGCCGGTCTGCGAATCAAGCGCCTCCATCGTGAGCCAGGACGCGCGTCTCGATGTCTGGCTGGCGATAGGGAAGGTCGGGGCGGGGTGCTCGAGGAGGAGGGTGGGGGTGTACGTAGCCAGCCCCGCTGGCGAGGCGAGCTCGAGGTCGTTCCCCGGCTGCCGCGGGGCGAGCTGAACCGCTGCGGCAGGTCCGATGCAACACGGCAGAGCGTGACTCGCAGGGCCACGGCACCCTACCGCTCTGCTTTGCTCTGCTCGCACCGCTCACGGAAGCGGCAGGCCATCAGATCGTTCAATATGGCATCAGGCGCTTGCGCTCCTCCTGCTCGCTGATGAGCCGCCGCTCCTCCAGACCAAGGAAGGCCTCCTCCCGCATCGGGTCCTCCTCCTCGCCGCCGCTGCTGCCGCCCTCGTCCCAGCCGGCGACGAAGCTGTCGAGCGGGATCCGCACGCGGATCCGGCGCTCCGCCATCAGGTCCGACAGCTCCTCGAGCTCCTTAGCCGTGTAGACCGCTCGGAGCGGGCCAAAGGGCAAGAGGTAGAGCTCTGGGAGCGTGTAGAGCAAACGCGGCGTCAGCTTATCATACTTCAGGCGATAACCCACGCAAGCAGCGGACAGCGCACCTTTGGACCACGGGCAAGCTTTGATTGCACGGTAGAGCAACCGTTTGGCCCGCTTGAGCTGGCCGAGGAGGATCTCGTGCTCGATGGCCAGGCGCCATAACGAGAGCGATAGGTTCGCACTGGCAGGTCGAGGTTACGGAGGGTCAGTCAGCAACTCGACCGCGCGCGAGAAGAGAGCAAGGAGGAAGACGGGGGACGGACTCGGGCCGATCGAATGCGCGCTCAAACAGGTTGCGAACTGCCCACTCGTTGTGCCGACCTTTGACGGCCCGGAGCTCGGCCCAGATGGCAAACAGGAAGCCGTTCGGACCCTTGGCACCCGTGGCCGAACCGAGGACGACGTCGTCGAGCACCTTGCGGACCCTGTTCTGATATCGCATGCGCGACTCGGTCGCGGCAAAGTAGCTGAGCAGCGCCGTATTGCTCGGAAAGGCAACGATCCCGCGCTCGAGGACCGCCCGGACCTGGCCGGGCTGGAACGTCGACCGCGGTGCCGTGACGTGCCGGAATAGCAGATCGGCGTATTGCAGGTGCAGCTCCTCCTTCCCGGCGGCCGGGATGCCGCTTGAGGCGTCGAGATGCCGGTCGTAGACATCGCAAGCGGCTTTGAGGCCGGTGACGAGGTACTCGAATAGGGCCGCCAGGTAGATGAGGTTGGTTGAGTTGCGCCTTATCGAAGTCGGCGAGGCAGTGTCGAGCGTCCGGGCGATCATCTCGCTGAACACCTGGCGTGTCTGGAGCGCCTGCAGTGGGCTGAAGTACGGAGCGGTCGGCTGAATGAGGGAATCTGCGAGAGCGCATCGGAGGTGAGCTTGACGTCCTTCTGCCCCACGAAAAAGGAGAGACCGATCGGACGGACCGAGACGGTCAAAGTCACCAGAGGCCGCGACGGCGACTATGGCGACCGCATGGGCCGGACGGCCCTCGCTCTGTTCGAGCTCAGCCCAACCCCTGAAAAGCGTCCAGACATCGCCACCGCCAAGCGCGCTCTGACGCCGGACCTCGGCCGAGCTGAGCGAGAGCGCCGTGTGGTAGACTTTCCGGCCGTCGGCCGTCTTGCCGCGCTGGCGCTCAAGCCGGGCGTACGCATTCCAGAGGACGAGCGAATCACGGTTCTCGGCGAGGATGGCTTTGGCCCGCTTGATGGCGCCCTTTGTGTTCTGCGAGGCCTCAAAGGAGATGGAGTACAGCGAGTACGTGAGATCCCAGTGAAACATACGCCGCAGCTGCTCGAGAGCGTTGCTGGAGAGCGTGCGAGCGGGGAAGGGCGTCTGTGATCAGTCTTCGTACCGTGATCACAGGGAGCCCAGCAAGCTCTGCTGACCTGATGAACGGCTTCAGACGGTCATCGACCGAATGACGTGCCAGGAGGTGTGGGCCCGATGCCGATGCGGGCACGAGGGCCTCGATGGTGACCGGCGTCGCCTTGATGGGGCAGTCATGCGGCGAGGAGATGCCGCCCTCCTGCTCGGGCTCCATGCCGCCATCGCCGAGAAGCTTGCGCGGGACGGCGCCTGGCGACCGAAGATGCTCCGGGAAGAAGGCGGTGCGACCGAGGGGCGAATGCGCCAGCGTGTTGAGCAGGAAGGCGTCCGAGAAGAACGGCGTCGAGGTCGAGACCTCTGGCGGTGCGAACGGCAAATCTAAAAAGGAAAAGAGGGCGTAGACGAGCTGAAGTCGCGACGACTCGGAGTAAAGCGGCAGCAAGAAGCCTTCGACATCCGGCCAAAGGACGAGCTTGAATGGGTCGTCCTCGTCGGTCTGGCCCTCAGCGACCTGCCGCGCTTTGTCGTCGGTCCGGACCGACAGCACCGCCTCGTCCCCAACCGTTTCGGCCGCGAGCCAAAGTCCAAAAGGGTCTTCAACGGTGGGAGGCGGTGGGGGTGGGGGTGGGGGTTGGGATGGAGCTGGCGGGGTCGGACCGATGTCGGCCGAGTTACACCAGCCACGGGCTCCTGCCTCACCGAAGCGAGGGGCTTCGGTCTCCCAGAAGCTCTCGAGCGAGGACAGCTGCTCCGCCCATGGCCAGCGGGCAATCGCAGTTGGAAGGTAGAAGGTGAGCTCCAACTGGGCTTGGAAGATGGCGACCGCGCGCTCGATATAGCCTGGGTGTCAGGTGTGAGGGACCATCAGCGACGCGTCGCAGATCGTGCAGCGCTCCCCTGTACGAGACGCACCAGCTTCACGGAGCGCAAAGCATGCCCTCAAAAGGAGGTAAATCTCCACGCCCTCAAGGTCTTCGCGATCTGTCGCCACCCATGAGCAAAGACCGAGCGTCAGTTAGTTAGAAGGCTCCGCGACGGGATGAAGCACAAGACCGACCTGTCGACCCGGTTGGAGCGTCCTGCCACATCGCCCGCAGCCGCGCCAAGCCGTTTTCGGCCCAGCGCGTGAGGTCATCGCCCTCTGCTTGTTGGCCGCTTCGGCCGGACATCTGCCACGTGCCCCAGGCGCGCCAGATGTTGACGTCCTTGTTGAGCGGCCCAGAGAGAACACGGTCCCAGCGGGCCACCAGCGCCGGAGAGTCCTCGGCCTCGGCCGCTGCTTCGAGCAGGGCGAGCACAAAGGTAGGGTTGTACTCGAGCGAGGGGTTCGACAGCGCCGCCCGGTCGAGGACGGTAAAGACGATGGACGCCCGCGACTTGCTTGAGGGTACCGGCGGCGCGGATGCCGAGAGCGAGCTGCTCGGCGCGAGAGGTCGGTCGTCGAACCCGGCGTGAGCCGAGAACTGCGCCCAAGCGAGCCAGTTGGCAACATCGAGCGGCGCCGCCTTCGCTCGCTGGGCGAAGCGGACGTTCTTGTTCCTGTAGACCGACTCCTTGGTCTCGACACCCGAACCGGGCTCGTCCGCGCCCTCCTCGTCGCTGACGTCGACGCCCGCCAGCCGTCCAAAGACGCCCTCTGGTAGGGCCGCGCCGCCCGACTCGGCGTCGCCTTCCTCTTCGGAGGACGATGCTTCGCTTGCATCCTCAACCGTCCGGTACGGTTCCTCAGCCGGCTCCTCGATCCTCCGACGCTTCGAGAAGCGGACATACTCACCGAGGTCAGAGGTGGTGATCGCCTGCGCTGCCGGCTGGACGACGAGCGAGGGCGCATTGAGCAGCGTGCGTGCGAGTCTGTCCGAGTAGCGCATTGTCTGCGCGACCGAAGCCGTCCGTCAATATACGCATGGTGTGGCAAGACTTAGCGGGAGCTGGCGCACCTTTGACCCTTTACGCTCACGCCACTCGACGAGGACGGCGCCCGAGCCCGAGGCGTGCGGCTCGCGGGCGATCTTGAAGCCTCTAGGGAAGCCAACGACACTTCCGGCTGAGTTTGACGCTCGAGCAGGGTCAGCTCTTTGCAAACAGATGAGCTGAAAGGGCGACAGACTCACCGCCCGCCCGGAAGAATTTGGCGAGGCTGTACTTGTGCAGCGAGCCGAACGTCACGTTGGCCTCGTCGCCCCTACCGGCAGCGTAGTAGAGTTCGCTGACGACCGGCAGGCCGGCCGACGTAGATAAGCCGGCAGCATCTGAGCTTCGGCTTGACCTGCTACCCGCCTCCGTCTCCCTCCTGGAGGAGCTTGAGCTGCCAGACGGCTGGTGAGGTGACCGCGACCTCGAGCGCCGCCGCTGGATGCGGGAGTGCGAGCTCGACGGCTCCTCCCGCCGCCGGTCTGGCTCGCCGCCGTACTCCTTCTCATGCCGTCGACGGCGATGTTTGCTGTCCCGGTCTTTGGTCTCCCTTTGCCGGTGATCATCATCCTTGTCCCTCGACTTGCCCTTGCGAGAGCCCTCGGGAGAGCGTGATCGGCGAGACGAGGACGCGCCGCGGCGGCTCGAGGACGACCGAGCCGGCGGCGGCGGAGGAGGGGCCGGGAGATCGGGGAAGGACGAGAAGGACGGCGGAGGGTTCGCCATTGTTTGCTGGTTTCCCACGGGCGAAGCAAGAGAGGAGCAGGGAGGGCGAGATGCGGTCCGGTGCGGGACGAGGGTGCTCGACTCCTCGGTCTTGCGCATCGTCTCGCGCTCTCCCGCATGTCCGCGCAGTCCGCCCTCCCCCCCCCCTCCATTAACAGTCAATGGGGCAAGCTCACGCTCCCTCATTGACTCGGTTGCATGTCGCTCTCGGCTGTGGCTGCCGGAGGACTTTTGAGACAGCACACATCTATACAACCGACAAGAGGTCCCCTCCCCGCCTACGCTTCGATCTCTAGATCTTGCTCCGACCGCCGGCGTCGGCCGTCTCTTCGAGCGCGCCTGGGACGACGCCGACCTTGCTGAGAAAGTCCATGCGCTCGACACGCAGACGACCGGCCGGCGCCCAGTCTACGAGCCGCCAGACGGCCTTCAGCAGAGGTTCGAGCTGCGTGCGGTCAGCGCCGAGGTTCATGGCGCCGTGGAAGTGACCCTGCGAGGAGACGGCCAACGGGGACGGCGTCAGTCAACCGCGAGTGAAGTCACGAGACCCGTCTGATACAGTGTCGAACCTTGGTTTGAGGGGGGAGATCTGACGAGAAGCAGAGCACAAGGCACAGCAGGGACGACTCGAGCGGGTCGGTCAGGATGCGAGCGTCGCTCAGGACGGGTGTGTACTGCGAGGCGCGATGATGTGCACACGTCAGGTTGCGACCTTTCGAATGGAAAGGATCAAGAGACGTACGATGAGCTTCAAAGCGCAGTCGACGAGGTTGGGGTGGCCCCAGCGCAGGCTTTCGATGACCCGACCGCTGACGACAGAGTAGATCCGGTTGAAGAGCTGACGTCCGCGCGAAACCTCCTCAAGCGGCTGCTCCTTCCCGCCGGCGGCTCCGCTTGGCTTGGATTCGTGAAGCGGGACATTTGGACCAAGCGGCTCGAAGGCCGTCGGGAAGGGCTGAGTGCTCTCGAGGCGCTCGATGACCGGCCAGACGGCCGGATGGTGCTCGGCTAGGTGCGAGCTGAAGGTCGTTAGCGCCGAGATGGTGAGCGGGAAGCCGAGGAGCGGGAACGACTTGCGTGCGAGAGGAGGGATATGACACGAGTCAGCTCGCACATTCTCGGCGGTCGAGCTGGCGGCCGTCCTTGGTTACCCGCCCGACCGGGGCTGCTCGGGCCTGGGGACAGCAGGGCGGTCTGCCGCACAATCGTGTCCTCGGGGGGCAGGAACGACGTACCTTGAGCAGCGCCTCTCGAATACGGACGGCTAAGACGAGCGCACCAGCCTGCTTGCCGTCCAGAGCGGCCCACTCGGCCTGTATGACGGCCGACCAAGGTGGCTCGGGTGCGGAGTCGGCGGCGGGCAGATGTCCGACGGTCTGGGAATAGAGCTGGCAGATCGCCTGCGGCTCGTTCAGTCGCGAGAGGACGGCGCAGAGGAGAGGGAGATGAATTGCATAGGGCTCCGAGGGCGGTAGATCGGCCAGGAGCGTCGGCAGAAGTGCGTCGAACGACAAGGAGGAGGCCATGGCGGGCTTGGGAAGGGGCGGGTCGGAGGGGCAAGGTCGTGGTTTGAGGTCAAGACCGGGCGCAGCAGCAGCAGCAGCAGCTAGCAGCTGGCCGAATCTCGCGCGGCGTGCGGCGACCCTTCTCGCGGGCGCCTGTCCCCTCTGCTGGCAAGACGACGACGCTACTCTCGTCCAACGACGTCGCTCGACCCCCTTTGCAGTCCGCCCGCAAACACGCCTCCCCGGCAGTAGGCTTGGCCATATTGCCCGCTAGAACCCGGCATCGAGCCACGCTTCTGTTTCTTTGGGCGTCACCGGCCTTGAGCTCCCGCCGCAGGAGAGATGGATCAGCCGCTCCGGATCGTCGTCACGCTCCTGCTGTTCCCCGTCGGCATCTACCTGTGCCTCTTCCCGCCGCGAATGGCGAGCGCTCTCTGGCGGGCGCTCGTCCATACACCGATTGACGTCGACCGTCTCCAGCGGGCCATCAGGAAGCGCACGCTTCGACCGGATCCTTTCGGCGACGAGGCGCTCGACGTCTGGTCGCCGACGCCATGCGAGCAGCTCATGACCAGGACGGTGCGTACTGGCAAGTCAAGGCACGCCGACAAGCCGCTGACAGCCTCTGAGACTCCTTCTCTACAGCTTCTTCTGAGAGCGCTGCCGCCCGAGCTCGTCCTCGAGATCCTAAACTTCGCCGAGTACTACACGCCGGTCAGCGTCGTCAGCGATGCGCGCAAGTCGGTCGCCAACGGCAGCCTTCGCTACCTCTCTGCGCACCCGCTGCCCCATGCAGGCCGGCTCGAGGAGGTAAGAATTGCACTGAGGGGACGTGATCAGGGCTGGTCGAGCTCCCCCGAGTTGCATGGTGCGTAGACAGGCGCGGCGGCGGCGACCCTGCGTCTCCCCAGCGTGCTGCGCGCCTCGCGGAGACCGACTCGAGGCTGTGGATGGCTGACCGAGCTCCTTCCCCATCAGGGACTTACGAAGGCTCTTCGAGCTACTATGAGCTGTACCTCCTGCGGCAGATTTCTGCATCGCCGCCCAGGAGTGGCGAGAGGTCGCGCGGTCGGTCACGCAGCAACCCATGGACGTTCCCAGAGTCGAGCGCGATGGACGAAGGCCCGGCCGAGGGCGAACATGTCGAAGTCGAGGTCTCGGGCTCGCGCAGAACAATCCAATACAACGTCCACGCGTGAGTGAAGGCCCGATCTCGCGTACCCGTCCGGCCTTGGGCGGCGCCGCGACTGATAACCCAGACTGGCGCCGTTCACAACAGGGGACAGTACTTCAAGGTCCACCTCCATCACCTCCAGCGCGACGATCCAATCTTGCGGCTCGCGCAACCGGATGACGTCTTGGCGATCGACATCGTCGCCCGTTACCAGGGCTGGGTCAATGCTGTCAGGTGAGTCCCGAGGCGCGCGCCCACACCTCTGCGCCGCTCGAGTCCTGATAGGGTCTCGTCCTGTTATTTTCCTTCAATCAGCGGGGCCCGCATCACCTATCTTCTCAGCCACTTCCACGGTCCAAGGCATGAGCCGACCGACGAGGGATCCGTTGCAGTAGTCGATGAAAGGCCGCTTGGTTGAGGCTGCGCCGGATCGCATGTCGCTTTGCACGTACGAAGCCCTTCATCGAAACAAACTTTTCTGGCGCCCTGTTGTTTTAATCGATCGTCGGTAGATAGTAGAAAGCTCAGCTCTCAGAGTGTGAGGAAAGCCGAGACCGAGTGCACTCTGAGCGAAACGAGCTGGTCGGGCGTTCCATCGGCCGCAGCGCCCGGGCGCGTCTCGACCCACACTGCCGCTTCGACCGCGACGTGCAGCCGACAAACAGCCCGACCGTTCCTCATCTAAGTAAGCTCCAGACCAGTAGGCGACTCTAGGCGTTTCGTCTTTGTGCCTTGCCTGTGAGCTCCGCCTCGACGCTCCGCTGTCGTTTCGCAGCTCGCTGACTTGGATCGACCCAGGCGACCACCGCTTTGGCCTCTGCATTTCGGCTCGTCTGCCGGCCTTCTGCTTGCGTCCGCCGGCCTGCCGATCCGAAAGCCTTCGCAGCAACAGGGATGTCGAACCCGCCTCAGCAGCCTCCACTGGTCAGCCAGCAGCAGCAGCAGCTCCGCATGATGCAGCAGCGTGTCGTGCGTCCAACGTTTTGCGACCTCGAGCTCGCCCGCTTAGCTGACCCGCCCTTGTGCTGCCTCGCAGAACACTGCTTCTCCGCAGCCTAACGGCGGTCTGCCGGGCCAGCAGCAGGCGCCCTTCAATCTCAACATGCCTGCCGGTGTCGTCAACCAGGGCCCGTCGAACCCGCCGCAGGGGGGTGCGCCGGTCCGCCCGCCCGGCGGCGCGCCTCCGTTGACGCCCCAACAGCTCAATCAGATGATCGAGCTGGCCAAGTCGGGCCAGCTGCCCAAGAACCAGGTCGAGCAGGTCCGTCTAATTGCGGCCAGGGGCGTTCTCATGAATGCGAGGGACCGGAGCTGACGCTACAGCTGCCTCTTGCATGTGCCTCGTCGCATGCAGCTCCAGAAGCTCATGATGTCGTACAACCCGAACGGCGCCGCACGGCCGCCGGCACCCGCTCCTCAGCAGCAACAGCAGCAGCAGCAGCCCTCGCAGGGGCCTCCCCAACAGCAGCAGCAGCAGCAGCAGCAACAGGCCATGCCGTCACAGGCGACTGGCCCGCCGATGCAGCGGCCACCAATGGCGAACGCGGCTGCGCAGAGCAGTAACCAGAAGATGATCGCAGCCCTCCAGGGCCTGGCTGCCATGTCGGATGCTCAACGGGCCCAGCAGATCGCAGCCGTACGTCTACACCTTTCCTGTGCTCAACGCTCGCTCTGTGCTGATTACCCGGCGTGTCGGCTGCCTGTCCCGACCAGAACCCGCAGCTCGGCGTACTGTACGACCGGTGGCAGGCTCAACGGAGAGTCGCCGTTGCCCAGCAGGCTCAGCAGGCCCAGCAGGCGGCAGCGAACGCTGCTACCGGCGCACCGAACGCTTCAAACACCGGCGCCGGCGGCCAGCAGGCCAACGTCCGGCCGCAGGGTAACTTTGCGCCCAACCCTGCGATCCCGAACCTCCAGCTGCCGCCGAACCGGGTGCGCAACCCGAACGCGGCCAACATGCCGGCTCCGATTGGCAACATGCAGGTTCGGCCCAACGTGCCGATACAAGCCCGACCGCCGCCTAACCAGGCCCAGCAGCAGTTTCAGGCCCAGAACCAGGCCGCCCGGGTTGGCAGCCCTGCCGTCGGGGCACAAAACGGTCAGGCCGGAGCTGCATCGACCGAGGGGCCTGGCGCGCCGAACCAGACGCGACCAGCCGGCGCAGCTGGCGCATCGGCCCCGATCAACAGGACCAACTCGCCCCTGACGGTGCCGGCCTCGCAGGTCGGACCCTCGCCGCATCCCAACCAGGCTGGACCGCGGCCAACGCTCAGCACCGGTCTCCCAGCCGGTTCGATGATGGGCACGCCGAGCCTGCTGCAACGGTCCGGCCAAGGTTGGGACGAGGCGAGCCGGGCGGGCGTGCAGGCCAAGAGCGACCTCGGCACGATCGAGGGCCGGAAGCGCAAGATCCGCGAGGTCCTCGAGGAGGTCGAGAAGGGCGAGAAGCTGGAAGATGGCGTCGAGGACGTGAGTGCAGAATATCTTACCTGGATTCTTGCCCTTGGCTGCGATCGCTGACCCGAGGCGTCATTTTTGCCCGTCTCGAACAGCTCCTGCTCGAGGTCATCGACGAGCTGATAGACTCATCGACGCAGTTTGCGGCCCGGCTGGCCAAGCACCGCGGGAGCAACACGCTCGAAGTCCGCGACCTCCAGCTCCACTTTGGTCTGTCCCGCCAGCCTCTGTTTCGCTGCCGAGAGAGCTGTGTAGCTGACGCCTTCCGTGCTTGACCTGCTCCTTTTGCAGAGCGGCAGCACAACATCCGCATCCCCGGCATGGGTTCGGACGAGATCAACCAGATCCAGTCGCAGTCGACCCGGCGACACCCTGCTCTCAGCCAGCACGCGCAGCGGCTCCAGGCTGTGGCCCGAGCGCGAAGCGAAGCTCGACTCGGCGAGTCCGAGGTCGATCGAGCCTGAGACGAGCAGGCGAGGCGAGCGTCAATGGAGCAACGGCTCCTCGGGCCGGCCAGCAGCTCGCAACCACCCTTCCTGTCCCCTTGACGCCCCCCATTTTCCCCTTTAATGACCCCCTTCTGATGATCGTGAACGTGACAAAAGACATCGTAGAGCAGCACGGCGCGCGGCTTCCCTACGCCTTCTTCTTGTTGCGGCCGGTCGCCGCGTGCTCGGACCGGGTTCGGCTCTTCTTGGCCTTGAGGTCGGTCTTGCCCTTGGCATTCTTGCCGCCAAATGAGCCAAGCTTGACGCTCTCGCGCTTGTTCGCTGGCCCGCCCTGCTTGTCCATCGTGACGCGGGCCTTTTTCTTGGCCATCCGACGCGCGAGCCGGTCGGCGTCGGTCGCCTTCGCCACCTTGCGCTCATCCTTGGAGAGGTCCTTGATCTGCTCACCCAGCAGCGGGTTGCCCTTCGGCAGCGGCAGCGGCTTGGACGTGTTGTTGGGGTGCGTCTTGCGCGGGTCCTGATACTTGAGGGCGGCAGCGGCGGCGGCGTCCTTGCTCGACGTGTCGCCCGGCGTCGGCTTGGGCTTGCCCGGCAGCGTCTTGCAGCGCTGGACGCGGAGCTTGCGCTTGTTGTACTTCAGCTTCTCCTCGGGCAGCGCAAGCACCTCGTCGACGCAGTCGCGATCCTAGACAAGCGGTCATCGAGCGATGTCAGCCAGCAGCGACGCGTGGGCCAGATAGGAGTGAGCGCGAGACGCACCCGCGTGGCCACGTAGGCGAAACCCTTGCCGAGACCGGTGCCCTTGTCGCGGATGATGCGAACGTTGACGACCCAGCGGTCGCCGGCAGCAACGGCGGCCTCATCGCCGTCGGCTGCGGGAGGCACCTCGCCGCGCTCGGTCTGGAGGAGCGTCTCGAAGAAGGCGCGGACGCCTTCCTCCTTCTCCTCGAGGCCGAGGTTGCCGACAAAGATCGACTTCTTTGGGTCGGTGCCGGCGATCCAAAGCTGCGATTTGGCTCGCGCCGTCTCAGCCGTCGATGCGCTCGCCCGAACAAGGTCGACCCGGATCGTGCGACCGTTGAAGACGGTGCCGTTGACACGAGTGGCCGCGAGCTTGGCCGCCTCGTACGGGTCCAACAGGGGCGCAACGTTGGCCGCCCGGTCAGGGTGGGCGTGCGCAAAGACGATGTAGGCGTTGGTGAAGTCGGCCGCGGCGTGAAAGTCCTTCTTGATGAAGGCGACCCGCTTCTTCTCCTCTGGCGTCATGAACGATTTGCGGGCGTCGAGCGCGGCCTCGCCGTCGTCCTTGACGCCCTCCTTCTCCTGCTCCTCGCGCCAGGCCTTTGCCCGCTCGCGCTGGCGGTTGGCCGTCCGCTGAGCCTCCTTCTCCTCGTCCTCGGCCGGCAGCTCCTCGGTCGGGTTGGCAAACGCGGCCGAGCGAAATCGCGTCGACTCGATCTTGGCGAGACCCGGGAGCGAGGTCAGGATGTGGGCATGCAGCTGGTGGAGAAGTTTCTGATGAACGAGCAGTCGGCATTCAAATGGTCAGCAGTCTGCGATCTCTGGTACCCCGGATAGAGTTAGACGACGAACCTTGTCCTTGGCGAGCTCGGCGCTGAGGTTGCCGATGAACAGGGTTCGGCTGTCGCGCTGCTCCTGCGTCTCGCCCTCAGGCACCCAGACCGGCAGCTTGCCCGCCTTCTTGGCCTGCGTCTTGGACAGCTTGCCGGGCGCGACCTTGCCGCTCTTGGCGACCGACTCGTGCACGAGCGGTCCAGCGTCGGCTGCACCCTCAGCCGCATCGCCGTCGACGTCCATGAGATCCTCGAGCGTGAGTGTTGGCCGCAGCACGACCGGCGCCTTGGCCGCACCTGCATCGTCGGCGTCATCGTCCGACCCAAGGGCAGCCAGCTTGCGCTCGTAGGCCTCCTCAAGGTCCTCGTCCGCGTCGGAGTCCTCTTCGAGCTCCGACAACTCCTCGTCGTTTGCGACCGCCTTCGCCTTCTTGGCCGCGGCGGCGGGCGCAGCGGCCGCCTTCTGCTCCTCACGCTTCCGCTTTGCGAGCTTCGAAGTCGGCTCCTGGGCCCGCGGAGGCTGACGCGGCTCGCGAGCCTGCTGCGAAGGGAGGAAGGTCTGGGGCACGCGGATTGCCACGGGCGCCGGCTCCGACTTCGGGAGAGCAAAGGTCGCCTACGAGGGGAAGGAACGGCGCCTCAGTCAATGCAGCCTGGGCCAGGTGCAACCCTCGACAGGGCGAGCTGGGCGGAACGCACGGCAGTCTTGAAGAGGCTGTCAAGCTCCTGGTCCTCGACGGCGACAACTTCGGGCTCTTGGGTGGCGGCCGGCGCCTTGCCCTTCTTGCCCTTGCCGGCCGCCTTCTTGGCCTTCTTGCTGGCCGACGGCCCATCCTCGCCTCCGGCGGCGGCGGCGGCAGACGCCGAGGTGGATGCCTCGGCCTGCTGCAGCTCCTGCGCAGGCGTCGCTGCCGTGTCCGCCGCGGCGGCGGCCTTCTTCGACTTCTTCTTGGTAGCGTCCTTGGCCATGGCTGAGCCTGCGTGTGTGAGCGTGGGTGGGTGTATGAGAGGGAGCTGTGCGCTGCTGGCCTCGCGGGTGAAGGGCAGCAGTTTCGACCGGCGGAAATGCCGCCGAGCGCGCGCGGGTTGGCTGCGCGATCCTCCTCGCCGCCTCTCCGACAGCACGCGGCGCCATCGCCGTCGGCCTGCTTCAGACGCCCATCGCTCGCCTGACCTGAAGCTGCAAGGACGCAGGACCCCACCCTCCGATACGCAAGATGAACCACGGTGACCACTCGATGCCGTCGCACGACATGCCGGCCATGTCGCAATGCTCGGTCCGTCCGGGCAACTGCACGACCTGGCGAGGCTGGTCGAGCTAACCTCGACTATTGCTGCCTGTCCTCGCCCTTGCTGCCGGCAGATGAACATGCTCTGGAATTGGCAGGTCGAAGGTGCGCTCTGACCAATTTGTCGAGACGGGTAGTTTTACGCTGACAGACATCCCGAACCAGGCACCTGCGTCGTCTTCGAATCCTGGCGCGTCAGCGGGCGGCTGTCGATGCTCGTCTCTTGGTGCGCCGAATCTCGCTCAGCGTCCCTTCCCACCTCTGACGGATGTCGCATTCTTGCACGCAGTATCGTCATCATCGCCATCGCCTTTGCATTCGAAGCACTCCGCTTCCGGATCGCCGTCTACGACCGACAGGTCGCCGCCCAGCTCCTTCAGCAGGCCCGGCGCTCGGACGGACTCGGTACCAGCTCTGGCCGGAGCAGCCCGGCGATCGATGCATTTCCTATCGGTGGCGTGTACGCTCTGACCTGATCGGTCGACCTGCGTGGCGACGTGTGCCGGCTGACTCCAACTTCTGCCCTTCAGGATGGGCTTGCCGCAGTCGGTGCGGACGATCCGCGCAGCGTCGTATGCCCTATCGGTCTTCGTCTCGTTCTGGCTCATGCTCGTCTTCATGACGTACAATGTACGTAACCCTCTGCGAGTTGAAGCCCTTTGGCTAGGCGGCTGACTTGCGTCGCTTGCGCGTGTCTCAGGGATACCTCATGGCCGCCACCGTCCTCGGCGCCGGCCTCGGCCATTATGTCTACAATCAGGACATGGACCCTCTGTACGTCGACCTTCTCTACATCCTCTTTCCGCGCACAGAGTGAGTGGACTGATGGGCTTTTACGATTTCTCAGCGCCACCCTCGGTGGAACGTCGGGCAAGGGCATCGCCTGCCACTGACGGCCTACTTATGACCCACGCCGCTTCCACGACCGTTTTCCTTCTTCCCCCTCTGTGATGACCATCCTTCCCTACTGAGGCCCGGCCTGCTGTTGCTCGTCTCGGTTGTGGTCCGAGCGGTTGGGCGGTGGGCGAGGACCCCGCGCGACTTGCAAGTGGCAGCCCGTCCGAACGCATCAGAAGGCGGCTCACGCGTGGTCGGTCGCGTCGCGCTGTAATCTCCTGTCATTCACCATCTCTATCCCTATGTCGTCGCCTGCCGCTCTCGACGCCCTCGAGCAGCGGCTCCGGCCGCTTGAGTACCTCCTCGGCCGATCCCAAGCTGCAGGGCTCAACGGCACCGCCGACGGGCCGCCCTCGGCTCGCACGTCGGTCCGCGCGCGCCTCGCCGGGCTTGAGCAAGCGCTCGACGACGCGACCCGAGGGAGCAGCTCGATCGAACGCTTCGTCGCCGATTGTTAGTGCCGCACATGCCTCCAAACCTGTGCTCTCGGTCGGCTGCGGGATGACCTGCTCCTGTCCGAGGTGGGAGGACGGACCCAGACTGACCTGCAACCGCTCTGCTCTCGCGTTCCGATCTCGCCTCCTTTCCCCCAGACGACGCCAACGCTGCGCTGCTCGCTCCGGCTCATTCGCTCACCAGCAGTGGATCGTTGCATTGCGATGCCTCGGCCGATAACCTGCCTCTGGCCTCAAAGCTCGCCTTGCTCTTGGCGCTCGGGCCCGAGCTGCGGCAGGCGGCTGGCGAGCTTGACCAGGTGACGGCGCTCGTCGACCAGCGCAAGGTGCTCGACCGGCCGCTGCCGACCTCGAGCATCGGCAGCGGGTCGGGCACGCTCGAGGCGCTCGCCTCCGCTGGAAAGACGGCCAGCAGCCAGGCCGATGCAGGTAGCAGGCGGCTTGCAGGCCTCGTCGAGCAGTACGACGGCCTCGTCACCGACGTCAGCCGGACGTTCCTTGCCTTCCACGAGGAGCTCCAAGCGTGCGAGGCTCGCCTCGGCGTGCTCGAACGAGCCAAGACAGGCGACCGCGCATCCACGTGAAGATCGCCCAGGTCAAGGCCGTTTCCAACACCGCCAGCTCCTGGCGCTGCTCGCTCGGCGTCTGTGCCACCTCGCTTTCAGCAGTGCGGCGTCTCACAGTCGCCTCCCAAGCCCTAGTTTCTCCCCGCTCCAAGCCCTGCTGCTGCCGACGTCCTGATAGTCGGGACGACACCCGCGCGCTCGCTGCCTGCTCCGACTTGGGCAGATGCGGCGCCGCCTCTGCTCTGCGGGCGACCCGTAATCGATCGATCTGAGCCCACAGCTAGCCCGACGAGGTTGGGAGCCGGGCATCGAGGACGCTTAGAACGTCGAGGGAAGGATGAGATACAAGGACATGGATCGCAAGCTGGAAGGCGGAAGTGTTGATGAGAAAAAGGAAGGGGCGCAGCCGGTCGGTCGTTGGACGGAGACCCTAGTCGTCCGTGAAGTCCCCTGTATGTCGACGCAGTGCAGGCGCGGGGCAAAAGCTGTCAGCGCAGCATTTGCAACGATCGAGGCGGCCCAAAGGAGACGCACACTTGTAGCAGTCGACACAGTCGGTCTCGGGCTCGGGCTTGGGCACTGACCGGCCTTTGCCTTTGCCGATCTGGCGGGTCGTCGCCCGCGGCGGAGGCGGCACCCAGCGCACGGCCATCGGACCGGTGACCGACCGATTGCGACCTGGCTCGGTCGTCGGCGGCGGGTCGCCCTTCTCTGGGCCGTCGCCATCGTCCCAGTCGTCGGCGAGGATGCGGTTGATCACCTGCACGATCCTGGGGGGGTCGGACCCGGAAGGGTCGCTTGAAGTCAACATCACATCCGTAGACGACAGGCGGAGCGCATAACACGCACGAGTGCGTCCGGATGTCGACCGACCAGCCGAGCTTGTTGACCGTGTCGTACAGGATCGTCTGGCCGAGATGGCACTTGGACTCCATCGCAAAGCCGGCGGCATAGCACGACGACAGCTTGCCGGTGCAAACACCGTTTGGGATCGGATCTGTCGGAAAGCAGAGGGTGCAATGGGTTAGGGCCAGAGGCGGTGTGGGGGCGTCAACAGCGGGGACCGCACCTGCCGTGTGGTAGACGTGCGTGACGGTCTCGCCGCCCATTGCCGGTGGCAGGGGCAGGTGCAGCCGCCGGGCGGCCATGACGTCACCCGGGCTCTCGAAAGCTACAGTCGGGACGCCAAAGGTGACGCCGAGCAGGGCAGCCAGGGCACCGCCGAGAGAGTGACCCGTCAGCCAGATCTGCGCGTGCGGGTACATGACCGTGAGGTTATTGTACAGATGTGTGCTGCGAAGGCGGCAAAGTCTCGTCAGTCTCGCAGTCGAGGCGGAGTCAAGACGGGCCAGACGCACGCGATCGGGTAGTAGACCGACTCCTCGATCAGGGCCTTCTCGACACACGTCTGGCCGCAGTGATTTGAGCCCGAGTAGCAGTCGCACACAGTCGACCACGAGAAGTCGACGCGTGCACAGCAGCAGCTGCGGGGGGGGAGGTGAGATCACCATCAGCCATCAGCCTGGCCGGCAATGGTTGCAGGGGTGTGGAGATGGCGCACGAGCTGTCGAGCAGCAGAACCCGATGTCAGTTCATCAATACTGTCGAAAGGACGTTCTGATAGGTGAACTCACAAGAGCAAGTTGTCCTGGATACGATCCTGTGAGTGTAGGAGGGGCCAGTCAATATCAGCCCCTGCTCGCCTGGCCGGCCTTCGCTTAGCCGACTGCTGCGCGCAGCCACTCACGTTCTTCGCGGTTGGCCCGCCGCTACCGAGGAGGCCTGCGCTCGTACCCTTGAGCGAGAGGATGACGGTCGAGTTGTCGTCGTTGGTAAAGATGTGGCCCCGAAGCCGGTCGGCATCAGGCTCCCAGCCGACAGGGATCGACTTTCGCGCAGCCGGGAAAGCGAAGCGAGCGAAGGGGTTCAGCATCGAGCCGACACCGCGCGAAGGAGCGAAACAAGCGCTCACATTATTGTAGTCCTCGATCGGGTACCAGCCCGTCTCGTCCGGCAGGATATAGCTGCGGGCGAATGTTGGACGAGTTAGGTCGAGGCGACGGGTACGGGAGGGGGAGGGGAGGGAGGCACGCACGCGTCCGAGGTCATCTTGGCCAAGCTCAGCAGCGTCTCGCGGTGCTCGACATCTGTGACGGGTGCCGACGTCAGCCCAAGATGATGCAGGCAAGCGAGAGGTAGCCGGGCGAGCTCACCGGGACCCTGCACCGTGTCGTCCTCCCACTCTATCGACGGCGTGAAGCCAAGGGTGCTCATCCGGCCTGCGACCCGGGCGGCCTCAAACGCGTGCCGGGACCGCGGCCTCTGGACCCCGACGGGCCGCGTTCGTAGCTCGAGCCGGTGGAGCTCAACGAGAGCTGTAGGGTCCGCCTCATTACTGAAGAGAAGCGCCTGGTCGTCGGTCGGATGGTGGGTGAAGTGCCGCTGGAGGTGGAAGCGGGATGACGCGGGCGAGGCCGGCGCCGCTGTCGGCGGAGGGGCGAATGGTAGCGGCACCTGGAGGATCTGCAGGACTGTCCTGAGGATCTCGGGCAAGAGGAGCATCCTATGTAGCCAAGATTGCGATGGCAGAGGAGGAGGAGGACGATCGGTGGAGGAGGATGGGTTCGTGGGGGTGTGGCGGTCGGAGGCGCAGGAGCGTCCCGGGTCCGAGACGCTTTCGAGGGACGCTGCTAGCTGCAGGCACTTTACGCTGGCGCCACACGGCTCGCCGCCCGTCAGCAACCAGTGCCCAATGAGATCGCTCTGAGCTATCATAGACATCCAGCGGCTGGCATAAGCACAGGCATGTAGAGGTATCCGGTCACGGAGCGTCCGACCGCCGCCGGTCTCATCCCTGGCGCCGGCGCCCTGCGCTCAGCCCTCCCTGCTCTTGCCCTTCCCGCTGAGCGTGTTGCCGCCGCCGCCAGAGAATTTGGCCCATGGGTCCTCGGGCTTGGCTGCGTCTGCGACAGAGGCTGGCCGGGTCGGATGTTCGACCGGTACCGGCGTCGGCGCGCCTGTCGAACGCGGGGCCGGGGATGCCCGAGTGGACGTCTCTGCAGAGGCCATCGGGACCTCGGGCGCGAACGAGCGCGGTGCACGTCCGGAGAGGGTGGCGCCGCTGCTGAGGCCAGAGAAGGGAGCAGGCTGGCGGCGGGAGGAGAAGACATGCGTCTGTCAGGGCCTGCTCGGCGCAACGGAGAGATGCAGAGACGAACCGGAGGCGCAGCAGCCAAAGACGACGACGATGAGGCGTCGGACGATTCGGGCTGGAACGGCTTGTAGGTCCAACCGAAGAAGAGCTTTCCGGGCGGCAAGTTGAGCGCCGCGGGCACCTTGTCGGTCGAGCCCGATGCGAGGTCGGCAAGAGGGATGAAGCGCGACTTGCTGCAGTGCACCAGGGGGTGCAGAGGGAAGTCGATCAGGATGGGCACACGTGGAGAAAAGGTGTGCCGGACGGAACGCACTCGGTCCGGAAAATCTTGCTCTCCTTCTCGACCTCTTCGATCTGCCGCTGGAGGCCCTTGCCCTTGGTCCGCCGGCCGTTGAGCGTTCGACCACCGCCGACAAACGCCTCGAAGGCCGCCTCGCCGTCGTCGGCACCCGATGCCGAGGCCGACCGTGTCGACGGCGCTGTCGAGTTGACGTCGATCTTCAGCTTGGACGCCATCGTTGCGACCGGCTTCGGTTCCGGCGCCTTGGGTTCGACGTAGCCCTTTGGGACGGCAAAGTCGACCTGCCCACGTTCATCGCAAGAGGGTCAAAGGGTTTGCCTTCCTTCGCGCAGCAACGGCCGCAAGCCAACGTACCTCGAGGTCCGTGTCCTGACACGAGATACCGCGCCGGTCGCCCGGGTGGACCTCCATCACGAGAAACTCGAACGAGATCATGTTGTACGAAACCGAGAAGATGTCGCCCTGGGTAAGACACGAGAAGTTGCGGAGGCACGACTCGAGGCTGGACGAGGGAAGTCTCAGATGTCAGACTTGCCGCGATAGAGCAGATCGAGAGGGCGACGTACACGGCCTTCGGATCGCTGACTTCGAGGAACTCGAGATTTTGCGCCTGGATCTTGACCCGCTTGCCCTTTGGCAACTTGGCTCCCGTCACCCGTAGCGGGTCGCCCTCACGCAGCCTGGAGGGAGAAGAGCTCGCAATCTGTCAACTATTGACCCCTCAGCAGGGCGAGCTCATGTTACGAGGCGTACTCGAGGGTCTTCATCATCTGCGGCGCGAGCAGAAGCGGAGGCTCTCGGTCTGGTCAGCGCCGAAGGTCACCTGAGGCGACAGACGCCGGACGAAGGCCAGACCGCAGGACGTACCCATGGCGGCAGATAGACGACGCCCTCTTCGGCAATGAACTCGAGGACGCCGGCGTGCGTCTCGAGCGCGGCCGACTTAGGATTGCGCAGCTGGAACGTCCACGGCGACTCGAGCTCCATGTTGGCTGGCGGCCGGAGAGTGACAAGGCTCAGGTCAGTCGACTAGCCTTATGAAGCTGGGAGGGAAGAGCAATCGCTGACTGAGTCTCGCCAGGGCCGACGGCGGCATGATGACTGAGGCGGGCCGGTGGAAGCGGCGCACGGAAGAGGGGGCGGAAGGTGGTCAGCTCCGCGGTCTGGAGCTCACGCCGCGCTCGGCAGCACAAAGGGGGGACGTACTCTTTCCGCCGTGGACGAGGTTGGCCCGCTCCGAGCGCGAGGCCATCATCGCGGTCGAGTAGGCCTTGAAGTAGTCGTCATAGTCGCGCCTGATGGCCCCCGGCCAGATGTGCCGTCGGTGCCGGAGGGGAGGGGGAGATCATGAGCGAGCAGTTAGCGCCGGGACATCATCGCTGGCCTGCCTCGGGCGCGCGGGAGGACGGACGGGTCAGGCGGGCCACGCTGCATGCCTGCGAGCTGATCGAAGAATCCGCCCGGGTTGCCTGAGCGTACGAGCGAAGCAGAGCGTGTATTCAGACCGTGTCAGCAAGCTGGAGCGAGGGCGAAGACAGGAACCGGCGTGAAGGGGCTGAGCGACCGGCCGCCATTGAGCTCGTCGAGCTGACTAGAGGTAGACGCACCAAAGCCACCCGCGCCGCCTGCATTGCCGCCAAAGTTGGGATGGTACATCTCGCGAGAGGCTGTCGGGTAGAAGAGGGAGAGTAGAGGAAGGGAGAGGGGGGTGAAGAGATCGAGGTCGAGTCGTTCAGGTCGGGGCGGGGAGAGGGGGTTCGTGCTGGAGGTGCGTGGTCTCCGCGCGCGAGCGCCGACTGCGTGCATCATCGCCGTGTCGGCGCAGTCGCCCCTTGCTCCCTCCGAGTTGTCTTGCTCGACGGCGCTCAGTCCGAGCGGCGGTCGATGTTCAGGGTACAAGGACAACATGCGCATCTAGCAGAGGATGGGGATATCACCCTCGTCCTCCTCGTCGACTCTCCTCTGCTCAGGCGTCGACCTCGTCGATCTCGTAGGCCTCGTCCCCGCCCTGCTCCATATCGGCGTCCCAGTCGCCATAGACGGCCTCCTCCTCATCTTCGTCGTCGTCGTCGCCCTCCATCGTGCCAAAGCCGTTGGCGGCGACGCGCGACTTGGGCGCGTGGGCGACGGGCAGGGCAGTGAGCGAGGTTCGGACGAGCGAGAGCACGGTCGCAACCTCGTCCTCCGTCAACCGGTCAAAGAGCTCTTCGACGATCTAGCAAGGCAGAGCAGCGGGAGGGTCAGCATAAGCTCGTGGGACTGACGCGCCGTGAAGAAGCCCTTTCCAGGCCGCCAGCCGAAACGGAGAGGGATCGCTGCGCACGGTGTAGAGCTCGACCGGCGTCCGCGGACTGAGGTCGATGATCTGAAGGACCTCAATCTTCGTAAACTTGTTGAGCTGCTGAAGATCGCGTGACAGCTGCTGGTTGCCGTCGGTCGACTGGCGCGAGGTTGTGAGCTCGGCCTCGCCAAAATGGACAATGCCCTTCAGGAGGACGAGCAGCCCGAGCAGAGGTGTCAGCCGTCGGACCCTCCTTTTTCGAAGACCATCACAGTCAGCGCCACGCACCGTGTCGACGACGGCTTTGAGCCCAAAAAGCTGCTCGCGATCGATGAACTTCTTCTCGTGCTCGCTCTCGACGAGCTTGCCTCGAAGGGTCGGGTCCTCCTTTATCAACCGCGCGCGCTCAAACTTGAGCTGGTGGGCCTTCTCGACATCGTCGAGCTCAGGCTTGAGCGTGCGCAGGTGAAGGAGGACCTCGTGCGACGACACGAAGGCCGCCCGGGGGTTGAGGATCTGGCGAGGAGACGGTCGAGGCGTCAGCCTGCGCGCCGGGCGGGTGCAACCAGCGCGCGAGACGGACCTCCATGTGGAGGCGACGGCGACAGCGGCCGGCTCGTCCGAACTCGACAGGCAATCACGCCGCGGGCAGAGGTGCGACGCCAGAGACCGAGATGCGGGAGGTCGGCAGCGGAGGACCTCGAAACAAGCTAGGACGAACTGAGGCCCAGGGACGTGACGGTCTTGGGTCGGACGGTCGTGGCCGCCGTGGCAGTCGCGCCCAAGCGGTTTTCGAGACGCGCCCGCGCGTGGGCGCACGGCGCGACGGCGCCAGGAGCAGCAGGAGGGGCAGTGACCGGCCTGAGCGACCGCCCTGCACCTTCCACACCGCCGCCCTCCCATACCGTCCCTTCCATCTCGGACCAACGCAAAAAGGCCAGTCTGCACAACATGTCGGGTATCGGAGTCTCGAATGTCGGCAACACGCAGTTCAACGACAAGGTCTGTCTCTCCAGCCGGGCATGCGCGGGAGCGCGATCCCTGCGCGACCCCCCCCCCCTTCCGCTTCGAAGCTGACCGGCCCCTCCTTGCTCGTTGCCGCCCCCCAAGGGTAAGCCCATGGAGGTCCGCCTGTCGAACATGAACGCGGCCAAGGCCGTCAGTGATGCTGTCCGGACCTCGCTCGGCCCCAAGGGCATGGACAAGATGGTGCGTGACACCGACGTTCGACCGGCCGGGCTTGCGAGCGCCAGCCGCCTCGCTCTGCCCTCTGGCTACCCTTGCTGACCTAGCTTGACGGTCTCTTCATGTCTGTCCTGACTCGTTTCCAGATTCAAACGGCCCAGGGCGAGGTCGTCATCACGAACGACGGTGCGACCATCCTCAAGCACATGGCCGTTCTTCACCCAGCGGCCCGCATGGTCCGTGATCAGCTTGCCTTTACGGCGGCTGCTTCCGCCAGCTCGAGCTCGTGCCAGAGTCGCTGACGTCCTTGCGCCTCTCCCCAACCTGTAGCTGGTTGAGCTGTCGGCTGCGCAGGACATTGAGGCGGGTGACGGAACGACGTCGGTCGTCGTTCTCGCCGGAAGCCTGCTGGGAGCTGCCGAGAAGATGCTGGGCAAGGGTACGCGCTACTCTAGCCATTGTCGCAGGCGCCCTTTCATAGCCCAAAGTGAGGACCGGCGCTGACCCGCGCATTGTCCCTGCCTCGATTTAGGTATCCACCCGACGCTGATCGCCGAGTCGTTCCAGCGGGCGGCGACCAAGGCGGTCGAGATCCTGACCGAGATGTCGACGCCGGTCGACCTCAACGATCGCGAGACGCTCCTGCGCGCCGCGTCGACAAGTCTCAATTCGAAGGTTCGTCGGCCCCCTCCTCCACCGGTTCTGCTTCGCGACAGACGGTCAGCCCACTGACGCCAAACCCGCCTGATCTGCTCCTGTCCCTTTCACAGATCGTCTCGCAGTACTCGTCTGTGCTCGCGCCGATCGCCGTCTCGTCGGTCCTGCGGCTCGTGACGCCGACGTCGACTAACGTCGACCTGCGCGACATCCGGCTCGTCAAGAAGGTTGGCGGCACGATTGACGACACCGAGATGGTCGAGGGTCTCGCCCTCCACCAGACGGCCATCACCTCGGCCGGCGGCCCGACCCGGATGGAGAAGGCCAAGATTGCGCTCGTCCAGTTCCAGCTGTCTTCGCCCAAGCCCGACATGGACAACCAGATCGTCGTCAACGACTACCGGCAGATGGACAAAATTCTCAAGGAGGAGCGCGCCTACCTGCTCAACATGTGCAAGAAGATCAAGAAGACGGGCTGCAACGTCCTCCTCATCCAAAAGTCGATCCTCCGCGATGCCGTCAACGAGCTCTCGCTCCACTTCCTCGCCAAGCTCAAGATTCTTGTCGTCAAGGACATTGAGCGCGACGAGATCGAGTTCATCGCCAAGTCGACCGGCTGCAAGCCGATCGCCGACATCGACGCCTTCACCGAGGATAAGCTCGGCTACGCCGAGCTCGTCGACGAGGAGGAGAAGGCCGGCGCCCGCGTCGTCAAGGTGACGGGCGTCAAGAACCCGGGCCGGACCGTCTCGGTCGTCTGCACCGGCGCCAACTCGCTCGTCCTCGAGGAGAGCGAGCGCTCGCTCCACGACGCCCTCTGCGTCGTCCGGTGTCTCGTCAAGAAGCGGTCCGTCCCTCGCGAACCTCAGCGACAAGCTTTCTCTTTAGCTGCTGACCTTCGCTGCCTCGTCTCGCCCTCTGTCAGGGCGCTGATCGTCGGCGGTGGCGCACCCGAGATCCACATCTCGCGCCTGCTGACGCAGCATGGCCAGACGCTCAAGGGCATGGAGTCGTACTGCTTCCAGGCCTACGCCGAGGCGCTCGAGGTTATCCCGACAACGCTCGCCGAGAACGCCGGCCTCAACCCGATCGCCATCGTCACCGAGCTCCGCAACCGGCATGCCAAGGGCGAGGCAACGGCCGGCATCAACGTCCGCAAGGTGCGTACTGCGACTCCGACTTTGGTTTCGGTCGCACAAGCTGCTGACAACTCGAGCCAACCGACATCGTCTCTTTTGCCAGGGCACGATCTCCAACATTCTCGAGGAGAACGTCCTGCAGCCGCTGCTCGTGTCGACGTCGGCGCTCGAGCTCGCGACCGAGACCGTCTGCTTGCTGCTCCGCATCGACGACTTCCAGTTCACGCGGTGAGCCCGAAGACCGAGCGAGAAGGAAAAGTGTGCTTGACCAGCAGAGTGGAGACCGTGAGGGGGACGTGCCGGGGAGATCTCCCATCTAGACGGGCCGTCCGACTACCTCTCGTGCCTCGTGTACGATGCCGATTCTGACTCAGACCTGAGCGCGTATGGGCGTGGCGCGCCGAGTTGGCGCGGAAAAGCATCGCAAGATGGCAAGCGGATACAACGGGGTAGATTCGGCTCGGACACTTCGGCTAGAGATCGCAACAGGCGGGGAGAAGGCGGAAACGGGGGAGCGTAGAACAGCAGGAGGAGCCCAAAGAACAAGAGAAAGGAGGCAATACAACGGGGAGCAAGGGAACTTACATGCCCAGCGAAGAGTCTCATGGGTGTTAGGCCGCCGGAATGGTGGTTTGACAGGGGTGAGACGACGGGGACGGTTTAGTCCTTATGGCGCGAGACGACCTCGACGCCGGCGCAGACGGCAGTTTTCCTTGTGGAGAGCGGAACGAGGTGGGTCAGTCGAGAACATGCAGGGCGAAAGAGGTCGACACGGCTAGACCGACCGAGCCTCGTCCATCGCTGCTCGGTCATCGTCGTCTTCGCCCGAGCTGCTCTCGTCATCGTCGTCGTCGTTGCGTCGTTCGTCGTCATCGTCCGAATCCGAGAGGTCGAGGTCATCCTCGTCGTCGCTGCTGTCGATGACGACGCCTCGGCTGGCGTTGGCGCCCGATCCGATACTGATGGCCGCGACGGTCGCATGCGTCCCGGCCGTTGGCGTCCGCATGCCGTCGTCGTCGGGCGTGCGCGTGTGGCCATGCGAGTGCTTGTGGCCCGGTAGGGTAAACGCCTGGACGTCGTGCGAGAGCGCCCGGCTCTTGCGCTCGGCCGCGAGTTCCTGCTCACGGGCCATCGCGCCGTCGAGGTCTGACTCGGAGACCGCGACCGAGTCGTATGAGCTCGGCAGCTCCGACGACGGCGTCTTGGGCGTCAACGGCGAGGACAGCCGTCCGTCGGAAGAGAGGGACGGAGCTGCCAGCGAGCTGCCAGCGTCGCTTGGCGGCGACAAGAGGAGTGCTGGGTCTTCTGTTGCTGCTGCTGCCTCGGCCGCTTCGCGTTCGGCTGCCGCCTTCTCGCGAGCCTCACGCCGTTTCCGGACCCAGCTGATGCCTGCGGGGAAACGTCGCCGAAGGTCAGCTCGGACGTTGATTGCACGAGTTCACGCAGAGAGAGCCTCACCGGTCCCGTCGTCGCTGTCCTCGTCGCCTGGCCGGCTGTTGTTGCCCATCGAGCCGACCGAGCCCCACTCCGAGAACTCTGGTCCACGCAGGGCATCCTCCTCGGCCTTGCGGATCGCCTCGACGCCGCCCTTAACGCCATAGGCCCGGCCGTTGAGCATGCGGGCGCCCACGAGCGAGCGGCTCGCAGGCGAGCTGCTGAGTGCCGACGAGTTGGGTCCCCACGACGACGAGAGCGGAACCTCGAGCGAGCCGCCCGACATGCGACGGCGGTGGGCGCTCATTGCCATGCCGGCTCCGCCGCTGCCCGATGCGGCGGCGCTTGACGACGCGTCGGGCGAGAGGCTCGCCAGCAGCCGGGCCTGCTTGTCGGCCGCATCCGAGCCGTTGGACGAGCGCGAAACCGAGGGCGAGAGCGTGCGCGTCAGGCTGCTGAACTTGCTCGACAGGTCGGACGCCGCGCCTTGGCCGCTCGTGTTGGACTCGATCGACGAGGTCCGGTCGAGCCGCTTGCTAGCTGAGGATGACGATGACTTGCCGCCGCCAAAGAGCTTCTTGGTGCTCTTGGACCACGACGTGCCGAGCATCGACGACAACCGCTTCTGGCCGCCGTCGTCGTCGGAAGCGTCGCCGTTGCTGCGACGGGCGATGTTCTCGGCGTCGTCATCGTCCTCGTCGCCGACGCCGTCGAGCAGGCCGCTGTCGTTGCTGTCCCGCCGGCGGAGTGGTGTGTCGGCCGTGCTGAGACCACCGTGCGTCTGGAGCTCTTCGGTGCGCTCCCCGCCGGGCCCGAGCGTCGCCGCGAGCTTGACGTTGCGGCCGGTGGAGAGGCTACGCTGGTGCCTCGGGTCGGGCAGCGGGGCGAACTTGATCGACGCCGGCCGGGCCTTGACGAGCGGACGGCCGCCCGTACGCTCGGCCGGCTCGGCGATCCTGATCTGCTGGCCAGACGAGGAGGGTCCGGCCTCGGTTGGCGGAGGGGCGGCGAACCGGCCTGGGCCGCTGTCGGCATCAAACGAGCGACGCGGGAGATGGACGGTCTTGCTCGCCGGCGAGGACGGAGGGGACGTAGAGCCATCTGGGAGCTGCTTAAGCTGTCAGTCGGCAGGAGGAGGGTCGCTCGTTAGCACCGGTGTGGCAAGGCCGGAAGAAGATGGCGTCGGGGCGGCGGCCGCGGCCTGCGCCGGCAGCGACAGGAGCCGCGTCAGAGCGCGAGAGGGAGCGAGAGGCGGGACGCACGAGGATACCTCCCTTGCGCGGCGAGCTCGGCGGCGGCTGGGTCCAGATGGCGTTTGTCGGCGGCGAGGAGACGACGGCCGACATCGCTGAGAGAACGGGTTGGCGGCGAGGCGCTGGGTGGGGGGAGGTGCGATGGACGG
>Ga0308160_10000879_pt1 | contig 48182 bp, 54 predicted proteins | sample PhyFR1_FD_201036 | JGI IMG/M metagenome (GOLD analysis project Ga0308160, IMG submission 201036) | Phyllosphere microbial communities from UC Gill Tract Community Farm, Albany, California, United States - DLSLF.R1 | ecosystem: Host-associated > Plants > Phyllosphere > Unclassified | place: USA...
CAGTGGTAAAATGTTTGATTTGTCAAAAATGGTTCTGTAATTCTCGAGGATCGACTTCAGGTTCCCACATTGTCAACCACCTAGTCAGGGCGAAACACAAGGAGGTCACGCTACACAGTGAGAGTCCGCTGGGGGAAACTACACCGGAATGTTATGCTTGTGGCGCGAAAAACGTTTTCATTTTGGGATTCATTCCGGCGAAATCAGATACTGTCGTCGTTTTACTCTGCAGGTCAGTCAAACCACACTCTCACTCAATTTGAGCATGTGCGAATGCTAATGAAGATCTGGATGAGTTGGGAATTAGGCAACCTTGCGCAGCGATGCAATCTTCGAAAGATATAGTTTGGGACACGACTCAATGGTCCCCTTTGATCGAAGATCGTTCATTCTTATCTTGGCTCGTCAAGATTCCTACCGAACAAGAACAACTCCGAGCTCGACAAATCACGTTTCACCAAATCAACAAATTGGAAGAGTTGTGGAGGGAGAACTCGATGGCTACTTTGGAAGATTTGGAGAAACCTGGTGTAGACGACGAACCACAACCTATCTTACTCAGGTTTCGTCACTCTCCCTTCCTTTTCACTGGATCTGAATTGAGCTGATGAGTGCAGAGGAGGGAGTGTAGGTACGAAGATGCTTATCAATACCAAAACATTTTCGGACCCTTGGTCAAGATTGAAGCAGATTACGATAAACGATTGAAAGAGGCTCAAACTCAGGAAGGTATAGTCGTGAGGTGGGATATGGGTTTGAATCAGAAGAGGACGGCTTGGTTCAATTTACCGAGGTTGGAGTCGGGCGAGGTCAGGTTGGCCGTAGGAGACGAGTTGAGGTTGAGGTATCATGGAGAGTTACACAAGGCTTGGGAAGGAGTTGGACATGTGATCAAGGTTCCCAACAGTAAGCTCGACTTTGCTCTTCGGTCGAAATTCGAATAGAGAACTGAGTCTGACCGTTCATCTCATCATTCCTTTTCCCTACTCCTTGACCCCTCTCCTCCCTTTTCTTCCTCACCCACAGATGTATCAGATGAAGTAGCTCTAGAACTCCGACGTTCCGATGGAGTCCCGACCGAATGTTCTCACAACTTCTCTGCCGATTTCGTTTGGAAATCGACTTCGTTCGATCGAATGCAATTGGCGATGAAGACTTTCGCGGTGGACGAACAGAGTGTCTCTGGTTACATCTATCACAAGTTGATGGGACATGAGGCGGATCCACCTCAAGTGCTGAGAGCTCAGATGCCCAAAAGGTGCGTTCTTGATCCTCTCTATACGACGTGATGGGCATTGCTTATAAGGAGTTTCTTGTGCACACAGGGTATCGGCTCCTTTCCTTCCTGATCTCAATCACTCTCAGATTTACGCTGTCAAGAGCGTTCTTCAGAAACCTCTCTCGCTCATTCAAGTACGTTGATCGATTTGCTATCCATCTACTCACTGCTTCGTAGCACTGATGGTTGGCTTCTTGACGCGACGTAGGGTCCTCCTGGAACTGGTAAAACTGTCACCTCCGCTTCAATCGTCTACCACCTCTCGAAGATGAACCCTGGTCAAGTACTCGTCGCCGCCCCGTCCAACGTCGCCGTCGATCAGTTAACCGAAAAGATCCATTCGACGGGTCTCAAAGTAGTACGAGTAACCGCGAAATCCCGTGAAGCACTCGAATCCTCAGTCTCATTCCTCACCCTTCACGCTCAAGTCGCAAACTCCGACACTCACCCCGAACTCTCCAAGTTGATACAACTCAAGCAAGAACAAGGAGAGTTGAGTTCGAGCGATGAGAGGAAATTCAAGGCGTTGACGAGGAGCGTCGAGAAGGAGATTTTGTTGAATGCCGATGTCATCTGCGCGACTTGTGTTGGATGTGGTGATCCGAGGTTGAGTAAACTCAAGTTTAGAACTGTTCTTATTGATGAAGCTACTCAAGCTGTTAGTCCTCCATCTCTTCTTAGATTCCCTCGATCTCGAACACTGATTTAAGATGAGTTTGTCGATAGACTGAACCCGAATGTATGATTCCCTTGACTTTCGGAGTGAAACAACTCGTCATGGTAGGAGGTAAAGCATCTCTCTTTCGCCATCTCCCCTTTCACAGCTCGTCTGACTCGCCCTTTTCCCCTCTTCAGATCACTCTCAACTAGGTCCGACGATCATGAATAAGAAAGCTGCCAAAGCCGGCTTGAACCAATCCCTTTTCGAACGACTGATCCTCCTCGGGAATCGACCAATCCGTCTCCAAGTCCAATACCGAATGCACCCTTGTCTCTCCGAATTCCCTTCCAACATGTTCTATGAAGGAACTTTGCAGAATGGTGTTACCGCTCCCGAGAGGTTGAGGAAGAACGTCGATTTCCCTTGGCCTCAACCAATGACTCCGATGTACTTTCATCAGAATTTGGGTCAGGAAGAAATCTCGTCGAGTGGTACTTCATTCTTGAATCGGTTCGTACCTTCGATCTCGCTACATCGCTTCCCGACGAGACAGCTTATGCGACGAATTCGTTCCGAACAGTACGGAGGCGTCAAATGTCGAGAAGATCGTTACGAGGTTCTTCAAATCCGGTGTTCTACCGTCTCAAATCGGTGTCATCACTCCTTACGAAGGACAACGTTCCTATATCGTCTCGTACATGCAGTTCAACGGATCGCTCAAGAAGGATCTCTACAAAGAAGTCGAAGTTGCGAGTGTCGACGCTTTCCAAGGACGAGAGAAGGATTACATCATTGTCAGTTGTGTCAGGAGTAACGAACATCAAGGGATTGGGTTCTTGAATGATCCCAGACGGTTGAACGTCGCGTTGACGAGGGCGAAATACGGTTTAGTCATTTTGGGAAATCCGAAAGTACTCTCAAAGGTAGGCTGAGCTTCTCGCTCTATCCCTCTTTCTCTTGGAAGCTGATAGAAGTTTGGCGAGATTTACAGCATTCGCTATGGCACTACCTCCTGACTCATTACAAGGAGAAGAAATGTTTGGTCGAAGGACCGCTCAACAACCTTCAACCTTCGATGATTCAGTTCTCGAAACCTCGAAGACCATTCGATCGAAACCAGAACTCGAATCGATTCCAGCACGATGCGAGAGATATGCTGGGAGGTACCGCTACGAACGGAGGGGGTAAGTCTAACCTTGTCTTTCTCCCTCTCTTTTAAGTTTCGACTCACGCGGTCCTTCCTGCAGGTCAAGGCAACGGTCTCTCTTCTTCCCGCTTCGACTCCTCTTTCTTCCGCGGTCACGACGCAATCTCCTCCATTCCTTCCGACGCTCAATCCGTTCGATCCCAAGCCACCTATTCTTCCGGACTCCCTACCTTCTCACAAGCCGGTTCGACCTATCCATCCTCTGTCAAACGTTCCGCTTCTTCCTACGCCTCTTCGACTTTCTCGCAAGATCTCCTCTCATCAGACGCGAGCAGTGTCAGGGACGACGCGAGTTCGATCGCGGGTGGTGGATTGGGAGCAAGTAGTGTGGGATTCAGTCAGGCCGATCGATTGAGTTTGGCAGATGGAGGTAGCGAATACAAGAGTCAGGCGGGGTGGAGGGACGATGATAGCGAGATTAGGAGTAGTTATACGGGATCTCAAGCGGGGTTGACCGAGTATTAGTCGACTCGGTTACGGCGATCTCAAACAAGCAGTCGATCCAGGGTGATCTTATCTCTCTGTACTTCAGAGACCTCACAACACAATCTCGACGTCGACCTTCGAATCTACTCTACTTCGCGACGAAATCTTCAAGATTTACGACACTTCACTTCCTCGTTCTCTTCCTCCGCTTTCACCTATACTATCCCCTTCTCTATCGACTTTCCTTCGGCCTCTCGGCAGCGTCTCTCATATCGCACCCTCACTTTCGACCCATTTCTTCGAGTTCATATCGTTCACCTTTACCTAACGATTCGTCCCCGATTATCGCCAGACGCTACACGACCCGAAATGTGTCAGAAGAATGACGGGTCATGGTGAAGGAGAGCAGGGTTGTTTATCGGTAGCGAAAGTCTCTAGTTGTCGTGGAGGGTGAAATGATCTGAATCTTCTATGAACCTCTCTCTGGGTGCAATCTCGCGAGGACAAGGAGATAGACGAGGTATGTACAACATTTGGCGGAGCGAGTTCGATAGTAAGACAAAAAGAGTCAAGACTAAACGACGCACAAAAAAAGTTTACGCTATAGACAGTAAATACAGAGCAAACGATCCCTCCTCCTCATACGATCGAATGGGCAGACACGAAACTGACAATTGATTCTCTCCTACCCTGTCTCGTCGGTGGACGTCTCGCGATCACTTCGTCAAGCCTTTCGACCTCGGGTAATGGAATCGGAGGATTCGACGCAGGATCCGCTGCGATAGTCGGATCGAATTGAACCGTGTATCGAAACTTGTCGCTGAGAGATTCTCTGGAACCCTCCTCTAAGGCCGTCGTTGGACTATCCCGACTTTCCCCGTCATCGTCTTCGTTCTCCTGTTCTGTGGGTCCGAGTGTAGCCAGGTATTCATCGAGTCCGGGTCGGGAGGGTTGACGCGCTCGAGTGCGTAGACTGACAACACTCGGTCGGGCGATTGAAGGGTTACCGGGACCAGGGTTGGAAGTTACGAAGGAATTCCCGTATCCAGCTATTGATCGTCGAACGTCCGTGTTGTGCTGATGCAGTGAGAGGACGAGTCGGGAGCACATGAGCGAAGTAAGGGTGAGAGAAGCGGGGACGTTGAGGTTGTGGATCGCTGGATTGCTCTCTGCGAGAAGGAGATGATCGGGAGAAATGGTCAGTCTTTGCGCACGTCTAGCTCTATTAAGAGGAATGGTACTAACGAGCAACAAGGATGACGTTGACTAGATTGGACGCCATAATCACGAGGAAGAAGAATAGACCGCTGTGCGATTGAGAAAATTGGTCAGTATTCCATCTCGCTCAACTCCTGCGAAGCCTCTTCGTCAAGGAGAGTGGCGAGCCGAGAATCGGAAAGCTCACTCTCGAAGCATTCTCTGCAGAATCGGTACTCGTCCAGCTTGTTTCGATAGCTCGACATTCCGAAACAAGATCAACCCGAGCGCGATTGCATTGAAGAGGAGCGGAGGACTCCAGCTATCGAAAGGGAGGTGAGTAAGGTATCCGCTACAGAGAGCTCGTCGAAATATGCGCAGAAGAGAACGGATGAAACTTACTAAAGAATGGAGATCAAGCTCGAATACTTGCTCAACGGTATCGCCGCAGCACATCCCTTGAAGTCGAGTGCTTCTCGTAGCTCAGACGAGTATATTACGGCTGTGCAGAGGTCATGACATCTCAGCTCCGCTATCACCGTTTCACAAAGTTAAGGAAACAAAGCTCACGTCTAAGTTGGGTAGCAGCCCCAATCATGAGCCCGAGATCTGTCACCAGCATCGCTATAAGCCTGTGTTAGAGGTCCCAATCCGTCAGCTTCAACTCGGAACACAAAATGAGCCTCGCGACTCACACGTAGAGCATTTTTCGACTCTTTTCGTAGACAGCGTATACCCTGATAGCTACGATACAGTCACAGAAGAACATGATCGAAATCCCATCCGTTGCGAATCCCCAGAAGATCTTCTGACAGACGTCTACAGGACAGAAATGTGTATATTCCCTCAAATTGCGACTAGGACAGACGGAATCTCAACTCACTCGGTGACAGGGGAGCAAGGAGTAGGAAGCATGTCGAAGCTTGTGCTCCTATCGTCCAGTATCGATTGATCAAGAATGCGATCTTGAGCGGCGTCCATTTCGCTTTCCAAATATACTTGTACTCTGAAGGAAAGGTTGCGAGGGTATCCCAAATGAGAACAGTGAACCATACGATCAAGTATTGCTTCATTATCCGTATATCATCCCTCGTCGAAGCGATTGAAGCTGCGGTGACTGTTCGAGTGAACGACATTGTTCGTTTTTGCGAGAGTTGATGAAGGTGTATTGTCGGCTTTGAGGAGGAGAGAATTGAGGATCAGCCGATCAGGATGAGCACTAGGCAGTGTTAATCGATATGGAGTGACGAAGCGGTGAAGTGTTGTTGTTTGAGGGAGTTCGCCCAGCGAGGGGAGAGGGAGGGATGCGAGGAGAAATTGCCGAACCCGTGCAGCACTCTCCGCTGAGCCACACACAAGTGAGAGATTCCCAAAGCTGGAGAACAAGAATCATTGAGATTCGGAAGGAGCGAAACTGAACGAGAACGGTCGAGAGAGAGAGAGTACTTCCGATTTGAGCTTTCGGAGACTATGAAATTCGCTGTGTTTCGCCCCCTCCTGTCGAGCTGTAGATCTCGATCGAAGGTCGAGAAGAACCGATCGACGAAGGAAGCACATGGTTGAGATCGGCAGAGAAGGAAGAACAAGAGACAAGAGAGAAGCAGAAGATTCGAACATTACCTATAGCCGACTTTGGGTTTGACGATCTTTGGCTCTGTCTCGTCGCTCAGTCAAGGATCAGCGCGCAGCACATTATAGCTCAAGGCTCGCTTCATAATCTACAGAGTACGGCCTCAGCAAGCCAGACGAGTGCAACTTTCCAAGTTTGAATCGCAGAAATAGAGAAAATGGTGTTTACCAACAAGTTCGACTCGCTACAGATATCGGAAATTTTCACACAAAACATACACAGATAGTACAAATCGAAAGCCCACAAACGACGAGAGGGATTCTAAGCTTATTTCTCCGCCCCTTCTTTCTCGCTCCCCTCCTCGAGCGAAGATTCCGACCTTGCGACTTCAACCAAAAGCACTTCCGACGACGCAGCTTCTTCTTTGCCTACTCCTCCTCCCTGACTTCCAATCGATGTCAATCCCGTCATCGTTGAAGCTGGGTTAGGCGAGGCTGAGGTCCAGGAACTCGTTTCACCCGTCCCGGCTGAGCTTGACAACGATGCTCCAACTGACGTCGTACCACTCGTAGCGGCTCGAAGCGGAGCTGTGATCGGCAAAACGTGACTGGTAGGCTGATAAGCGTAGTTGAGAGTCGGCAATAGAGTTGCTCGTTGAAATCCTCCCGTTGACGATTCGCTAGTCGCTTGAGCCGGAGACCAAGTGGGAAGAGGTTTCTTCTCTACTGGGTCGGAGACGAGTCGTTGAGCGCCGGTTGCGAGGAGGGAGAGCACCATTCTCGAGGCCATGATCGATTTGAGGGTGAGCGATGCGAAGATCCAGATACTTTCGAGACCCATATCGCTTTCTGTCAGGTACGAGAGAGATCCTCTAAGTATTGTGTAGCGGTAAGCGGGACAGCAAGAAGCTAGACTTACGAGCTGAGATTTCGTCAAAGCAAAGCGGTTGCGACGAGTTTTCGATTTTCGAGTCAGTCCTTTGCGTTCATCTGACGAAGCCAGACTAGAGTCACTCACCACAAAAGTACATGTTCGGTACATCGACAGCGATGATAATGACGAAGTAGAAGATACCGCTGTTTGAAAAAGTTCAAGTTCGTCAGAAACGCTCGAACAAGCCAACACCGTGATACTACGCTTCACACCCTGGAAGAGCTCGAAAGGGAAGTCTGACTCACTCTCTCATCAACCTCTGCATGATCGGAAGCTTCTTGACTTTTCTCGAGAGCTTGACGTGCTTTGCGAAGATCATTCCCAAACACAAAGCGTTGAAAAGTAGCGTTGGTGTCCAGCTGAGTCGACTCATCAATCCTCTCAGTTATCGTATCAAACACCTGAATGAGGGAGGAGAATCGACTCACTAGAGTAATGCGACTAGCTTTCGATGCTTTGCGTTTCCAGCGGTGCAGCCATGGAAATCGACGACATCCGCAAATGCAGGCGGCAGACTGACGTCTGTGAGTATCAATCTCGAGCTAGATCGTCAGATTCCACCGATTCGACTAAAGCTGGATCGGTACTTACACTTCAACTGCCAAGCTGAATTGATCATAATGATGAGCTCAGCGACGAGACAACCGAGGAGCCTGTGAGAAAGATATTGATATGATCATGAGTGAGAAGTCGTAGTCTTGATCTTTGAGTTTTGACTCACAGAGCACCGACTTTTCTCGTACGTTCCCAAATCGTCCAGACTCGAATGGCGACAATAATATCACAAATTCTGCATCGTCGAAGCTGGACGAGTCAGTACTTCGGCGGCGAGTGACGGAGTGGAGCGATCTCAGTACTCACAGGATGATACCGATTCCGTTCAAAAGGGTTATCCAAAAGATCCGTTTGCAGACATCTAGTCAAACGAATACCCTCCTCCGTCAGCCTCCTACAGCACAGGTTGCTACAAGAGAGAGACAGTGACTGACTGAGAGGGACTGAGGAGAGTAGCATGATAGCCGCGAATACTTGAGCTGCGAGAGTTCCATATCGACTGTTTCGCGAATTAGCCCACATCAGCTTCTTCACCTTCGAGCAAGAGAGTGAGGATGCAAACGTACTTGATGAGGTACGTTACTTTCAAAGCGGTCCAGCGAGCTTTCCAAATGTAGCGAATCTCGCTCTGCAAAGTCGCCAACTATCCTCACAGCTCAAAGTACTTTGTCAGTTTCAGTCGCAGACGAGGATCAATCGAGAGATAGGGACGTACAGAGTCCCAAAGCAAGATCGAAAGGAACGCGATGACCAATTCTTTCGAGATCAAGAGTTGTGAAGCGAGTTTCTCTGTACTCATCTTTGGAGTTGACTTCCTTTCTTCTCCTTGATAGCTACAGAGAGCTAAGAGAACAGAAGAAGCAGGCGAAGCGAACAAAGGCAAGGAAGAGCGCTTAGGTCGGACTCGAGCGAATTCCGGCTAAGAGGTCTTTTTGAAGTATTCGAAGGGTTCCAGAAGCGATAGAAGCTCGAAGGCCTTCAGATGAACGGAACCGGAATGAGACGAGACGGTGTCGGAAGCATGTGAAAAACAGTGCTTGATGCGAATTGTTTAGGGAGCGAGGAGAAACATCACCGGATTCAGAGAGAAACCATTCCGAAGGTCTAAAAAGGCGATCTGAGCTGAATTCGGCCTGAGCTGTAGAAACGAGCACTGCGACTGTTCAAGCGTCACGTGAGTAAGTGGAAGTCTCCAAGGGAGAGAATTGCGAAGAAATGAGGGAGTAAACCTTGACAAGTGTACAACAACACGTTATGTGACAACCTCGCAACCCCATCCTATACATCATACACCGAAAGTGAGCTCTGCCCCGGAAGGCTTTCCGAGATCCATCGTTCCTCCTCAGCGTAATTTCTCATTCTCCCTTCCCAACCTCCTCATTTCATACGCCTTGTGTTGTTCCCATTTCACTTTCCCATCCCTATCCATCCAACCCCACCTCCTCTCCTTCCCTTCCCTCCCTCCATCCGGTACCGTCCTATTCCCTTCCAACCCTACACCCCTACTCGCTAAATCCACCACGATCCTACTCAAATTCCTCGCGTCCGATAATCCAGAATGAAGGCGTCCTTCGAATGGAGGGAGGGTCAGGGCCGAGAGAACACAAGGGATCGAGAGATTTGGGGGAGATTTCAGGGTGGACGAATTTGGGTTATAAGGGGGAGGAAGAGGGGAGGGAGAGGAGGGAGGAGATGGGGAACGACGTTTGAGAGTCGAGAAGAAGTGGGAGACGGTTAGTTTTAGGTCGATTATCGGACCACAAAGGAAATCGGGTCGACGAGTCTTTGAGAGGTAACAGGATTTCGCTATGAAATCTCGAAGGTCTGCATGTCCTCGATCGTCTCAGAATCAGTCTCGGCCGCTTTAAGACGAGAGATTAAGGAGGAATGTAGGGCGTACCCCAGGGTCCGTCGGTCACCCAAATCGTCTTGTTCGTAGGAGTGAATAGTTCGTGAGGAATAATGAAATCTTTCTTGAACGTTCTCAGCAGTCTCGGGAATGTAGGTGCAGAATCAATCTCGTCCTATTCGCATATACGTGTAGCTATCAGTTGCGTAATAAGAAGCGAACGAGAAGAGAAGAAGACGTACTTGAGTGATTCCAGTCAATTCAGTGCAGAATTGCGAAAGTATCGGATTCCAAGTCGGTTTGACGTAAGAATGAAACTCTGCTACTTTCTCCAATCGCCATTCTCCACCTTCTGTAGTACTTTCTTCCGTGTCCTCCGAGGTGGTCGGATCTGAATGCGAAGTAGAAGTTGAGGGAATTTGACGCCATTGAAGCAGAATGACAGGCCATTCAATGATCTCGTTCGGGTATCTGTCGATGTCCGCGAATATCTGATTAGTCCTCGCTCTAAAGGGTTGATCAGTGAGAGTGGGAACCAACGCGAAGGCTAATCTGGGTACTCCATCCAATCTCTCACAAGTAGCCTCGACATCAAACACTAGATAACTATCATACTCCTGACCCTGTGGCCTCCTCCCATTGTCTATCGGTGGAGGTGTGGCTGATCTCGAAGGTGAAGTTGATGATTTATTGTGTTTGGCTAGTCGAGATTTAAGAGTTTGTTTATTCCCGCGTGTATCGAGTGAGAGGGAAGAGAGCTGATCGCGGAGTTCAGAGACTGTCAGGGACATTCCATCGAAGTCTGGTGTGAGTGAAAGGAATAACAAATGTTGATCTTTATTCAATCACTTCAACAACTCTGAACCACCTTAGATTACTTGAAGAACGCGTAGATAACCAGTACAAACTCACCTGATAGGCGTCAACCCAACTCCCTCGTCTTAGTCGCTCTTTCTCAGGTTCGTTCAACATTACCGTTTTCCCTTTCTCCCTCTCTCTGTCCTCCTCCCACTAACCCCATTCAAACACTCAAATAGTCATGTCAAGTCAACTCGAACCCGTCCTGATCCCCTCCTCTGAAGATTTCGATGAAACTTTTGGACATCTCCTCGAAAACATGTTGGACTTGTTTCCAGTCGAAGAACTAGATCAACATCAACAAGATCAGGGTAATGGAGGGGATACCGATGTAGAGAGGGTTTTGTCATGTGAGAAAAGAGTCAAGGATTGGAGAGTTGGGACAAAAGAATTGGTTGATCGAGCAAGGGACGACTTGAGAGGTAACGCTTCCCCTTGCCTTCTCTCGTCCAGCTGTGCATCGTACTCATGCAGTTTGGTGATCTGTAGGTATCGCACTCGATTACAAATCAGCCTTGACTTCATCAACTAGATCTTCGACTGTACCAAGCGCGACAGAGCATCAAAGAGTTTTGGAAAACATGTTTCAATCAACCGTGACCACTATGAAACACAATTCTGAATTGGATCAACAAGTGATGGAACTACAAGGGGAGTTGGGGAGGTTGGTCGAGGAATTGAAAGAGGAGGAAGCGGAACAAATCGAAGTGAATGGGTTGAATAGTGAAGTGTACGTTTCACTCGCGCTTTGTATCCATTCGTAAAGAGACTGATACCTTGAGGTCGAGTGATGTACAGGTTGAGATTGAAATTGTATCGAGATCTCGGATTCACTCCTCTACCGCCAGATTCGAAAGACAATGGTAAATACAAGAAATTCTTAGTTCGTGCGTCCCAAATTCTCTCTACTCAGTCTGGATCTTACGAGACGGCACTGATCCGGAGTTGTTTGTCGTGCAGGCTCAGCTCATTCAGCAGAAGCTAGAGTGGTGGAATTGGATCCGAACGTTCAAGATTTCCAATGGTGTAACTTTTTATGGGGGATCGTTGATGGTAGAGCTCCTCCGGGGAGTCTGGCGTGAAGTAGTACGAGTAGGGTGTGAGTCTCAGGAGCGGCGGAAGCTAGGGGGACACGGCTGTGACGGAGGAGGTGACTGATTCGTTGGTTCATGATTGTTTTTTTCTCGCTTTATAGCTGTGTTGTGAAAGTATAATTCTGATCGGTCTTCTCAGTCGTTCCATTCTGCGACTGTTGTTTCGAGCGGTCGAGACTTTTCAGACCGCCAAAAGCGATTTGAGGTGCTGCATTTTCAGTTTCTCGACTCCTCACTCAACTTTCAAATCTCGAAAAATGTCGCTCATCTCGCCTCTCCTACGCGTTCCTCTAGCAAGGCGGATACCTCTCAACCGTGCCTCTATCATCGCACGGCGTCCTCTCGCTCTCCCCTCGTCCCGACTTTTCTTCTCATCTACATCTAGACACTTCCTCCCTTCCTCTCCCTCACCTCCCACACCTCCGATCAGCTCACCCAAGATAGCACCAGCTGCTAATGGTCAACCTCTAGCCCTCGCAAAAGCCCCAATCCCGAATTGGGCGAATTATTTACCTTCCTCTTTAAAATGGGTTCATCCCTATCTCTCACTCGCTCGACTCGATAAACCAATAGGAACCTGGTTGTTATTCTGGCCATGTGGTGAGCTCTCCACTTCTGTCCCTCTCTCCCATGATTCGAAGCTGATCGAGTGGGAGAGTGTTAGCTTGGGGAATCACAATGGCTTCTTATTCCTCTCTCGCGAGTCCGGCAGAGTGGGCTTGGAATATCGGTTTGTTCGGAGTTGGAGCAGTGGTCATGAGGGGTGCAGGGTGCGTTATAAATGATTTGTGGGATAGAGATATCGATAAGAAAGTCGGTTCGTTCCACATCTTTCTCCTCCTCAGCTACCTTTCTTACAGTCTGGATGCTGAGACCGGTGTATTTCATCGAACAGAACGAACGAAGCTGAGACCGCTGGCCAGTGGGGAAGTGAAGCCATTGCAGGCGTTGACTTTCTTGGGAGGTCAACTGTCAGTCGGATTGGCGATTCTTACTCAATTGAATTGGTACTCGTAAGCACGCTTTCACGAAGTTACTGGCTTCTTCTGCTGAGTACTTGAATGTGAGCGCTCTTAGGATCGCGTTAGGAGCTTCATCGTTATCGCTAGTCGTTCTCTACCCTCTCATGAAACGGATAACGTACTGGCCTCAATTTGTACTAGGTGAATCTCAATCCGCTTTCATCTCTCATGGTGACGAAGCTGATGAAAACTCACTTGATATCCGCAGGTCTCGCATTCAACTGGGGAGCTCTGTTAGGTAGTTCAGCGATTCTCGGTGTTTGTGACTGGACAGTCGCTCTACCTCTCTATGCAGGAAGTGTAGCATGGACAATAGTCTACGACACGATCTATGCCCACCAAGTGCGCCGTCTTCTACTCCCTCTCGTTGATCTCGCTGACATCAATCTCTCCTCAGGACAAAACGGATGACATTCACGCGAACGTCAAATCAACCGCTCTCCTGTTCGGCCAACAATCCCTCCCTATTCTCTCCGCCTTCTCAGCATCCTTCGTTTCCCTCCTCTCTCTCTCCGGCTATCTCAACGGTCAAGGTCTCCCATTCTACCTCGTTTCGGTCGGAGGCGCAGCCGCTCATTTGGCGTGGCAACTGAAAGGAGTCGATTGGGACAAGAGGGAGAGTTGCTGGAAGTTCTTTGGGAGCAATCGAGATCTGGGCGCGATCGTTTGGAGTGGGTTGGCGATGGATTATGCACTCGCTATTGCGAATGCAGCGTAATGGAGCGGGGAACCGACACTGTCATCTCTCATCTAGCTGCACCGTGAGAGAGAGAGAGAGAGACAGGTAGGAACTATTTGCGAATTGCGAAATTGCGAGAGGGTAAAAACAACATCAAAACATCAAGCGACAAACATTCAAGCGACAACTCCTAGGCGTCAACTACAGCCTTACACTTCTCAGCTAGATCCTTTCCCTCTTCGACCGACCCTCCCTTCGACAGCCCCGCAATCCTCCCAAGCAGACCACCCAACCTTTCCCTTTTCCTCTTCTCGACCCTCTCTTTCACACTTTTCTCCAATTCCTTCCTTTTCTCAAGCGCGACATCCAAGACACTCTCCGGTAATCCCGCCAATCGAGCAACATTGAGACCATGAGAAGCCGAAGCCAATCCTCGGACGAGCTTATAGAGGAAAGTGATATCCTGATGTTTGGTTTTCTCGTCTTGAGGAGGAGTTTCAAGACATGACATGTGATTAGTCGTGATCGAATCAGGATATTTCTGCACGCTTTCTGCACCCTCAGCTCTTGTCTGTATGAGGCTGAAGTCAAGAAGCGAGAACGAACCTTTTCGAGAACTCCGAGATTTGGATAATGAGTGACGAAAATGGTAGTACTCTTGAGAGTGGTCGTGATCCATTCGAGTACAGCACTGGCGATTGCTTCTCCATCGTTTGTTGAAGTACCTCGACCGAGTTCGTCGAGAATGATCAACGATCGAGAATTTGCGAGTTTGAGAATTTCCGATGTTTCGGTCAGTTCGACCATGAACGTGGAACGACCTCGTACGAGAGAATCAGATGCGCCCATACTATAGCGAGAAGGGAGATGAGCCTGGACACCGAAGATAGTGCGATCGGAGGAAGCTCACCGAGTATAGATACCATCGAAAAGACTTGTGGTGCAAGCTTCGGCAGGAACGAAAGAACCGATCTGTGAAGTGATGGTCATTGGAGAGCTTGCTTAGATCACCAGAATACTCAACTCACCTGAGCCATCAACGCGATCAAAGCTACACTTTTCGACAAACTCGATTTACCTGTGAGGTGGAACGACTCCCTCGATCAGCTCTTCTTCTATCGATCGAGCGAAGGAACGCGCTCACCTCCCATGTTCAATCCAGTCAAGATCATTTGTTTCCTTTTCCCATCCCTGAACTCTATCGAATTCGCGACGAAAGGTTCACTCGAAACTTGTTCAATGATAGGGTGTCTTCCGTCGGTGATATCCAGTCTTCCTGCTTCGGAGACGATCGTAGGTCGGACGTAGTTGAAAGAGAGTGCTACGAGAGCGAGGGAGAAGAGGCAATCGAGAGTTGAGAGAGCGGTGATAGTGGATCGGAAAGCGGCGTAGTGGGAAGCTACCTCTCTGTCGACCGAGTCCTCGATCCAGATCAGCTATGTGTAAGCTCAAAAGGATGACAGAGAATCGACCAACTGAAGGAAAGAGAGATAGGCGGCATTTGCAGCAGCAGCCAATAACTGTGGATCACGCCAGGAGAGACCATCAGCTCTGAATAATGGAGAGGATACTCGCGAGACTTCGACCCACCTCTCTCGCTTGTTCGAGCTCTTGAATCTTCTTCTGTAGTGAAGGAGACCTGAAACGATAATAAGTCTTGGTACCATTGATTCTGAGCCAATCTGCAGGGACCGTGTTCTTCTCCGACACTTTCACTTCGAGTCTGTAATACCCCAACCTCCGGTTCAGCTCTCTCGTATGTTGTGAAGGCCGAGAAGAGACCTGGGAAACTTACAGGTATTCCTCCAGAGCGACCTGTTTGAACTGCAAAGCAGGTTTCTTCAACACTTTCCTAGCTTTCCTCAACTCCTCCTGAATCTCCTCTTCCTTCGCATCCCTCTTCTTCTTACACTCCTGTAACTCAGGCCATTCCTTCTCATTCTCAAACAAATCTTCTTTCTTCCCGTCTCTCGCCATTCGTTGATTCACTTGCTCCATCAATCCTTTCACGATAGGTCGAATCTTGGGTAGTTCAAGGATGATCCGTTTGAGGAGTTGACTCTTGAGGGAACCACCAACTCGAGTGCGAGAACCAGATTGATCTTCTCCCGGAGAATCGACTTCGTCGAATACTGAACCGACTTTCGCGAGGGCTTCGAGAACTCGTAGGAGCTCGTTGGGTGAAGCTCGTCCAAAGTGGATACGGGAAAGACCACGTTCGAGATCGGGAAGGGTTTTGAGGAGTTCACGAAGTTTCGAGAGAGTGAGTGAGGACGAAGCGGAATGAATCTCCGTGATTGCGTCTAGTCGTTCGTTGACGCCACTGTAAAGATCAAGATCCTTCTCAATTACGCTCGTATCGAGTGACTGAGAAATGAAACTGAACTCACTCGACAGAAACCAAAGGTTTCGAGATCCATTTCCTCAACAATCTCTTCCCCATGCCAGTTTTACATTTGTCTAATACACTGATCAAGCTCCCTTCCTCCTTGTAGTCCGTACTATTCCTCAATAATTCGAGATTCGAGATTGTGTTTCCGTTGAGCGTCATCGAGGTGCGGGAGGAGAAAGAGGTGAACGAAGAAGTATGGAGGAAGAGGGCGGAGAGGTTGAACGAGGAAAGATGAGTGATGAGGGATGAGAGAGCTATGAGAGCTAGCTTTGGCAAGTCAAAGACTTTCGTCGGTTCACCTGTACCTTCTTCGATATTGGTTAAGCGCTTCATCCAAGAAAGCCTAGACGAGCGAGGGAACGCACCTTCATCCTCCACTTCAGTCTTCTGCGAAGCGCTCGGTCCTTCCTCATCATCTGTATCTCCCAGTACGATCTCACTCGGAACTTTCTTCATTTCTTTCCTCCTCTGTTTCTTGCTCTCTGCGTAGAACTCCGTGATCTTCGAAATCGCTTTCGACGAATTGGGTCGTTTCGGAATTCGTTCGATTCGTGAAGTGAAACCTGGTGATCCAGCACTGCAAACGACAAGAGTTTTGAGTTGAACACATCGAGGACGAGTTACTGAGAGAACTCTTATCGCTTACTTGTGTTGACCAGCGAGATGTTTCACCATCGATTCGGTTGCGGGAGACAGATCCTTCTGTAGTAAGAGTTCGCTCGGTTGTAGATGTAACATTCTCGTTTCGAGCTCTACGAGAGCCAATCTCGAAAGTCAGTTCCCCAACTTCTCAACCACAGTAGAGAAGTCAAAAGCGTACCAGATCTCATTAATCCATCCTCAAACTCTACGTATCACGACTCATCAAAGCAGTCAGTATTCTTTTCAAACGCTCTGATAGCTCGCGAACTCTCGAAAAACGTACCATCCCAAACTATTTCCCCGGTGCTAGGCATCGCGGCAATCAATCCAATCCTAACTTTGTCTCCCTTTCCTCCTTTCGCTCCTTCTCCTTCAACGAGACAAATGAGGGTAGCAGTAGAACTACTTGGTGCGCCGAGAGAATCGACTCCTAGTTCATCGACGAACGTTGCCGAGGTGTAGAGGGACGTCAAGGCTCGAGTGAAAGGTTGTGATTTGTTCGCAGATACTTTCTTCAATCTGATTCAACACGCTCTCGTGATCAGTAGGAGCGAGAGAGAGAGAGGGGAGAGGGATAGGAGGGAGAAAACCGTACGCTGCAGTTTCGATTTGTCTAACGATCCCAACTTTATGTCCAGCGTTCAATAATCTCCTCGTATGAATCTCGATCCGATGCGTAGGGATTGAAGAAGTGAGCATATGTTGTTGAGGGAAACAAGCGATGTTGAGAACTTTCGAAGCGGTTTGTGCGTCCTCCTCGAAGAATTTGTACTTATATCCTACTTCAACTGCCAAAAGGACTCCAGGGTTCGCTTTCTTCAACGCGATGACTTGTTGTTCGAGTGGTGTATACTTGACGGAACTATTCGGAGTCGTACTCTTTGAAGTCGAAGTCGAAGAGCTTCTTGAGCCTTTCGCAGCGAATTTCGAGAATCTCGACGATCCGTTCTCTTCCTCTCCATCTTGCTCATCCTCCTCTATGGCTCTCCCTTTCCCTTTCACATCTTTCTTCCCCTTCCCCTTCTTCGCAACAGTTTGCGATTTCTCTTCTTCATCTTCGTCCATTCCATCCTGACTCGCGCACTCTCCTTCTTCTTCTTCTTCCTCCTCACGAGCAGCCAAGTAATGATCATCCTCCAAATAACTCGACTTCCTCCTCCCTTGCGTCGCACCAGTTCCCAATTTTTTCATAAAAAGGTCCTTTCTCTCCCGTTCCTCTCTAGTCAATTCCTTCGCAACTCTAGGTGCATCTGATTCTTCTGGAGCTATATAAGAGAACTTGCGTAGTCGAGCGTAGGATTGAGTTGCAGGTGGAGGAGGAGGAGGGAGTGGAGCGGCAATCGATCGAGAAGTGGAGGCTACTGGTTGGAATAAAGCTGGAACTGGTGTCGAGGAGGAAGGAGTATGTTCTAATTTGACTCGTTTAGCTGGTGGTACTGGTGAGGGATTAGAGTCTGATTCAGAGTCCGAGTCGAGGATGAGGATTTCAGTTTGTTGAGTGTTGGAGGGTTTGGGTTTGAAGAATGATGAGATTACTCTAGTCCCTTTCTCTGGTGGTTTAGGCGGCATTCCAGAGTGGAGTGAGTGTTAGAAGTTAAAAGAGAAAGAGTTTAAAATTGATTTCATTCCTTTCACTCTCACTTTCACCTCGAACTGCTTGGGAACCTCTAGAGAACTGTTATCCTTCTACTAGCTACCCCTCAATACGCGTACTTGATACTCTGCTCAACTTTCTCCTCACAATTGACATCATTCAACTCATCTGGCATGACTAGTCAGTTCTCTCTCCCCCCCTCTGACCACTCTCAACGAGCGTGCAATTGACCCGCTCAATCCACTTCCGAATCAAGCAGGACCTTCTTCTGCTCCAGCTCGTCGATTCAAACGTTCAAATTCAGATCCTTTACCTCCCCTTCACTCTCGACATTTACCTCCTCCCCCTCGTCAGAAACAACGTCACTCTGTCACTTCGGGTTTGAGACCTCCTCCTCCTCTTTCGAAACAAACGCAACATAAATCGAAACGTACTCGTTTCTCTTTCCCAGTCACTTCGAAGCGCTCGAGTAAAGTTCGAGGCTATTTGTCAAGCGACTCCGAGGGAGATGGTCAGGAGGATGAAGAGTGGGGATTGCTAGAGGGACGAGATGAAGAGAGTATCCTTTCAGAAGAACTTGAGATTCAACCTTACTTGACTCCGAAGAACAAGTAAGCTTACTCGCGTCTTGAGCTCTCCCCCGCTTCCTCACTTCGCAGAGCTGATGTTCGAGGTTGTTCGGTGTCAGCCTTGAACCCAAGATTGATTCTTACCTTTATCACATCGAGAAAACCCACAAAAGTATCCTTTTTTTCTCATGCTCGCACAGATCTACTCACCTTGTCAAGTACCTTCTAGCCAAAACGATCGAGCTCCTCTCGTCTGACTACAATTCATTCCAAACGTCTCATTCCTCATCCCTCTCAAAATCCTCTCTATTGATCGACAAGACTTTCCTCGAAGATTCAGTCAAGATGACTCAAGATCAACTTGCGGGGTTTCAGGTACAGTGTGAGAAGAATTGGGACGGTTTGAAGAGGGACAAGGAGAAATTGGTCGGGGAGGAAACGAGGGAGAATCAGGTGAGCTTTTGTTCTTTAGTACGATTCGTCGAGTCTGCAGGGACTAATCACAGAGGAGCCTGTGTGCACAGAGGAAAGCTTTGGGAATGGTCGAACGTATACAACAACTCTCTACTCAAATCCTCTCGAATCGTCAATCGACGAAATCTCAACTTGCTCAAATCGGTAATGCTTCTCTTTTGCTCCCTACCCTCTCTCTATCTCTCTTCCCAGGACTCACAATCTCCTTTCTATCTTCACAGCGAGCGAAACTGAGCATTCCTTATCGAAAGAAGAAGAGACCTGGGAGAAAGAAGTTGACAAAGTTTCTCAAAAATTGATGAAATTCCTTCGAGGACCTCCTCCTTCACCTCCTCAGAAACGAATCAAGCCTTCAAAGAGTAGTCAGAGTGGAGGAGGAGGGAGTAACAGGAGGAGGAGTAGGAAAGCTATGACTAGTGCGGATGAGAGTGAGAGTCAGAGTTTGGGAAGGGACAAGGAGAGGAAGAAGAGGAGGAAAACTGGTTGAATTGGAATCGATTGGACACAGAGGTCGAGGGAAGGTTGATACGCTTGAATTTCGTACAGGTCGCATCGAGTTGATGGACAGAAAGAATAAGAAATCTTTCTTTTTTGCTTGGAATGAAACGAACAGATTGGAACGCTTTTCACTCTCAAATGTTTCTGCGCTCAAAGCAACGGATTCGTGTAAAGAGTTGCTTGACATTAGATCGAGAGAGCGAGAGTGACAACAACCAATGCGAGAGAAGAGGCAGAAATTGACGGATAAAGACTCGTATCGAAAGTAGTCAGCGTAGTGGTCGTACAACGAGAGGTGGCAGTGAGCTTGAGAGGTATAACAAATGGCAAACGAGATCAAGAGTGTGAGTGAGGGAAGAGGTGCAAAGACAACAAGAAAGTACAAAAACAGTTGAGTGAGCAAAACCGCAAAATCGAGATGAGAACTCCCTCAATCATCCCTAACTCCCCCATTCGCCTTCTTCAACAAACTACTCCTCTCACCCCTACTCGAGCTCCCCGCACGTTTCCCATGTAGAGCAGGTCGTCCTAGCCCATCTCGTTCTTCTGCACTCTCGTCGTCCTCCTCACTTCCAAGCAGCGAGTCCTCTTCTTCAGCTGAGTAAGCGGGGACGACGACGACTTCGTGGTCTGGGTGAAGGTTCGTCCAGGCTGGGAAGCGAGTGATCGAATTGAAAACGAAAGTTCCGTAAACCAAAATTGCGAATCTGCAAGTTGTGAGTTGATGAGTGAGCTGATGCTCGCGAAGTGAATGAAGGGAAAATGAAGACGTACCCGACGACTTGTAGCCATTTGAAGCTTTCCCAACCGAGGTAGAGAGATACCAACCAGATTCCAAGAGTACGGCAGGTGTCGATAGTCGATCGAGCAGTGGCAGATACGCTGTGGATAGGGATTAATGATTAGACTCAGCCGGTAAATAGAGACTAACGCAGACCCAGACTGACTTTCGAGTGACCGCGAGACCGCAGCTGTGAGTTTCGAATCGAACATCAGTAAACTGTTTCGAGAGAGTGAAGAAATCGTTCCGACTTACAAATTGAACAAAGCGATACTAATAGCGATGACGATCGAACTCTGCCAGACCCTCGGGTTCTCAACGATCTGATACCATCCAACTTTCATATCGAAGTAACCTCCTTGTCCAGCAGGAGTCGATCCGTAGAGTCGATAGATTACTAGGAGACCGGAGAGCGTAGTGAGCAATCCAAAGAATCCTTCGTACCCGGCTGCGAGAAGAGGTTCGACGCTGTTGTGTTCCATGATACGTTCTTCCAAAACGAATTGAGTTGCGGCTGCGAAACGTTGCGACAGGCTTCCTCAGCCGAATGCACGATAGTTATAGATAGTTCTTTGACTCACTGAAAAGCTGTGCAGCAGCGATAAGTAACACTCCAACGATTGGCGAAGTCCTAGTGCTCTCTTCTGCCGATTCGACCGGCTTCTCTGCCCCGATCAAACTCGAACTACCGACTACAGCTACTCCGAGCATGCAGACGGCGAGGGCGGTCCATTGTGCTCGATCGAGTTTGCGACCGAGGAACAAAACTGAGAAGACTCCGACCTGTGAGAATGGGAAACGAGGTCAGCGGGAGAGCGAGAGACTGGACCAAGTTACGAACTCACCCATAGGACGAGACATCCTCGCATCATTTGGAAGATGCTCTGTAAAAGTGCGAGGAAGGGAGCTTTAGTCAGCTTTTCTGAAGGATTCGATCGGAAATCCCGGATTCAGGAAGGAGAACTCACGACTCTGTTCGTGGAGAAGACAGTGAGATAGGGATCGAGTCAGTCCGCTGAGCTGCACCTCGGAGCAAAGAGAAGGAGTTGACGAACGGGACGAAGAACAACCCAACGTTCATTGCCGTAGTTCCAGCGATATCGCAACAAGCAGGACCCCAGAACAACGCTGCCTCTTTCCAGTTCATCCTTGGTTCCTGCTCCGCCTTTGCCATTTTGACATCTCCAGGAATTGGTTTGTAACTAGCTTGACCAGATTCGATATCCTGACCTTGTAACGAAATCGCCGAGTTTGAGAATGCGAATGCGGACTCCTCTGGTCTAGATAGAGGGTTGGTGCCGAGTCGTGCAGCGTTTGAGGCGAGTGCAGCTTCGCGTGCCGCGATCGAAGCTTTCTTGCGTTGAGCGGCCTTGAACGGGTTCAGACGAGAGTTGAGCAGATTGAAGGCGATCAAACAACACGTCTCGCCGAGGAACATGTTTGCTGTCTGCCATACGGGCTCTGACGATCGGCGGAATGAACAGGAAACGTCAGTACTGTCATTCGAACGGCGATTTCGGACCCTCATACGACTCACGCTCAAAGTTCTGTCGCCGAGATGGATCTGAAGCATCACAATTCCCTACACATTGCATATCTTGATACTTACTCCAGAGACCTATCGAAGAAACGAACGAAGGGAGTCAGCTTTCGTCCCGTTCAAGCACGAGAATGCTGCTCTTCTCGCCTCCTCCCACGAATAGCGCAACCGCGTCATAGCATGACCTTCGGTCTTCGTCTCGCTCGTTGGGTAGCGCACGACGATCGACGGCGTGAGTGGATGAGAGGGGCTCAAAGTCGCAAGCAAGTGGGGGGGAGATCGCCCCTCCTCCTTCTTTCCTTTCTTCCCTCCAAATCGCGGTCCAATGAGAAGTGTACTCACTGTTTGAACAACCAGTTACGAGCATTCCCACGACGAGGAGAGTGACTAATTGTTTCGAAGGGAGTTTCGATCTTGAAGTTGGTGGGACTGCTTCCATCTTGTACTCTTGATCTATGGGTCTGTCTGTGTCGCTGAAAGGGAGGATTACTGGGCTGGGGAGTGAGGGTGAAGTGTACCGCGAGGAAGCCTTATCGGAGAGGAGCAAGAGAGGGCGGGCGAGTCGATTAATTCGAGAGAGAGAGGCGCGCGCTAGGATATTGTATAGACTGTTGACGTGAGAGGCTGATTCGAAACGTGAGTTGTGAGAGAGCGTGTCAATGGAAGATAAACAAGAGGGGGTGAATCATCGACTTAAAGTTGACTCCTCGCAAATTCGGACATCTTGTTTCAATGACTGTGATCCGACTCTGTAATGCATGAACAATGTGACGAGTGTAATAAGACTGCTACGAGAGTTTGAACGAAAAAAAAGTACGAGGGAAATTTAAACGAAAAACGAAACGAAAACGGAGAGAGTGACAGGTATGCTACGAGCGAAGGGAATGAGAAAGACAATATCCTATACAACAGAGGAGAGTGAGGGAGAAGGGAGACGATATGTACGAGAGTCGAGGAGGGAGCAAAAAGAGGGAACCTTAGCGCTTCGCCTTTTGAAGAGCGACAAGTTGTTTGAGGCGGTGAACGACTTGAGGCATCGAAGGGCGATTCTGATACTCTTGATCCCACATCTGACTCATGAGATCAACGATTTCTCCTCCCCATCGACGGTGGAGACCTGCGAGTGAAGGACGAAGTTGACGCTGTCCTACGTCGGCGTAGATGGCCTAGAGCAATACAGAGACGAGTCAGTACAGGAGTCAGAGAGGGCAAGATTGGGGAGGACACTAACGTGTTCATTCATTCCTTCGAAAGGATAACGTTTGACAGGTTGATGCCATTGAAGCATTTCCCACATTACCAATCCCACTGAATAGACGTCTACCTTCTCGTTGTATCTAGGATGAGGGTGCCATAGTTCAGGAGCTTGCCAATTGACGGTACCGACCAACGAACGAATCATCGATTTCGTCGAAGTCTTGATCCTCGCCAAACCGAAATCTGCAATCTTGGCTACTCCTTGAGACGTGATCAATACGTTCGACGATTTGATGTCTCGGTGGATGATAGATGGAGTCCGGGTGTGAAGGTATTCGATTCCTTTTGCGATTCCGAGCGTGATGTTCAAGATGTCGACGAACTGAGGCGATTCGACTCCTCGGATGTAATCGAACAGGTCTCCATTCGCACAAAGCTCCGTGACGATCATGACGGGAACGGCGGAAGGTTGTTTAGGGATCGAGACTCCGATGAATTGAACTATGTTCTCGTGTCGAAGATCGCGAAGTAAACCGAGTTCTTTAATGTCCATATCGGTGAGGTGACCTCGGATGTCGCAGATGGCGATAGTACGACGACGATAAGTTCCCTTGTAGACGTCCTGAGAGAATGAATTGCTGTCAATGATTGATTTCTCATCTCCATTGTAGTCAGACTCCAACTCACCTTGAAACCTCCACTACCGACCAACTCGAGCTTCGTAAGTTTGTCAGGAGGGATCTCCTTGTCTTGTAGCTGGAGACTCTCGAGGTCGAGAGCGTTGACATCCTCTTGATGTTCCTTCTCTTTCGAACGATTGCGAGATCGAGGTTTCTCTGGACTGATCGGATGTTGAGCGCGCATGAGGAGAGGAGTGTTTCTTGAAGTCTTTCGGGATGCATGGGAAGCTGCGGCGAGTCGAGCAGTCTTGGGGATACCTCGAGCAGTTTCGGTTGAAGCGTTCGAAAGAGTCGAGTTTGTCGAGGCGTCGGAGTCTTGAGAAGAAGCATAGTTCTCTTGATCACGCTGTGCGGGCAAGGACTACGGTGAGCAGAAGTAGTCTCAGCTGAGCGAGAGTTGAACGCACCCATTGAAGCAAAGCATCAACAAGCTCTTTCTTCGTTCTCCCATCATTCTGGAGATCTCGCTCTTCGCACAATCGAACTAGATCGTCCTTCCTACACCTCAGCAGTGACTTTGAAGTAGCATGAATGAGGTCGACTTCGTTCTCGTCTGGGTAACGAAAAAGAAGCGCGAGTCAGTGAATGAACAAGATCTCTCGCAAAGAATACTCTGCTCACCTTGTTCCTCTTCTTCTACGCCGTCCTCTTCTTCCTCGTAGTCCGCCTCCATATCCTCGTCCTCTCCGTCGCTTTCTCCAAGTTCCGGCTCATCCTCATCAGCTTTTTTCCCCTTCTTCAACCTAACAACTTTCCCATTCTTCGCGCCTTTTCCCGCCGCTCTCAGATGACTCCTCAACTCGACTTCGACCGCTTCCTCGTCTCGTTCTTCCTCTCCTCCACTCTCTTCGTCCGCGTCAGAAGGTGGTGTCTCGACTTGTTTGACCTGATTCGTAGTTCTCGAAGAACGCCTCCTTCTCCCTTGCCCACTCTTTCGATGTCCCTTCTGACCTCCTCCATCCGACTCGCTACTGGCAACGAGGTTCTCTGGTTCTTCTTCCTCAACTTCCATCTCTTCATCCTCCTTCTCATCAACATCCTCAGCTCTCGCTTTCCCCTTGATTCGAGCCACCGCCTTTTGTTTCGCTGCTCGTCCAGGTCTTGCAGGCGATCCCTGAGCGTTCGCGACGATTGTTCGAGGTGCAGAAGAGGAAGTCGAAGGATCCGGATTCGAAGGTGGCCGATGACCTCTCGTTCGATGAGCGACAGGAGAAGTGTAAACCGGAACTTCCTCATCTTCCTGAATGATCTCGTTCATTCGTTTCCCGAATCTGATTACGTGGGGAGCGGCAACGTCTTCGCCGTTTGAACGATTTCGTCGAGGTTGGCGTTTCTGAGCGGGAGGTAAAGCTGGAGGAGGCATCTCGATCTGAGATGCTCGACGAGTCATTCCTGCGCTTGTTCCAGTCTCTTCCTCCTCCTCGAGTTCAGTGAGGTCCATCTCGTCTTCCTCCTGAACTTGATAGTCTTCTTCTCCAGAGGTAAGAGGAGGGGTGAGAGGGTGTTTATTTCGACGAGTTTTCGTTAATTTGCCGTTGACCCGAGTCGAAGGGTTGCTAGTGCGAGCTCGTCGAGGTCGGATCTCGTCCTCGGGACTCGCTTCGTGCGAAGTACGAGGTTGAGGAGAAGCATCGGCACTGTCGTCTTCGTTCGAGGAAAGGGAGGAAGAGGGAGGTTTTCGAGCGGTAGTTATGGCGGAGATGAGAGTATCTTTGGTCATTGAACTTGTGTCGGGATCGGAACTCGAAGTAGAGGGTAGAGCGAGGAAGAGGTCGACAAGTTCGGAACGGCGAAGGGTTCGAAGTTTTGTTGCTGGCCACGCGCGTAACTTGGATACAGCGTCTGTACACAACAATACAATAAGGAGCTGCGTCAAACTCGAGGACAGTTGAGACTTACCAATGCCGAGCGATTCTCCTTCGCCTTCACCCTCGGTCTCTGTTGATTCGTCTCCATTCTCTCCGTTTCGCTCGTTCTGTATTCTCCCGTCTCCATTTCTCAGTCCTCTCTTAACTCCATTCGATTCATCCTGTTCCATCTCAACTTCCTCCCCTTCCTCTGCCTCTTCTTCCTCACTGCTACTTTCGACTAATTTCCCACTCGATCTCTTCCTCTTCGGATCTGGAGTAGCAGTTCCCGACACTGGAGGTTGCAATACTCCACTCGTCCTCCTCGTGATTCTAATTGCATTCGGGTAAATCGAAGGATCCCGTGATCGTTTGTTTGCAACTGGCATTCCTACTTTCCTACTTTGACTCGTTGATCTGTACCTAGTGACTGAGTGATTGACTGGGAGAGGGGAGAGGGGTCGATTGGTTCGAGTGGTGCGTTGTCTGAGTCTTTGAGGACGTTGTTGAGTGGAAGAGTCTTCTCGAGTAGGGAGTCCGAGGAGGTTACGACGGCGGAGTAAACCTTTCTGTGGTAGTGGTGGTGAGCTGGAGAAGTAGGTACGAGAAGTGTAGGAAGGTTTTGTTGACGATGTTGAACGATTCAAAGTTGATCGAGAATTCTCCTCCTCCTTGTTTGATCCAGTTGCTGATATGAGTAACTCGTCTTCTGATGGTGATCCTGATTCTGTTGTGTATGGATCTTCTTGATCTGAATGGGTTCTAGAGGAGTAGGAGAGATTCGAAGTCTTTTGTCGCTTTCTTGATTTATTATCTTGAGGTCTTGAAGGGGAAGGGTGTAGGATGAACTTTGCACGTTTCGAGGGCATCTAATGAGGGGTCGAACAAGGCATAGAGTGGAGGGAGTGGAGTGGTGTAAAGCGAGGTTGGAAGTTGGAGAGGAAGTCAAGTTGCAAGTCGAATCGAGGTCACGAGGGCAAATCTGGCAATCGACTGGGTTGTATTCACTCTTTGGTAATACTAGGAGGGGCTGGCACTCTTCTTGGTGTGCTCGGAGAGGGTAGAGGAGAGGTGAGAGCGTTGAAACTGAAACTGTTATTCGGGTTGTAATCTGCTATTTCTCGCGGTTGACTTTTTGTAAGGTTTGTTTCGAAAGCGAAGTCTCAGATTTCACACAAGAGAGGGAAGTAAACAAGATGAACACAAGGAGTAGAACGAGCAAAGAAACACACTATAGCCAAGAAGAAAGTTGAAGAAGAAAGAGGTATAAAAAAAGAAAGTCTACGTCGATTTCTAGTTTCCAACACTCGAGACGATCGATTCAGCCTTGTTGAGAGCAGAGACCATTCTCACACACTCCTTGCGACGTTGCACGACCGAATCCGATTCCTTGAGCATCTCTTCAATCGCTTCTGGCTTGTAAAGTTCGGAAAGGAGTTCTCGCTGCATCGTATCGCGAGCGTGGAATACCAAGTTGAGCATGATAGCTGCACGCCGAGAGACTGTCAGAGATCTAGATGAGCAGAAGAGTGCGAGAAGAGCGTACCTTTGGGAACCATATCGATCAAAGTTCGTTTCGAGAGGGAGAAATAACTCGAAATCAAAAGTTTAATAACTTCCGTCTCCATCGTTTCACGCTCTGACAAAGTTCCCGAAGCACGAAGGTTTGTTGGAGGCTAACGCGAGCAATCAAAACTTCCTCAGCTCCATTCTGCGAGAAGAAAGTGGGTTGGTTGGGACTCACAGCTTCCATAGCAGCCGCACCCTTCTTCTGACTCAATTGTTGTTGTTTCCTTCCTCCAGGCCAGAACGAACCGAAGAACCCTTCTTCCTTCTGTTTCAAATCCGAGTCCAAATCTCGACCGTTGTTCAAAGTTCCTGGTGCGAGTTTACCAGTCTTGGGGTCGACGGCGGGACCTGGAGGAGGCTTGTTCGCTGACATGCGGTCAGAGACGATCGCCATAGCTTTGTGTCCGGAGATGAAGTCGGGGTGTCCAGTGTTGATGTAAGTCGATTCCATTCTGTGGTACGGGCGGAAATGCTGGATCAGCGTTTACACTTTCGCGGAGATTCAGCGAAACACCATCGACTCACGCTACGAGATCTTGTACAAGTTTATTCGTTGGCACCATCGACTTTCGGTAGAAGTTTTGAACGGTAGCGTAGAACTTGTCTTTCAATCCAGGATACCGTTTGAAAGTAGCCTAATCACAAACTCTTCGTCAGCTGACCCTTCGACCTAGAGCATACTGAAGAGAGAGAGACTCACATTCTTGCTGAGAAGTTGAGCGAGTATTCGCATAAGTTCATCGTAGACGAGACTCGCGCATTTGAGTGCAGGTTCTTCGATACGCTTGATTTGTTGTTTGATGATGACTTCGAAAGCGGTCGTTCCGACGAAGAGCGCAGGGGAGGAACCCTGCGAGGTCAAGAATTGGGACATTCAGCACCGCACAGAGGGAAGAATGAAAACCCAATCAGGACTCACGGATGAATTGTAGAGAATCGTTCGGATATCGGCATCCTTGACTTGGTCATAAGGGTCGAGGGTCTTGACTCCGTTCGAGAAGAGTTCGTGGAAAACGAATGAGATACGAGCTCCTCCTGAAAGTTCGTTCAAGGCGAGATCGGAAGAAGAACCGTCGACTGCTGAACGGAAGTCTCCACAGAATTCAGTGATGATTTGGAGGATAACACTCGACTGCACAAATTCGCGATGTTGTCAGTTAAAAGTCAGCATCTGACACCGAAGAACAAGCGCACGCCATCAGTTCCACCTGCAGCTCCGCCGAGAGACGCCAACTCGTTCTCGTATTTGGTCAAACTTTGCGAGATCTTTTGCTTGATATCGGGAAGAGTCGTCTTGATGTGGTGCATGAGGATAGTGTTGAGTCGTCTAGTGAGGTAAGGGGTACCGCAGTACGAAGCCTTGCTTCTGTAACTCGGGTGACTTTCGAAGAAGTTCTTCTCGTGTTCCAACGCTTGAGCGATAGGTCGCTTGTTGTCGATATCGCGTTGACCTCGGTTGACGACGGGAACGTAACCTAATCGAAGTGGAATGATTCGTCCGGCGAGAATGTCGACAACGTCCGTTCCTTGATCCATCAAATCCACTTTGGTCAAAACTCCGATCGTTCGAAGACCATCGGGATCACACTCTCGTGCGAGCTTCAATCCATCAGAGTTGGCCAAATCGGTGTTGGCGGCAGTGACGGCGAGAATGATCGAGTTGGGTTTCTGAATGAACTTGAGGAGCATGTTTCGGATTTGAACTTCGATATCTCGAGGTTGATCTCCGACAGCGACCTTGGTGAGACCGGGAAGATCGACAAGAGTGAGAGTGAGGACGTTGGGGGAGAAGATTCGAAGACCGATAGGAAGAGGTGAGATTCCTAAAAAACGAGCCAAGTTAGCCCTTTTCATCGGTCTTCTCGAGTATTTCGTACTCACCAGCATTCTTTCCAGTCTTTGCCTCGGTATCAGCAACAATCTCTTCTCGAACCTTGTTGAAATCGAAGAACTTCTCTCCAGGTCGGTGAAGCTGTGGCATAAGATCCACGAAATGAGCACCACAATCGACGAGCCATGCATATCGAGATCTCTGACTCACGAACTCTGCCCACTCGTCAGGGTTACTAGCCTTGTCACTCGTAGGTTGCGATCCAGGTTCATCCGAGGGAGCTATTGGCGATACGCTCTTCAATATCAGCTCACTCCCGCCGTGTTGTAGCGTTTGCCAGCTTACCGTCTCCATTTGCAGCAGGCTTGGCAGCAGCAGGTCTGTTGATGAGTTGAAGGACTAGAGGTCGTCGAGTAACAATTCCAGCTGTTTTTTCATTCAACTTTGATCAGCTCACGCTCCTTTTTCGATGACAGAAAGACAGAGTACGTACTTCCACGAGGGAGGAAATCACGTCCGACGATGTTCTGTTACGCAGCGAAAGGAGTTAGGTCTCAGCCGAGAGAGCGAGGCGATGAAAGGAAAGAGATTCCGACTCACCTCTAGAACCGAAGACTTTCCACTTCACACGCGTAAGGATAGGTCACAAGGATCAGCTTCAACTCTCGAACAAGGATAAAGGGGGAGAGGGAGAGGAGGTGAGATGTTCCGAAGGAGTGACGAGTTTCAACTTACGAACTCTGAGATCCAACGACTGTGAGAAGCCATAGACGTTTCAGCCGCGGTATAGATCTGATGAGAGGCAAAGAAGGACCCACCAGCGATTTGAGGTAGATCGATAGGGTTGGAAGATAATCCGGAAGACGCGAATGCATCTTGAAGTTTCTGTACGGAAGAAGGGTATCGTGACACATAAGCTCTCGTCAAGCTAGGTGTATCCAGTAACTCGTACGTACGTTGACTGTTCTGATGAGGTTTTGATCCATGTTGATGGGGGAGAAAGGAAAGGGAAAGGAGGCGAGGTAAGGGATAGAACTTGAAGCTGTGAGCTAGTCTAGTTCTGTAGTAGCTGAAAGAGTGTATGGAAGAGTGTGAGAGAAAGCTAGGTGAAGTGGTCGAAGAAAGGATCGTCGTCGCTCCCTCATGATTTAGGATTTGACAGGTGTCCATTTTCGCAACTTTCGATTGCATTCTCGGCGAGCCTTGTCAATCGAGCGAGAGCGACATTGATAGAACGTGAGAAACGAAAAGTTAAAGCGACATCTGCGTCTCAATCAAAACGCCTTTTCCGATTCTTATTGAACACATTTTGCGATTTGTTGCACTCTAGTCAAAACGAACGATGCGTGTACACTTCAAACCTCCTAATACTTCACTCGCCGATCGATGAACGAACGAGAATGATTTACCTGTGAGTTGGCGATGACGGGCATTAGCTTCAAAACGTGAATGAGCTAAGATGACTCGTTCGCAAATCACCTTGTAGGGTTGTAATCGTCTACAGAGACCGTCCAAAGGGCGTCAGCATCGGTCTCAGCAGTAAGGGCAAAGGGAGAACTCACCAATCCTCAACAAGAGACCGACAGTTTCCGTCGCCAATTCGATCGCACTTGTACTGACCAACAGCGGTTGAAGCACATTTTCCTCCAAGATGTTACTGATCACACCCTTCCTGACGTTGATACCAGCACTCCTCTCTCCATTCGCATGTCGATTCCTCAATTCCGTCACCATCGTGATTGGGTTCAATCCGGCGTTCTCGGCCAAAGTCGTAGGGATCACTTCGAGTGCCTCGGCGAACGCGGCGAAACAGTAGGATTCCATTCCTTTGAGGGTTTGAGCGTGTTGAGCCAAGAGTCGTGAGACGTGAATTTCGGGTGCTCCTCCTCCAGCGATCAAGAAACTGTCGACGACAACGAACGAGAGGAGTAAGTAGGGAACAAGGAGTCAGTGAGGGGAGAGAGCGAATACGTACCGCTTCTTGACGAGACATCTGACAACGCAGAGGGCGTCGTGTAAACTCCTCTCGGATTCCTCCAATACCAACGCATTGTTTCCCGTACAAAGCACACTAACCGTCTTTCCACTCGGATTCTTGACTCCCGAAACTTTGACGTATTTCGCTCCATTCTTACTCGTCTCCTCTACCAAATCCGCTTCACCCAATTTATCACTCGTCATTTGTTCGACATCCGAGATGGGTTTGCATCCGAAGGATCGAGCGAGGAAGTCGATTTCGTCTCGTTCGACATCTTTGATCGCCATAATCTTTAATTTTTGGAGGTAGGCCAAGGAGAGTTCGTTCGTTGCGTCTCGGAGAATCGATTTTTGAATGAGGAGGACGTTGCAACCCGATTTCTTTATCGCTTTGCACAAGTTGAGGATGTAGAGTCGTTCTTCTTTCAAAATCTTGTCCATTTGACGGTAATCGTTGACGACAATCTGGTTGTCCATCTGTACAAGTTGGACTCCTCGAAATCAGTGACGGAAATTCAAAGATTCGAAAAGTCCAGAACGTACATCAGGTTTGGGAGGTGAGAGTTGGAATTGAATGATACCAATCTTTGCCTTCTCGATCCTGGTAGGTCCACCTGCCGAAGTGATGGCGTTTTGATGAAGCAATACACCATCCATCAATTCCGTATCGTCGATCGTTCCACCTACTTTCTTGACGAGTCGGATGTCGCGGAGATCGACGTTGGTAGATTGGGGAGTGACGAGGCGGAGAACAGAGTCGACGGCGATAGGGGAGAGGATGGAAGAGTATTGCGAGACGATCTATGTGAAAGAGCCTCCCGTGACGTCAGTCTGAGTTCGACAGAGGTTACGAGAATCTCGTACGCACCTTGGAAGACAAACTAGTCGTAGCGGCTCTCAGCAAGTTATCCCGATCGGACAAATCGACGGGAGTTGACATCTCCTCCAAATACTCGACAATCTTGTGAGCAGCTTTCGTGAAGCTCTCAGCGATGATCGTAGGGTGAATTCCTTTTCCCAACAACTTCTCCGCCGCTCCGAGTAAAGCTCCTGCGAGGACTACGACTGAAGTAGTTCCATCTCCCGCTTCAATATCTTGAGCTGCAGACAAGTCGACGAGCTATTGACACACTTCTTCGTCATCAGAGAGGTGTGTGAGTAATTGAAGGGTAGAGGACTGACCATTCGAGCAGCGGGGTGCATGACAGACATGTGTTTGAGGATAGTTGCACCATCATTCGTGATGACCACTTCACCTTGAGCGGTTTGAATCATCTTGTCCATTCCACGAGGACCCAATGAAGTCCTGACAGCATCGGCGACAGCTGTATAGAGGGGTTTTTGAAAGGGAAGAAAGGGAGTTAGCGGATACTCGAGGAGGATGGAGAAGAAAGATGAACTGTACCTTTCGCTGCTGTCATGTTACTGAGTCGTACTTCTGTTGACTTTTCATTGTTCTACAACACGTCGCAGCGAAGGGGAGATGAGAAAGTAATTCGAGATGAGATTGAGAGAGAGAGAGAGATGAGGACCAACTTGGAAAGCACGCTTGTTTGAAGGACCTGGTCCTATTGAGGCTGCTGGTGCTGCTAATCCTGCTGCTGGTGCCATACTTGAAATTACTAGCGTTGAAGTGGGAGAATGAGAAAGTCGATTTCGTCGTTGGCGGATTTTGGAGGTTCCTCTTCCTCTTCTATCTCACAGAATCACTTCGAGGCAGATCTATATACAATGGTGAGCTCATACTACCCCTCTCTGTAGCTACGAGATCCGCGCCTGTATCCTCGTCGCTCTTGTTTCTCCCCCTCACCTTTGACACTCTTTTTGTTTGATCACTGACCTAATCCCCCTCTCCACTCGTGTGCAACTACAGGCTGATATCAACGCGATCGCACAACAATTCACTCAATTCTACTACAACCAATTCGACTCTGATCGAAAAGGTCTCGCTCCTCTCTACGTTAGCTTTCTCTCTCTCTTCCTTTGCCCTCCTCTCGACTCTCGCTCACCCTTATCTGTGATGTACAGCGGGATCACTCTATGCTTTCGTTCGAGGGTCAACAATTCCAAGGAGCCACTTCGATCGTTGAGAAACTCTCCGTAATGTCCGATTTCTTTCGTATTCTCAGGCTTCATTCGCTGATTCTCGCTCATTCCGTAGACTCTTCCCTTCGAGTCAATCAAGCATAACGTCGCCACGATGGATGCTCAACCCGCCGCGACCGACAAGGCTTCAATGATCGTTCTCGTTACTGGTCAACTTCTCGTACGGTGTCGTTTCTCTCCTCATCTCCCTTCATTGCGAGCTAATGAGAGTTCCATTCCGTAGACTGGATCTGAATCCAACGCTCTCAACTTCTCGCAAACTTTCCACCTTATTCCCGAGGGTTCAGGAGGATACTATGTGTAAATTACATCTCTCTTTTCGTGTGTTACCCTCGACTGACTCGGATGACCATGATACTACTCTAGCTTCAACGATGTCTTCCGATTGGTCTACGGTTAAACAAAGCAGGGGAGGGGGGTCGGTTTAGCGAGGTGGAAAAGACGAGAATACTTAGAGCGGAAATAGGATTCGAGGAGGAATCGGGGTAGCGGAGTCTCGTCGATATTTTTGTGTTTGTAAGTGGTTCATCATAGATTCGAGCCATGTCTGCTCGAGAGGGTACCTACGAACCAGAATCACCAGCCTGGAAAGCTGCTTGAAATTCTTCCTTTCGACATTTCTCCCTTCTTCCCCCAAGTAGCGCCATATCTACGGCCGCTACCAGGTCACGCTCGCAAGATTCTGTTGATGCAGCGCTCGGCGGCTCGGCTCGTCGTAGAACGACGATTCACCCTCGACTCCTCGAATGCCAAACCGGTCTCTCGAATGATGCGACTCTTGCTGCTCGACACTTTTGCTAGAGAACGTTTCTCATAACAGCCCAATGAAGCAGAAACAACAACAGTGACCCTCCAACCCTAGTTCATCAAAACCCCATTCTTCTTAGCATCCTTGACGAGCTTGTCCTCCTTCTTTCCGCTCATCGACTTGCCGGTCAAGCGTTTGTACCATCCGATGACATCAGGTCGTCCGAAGGCGATCCAAACAACCTCGAGAATGAGTGCGGTCAACTGCAAGAACGCGATAGTGTCAGCTTTGTCAAACGTGCGAAAGGAGAGAACTCACGTTGACGAGACCGTAGAACGCCATCGGGATGACACCCATGAACAAGTTCCCAAGAACGCCTCTTCGTCGAATAGTATCATAGATCTCATCCTTTTCAACCTCGATCATCTTCTTCGAGTAGAACGGCGAAGAAGGGAGTAGTCGATAATGCGAAGTGAAGGAAGCCGAGAAGCAGTAGATGAACGTAATGAACCATCCGTGAACCTTCAACAGCTCTGTCAACCCAGGCAATCCACCGAAATCGTTGGCGAGAGTCGATTGATAAGTAGAGTGGTCGCATCCATATTTGATTCGAGCGTCCTCCTTCGCAAGGAGGTAGTAGGAGGGTCGATCCATCGGCAATCCATTCTTGGCGAGCTTCGAGTCGGGCTTGTTCCAGAGTGAGGTAACCCACATTGCTTGCTGTTCTGCGATTGGAGGAATCGCACCGACTCCTGGTCGAACGAATCCGAGGAACGCGACAGTAGGATCAGAGGGGGAGATGATGTCGCGGACGGAGGCGTCCCAAGGTCGAGGGTAATCCTTCGAGAGGAACGAATCGAACTCCTGTCTGTATCCTGTCGCAAAGAGAACGAGGCTGCAGGGGGAACGAGTACATCAGCGACTGAGGAACAGTGACTGAGTGGACTTGTCGACTTACTCGGGTTTGATATCCCTTCCTTCCAATCTTTGCCTCACTCGTTTCCAGCTTCCTCCTCTCTTCTCGCATTTGTCCCAATCAAACTCAACTTTCCCGCTCTTATCGAATCCAGTAGGGAACGGAGCCATCTCGACGACTCCTGGAGTAGCGACATCCTCTTCGGGGTCATGGTAGTCCGAAACGAAAGAGAGTGATTTCGAGCGATTCTTGTATGGTCGGTTCAGGTAGGGAGAAGCTTTGTGTGACTTGTTAAGGAATACGTAGGCACGTCCTAGACGTTCTTCGGGAAGCTCTCCGACCCACTGGTAGAAGCCAAATGAGAGGAGTCAGCACAAACGACCGTTTTAAGAACTGTGGAGTTTCGCAACTCACCTGATTGCATCCCGCTCTCGTTCCAGTCAAGAAATGAAGGACGTGCTTGATCATGTAGTCACTGACGAACCTGCAGAGGTTGAAGGAAAGCTCTGAAGTCAGCTGAGCTCGAATTCGAGCGTTTCGCAGAAAAAGGAAAACTCACCATCTCAAGTGGCTCATCGAAACCCAACGATGAACATACGTCGTCTCGAACAGATTGGTGATCAGACCATCAATACTGAGATTGCCATCGAAGGTGACCCCGAATACAGTAAAGTTGTTGAGGACCTTCGGAAACGACAAGAATCCTCCTCTCGAGCACAGAACGACTTCCTCCGCTCCCGCCTTGATCGACTCGTAGGCGAGATCCATTCCAGTCTCACCAGTGCCCATGATGAGCACCTTCTTCCCAGAGAGATTACTTCGTTTCTTGTGATGCGAAGAATGCATGACTTCTTTGTTGGGCAACGTCTTGAAGCGGTCGATACCTGGAATTGTCGGCATTTGAGGAATGCAGTGAAGTCCGGTACAAATGATGAGGTATTGAGAGGTGTATCGTTTCGGTTCTGCGATCAAAAACAGAGAGTCAGTTTTTGCAAATTCGAGGAATCTGAGTTTGTTTTTCTCATCGCACCTTTCTCTCCTTTCCTCTGCACAAACACCACATGTCCCTCTTTCCCACCTGTCCCTTTCTCGACCCTAACCACCTTGCTATCGAGGTTGATCTTGTCCCACAACTCGAATTCACTCGAATACCTCTCCAAGTAAGCGCAGTATTCCGGTAAGGAAACGTGATCGCCTTGACTCGAAGGGAATCGGTAATCTGTGAACGCTGTCAATTGCTTCCTGTACAGCGTAGAGAGGGGCGAAGAGAGGGGTTTGAAAAGTCGGTGGGGGAGCAATCAGCGAAACGACACAGGAGGCGACGAGTGGACAGCTTGGAGGAACATACGAGGAAACCAATTCAGAGTTTTCGTAAGCCCGGTATCTGAAAGTGCCCCCGATCTGCGATTCTGCTTCAAACAAGATGCACTTTTGTCCCGCCTCTGTCTGCGTCTTTGCGGCCACGATTCCGGCCGGTCCTCCTCCTATCACAATCGTGTCGTAGTGGGTAGCCATAGCAGCGAGTTTGAAGTGATTGGAGCGAGACTGGGAAATCTCGCAGGCGCTCTTCAGGTCGAGGATCGGTTAGGGGCAACCACGCGAGCGAGGGTTGGAATTGCTCGGATCTATCAGATATACAGTCAATTAGGCGACCGCGGGCGTGCACACCGAGAAAGGAGAGGCGCGGCCGGAGTTGTCTACGTCGGAATGACTCGCGGACGAAAAGTTAGCTTCACCGTCGCTGCATCAAGCGAGGTGCTTCCAGCTTCAAGCTGTCGACAGATAGCGTCGGTTTGAGCTGCGGTAAGCAGGCGGGGACGTCTGAGGCTCGCGTGAACCCGAAATGAGTCGGATCCGCGAAAACAGTATACCAATCCTCTCCTGTCACCACGCCACTCTCTTGACTACTCCCAGACTGTGGAGTTGCGATGATGATAGTAAAACGACACACGGTCTCCTTCTAGTACTCGACAAATCCCTACCGTCCCGACTCTGAAGGTCCTTGAGTATGTTTCGATTTTGCACTCGCATCCACCCCTTCTTGGAATCCCAGCATATCCCATTCTGTTCGTTCCATCAGTCCTCTGTCGTAGTTTGAGCACTCAATCAGCTACAACGTAGACAGGCGAAAGAAGAGAGAGGTTCTGCGAGATCATCGAAACTCACTTGTCCATTCGACACGCCAGGTAAGCCTTTGACAACGGCCGACATTCCGTACTTTCCTGCTTGTTATCCTTCATACACTTCAAGTATTTCATCATCGCTTCTTTGCATTCACCTATTCGGATCCGATTTGCGAAAGTTTTTCGAAAGAGCGAGAAAGTGAAAGTTACGAGAAGAGTTTGAGTTTTTGGCGAGAGGAAGAAGAGATCAGCTCTATGAGCTCCAAGCTGTTTCACAGAAGCTAGAGTGGGCTTACCTTCGTGATCAAGAGGGAAACTTCCTTTGAGTGGAGGAGCTCCTCCGAGCGAGAATGAAGAGTTGGAAGGTCGACCGAAAGACATAAGTTGATTCTCTGAACTCTGCTGTAAGTCTAGAGAGGTGTTTAGGAGCTGCAAGTGAAGTCGAATGAGTTGCAAGAGACCAAAAAAGAATTCTGACCTTTCCTTCCGTTCCTCACCTTATGATCCCCGCTTGGGTCGGTATACTGCTCAGTATATCTCTCACTATATTCCTACTTGTCTGTACGAGACTCTTTGCGCTCCCGTTAGCTCAAATAGTGAGTTCCTCTTTTCATCATCATCAATCAACATCTCTCGCTAATCTAGCTCGCTTGCTCTCTGTAGGGAGAAGACAGAGGCTATAAACTCAGTGCGAGACAACATCTTCAAAGAAGAGGGAGCTTCTAGGCTAAACTCGAGTCAGCTTGTCGACTTCGAACCCTTTTCACCTTTTTTCCTCCCTTCCCTCCGCCATGCCGACTCTCTATCTACCCGAAGACATCCTCCGACGCTCTCTGATCAACAAAGAGGCCTACTGTTATGGGTTCAAAGGCAAAGACTGGATGGTTGTAGCGGGAGTGTTCGAAGGAGGCGAGGAAGAAGCGAGGAAACGGATCAAATCGGTCGAAAGTCCAACAGGAACTATAATGGAAGTACTCGGAGACATCAAGCATGGCTCGGAACCGACTAGGGAAACAGGAGAAGCTCATCGAGACCATCTCTTCGGACTCGTTCTCCCGCAAAACGACTCGCCTCACCTCTCATCTCTCGGCAACTTCGACTCGGATCCTACCATTATCATCTTCTCCCCTCCACGATCAGAGGGAATGCTCTCGCACTACCTTCTGCCTCTCAAGCTCTCGCAATCTGATGAAGACCTAACCGCTCCTACTCTAAATATCACGATCTCTCGCCCAGTACGACGAGAAGGCGCACCTCCAAGACGCAAGCTAAAGGTTGAGGATATAGTCGGAGATGAACTCGAGCAGTGCATAGAATGGGTGAGTTCCTCTTCGCTCAATCGAGCTGTGCTTGAAGTTCTCATCATTCGATTCTTCTCCAGATCAATCTTAGCAGACTCGTTTCTTTGAGACTGAATCGAGGCTCAGTGGATCGCTCTCAGACGTCACCGAAGAGTTCCCCACCCGATACCTCCTCTCGAATCCCGAGTGAAAGCGTCGAGACAAGGTCGAACTTTTCGTCGACCCGGATTCCTCTCATTGGCAGATTCGCCAAGTGGTCAGCAGCTGGTACGCCCCTTCTTTGCGTCGATCTCTACGCTCTCTGCTGACGATACGCCTTACGGACGACAGCTCGTCAAGTCTCCACTCGATTTGAACTACTTCTCGCAATGCCTCGAAACTACTGGGATGCTCGCTCGCTCAAATCGGAACACAATCGAAAGAGTGAAGTGATGCTGCGAGCAAATGCGAGCTATATACTGTGAGGTTTGAGACGCACTTTCAGCAGTCTTGTCGAATATGCTGATTGATAGCTTTTTCTCCTCACAGGTTCTGGAATGCAGTGTGGCTACTTGCAAACGATCTGATAATCGGCTATGCACTCGCTTCGTTCGTGAGAGACAACACGCTGTATCTGAGCAATTCGATCGAAACTCTCGTTCAAGTCAGTTCTCTCCTCTTATCGTCACACTCGATAAGCGACTCACGATCGCACAGCAGACGTACATCTCGGGCTATCTGCATGAACTTCTCGACTGGTTGAACAATTGGCCGGGAGGAGTGAAGCTCAACACGGAGCTGTCAACCCTCATTTGCGATTCGTTCCTGTTCCTTTCGAGACTGTGGCAAGGCTGTGCGTCGATCTCTCTCCTCTACATCGAACTCCCGCTCTGATGTGAAGAAGCGATGAACTCGTTCGCAGTCTTCCTCCAGCCTTTCCTCCCTCACCTACCGTCAATTCTTCACGTTCTCTCGATCACAGGCTATCTAGGAGGAGCTTCCCTCTCGCTCGCTTTCGCGTCCGATCTCATCACCATACTCACCTTCCCTTTCTTCGCCTGCTACGTCGCCGCCACACTCGTCTACCGATGGAGTCTAGTCGGTCTGTCAGCGCTATTCAACGTTTTCCGAGGTGAGTTCTCTATTACCGCAATCTCAGTTGACCGTACTAACAAGCTGTATGCTCGATGATCTTTACAGGCAAAAAATTCAATCCACTCCGAAATCGAACAGAACCTGCGAATTATTCAGTCGACGCTTTGTTGCTCGGTACAATCCTCTTCGTCACCCTCATCTTCCTGTTTCCGACGATCGCAGCTTTCTATCTCGCTTTCGCATCCGTACGCTTCCTTCCTCACATCAGAGCGGTACGCAGACAGCACTGATGGGTACGAGCTACGTGCAGTCGAGATTGACGATAGTCGCTATTCAGACCATCTTCGGAATCATGATTCAGGCTATCAACGCTTTCCCGCTCTTTGCTGTCATGCTCAGGCTGAAGAGTCCAGGGAGAATACCAGGTGCGAACAAGGTCGTTTCGGAGTTCGCTGAAAACCACATGACTGAGACCTCTCTGCTCACACAGGTGGAATTCATCTCCGAATGTGCAGCGATACGAAGCACTGGAACGCATCTCATTGGCATCTCGAGGTGAGTCGGGTGAGGTATAAACTTGAATTCGTGCTGATAAAGGGACGACACGCATCCCTCCTTCACAGAATCGTCCTCTTGCGTTCAGTGCCATACTGTCCGGACTGTACGTCTTCGCACTTATCAATCGCTCTTACTCGCCGAGCTCCCGAGCTGAAATTCTTGAGACCTTGCAGGACGGACCTTGCGAAAGCCTTTTTCTCGCCTCAAACTCAGCTCAACCTCTTCACGAAGATCTGTACCGGTGCGTACTCGACGACCATCCGCTTTGCAGCGTTTCGTCTTTGCGATCAACGCGCGTTGTCGAGCTGTCGACTCACATCTGCACTTTTCTTCGATTTCGCAGGCAAAGTCATCTTTTCTTCCCCGCTCCAATCGTGAACCCTTCGTCGGATCGACAGAACGTTGGAAACAAAGGGAAATGAAGCCCGGCATCGCAGCGGGTTCTCGGCGAATTTGATCCTTCATCACTCGTTGGCATTTGTCCAAGTCCGAAGTCGCGCTGCCAGACGCGTTCCAAAGTCGATTTCTACTTCCGAAATTTCGTCTATCTCTCTTCGTTTCTTCCATCCTTCACGACCCTCAACGCTCATCCAATCTACTACTACACTCGTTTCCCAAGTCACTCGTTAACTCTCGGCAGTCCTCATCAAGCGTTCTCCAATTCTCACTCGTCTCGACCTCTTTCGACTACTTGCCTCAAACCTCTTCATCTCTCGCCTAATCTCGTCCACCTTCAGAACTTACTCGATACAAGGCAGATCCTCCCAAGAACGCGAAACACGATGCATCTTACTTCCCTTTCCCTCGTCTTTCTCGCGCTCTCGTCTGCATCCTCAACTCTCGCGTCTCCAGGATCCTACCCTGGAAAGACGCCCGACGGTCTAATTTGGAAACGCTGTACGTATTCACCTTCCCTCCTCTTCAATATCGAGTCGAAACTCACGCGTTTCCCACTTTTCTCTCTCTCTTTCGCAATTCTCTAGATGAACCACCCAAATCTGTACCACCTCCACCTCATCCCGCCGAACTAGCTCCTCGATCACCTCATCGCTCTCACCCTTCCCGATACGCGTCCCACTCGGTTCCGAACCCAAAAACCATCGATTCCGAAGAAGGAGGAAAGAGGAGATTGATGGGATACAAACAGATTACCGCTCAAGAAGTGAGGAAGAGGGCATTGGAGAAACAGGAGCGAATGGGGAAGAGAGTCATTTTTGAAGTGAGGAAGAGGAGTGAGGAAAGTGAGGGAGATGAGGAACTGGATCTGATTGGCGAAGACGAGGACGAGGACGAGGAATGGAGCTGGGTTGAAGAGGAGGTGGTTGCAGAGGGTGAGAAGGTCGGAGAGGCAGAGGAGAAAGCCAAGGAGGTGGAAGTGGAAGGTAGTTGGTCGGAGAAAATGGAGAAGAGGATGAAGGAAAAGAAACCATTATTCTCTCCTTCGACCTGAACACCCTACACCTCGACCACTTTCGACTTTCTCTCCACTGGACTTTATTTCTCACTTTCTACTCGGGCGAACGCTGTGCGAACCTCAAAACTTGGACCCTTTCTCAAATTGGATTTCTCTTTCTCTCTCTATCTCGTCGGATATAGGATTTCATTCTCTCTCTCTGTTCTCCTCCCCTCTTGTATCTCCTAGCACACTCACTATCTTTATTCTCTCATCTATGCCACCTCTGTATACTTCACTCTGACTCTCCCTCCCTCTGGATTAAGGAACACCCTCATTCATTCGTACTTCGGAACTTTGTTTTCGAAACAACTACTGGGAATTCACGGAAACTACTGCTTTGATTTGATTTGGAGAGAGAGAAGAAGAGAAAGCACAACGAGAGAGAGAGAGAGAGGCTAGGAAGGGGTTTCAAGCGAAGAGAGAAATGTGGGAAATCTAGTCAATCAATTTCGTTCCCTCTTGACCTTGTTCCCAGCTCTCAAAGTTACGCTTGTAGATTTGCATTGAAGGCTTGGGTACCTTACCGAGAGGGAAGAGACCTGCGTAAACGAATTTTCGGCAATAGAGTCAGATTCATGCTCGAGTAGGTTTTGGGAGATGAGGGGAAAATGAAAGCTCACCTCCTTTAACGTAAGAGTTCTCAGGAGCTTCTTTAACTCCCGTCAAGAGAGCACTGTGGGCAAACAACTTCCGGAGATCAGCAAACGATGAAGTATGGATTCTGGGAAGAACTTCGCTCACGATCCACAAGTTTTACAGAATTTCCTCTGAGCCGTGTTTCCTGAATCGGTGTTCTTGTCTTCGTAGAGCCCAATGTTGGATTCGTTGGTGAAGGTGATCTCTTTAGTAGGGATCACGAGGTTGACGGAGAAGCTGTAGGTTACGACGAGACCTGACGAGTCAGCTCCAGTCGCCTGCAACTTCGACGCCTTCGTCAACTCATACAAGCAACGTACACTGATCCTGAAGATGCGCGGCAGTTCTTGCAGTCTAAGAAAGTGAAGAGCGAAGAGAGTTAGCCGTGCGAAGCGAGAGACAAATGCGAGGGAAAGGGAGAACTCACGACAAAGGACTGATTCTTTGGGGAACGCAGAGTCGGGTACTTCGATAGTGACTGCGCCACAGTTGCATGAACCTTTCATTGTTATTGTTGAGGTGAGGTGAAGGGAGGAGAGAGGGTGAAGGTTGAGTGAGAAGAGTTGGAGAGTCTAGAGGGGAGAATGAGCAGTCAGTGTGAGGCTTTGAGGGTTGGAGGTAAGCAGCGTGTCGTCACACACGCTAGAGAGCGGGGTCGGCCAGGCGATGGAGGGAGAAGGAAAGAAAGGAGGGGAACTTGAAGGTGGGGAAAGAGAGAAGAGGAAGAAGAGCAGGAGGAAAGGGAGAGGGAAGGGAGGCTCACAGTTTGATTAGGCCTCTGATACGGTTGCTTGAATGGCTTGCGTAGCAAAGTGAGTGGTCGAGGCAAGAGAAAGTTCAAGTGAATCGTAATTGAGTGGAAATGAATTGAATACAAATGGTTGAAATCCACAATCCCACCCCTCTTCCACTCCCACTCACCAACCTAACCAGCTCTTCCTCGAGACACACAGCCAGTCATCAAGGCTACCCTTTCAAGGAGAGCGACAATCTGTGAATAAGGAAAAGTTCAATGACGACCGAATTACCAGTCTACTTGTTACCAGACTTTGATCCATCCAAAGTCAAAGTAGCAGAGTTGAGAGGTATATTACTAGCTCATGGCGTGCGTGTCACTCTCTCGCAATAGGAATAGAAACGCGTTAGCTCACCTGTTTCTTGAGGTGGTTCCCTACAGATCGTTTACAACTCGAATGCAAAGAAGCCTGAACTAGTAGCACTCTTCAAGACTCATATCGTACCCCTCATACCCGTAAGTCACTCTTATACAGCGTTTCAAGACGACACGAGGAGGAAACTGAATTTGAATGTTTGTGAACTTTTCTACAGCGACTCACGAGAGAACACGCAGCGGTTCGAGCGTCAGATGATGGAGTACTCGACGGAAACTCTCACGATGGATCCTTACGAGAACTAGATACAGATCCAGAAGAATTTCCCGATTCCGATCACTCGTCCCTCACTTCAAAGAAACACACAAAGAAGTCCAAAAGCAAAAGAAAGAGTATGGTTGGTAGAGCACACGAAGCTGCTGAGGCACAGGAAGAGGAGGATGTAGGCGAGAAGAGGAGGAAGGGAAGGAAGAGTGTTAGGATGAGTTCGAGGGAACCAGAGTATGAAGAGATTCCGGATCAACATGATGTGATTGTACCCTTGGCTGGAGAGGGAAACGCTTCACCAAAGAAGAGGAAAGCTGCTGTACGTTTAAACACTTCTCGTATCGCCAGAATCGGATTCGGAAAGGTGCTGATGTCGTCAAATTGTTTGAGTGTAGGCTCCCCCTTCTGGAGATGAAGGTACTCCTCGTACTTCGTCAATCTTGAAGAGTCGTCGAAGCACTCTTCAATCAGAAGGCGAAGGTGGATTCAGTGACTACAACCCATTCCAATCGGGTGGCGAAGAAACTCCTGGCAGAGATCCGAAAAGGAGAAAGGTACGTTTGGAACTCGATCTCAGCTAAGTATTGATCAGTAGCTCAGATTGTTTCAAGCGAACAGTCTTCATTAGGAGGTGAAAAGTTGAAAGAACGCAAATCGACAAGTTTTGAACGATCCTCTCCGCCTCCTCAAGACGACCCTGTCCCACTTCCAACTCCCGCATCCTCTCGCAAATCTACCTCCTCTGCTCATCTCGCACCTCCCGTTCCCTCGCCCGCCAAACCCTCCGCATCGACCTCCCGACCCGATCTCACCACTTCGAATTCGTGGTCCTCTGCTGCTCCCGAAGAAGCTCGTCAGAGACTCCTCGATCCAGATCGTTACAAATCATCACCCGCTACCTCTAGTAGTCGCTCAACCCCGATCTCGACTGCAGCAAAGGGGAAAGCGAGAGAGAGTGTGGGAACTCCAATTGGAACGAAATATATGGTTCCGATTGAGAAAGTCAAAACTACTCCACCAGAGACTCAGAGATTGATGAGGGAGTATGAAGCGGTTCAGAGGAGGGAAGCGGAAGAGAAAAGGAGGAGAGAGCAGGAAGAGGAGGAATTGAGGAGACAAAGGGAAGAAGAAGAGTTAGAGATGGAGATCGAAAGAGACGATTTGGGAGATGTCGAGATGGATCCGATCGAGGATGTTTTGGAACAAGAGATGGATGTTGAGGAACGAGACGAGTTTGAAGGGGAAGAGGAAGATCCTTTCGAAGGAGGTCAACAGGAACTCGAAGAAGATGGATTCGAAGAGGAAGAATCACTTTTCGAAGAAGAGGCTCCTCCTCCGCCTCAAGTCGTAGCAGCGTTGCGTCAAGCATCAACTCCTCGTCGCTCCGAACCTCTCCCTTACTCGCCCCGTCAAGCGCAAGCGCAAGCTCTCGCTCAAACTCCTCGTCGTTCCCTTCCTTTCCCTACACCTCCTTCGTCAGTCATTCAAAAACGTCGACCTTCATCCAAACTCGACCAAACGATTTCCCTTCGACCTACTTCCTCGTCGCTCGTCGCTTCGAACACTGTTCGTACGGTCAAACAAGTCTCAACATGGTCTCTCCTCTTGTTGACCATTATCTACTCCCTCTGGTGGAGGGAAGAGAAACTCTCCGCTGGTTTCTGCGATACGAATTCATCCGTCAATAATCTCGTTCTCAACCGCCAAACCTCGCTCGCACTCCCTCAGCTCCCTTCTTCCCTCTGCACTACCCTTTCCGCTCTTCATCTCCGACCTTCCTGCACTCCTTGTCCAGTACACGGTCATTGCGAAGCCTCGAAATTCATAGGATGTACTCTCGATTACGTTCCCCGTTCTTCCCCTCTTCGACTCGGAGGTCTATTACCCGTGCCTCCGAAATGCGTACCCGATACCGAGAAATTGATGGTGGTAGCTATGCAAGCTAGTAGGGCTAGCAAGTTGTTGAGGAAGAGGAGAGGGGAAGTCATTTGTACGGGTGGAGTCGAAGGGAAGAGGAGAAAGATCATTGCGCATGGAGGAGAGAGTGGGAAGGGTCATGGAGATAGGGAGGCGTTCGTGTTTGGATTACAGGCAGAGAGTGTCTTGAGCGCTTTGATGAGGGAGAATGAGGTGAGTCAAAGGAAAACAGGATACTCTTCCTTTCAGAGACGAAGACTAAGCAATTCCTTCTATCACAGGCTTCCAAATCACCTTTCTCAGAGGAAGTACTCGAAGAACTGAACAGATTAGCCCTCTCTGATCTCGTGAATCACGGTGAAGTGTTGACCTGGCAAGATGGGTGAGTCGTCTTCCTTCCTCGTTTCAGCTTACGAATGGCGAGCTGACATCATATCGAGATGTAGTGAGGACTATTGGTACGCTAGCAAGACTGCCGAGATGCCTTTGTCGTGTCAAGCCCGACTCGCAGCGATCAAATCTGCTAAGAAACACAAGACTGGATTAGCTGGTGAGTATCGCCCAAGTTCACTGACTAAATATCATTATTCAATTCTCTGTTTGGCACCCATAGGCGTCGTCTCGGCTCTTCTCTCGATGCTCTACCTGAGATACAAACTTCAAGCGAGAGTTCAGGAGAAACAGCGAGTCGCTGAACTCGTTCAGACTGCTCTCGTACAGCTTCAACGTCAAGTGAGTCTCCGTCGCTTTGTCAATTTCCTCTCAATGCTGACCACCGACCTACTCTCTTCAGGAGCGAGCTCATCATTCCGATCCCGTCCACGTCCCCTTTGCTCACATCGCTCCTTCCCAACTCCGCGACCTCGTTCTTCAGCACGTTCACTCCCCTTCTCGCCGAGCTCAACTCTGGAAACGCGTCGAGAAAGTCGTCGAAGGGAACTCGAACGTACGAGTTATGGAAGTTGAGCAAAACGGCGAAGAGCTCAGAGGATGGCAGTGGGTTGGCGCGACAGGAGCGAGGGAGATTGAAAGCGCTCAGAGCAGTCCAGAGAAGATGATGGTGGAGAGAATCGAGGAGAGACCGATGATGGAGCAGAAAGGGAAGAAGAGGATCTTTGGAGTATTGTAATTTCCATCAAAGCTTGAATTGCGAAAAATCCGCTTGCATCTCTGCTCATCGACGCGCGACACAGACGGGAGTGCTGCACTCGTAGAGTGAACAAGCACCGAAGAGTGCGGAGTATTGCGATTAGGAGTGTACGAACGGAAATCTAGCAATTGATGAAACCGATATGGAGATGACACTGATAGCCCAGATAGAACGAGAGTGATACTGAAGCCCTATGAATGAATGAAAGAGGAGGAGAAACGAGAACCCAGCGAGAACGAGAGAAATTCTAAACAACGTCGAGGGGATCGCAAACCTTGCGCATCTCGGTGGGGACTGTCGTCATCAGATTGTAGTGTCAGTAGCGATAGATCTGTATAGAGGTGGAAGAGAAGAACGCACCGAGACCTCCATGAGTACCGCAAGTCCCGCTCAATAATACAACGTTCATGAAACCCGCAGGACCTTCCTTGTTGAACCTCTTGATATTGCGCTTCAAGCAACATTTCCATTCACCATTTCGGAATCCCCAATCGAGTCCAACACATTCTAGATCGACTAAGCGGGTCAGCTTTCAGCAACCGGATATAGAAATCTGAGCGAACGTACTTGAATGCTCTTGACATTGATTGATACAGCGCATGATATTCGAAGTGGGAGTACAGGTGAGCTGTGACCGGAAGAGATGATGAGTTTTTGAACACTGGCGTAAAGAAGAAGAACGAATCTCACGTTGTCTCCATAGATTTGCCATCCAGCGTAGAGCGAAGCAGACTTGACAGGCTTGTGAGGGTAGTAAGCGGGAGAAGTTGGAGCGGTGGGTCGCTTCGTGGAGGAAGATGAGGGTTTCTTGGTTGAGGAAGGCGGTTTCTTCGTAGAACTGGGTTTCTGTGTCGGCTTGGAAGTAGGCTTGTGAGTTGAGCTCGGCTTCTTTGTAGTCGTGACGCGCTTCGTCGAGGAAGAGGAATGCTTCGAAGTGGTATGTCTGCGAAATCGATTCGAAAAATAGTCAGCGTACGTGATACTCAGATGATTCGAGAAAGATCGAGACATACGCAGCTGGCTTTGTGGTCGTCTTGATACTCGTGCGAGATGTAGAAGTCGGTTTGCTAGAAAATGAGAGGAGCATGAGCGAACTATGTCACGAAGAGAAAGTGCTTCAAAGCTGAAACTCACTGAGTAGTGGATACCTTCTTTGTCGATGAGGTGGATCTCTTCGTGCTTGTTGATTTCGAACTCGAACTAGGTTTCTTTGTAGATGAGGAGGTTACTCGACTGCGAGAAAGGTCGTCAGTCGCGACAAGGGAGCGAGACACCGAGAGTAGGAGGGGGCTCACGAAGTCGTCCTAGAAGTGGCTCGGGAAGTAGTGGTTGAAGAAGGACGAACGGAACTGGAGAGGGGAAGGGGAAATCAGATTCCGACTCATGAGGCAGAACCAAGTCTCGAATTGACTCACGTTGATCGAGTCGTCGTGGTGACTCGTCCGGTAGAGGTCGACCGTCCGCTGCTCGAAGACGGTGCGGTTCCGCCTGGAGAGTGGGGAGTTGTAGTGATCGAGATTGAAGTCGTGCCCGGTCCAGCAGTGAGAGTTCCTCCGGGAAGAGTAACGACGGGTAGAGCAGAGGTCGAGGTTGAGGTCGAATTACCTGCGTCGACTCCTGTTGTGTTGTCGCGACAGGTGAGCTTCGATCCGTCGAAGACTTGACCATTCGAGCAGACAAGACCGCTGAGAGGGAAGCATTTTGCGTAGAGGGGAAGAGGTTCAGCCTCGAAAATAGAGAAGTCCTTCTCAGGGTCGTCTTCGCCCAACGCTTCTGAGATGATTCCTATGTGTGTGGAAGCTTCTGAATCAGCAAGAATTGATCGAGCAAGCAAAGAAAGGCAAGACGAACGAGGGATTGTGTAAAGAGCGAGTGCCTCTCCAGTGACATCGATAGA
>Ga0308160_10000880_pt1 | contig 48029 bp, 79 predicted proteins | sample PhyFR1_FD_201036 | JGI IMG/M metagenome (GOLD analysis project Ga0308160, IMG submission 201036) | Phyllosphere microbial communities from UC Gill Tract Community Farm, Albany, California, United States - DLSLF.R1 | ecosystem: Host-associated > Plants > Phyllosphere > Unclassified | place: USA...
TCCCCCCCCCCGAGGACGCGCCGCCGGCCATGGCACGCGCCTCTCCGCGCGAGCCAAAAGACAGGAAGATCGCCGTCCCCTCCGACCTCGCACTCGCCCCCCGCCCCCTTGTCCTTCTGCAGCTCTCTCTCTCTCTCGGCAAGATGCTGTCTCGCTCCCTGGTCGGATCGGTCCTGCTTCTGCTCGCGAGCTCGCTGCCGGCAGCGGATGCCGCGAAGGCGCACCCGTCGACGCTCGTCCAGCCGCACGCCGAGACGGTCGGTCCCTCTCCTTCCTATCGGCTCGCCCTTGCCTCCGGCCTCTCCTGGCGCCCGCTGGCTATGAGAGCCGCACGACGAGCAGCGAGCTGACGGCATCTGACCGCCTGTCACTGCTCGCACAGACCGTCCCGCTGCGAACGCACTCGCTCTATGCCCGTAAGTCGGACCTGGGCAGGATGACCTGAAGCTGTCGCGCGCCCCGGCGCGTGCGAGCCCGGCCCGAGCTCACCACTCTTCCCCTCCCTCCAGCTTACGTCGACTCGGATCTGCAGAGTACGTTTATCACTCCAGTGAGCGCCCGCCTCCTGCGCTTGACGATCTCTCCTGTCCGGCTGTGCAGACCGCTGGTGGGACTTTGGAGCCGACACGATCATCAACACGAACAAGGCCGTCCGACTGACGCAGGACCAGCCGAGCGAGATGGGCTGGCTCTGGTCGCGTCTGCCGCTGACGAGCACGAGCTACCAGGTCGAGTTCGAGTTCAAGGTCGGTCTTGCTCGAGATGTCAAAGAGGCTCGGCGCTGAGACGTCCCCGTTCGTGACCACCCAGGTCGACAGCAAGGCGTCGGTCATCTTTGGCGACGGGTTCGCCATGTGGCTCACGAAGGAGCGCGCGCAGCCGTACGTCCCCTCGATGGCCTCGTCTCTGGGCCCCAACCCTCTTGCTGAAGAGCTCGACATCTGCCCTTGCGCTCCAGTGGTCCGGTGTTCGGCTCGAAAGGTCAGTCGGCAGTGGGATCCATCGATGCTACGTCCGCCGAGTCGCTGACCTCCCTCGCCGACTTGTCGCCCCCCCTCGCCCCGTGCAGACCAGTTCAACGGGCTCGGCATCTTCTTCGACACGTACGCCAACTCTCGCCACTCGTACACGTTCCCTCGCATCAGCGCCATGATGGGCGACGGCCGGCGCAGCTATGACCATGCGACCGACGGCGCCGTCTCTGAGTTTGCGGGCTGCTCGGTACGTCCCCTCCCCAAGGAGCATCTTGGACGCCTAGACTGACGGCTCTCGATCCCCTCCCATCCAGGCCAACATCCGCTCGAAGGACGACGTCGCGACGAAGGCCCGGCTGACCTACATCAAGGGCAGCTACCTCCAGCTCGAGCTCCACTACAAGGGTTCGTCTCGTGACGCTGCCCGACGCACCTGCCTTCCTTTCTTCAGTCCCTGTCGCTGACTCTTGTCCGCGCTCGGTCATCTGACAATGCAGCCTGGGACGAGTGGACCTCTTGTTTCAAGGAGAATGTGACGATGCCGACGAACCCTTACCTCGGCTTCTCGGCGCTGACGGGCCAGGTGTCCGAGTACCACGAGTTGGTCCCGAAGCTCTGCCTGTCAAAAGCGCGATCAAACCGAGGCTGACCGGTCTGCCGCCTGCCCTCGCCCGCACCAGCATCATCTCGGTCTCATCGTCGTCGGCGATCCTGACGACCGACAACCCCATGACCCAGGGCGTCAAGACCAAGAAGAAGAAGGGGTCGTCGTACAAGCCTCGAGGCGGAGGCGGTGTCGGCTGGTTTGTCTTCTTCCTCAAGGGCATCGGTGCGTCGTCCACTCCGTCTCGCCCTCGTATCTTACCGGCGGCGCCATCTGCGCGGGGATCTGACCCAGGCTGTATACCTGCCTCCCTTTCACAGCCCTCGTCGTCGTCGCCGGCTTTGGTTACTCGGCCTACGCCAAGTACGCGGCCAAGAAGGAGAAGCAGAACCGGAGCAAGCGCGCCTGGTGAGGCGGGTCGGAGGGCGTGCGTGCGTGGCAGGCCGGTCCGAACGCAGCCGCCGCCGCCCAGCCAAGAGGCTGGGCGCATCTGTCGAGGGCGTTGCCCGATTGTCATGACTACAGTATCTCACGCTGGGCCAGACTGATTTTTGGAGCGCTTCGAAAAGGGTGATGTCGCCGTGGCGGCTTGTCCTGGCCGCCGGTGCAGCGATTGTCAGCGACGCGGCTCCGAGGCCGGGCGCTGTCGTCCGTGCTCGCAGCACCCGCCATCGCATCCAGCCCTCTTGCAGCCATGTCTCGAGCATTCCCATCTCCAGCATCCCCTACTTTGTCAGTCGTCCGACTCTCGGCCGCCCGGACGATCCCGCTCCGGCACGCCGTTCTCTGGCCGGACCGGCCGCCAGCGTTCGTGGTCCTGCCCGAGGACGGGCTGCCGTCGACGATCCACCTCGGCCTCGCGCTTGCTTCGCCCTCTCGAGTTGGAAGCGAGCCCGACCGCTTCGAGCCCGTCTCAATCCTCACTCTCGTACCTACACAGTTCCCGTCGCCGACGTCCGAGCTCGGCTCGCTCAGGGCACTCCGGGTCCGCAAGTTCGCCACGGCACTGGACTACCAAGGACACGGCTACGGCACGCAGCTGCTGTCGGCCGCCTTTGCCCTCGCCGACAATGACGACGGGTCCGGAACCGAGGTCGAGCTCGTCTGGTGCGATGCGAGGGCCGAGCAGGAGCGCTGGTATGAGCGGAGGGGCATGCGGCGTGAGGGCGAGCCATTCGAGAAGGAAGGGCGGCCGTACGTCCGGATGGTACGGCGCCAACTGCAGCCGGAACGAGCATGAGCATCTGCCCACCCACGAGCGCGGCTCTGTCTAGCGTTAGCTGCAGTATGAAAGTTGTCAGCAGCACTCGGCGCCATGAACCTCTGTGCGAGGTCGGATGAGCTTGAGCGCTGGGAGGCCAGAGGGACGCGTCCTCACGGCACCTTCGACTGGTTGCGATGCCTCTTCTCTCTTCGCGGCGGAGGCGCGCCGTGCCGAGTCGCGCCCGACAGCCATCTCGTCGTCCTGCCGTCCTCTCCCCTCCCTCACCGACCCGCCCAGCATGTCCAAACCCGCCCGGCGACGACAGGTCCCGCGCGGCGACTCGCCGACCCTTGACGAGCCTGCCGAGAGCCCGGCGGCCCTCGCTCCCGAGGTGCGTCACCTCTCGCCATCGCCCGGCTCCTGTTTCAGCTCGGCAACCTGCTCTTCACTCGGCCTCGCTCAGAAGGCTCGTTTAAGCGAAGCGCTTGTGCCTCGATACTGACACTGCGCTCGATGCGCGCTGTACAGAAGGACACGCTCCTGCCCTACCCGAATCAGCTCAGCAAGCAGCGCTCGTCGCCGACGCTCGGCGCGGTCGCGAGCTCGCAGCTGCACCAGCCGGCCTCGCGCGAGGAGCTCGAGGAGCAGCGCAAGCCGTACTGGCGGCGCAAGGAGACGGTCATCTCGTGGGCCGTCGCCGGCGCGCTCGTCGGCATGGCCGCCGTCCTCCGCTTCAGCGGCATCGGCTGGCCCAACAGCGTCGTCTTTGACGAGGTGCACTTTGGCAAGGTGGGTGTCGCGCGCTGCAGCCGTCTCTCTCTCTGTGCTGGCGGCCAGCAGTCGCGACTGAGAAGGCTGACCGACCTCCTCGTGTGCGCTCTGCCTCCTGCTCGCTCCAGTTCGCGGCCTACTACATCAAGCGCGAGTACTACTTTGACGTCCACCCACCGCTGTCCAAGATGCTGCTCGGCCTGGCCGGCTGGCTCGCCGGCTTTGACGGCGGCTTCGAGTTCACCAACATTGCCGACCCCTACCTCGACGTCGAGGCCGGCGTCAACGTCCCGTACCGGGCGATGCGGTCGATGCCGGCCGTCTTTGGCTCGCTCACTGTCGGCGTCGTCTACTGGATCATGCGCGAGAGCGGCTACCCGATCGTCGTCGCCGCCTTCTCGGCCGGCCTCATCCTGTTCGGTGCGTCGCGTCCGTCGAATGAAGCGACCCGCGCTGCGCGCGCACAAGCTGACCACCTGGCCATCATCCTCCGATGACTGCAGACAACCTGCACGTCGTCGAGACGCGGCTCATCCTGCTTGACGGCGCCCTCATCCTCTCGATGGCGCTCTCGCTCCTCTCGTACATCAAGTTCCACCAGCAGCGCTACCGCGCCTTCACCGCCGCCTGGTGGATGTGGCTCGCGGCGACGGGGTTCTGGCTGGCCTGCACGCTCGGCTGCAAGATGGTTGGCCTCTTCACCTTCCTCACCGTCGGTACCGCCGTCGCGTGGGACCTTTGGGACCTCATGAACGTCAAGCGTCGCTCGCCGCTCACGATGGTACGTCGGCGTCGCGCAGCCCAGACACGATCCTCGACTGACCGACCGCTTCGACATCTGCAGGAGCAATTCTCGAAGCACCTCTTTGCCCGCGTCGGCTGCCTCATCCTCCTGCCGTTCTGCGTCTACCTCTCGTTCTTCTGGATCCACTTCAAGGTGCTCAAGTTCTCTGGCACCGGCGATTCGTTTATGAGCGCCGCCTTCCAGGAGACGCTGCAGGGCAACGAGTTACTTCTGCACGCCCAGGGTCCGTCCGAGTCCGAAAGGTGTTGCACGCTTTTGCGCTTGACTGATCTGGCCTGCACCCCCCCCCCCCTTCCCGCCGCGCAGAGCTGCGCTACTACGACATCGTCACTGTCAAGCACAAGGACACCGGTTTTTATCTCCACACGCACACCGAGCATTACCCGCTCAAGTACGACGACGGCCGCATCTCGAGCCAGGGTGCGTCAGCGGAGAGTCCTTCGGATGCTCCGGCCAGGCCTCAGCTAATCTGTCCGCGCGTCCCGTGATCCCCCTCGCTGGATCTCGTAGGCCGTCAGGTCACCGGGTACCCGTTCAACGACACCAACAACAATTGGGCCATCATGCCGACCAAGATCCTGCCTGAGAGCGGTCGCGGTCGGGTCGCGCGCAACAACGACGTCATCCAGCTGTATCACCCGGGGACCGACTCGTACCTGATGACGCACGACGTGGCTTCGCCGCTGACGACGACGAACCAAGAGTACACGACCTGGCCCAAGGACGACCTCTCTGCCCGCTACAACGACACCAAGTTCCGCGTTGTCCTCAACGACGGCCACGAGGGCGAGCCGCTCAAGACCAAGAGCGGCTGGTTCCAGCTCGTGCATGAGTCGACCGGCGTCAGCATGCAGGTCGGCGGCGCGCTCCCCGACTGGGGCTTCAAGCAGCAGGAGATCAACGGCCAGAAAAACCTGCCCGAGAAGGCGACGACGTGGTTCGTCGAGGAGATCCTGATGGACGAGTGTACGTCCTCCCCTTCTGCTCTTCCGCAACGGCGTCGGATCGCGGCTGACCGATGCCTTTGATTTGCCGCCACCTCCCACAGCCGGCTTCGACTTCAAGAATCGGACCGGCGAGAAGGAGCCAAAGCCGGTCGTGCCGATGAACTTTTTCAAGAAGTTCTTTGAACTCCAGGTGCTGATGCTCCAGCACAATGCCGGCTTGACGGCCTCGCACCCGTATGCGTCCTTCCCGATCAACTGGCCGTTCGACCTGAGCGGCATCAGTTTCTGGACCGAGAACGACCTCAAGATGCAGGTCTACGCGATTGGAAACATTGTCGGCTTCTGGATCTGCGTCCTCGGCCTGTCGGTCTTTGTCGGCATCGTCGGCGCCGACCAGCTCGCCCGCCGGCGCGGCGTCGAACCGATTGAGGACCGTACGTGGCTCCCCTCGTGCGCTTTGCGAAAGAGCTGCCGCTGATGCACCTCCCGGACCCCCCCCCCCTCCCCCCCTTCCCTTCGCAGACCTCCGCGAGCGGCTCTACCACAACACAGGGTTCTTCCTCATCGCCTGGGCGTACCACTACTTCCCCTTCTACCTGATGTCGCGCCAGCTCTTCATCCACCACTACCTGCCGGCCCACCTCGCCTCGGCCTGTCTCGCCGGCTCGATCCTCAACTTCGTCCTGACCGAATCGATCAACTACCCGGTCTCGGCTGCCGGACTGACGACTCGGCTCCGGCCTCGGATCAAGGCGGTCGTCCCGCGCAAGGCCTACGTCGCTTTCGGCGTCCTCAGCCTCGCCGTTGTCGGCATGTTCATCCATCTCGCACCGTTCACGTACGGCACCGCGCTGTTCGTCCACCGCTACCACTCGCTCCGTGTCTGCTGCCGCTTACGCTGACCGGCCATCGTCACCGACCTGTGAAGCCCCAACCCTGCTCAGATCCTGCGGCGCAAGCTGCTGTCGACCTGGGTCCTCCACTTTGAGAGTGCGTCGACCTTTTGTTCTGGCCGTTCACCTTGCGCCGAGTCGCTGACCGGCTCCTTCCCCCAATCCGCAGAGTAATCGCGTCGCTCTCATCAAAAGATTATATGAGAACCGTTCATCCCCGACTCGGCTGGAAGGGCGCCTGCTGCTGCTCATGGCTCTCGCTCACCCGTCGTAGACTGTCGATCGGCTCGCCTTCGGCTCCGAGCGCGCGCGGATCTAATCTCCTGCACGGTCGGTCGGCCGCAGGGCGACCCAGCCAACAGAACCCATCACTGGACTGCCCGCTACACGTCTCGGCGCCGAAGCCTTGTCTAGCAGGCTTTGACTCGCTCAGATCAGGGAACGCCTCGTCGAGGTCGGAAAATTGCGAGCTGAAGCGCCTCTATCGACGCAGGGATCATGCGGGCTATTTCGGGACGACCCGTCGCGCTGCCTGCCAGTCCACCTTGACTTGTCCGTCCTCATTCCTCCTTACATCGACGACGATCGATCCTCAGACCAGTCCCGAGGCGGCATTCTCCTCGAGTCTGCCTCTCGCTCGAAATAGTCATCACGGACGGCGCAAAGGTTCAAGACGAGGCGTCCGAATTTCGGACGACCTGACCTCAAGCCCTCACCCTCTCCATTTTCCCTTTCTCTCTCTCCCTTCCTATCCCAAGCAGGCAGCATGTTCACCACGGCCGTCTCCTCGTTCGCCAAGCGTGAAGGCGAAGACATTACCGGCAACGCGACCGCCATCGCTGAGATCTGTGGCACGCCCGACGAGATTGACCGGATCGGTCTGCGCGTGCGTCTCGCCCAGCTGCTTCTGCCCGTCCGCCCTCCAACCGTACTGACCCTTTCGCTGCTCTCTCAGGTCGGCATGCTCTTCATCGTGCGACCCTTTTGCCCCGGTCCACCCTGCACCTCGTCGTTCCTCATGCTCACTACCTTGGGGCGCCCCGATTCCTCGCCGCAGATCCTCGTCACCTCGCTCATGGGCACCTGCTTTCCGATCCTGGCCAAGCGCATCCCTGTCCTCCGTCGCAATGTCCCCGGCGCCGTCTTTGAGTTTGCTAAGTACTTCGGCAGTGGTGTCATCCTCACCACGGCCTTCATGCACCTGCTGGAGCCAGCGGCCGACGAGGAGCTGAACGGAGACAAGTGAGTGCACCTGGCTTGATTTCCGCCCGTTTCAGTCTAGGACGCCTCGTTGACCATCTTTGCTCCTCAGCATCTACTCGAACGGCGGCTGTCTCCCCAACGCGTGGGGAGACTACCCCTGGGCTTTCGGTATCTGCCTTATGTGCGTGATTTCTTGCCGATTTCTCCGCAGGGGCAAGCCTTTCCTGACTGCCTTCGTCACGGCATCCAGCTCGCTCTTCCTCATCTTCGTGATGGAGATGTTTGCCTACCGTCTCGGCACGGCTCACCTAGCCAAGCTCGGGATTAACATAGACGGAGACGCGCACCATCGCGCTAAGCTCGGCCAGCAGCACGAGCATGAGATCAAGCCGACGCCCTCGTCCGAGGCGACGACGCTCGAGAAGACTGGGCTCAAGTTCGAGACGAGCAGCGAGTCTGACCAGGACTACAGCGACAGCTCCGAGAACACGCCTGTCATGGCTCAGATCATCGGCATCGCTGTGCTCGAGTTTGGCGTCGTTCTGGTACGTCAATAGAGCCCCGAGCCCTGGTTCAATGCCTGAGTGAGCTAATCAAGCGACTGTCTCCTTCTCCGACAGCACTCGATCATCATCGGCCTGACGCTCGCTCTGTCCACCGACGAGTTCAACACGCTGTATGTTCCCGGCCTGGGTTGCACGCCGCCCTGCCTCGCAGCGACTGATCTATAACTCCATCCTCAGCGCCGTCGTCATCGTCTTTCATCAGGCGTTTGAGGGCCTAGGTCTCGGCTCCCGGCTCGCCTTCCTCAAGCTGCCTGCCCATCTCAACTGGGTCCCCTTCGCGGGCGCCTTACTTTACTCAATCTGTACGCCCGTTGGCATCGCGGCCGGCCTCGGCGCTCGCTCGTCCATCTCGATGTCGTCGACGGCGGCCAACATCGCGAGCGGCGTCCTCGACAGCATCTCGGCTGGCATTCTGGTGCGCCCCTTCGACCTGCCACTCTTCTTGCCCAGGTGCTCCTCTGACGCGCACTTTGGACCACTTTGCAAACAGATCTACACGGCTCTCGTCGAGCTGATCGCCCACGAGGTCCGTCTCGCCCACCGATGAAAGAGCGGGCGTGTACTGACGGCTCCGCTCTCCTGCGCTCGATAGTTTATCTTTAACCCTTACTGGCACACCGCCTCATTCGGCAAGCTCTGCTACGCCCTGATGTGCTTCGCTTTGGGAAGTGCGCTGATGGCTTTGCTAGCAAAATGGGCGTGAAGATGCGGTCGTCTGGCTTGCCTTTCTCTCTTCTCTTGCAATCCATAGACGCCGCCCCGACAGAGGGCGGCCCAGCACTCGAACCGGCTCGATTATATAGATTGATCAACCTTTCCCCTTTCAACGATGAAAGCGTCTAGAGAGCAGCTTTGGGCGTGCGAGGGCCGACATATATGCATTGCCGACGCTACGTCGTTGTCATGAAGCTGTTCCCTCGTGTTGTATTGATCGAGTCTGCTGCGGGCGGTTTCGAGGCGGAGGGACGTCGACGGTCGTCCCCTCTTCGCGAGGAACCCTCACCCGTTCGCCCATCTCGACCTGTCCTCTCGCTCTCAGGAGTCGTCGATGACGCTTATCGCCTCCCATACGGCGCCCTGTCGAGCTTCTCGGCCGCTGCTCGCCTGCCAGTGCAGGGCGCGAGGTCTGGGACGCCCGAGCGTCAACTGCTTGAGCTCGCTCCGTCGTTGGCCCACGCTCACCGGCCCCGTCCGTGCTGTTGACCCTCCTACTAAACTACCCACCCTCTGGGCCCGCCGCGTCCCGGTGCCCACTTATGTCGCTCTTCAAGTACTAGCTGGTGACGCCGCGGACCGTTCGAAGTTACGACGATCCCCTCGGACGGAGGCGGCAATTTGCTCGGCAAGCGCTCTCAGCCCTCAGCTCACCCGGCCCACCTCTCCTCTCCTCTGTGCAGCGGGATCTGTACGCTCTTCCTCGTGCTCGACCTCGGCCTCTCGCCGTCACGACCGAGCAGGATCTCACAGCCTGGCGTTCGGCGGTCGACGGGCCGTCCACCGGCGACCGTCCCGCTACACGACCACGGCGAGCCACAGCAGGCCGGAGCATGCCGCTTCCGCCGGCGCCGGAGTCGCGCAGCTGCCTCCGCCCGACAGGGTCCTCTGCCTTGCGGCCTCGGCGAGTGCTCGCCTCCCAGAGCTCACTTCTCGGCTGACGAACTCCTCCAGCTCTGTCGCTCGACACCCTCCCCCCCTCCTGCATGGTCGCCTTACGCATGGCCCGCCTCGATCAGTCACGCCGGGCGCGGTTCGTCCTCGCCGCCGGCCTCGGGTCTCTCGTCATCCTCGGCGTCCTCGTCCGGAGCTATCGGCTGCTGCTCAGCCTGCCAGCGGTCCGCCCCGAAGCAGCAGCTCCCCTGCCTCCGCCGCCTGTTGTTGTCAACACCCAGCTGCCTTACTACGGCCGCGAGACCAAGTGGGTCGAGACGAAGGTCCGCCTTCTTACTCGCGCTTCGCATCGCCCGCCTAGGCCCTCTCTTTCCTTCCCTCTGATCTGACGTCGCGACTGGTCTTGAGCTTTGCCGTAGGTCGCCCCGCCGACCAATTGCACCCCGTCAACCGAGAGCTACTTCTTCTGCTGGAATCAGCTGATTGACGAGCTCGTCGCCCAGCCGTCGCCGGCGACGTTCGGCTGCCCCCCGTTCAGCCTCGAGGGCTCTAACCCGCTCGTCTTGATCGGTGTCATGAGCGACGCCCACGGTGGACCGGCAGAGGCGCGCAAGCGCGAGATCTGGCGGACGCTCTCCGGAGGTACGTGTCTCCTCGGCTCTCGCCCGCTCGCGCCTTGCCCGCTGCAGGGAGCACGGCTTTAGAACTCGTACGCTGACTCGCTTCGCTTCGCGCCTGTAGCCGGCGTCGCTCCAGAGCATCGGCATCTCGTCGACATCCGCTTCGTCCTCGGCCGGCCGACCCGCTCGCCCGACCCGGAGGCGGCCCAGGCCGCCCTTACCGCCGAGCACGCTCGTTACGGCGACCTACTCCAGCTGAACAGCCTTGCCGACGGCGATAACGGCGACGGCGGCAAGACGTACGCCATGTTCCGCGCCGTTCACGACGAATCAGACGACGCGCCCGAGCGCCGGCCCCTCTTCGTCATGTGCGCGACCGCTGTGCTCCGCGAGACTTGTCGCGCACGACTGACGCAGGCATCCCCGCTCGACAGGAAGACAGACATCGACGTGCGATCCTCTCCGAGTCGCTCGACCTCGATCAACGGATCAGCTGACCGTCCTCGCTCCTTCCCTTTGCTAGTCGCTGCTGGTTCTGCCCAACATCTTGACCGACCTCCAGGCTTTAACACCGACGTGCCATGCTGAGAGTGCGGCAGTGTACTGGGGCACTCGATGGGGATCCTGGGCCGAGCTCGGCGTGCCGTTCTACGTACGTGACTTGCAACCGGTTGCGTGCGCAGCTGCTCGTCTGACCGAGCAAACCCTTCGACTCTGACCGACGTAGTTCCGAGGGCTTGGCTACATCGTTTCGTGGCCGCTTGTCGCCTGGCTCAGCTCGACGGCCGAGCCGCTCCCGATTGACCAGACGCGGCATGCGGAGGATGTGAAGACCGGCCATATCCTCCAGTCGCTTCCGTCGGCACGCCCCTCTGGCTCAACGACCAGCACTCGGCGGCCCAGGATTGGAATTCAGGCGTGCTCCCGCAAGATGGCCAGCTCACAATCACAATCGTGCATGCCCTCAAGACGGAGTTCAAGTACATCGAGCAGGCGGCTGCCGTCCGTGTGGCCTGGGCCGCAGCCGACGTCGAGTACCTCTGGCGGCCTCTGACGGCCGAACAGCTGGCCGCCGGCGGATTGCTCGTATGTCCCTCGCCTGCTACTAAGGCGACCTCCTGCCTGCTTACGGTCTACCGAGCTGACACGTCTCCTCTGGCAACTCTACGCTCGCCTGACTGAGCAGGCGCCCCTGGTTGAATCAAACGACCTCTCGCGCCCGCCTGACCCTCAGCGCAGCACACTTGCGTGACGCCGTCTGCCAATCTCGACCCCTATGACATTCAAGCCATCTTTATCTATGACCCCTATGACATTCATGCCATCTTTACATATGAGATGCGCGCTTCCTTGCCATCGACGGCCGAAGGGACCTCGGCGGGGCGCGATCGCGAGCGTCAGCAGCGGCCGGCGGGAAAGGGGCTTTGCATCACGGCAGCGGCGCCTGCGCGCGCGGGCGGCCGGCCGGCCGGGTTGCCTGGTGAAGACGAGATCGTCGGATGGCGTGTAGCTCGACCCTCCCACACGACCCACCCCTACCCCTCGCCACCTCGACCATCATCCACGCCAAGCGACAGCTCGAGCATGTCGCCTGCTGCCCCTCGCTCGCCTCGACCTGCCACGTCCGACCTGCCGCCCTTGCTTCCTGCCCCACCGGCGACTCGCTCGCCCGCCGGTGGCCCTCCACCTCTCGAGACCAACACGCTTGCTCTCGTCCTGCCGCACCCCTTCCTCTTCTCGCCGCCCCTCCAGAGCCTGCTCAGGGACCACTACGAGACGTACGGCGAGATCCGGGCCTGGGCGCCGATCAGGGCCTTTGGCCGGGTCATGGTCGTCTACACGACCTTTGCCGCCGCCGAGCGGGCCAAGCGAGAGGGCGACCGGCTCGTCCTGGGCGAGGACGATGAGCTCGCCGTCGAGTCGAGCTCGCCACCTCAAGCGAGGCATTCGGTACCCGAGCACGCGAGTGGGCGAGCAGAGTCGCAGAGCAGGGTGCCTTCAAAGTACGTCCTTCATCCTCCGCCTGGCACTGGTCCCGACCGACGATGCCCTGCCGTCCGAGCTCCCTTCCCCCGGAGGTGCACAGCCTGACCGCGCTCGATGACCTTGGCTCGCCGCAGACTCGTCCTCCGTCTCTACTGTGCCGCACCGACACCACTCGATCCGGTTCTCCCTTCGTCTCAGCACCTTGAGCCGCCGCCGCTCACGCGCAACTTTCTCATCTCGCCTCCGGGCTCGCCGCCCGAGGGCTGGGAGCCGATTGTCGAGGATCCGCCCAACAGCGCGACGCTCGCCAAGGACCTCATGGCCGCGCTCGAGAAGCTCTCGTCCCGGGCGGCCAAGGGCGAGAAGGAGACCATCATCCAGGAGGCCGAGGCCGGCGTCGGCGTCACCGTCCAGGACATGACACCCGACGACGGCGACCTCGACGGCGACGACGCCATGACTGGCTTTGGCGGCCCGGCCTTCGACCCGAGCGCTGAGATCTTTGAGAGCGAGGAGGGCCACATGCGAGGGAGTATCGGTCTCGTCCGGGCGACCGTCGACAGCATGGGCGGCGGATCGGCCGCGGACGACTCGATGTTCGGCGGCGCAGGCGATGCGTTCGCACCGAGCCCAAACGCGTTCGCCCTCGGCGGCGACATTGACCCTGTGCCCCGGAGGGCCAAGATTGTCCCGACGCCGATGCCGCCGATGCCGACGCGATGATCGGTCGCGCGAGGGTGCGGCCTTGCTTCCTCCCCTGTTTCGCGTCGGGCGAACATGCGCTGCCCTGGCGTACGTGTCCGCTCGGCCTCGCAGCTTGACGACCCCCCTGTTCGATCTTGTACGACCAGCTCATGACCCCTCTGATGGACGCTCGACAGCCCGCGATGACACAGTTCAGACGCATCGGTTTGACGCGGTGCAGGTCGCAAGAGGACGAGCAAATGAGGGTCGACGGAGCGTGTACAGGCAGACGAAAAGACGAAGGGAGCAACGTGGGTAGAGGGGCAGAAGTGGTTGAGGATGGCCGAGCTTACGGGTGCAGTAGAAGGTGCAGGTCGCGGGTGGCATTAGGCGGCGCTGGGCGTGCTTGGTTCTTTTATAGCGACCAATTTTAAGTAAAAATTGGAGTTGGCGAGCCGCTCTCAGTAGACGTCGTACCGCTCGTACGTGCAAGCGCCGATCAGGTAGGGGACGATCGCCAGCGTGAGGAGGCCGGTCGAGACCCAGACGAGAATGAAGCCCGAGCCGACCTCAATGACAAGTCCCGGGACGTTGTTGCGCAGCCTGGACAGAGGTGAACAGGCGAGGGTCAGACCAAGGTGATCGATGGCCACGAGGGGAGGGATGATGTCGCACTGGATGAAGAGTGCCGTCCAGATCTGTAAAGAGGGAATGAAGGTCAGCTAAGCCTCATGGCATGATGCGTCTGGTGGCGCACTCACAGCTGAGCCGATGGCGAGGCCGATCCATGCCAAGACGGTGAGCGCCGCCGCTGCAGCGTAGGTGATCCGGCTCGGGATGAGGCCGACGACGAAAGCGACGAGCGCGAGACAGGCGCCGAGGAAGACGGTCCAGAAGGCGGCGACCGAGAGGGTCGAGCCGTAGCTGTTCTTGAAGCGCGAGGAGGGGATCGCGTTCGACACGCTGGCAAGCCGGGAGAGTGCAAGGGTCAGTCGTCGGTCGTCGGTCGTGCGGTGCGATGGAGTCCAGAAGCGGGCAGGCATGCCAGACGTACGCCATCTTGTACTGCTGCGGCGTGTCGGAGATGAGCGTATTGAATGGCTCAAAGCGCTGGCCAAACTCGGGCGTGTCGCAGACGACGTTGTCGCCGTCGACAAAGCCGCACTGGCCGAGCGGGCCCCAGCGGTAGGCATTCTTGAGCCCGCCCGAGGAGCCGAGGGCAGAGTTATTGGTCGTCGTCGAGTAGAGGCCGCTGAAGGAGCTGCCAGAGTTGGTTCCTGCGGAGAAGCAACGCAGGACGCAGGGCGAAGGGCAAGCACCGAGGAGTGTTTCAGCTGCGAGTGCGGCGCACGCGTGCGCTCAAGGAGGCGACGACGAACCGGTTAGCCTGCTCTCGAGGCCGGTCGTGTCGACCTTGATCATCCAAAGGTGGCGCGGAACTGTCGTCGGGTTGATCTGGCCAATCTGTGAACCGAAGCGAGCGACGGGGTTGAGAGGTAGCTCGCCAACGTCAGGTATGTTGGTCGACGGAAGCGGAACGAGCTCGCACCGAAGCGAGGAAGGGAAGGACGGACGTGGGTAAAGACCTGGCAGATGGCGGCCGCCAGCGTCAGGAAGGACGCGCCCCAAATGAGAACTGCCAGTGAGGTCGTCAAAGTAGCGGTCAGCCCTCTGGCAGCAGCGACAGACGAGCTTTCGGAGGGAAGCCCCGACGACGGTGTTGACGTCCCCGGCTGGACGCGCCCGGAACACACGTCGGGCGGTCGCTCGCTTGAAGGAGCACCAACAGCGCCCAGCTTCGAGAAGGCGAGCGTACCTTCTCCCCTCATTATGTGCGACTAGGAAGGACTGGGCAGGAGGGGAAGGGCAGGCGGCAGGCAAGGCAGGATGGTCGACGTCGGAGACAGGCACTCGTGCCCTTGGCTGCAAGCAGCTCGACGCGGCGGCCTCCGTCTTGGCCGCTTGCAGGGCCGAGGCCCAGCGCCCCCCAGTCGATCGCACCGCCGCTTCTCCAGGGACGGGCAGGCAGGGTACAGACGGTCAGAGGTCGCTGCTACCGACGATGACCGAGAATGGTAGGGGACAGAAGCGCGCCCTGGAGGCTAGCCCACCGTCCGACGGGCTTGGGAAGGACCGCGTCGTCGTCAAGGTGAGGTCGAGCCGACCGGCCGTCGATGCGGCAGCCAGCGCCGCCACGCGCGGAAAGGGGCAGCGCCCCCCTGTCGACGAGGCGGACGCGTGCGACCGAGCTCTCGCTTGCCTGCTCGACCCCAGGCGGGACCGGCCGCAGTCGGGACGAGCTCACCCTCCATCTTGCTCCTACGACTCGTCGCTCTCGTCTCTCGTTTGACGCCCGGCTGGCCCGGCAAGACCCTCGAACCCACCCGCGTGTCGTCGAGCTGCCCAGCTCCTGCCTTCCCTCGGTCGCTCGAGCTCCTCCCCCCCCCATTGTCTCCCTCCAAGCTGCCGGCTCAGCTTCAGCTCAGATAGTCGACCTCGCTTCGACCCGATCGCGCCTTCGCTTGACACCCTCCTATCCTCTTGGCACCAGCGTCCGAAGACCGCCCTTGCGTCATGGCGCTCGCGACGACGCCCTTGCCCTCTCCGACCGGCGCGGCGGCCTTCTTCACGCCACCTGTGCTCGCCGGCTTCCACTTCTTTGTGCGTCGGCCGAGGTCACAACCCGGCCGGTCGTACTATCGGCTGACGATGCCTTCAATGCACACGCAGAGCGCCTGCGGCGAGTCCGAGCCCTGGAACTAGGCGTGGTACACCGCTCGCACGTCCCTTCCTCCTGTTTGCCGCGTCCTCGCCCGCGGACGGAGCTGACGGCCAGTCCCACCCCGCCTCCTGGTCCGAGCAGCCTTCTGTACAGTTTCCTCTACACTGCGGTACACGGTTCACTACGTCCACGCCTTGACGATCGGCGGTCCCAGCGGTGGCCAGCCGACCCTCTGGCTGGTCTCACACTTCGGCGCCTTCATTTGCCTAACGCCGCTTGTGTACGGGCTCGCGCTCGCCTCTCGTCGGCTGTGGTCGTACGCTGCCGGTACGTTTGCACCCCCCAAGCGGTCTGTAGACGCACAGACTGACGACTCGTCCTGCTCGCGCGTCAACAGGGATGCTGGCCGTCGCCCTCTCGTCGCTCCTGGTGATTGAAAGCGTCACCTACCGCATCCGTCGACGGCCGACCCGTCGCGACCTCGACAAGGATGTCAGGGCGGCCCTGATGTCCCTTCAGCGCCGGCTCGCACAGAGCGCAGATAACGCCGAGCCTGCTCCCGCCCGCTTGAAGGTGCGCCCTCCTCGTCAGGAGTCGAGGCTCGGCACGAGCCGACGGGACCTGCATACTCGAGCGCGTTGGCCTTGCTCGACCGTTTAGAGGAGGACGGCGGCCAAGCTTGCGCTCTGCCGCTGCCGCTCAAGACCGAGACGGTTGACGACATGATCAACCCGGCACTGGCAGCTGCCACGTACCCGCAGGTCAGTCGCGTCGCCCTCCCGCTGCTCCTGCGGTCGGCCCTGACGACGAGGAGATTGCTCCAAAGGCCCCTCCGCATCTACTCGAGGATCCGGCCGACCGGTCACGTCGCCTCTGCTACCCTTCGTCCGTCCTCCAACCGAGGCCGGTCCTGTGGCTCGAGGAAGGCCGCACCCGTCTTGGCCGGTACTTCGTCTGCCCGGCAAACGCGCGCATCTCGTCACCATGGCGGATCGTCTGTGCTGATCCCGCCGACGATGGATCACAGCCGCGAGGCGGACGATCTGGATCGGTATCACGGCCTGCGAGCCATCGCGTCGTCGACGTCGGCTCGCTAGCCTGCGATGCTTTGCGGGACCGGTCGCGCGGGACGGCCCTCTCTTCGATGAGTACTGCTTAGTGAGCTCTTGCGCGGCAGAGCTCGGCGGCGGACGACGCCGGCGTCGACGCCCGACGCGCGCGCGCGGAGCCAGCGGCCAGCGGCCACCGCTTCCGATGCGTGGAACAATGACGGCCCTCTGCGCTCGATCGCATATGAGGCGGGTGGACGGAACGCTTGGCCCGGCTGAAAATCCCCTTAGCCGGGTCGATGGCCTGACAGCCTGTTGGGCGCGATGCCCCCCAACCGACAGGGCTGCCATCCCCTGCCTCTCGATGGATGGTTAGGAAACAGCTACAAGAGGGCGGGCCAGAGTAGGAGGGCAGGAGGGCAGCTCTTCATCCCCTCACGCAGACAGCCAGCAGCCTATTCTTTCCCTCTCCCGCCCGCCGTCTCTTCAGCCGACCAACGCTCGCCCGCCCGCCCGCCCGCCATGTCGCCTGCCGCCGCCCCTTCCCTCGCCTCGGCCTCGGCCTCAGCCACCGCCACCGGCCTGCCCAGTGCGTCGTCACCTTTGCCCACGGATCCGGCCGCCCGGCCCGCCTTACTCGCAGCGCGCACTGACCTCCTTTTCCAACCGCTCCAGCCCGCACGCACCGCACCGACAGCAGCGACAGCAGTGCCTCGGCCTCGTCGGCCAGCTCGTCCAGCTCGAGCCCGGCGCTGTCTTTGCCGACCTCGTCGTCGTCCTCGAGCAAGCCCTTCCGCTCGCGCAAGTCGGTCGTCGCCCTCCGGCACCACAAACCCACCGCCGAATCGTGCCCGATCCCCATGCGCCTCCGGTCGTCGGCCCTCATCCGCTCGCCAGAGTCGCCCTTCCACCAGCGCTCGCTCTCGCTCAACGCGGCCGACCAGCTCGCCAAGCGCCGGTCATCCATCACCGGCCAAGCATAGTCGCTCTCGCCGCCGCCGCGCCTGGCTCTTTGCTGGAAATCGGCCAACATCAACATTAAGCTAGGCGGGTCTGCCCTGCAGAAGGGCCGCCCCACCTCCAGCCCGACCCCGGCCTCGGTCTCGGCAACGTGGACGCAGCGTCGTCCCAGCTGCCGTCGGCTTTCCCTTGAGGATGCGGCCTCGCACCGTCGTCGGCCAGTTGGTCGCACATAGCGGCCCGTCCTCGCGCAGAGACGCCGCGCCGCGCCGCACTCCAAGTGCCCTGTCGCCCAGTCGCGACCCCCTCGGCCCACCATACCGTCTCGAACGCCTCCGCCGGCCGCTCGCCAGCCTCCTTCGTCCGCCAACGCTGTCTGCGGCCATGCTACGACGGCCCGCTTTCGCCTGCCGAACAGGCAGCGCAGATTCGGCGTCTTCGTCGACCGCCGACCATCGCCATCTCCTGCGCCTTGCGGCCGGATGATACAGATGATCCTGGCTCTTATCTTGTGCTCTCTGTCTGGAAAGCTGGCGACGAGGGCAGGATGCAGGTCGGACGGAGCATCGGATTGGCAAGCCACGCCCCTGCGCTACCTGAGCGAGAGGGAGGCTTGCATGCGACGTCGGCGACGTGATGAGGGTGAAAGCGAGAGTCGAGTGGAGATACAGGTTGAGGAAGAAGCATTTCCGGAAGAAAGAGAGGGGGAAGAGATATCCGGGCGGGGTGGAGTTGGGTTGGTGGGAGGGGCGACGGAGGGCCACCAGGCTTAAAAGCCCTTGGGTCCGACGCCGGCCGAGACGACCGAGGGCTGGTGTGAGAGCGCGAGAAGACAAGTGTCAGTCGGGAGACGAGGCAGGCACGTGCCGGACAGGAGCAGATCTGACGCACGACCTGGTCGGCATTGATAAGCGTGTACTTGTAGCCGAGCTTCGAGGGCGTGAGCGAGCCCTTGCCCGAGAGGTCGGGCTGCTCGATGGCGTTCACGACGACATTGCCAGTGGCGACGACAAAGCCGCCCTCGAGCTTGGTCTGAATCGGGTTCTTGACGTTGTCAAAGCTGAAGGGAAGAGGGAGCCGAGAGGTCAGAGATAGGGAGAGGGCTGAGAAGAGGGTCGTCGGCGGGACTCGCTAGCTGTTCTCGACGAGCATCTGGGCACCAAGGCGGCTGTTGATGGCAGAACCGAGGACGTCCTTGTAGTAGTTGTTAAAGATGTGACCGGTACCGAAACGGAAGCTAGGCAGGCGCGAGTTGACGTCCTGCGCGGGCGATGGGGGAAGCAGCGTTAGGATTGATGGGCACGCTGCCGACCACAGAAGGAACGCACGTGGTAGAAGTTGTGGTGGAAGGTGACGCGGAGGTGGCCCTTGTCCTCGGCGCCGTTCTGAGATCGATCAAAAGGTCAGTCGCGAGCCGGAAAGAGCCGTCAAAGGGGAGACCGAAGGCGGACCTTGTCCGAGTGCCCGATGAGCGACGTCTTCCACGAGTTCTTGAACTCGTTCCACGAGACGGTGATGAAGTCGGAGGCGTGCGTGATGTCGAGCTGACCGTCGTAGTCTTGTCGTCCACGAGCTTCTCAGTCATCAACGGTCCCGCTTGTCTCGCAAGTCTCTCGATGGGACTCACCGTCCTTGCCAGAGTTGAGGTCGTTCTCAAACGAGCAGTGGTCGACGACGACGTTGGTGGCGTGCTGGATGGAGACGAGGTCGGTCGGGGCAAGCGACTTGCTAAAGGCCAGCCCAGCAATAATAACGTTCTTGGTGTCCTTGACCCAGAGGCCTTGATGGCGGCGATCGCGCGAGGAGGCGTTGGCAGTCAGCAGGTGGTCCTCACGCGCAGAAGATGATGGCCTGCGACGCACCGCCAGCGGTGAGGCCGTCCTTGCCCTTGCCGTTCTTGGGAAGGATCGACTGCGACCGAGAGAGCAGCCAGCATCAGCAGGCGCGATCGATCCAAGACGGAGGAAAGGGAGACGCACGGTGTTGGAGCCGACCTTGATGGGCTCGCCATCGCCCTTGATGATGCCTGCAGGACGGAGGAGCGAGACGAGGTTAGTGACGGAGGAGCGAGACGAGGTTAGTCACTCGTCCCTCCTCGCGTCGAGAGCAGCAAGCTGGAGAGCAGACGTACCGCTGATGTAGACGGTCTTCTTGGCATCGCCCGTGACGGCCGCGGTCAGGCCCTTGAGGTCGGTGACGGTGACCGAGGAGCCGCCGGCGCCGCCAGTCGTGCCACCGTTCAGCGAGGCGTAGCCCACTACTGGGCCGAGGGCGCGGCGGCTGAGATCCTTCTTCTCGACCGAGGCTTGGACGGCGAGAGCCGAAGGGGCAAGCGCGAGCGCGAGGAGCGAGAGCGTGCTGAAGAGCTTCATCGCTGATAGAAGGGTGTGGTGGGAGTAGGGTGGTGCCGGACCGGAGAGGGGAAGGAGGGAAGGGAGAAGGGAGGTGAGATGGGATGAGGGGAGAAAGAAGACGAGGAGCGCACCTTTGCCCGGCCTTTAAGCATCTCGCCTGCTGGGCTGTGCTCTTGACCTTTTCTCTTACTTCGTCCTTCGGGGCATCCCCTGGCGCTTTACCCCGCGCCAAGGCCTGCTAGCATGCCCGATGTGATGGCCAGTGCGCCAAAAGGGGGCCCTCGGCCAGCACGGATAGGGAGGAGCCAGAGAGCAGGCCAAAGGAAGAGAGAGGGGGGCCGGCCCGGGTCGTCGGCCAAGTAGAAGGCCGGGAAGACTGCGCGCGCGGGGCTGAAACGGGGGGCGGCCGGGGTCGGTAGGCGGGTGGCGGCTGGTCGGGGCGACAGGGGCCGAGGAAGGGCAGGGGACAGGAAGGCGCAAGCGTGCGTGCGTGCAGCCCCTCTCACGGCCGGTCCGGCCAGTAGCCGGGCCCTTCGCGAGGAGACGTGCGCCAAGCCGAGTGACGGATAGGAGCGTCCGCCAGTGCCCGATCAGGGCTGTTGCGACCGAGGCGAGTCGTCGGCGAGCTAGCCGTCGGTCGTCGATACCGACGAAGGGCGAGAGCCGGGCCGGCTTTCGGGCCCGACGGTCGGCGCATGGTTCTTGAGCGCGAAGGGCACGTTAGGCGGGAACCCTAACAGCCCTCGTCGTCGGCACGGGCGAGCTAAGGCAGCGAAGCGAGCTTGAGAGCGTAGGCTGGAAGGGGAGAGGGCGAGCATGTCGCGAGTGTAAGCAGGATGTCGAGGTCAGCAGGTCGTCGCCAGCTTTCGGCCAAAGCGGGCGACCTGGCCGCCCCTCGGCATGCTGGCAGTCGAGTTGGGACGTCGGCCCGTCGCTCCCCCGAGCCGGACCCGGCCCGCTCTGGCACGCGATGGCAAGGTCAGCTGGCCTGCTCGCTGGGTCGTCAGTCGCTCGTGTCGCTGGGAGATGGAGGTGGTGGGGAGGGTGACTCGGTTGAGAGGAGGGTCCCCGGACCTGCTGCCTGATAGGAGGGGGGGGGGATGGGCGCTAGGGGTGAAGGGCGGGAGAGGAGAGGCGGGCGCAGCGAGATGGGGGCTCAACCCACGCCGATCGCGCCTCGTCGTCGTCGTCGTCACGGGGTCCACGGACCGAGCGGCCCGAGCTGCCTGCCTGCTGCCGGCACGAGAGCCCCTCCCCTACGTCTCGCTTGGCTCGAGAGAGCGAGAGGTTACCCTCGGCAGCAGTGGCGACGTACAAGAGGGCTCTCGTACGCTGCCAACTGGAGGAGCAACGGCAGACCGGAGGGCAGCAGGTTGTCGCTCTCACATGCCAGGACGGACGGTATCCGACTGCCGTAGTGTCGGAGGCAAAAGACTCCCTCGACGTCATGGGCTGCGCGCTGCGTGGGGCGCATCACAAGCCGAGCGAGTTCCAGCAGGCAGGGCGGCCTGGCCTGGCCTACAAAGGGCAGAGGGGCTGACCCGGGCAGCCCTCTTTCCCCCCATCAACCACCCTCTCTCACTCTCTCCCACACCCAAATCAAACCACACCCCCACCCTTTTCAACATGTCCAACATCGTCAACGTCTGTCCTCCTCTTCTCTCCTCCTTCCCACGGAGCAGGCGAGTCGAGCCGGGAGCTCGACAGCTCCCGCCCGGCCTCGCTTGCTCCCGCCATCTCATCTCATCGCTTCCTCACGACGAGGCGAGCCAGGTGGCTGACCCCTTCCTGTCCATCGCTTCTATCCCCTCCAGGCCGCTGTCGACTCCGCCTCGTCGGCCGTCAACTACGTCTCCGAGTCTGCCCAGCAGCTCGCCTCGGGCGCTTCCAAGGAGACCAACAAGGAGGTCGCCAAGGACTCGAACGCCTCGATCGGCACCCGCCTGTCCGCCGGCAAGGACGTGAGTCTCGTCTGCTGCTGCTGCTGTCTCTCGCTGAAGCTCCTCGACTGACCCACTCGCCCTCGCCCTCGCCCTCCCAGGCCCTTGGCGACAAGGTCGACGAGTCGAAGCACGACGCCAAGGCGGAGAGCAACAAGCAGTCGATCTAAACGTTTGCCTCTCCCCCTCCTACACTTCCGCTGTATCCTCTATCATGACACCATGACGCTCGTCCCCTGCTTGACCTGCCGTATGTTCGGTCGGAGGGTGCATGACGGGTATCTCAGGCCATGCCGCACACGGGAGGGATCAATACCCAACCGACGCCTCTGTCATCACTTCGTGGCCTCTCCTCCTTGGCCCGTCCCGCTATCGTCCCTTGTCTGCAGCTCAGAGGAGGCTGCCTCGTTCTGCTTGAGGGGTCTGCACCCTACGCAGTCTCAGCCGCCTCTTTTGCAGGAAATCACCGCAGGTTATCCGCGTGTTTGCTTCATTGATAGCATGATGAGCATAGTCGCAAGAGACCATCCAGGACAGGCTCGACGTACGGGTAAACCGTTCCGCCGTCCTTCCAGGCGCGGCCGTCCATCTCCTCCTGGATTTTCGACCGCAACTGAGCGCCCGTCCAAATCCAGACCTCTCCGCCGGCCTTCGCTTTCGCCCATAAGGTAGCAATCTTGAAGGGCTTGCCGGTCGCGACGCGGGTAGCCGAGAGTGTCTCGTTCGCGTCGTTCCAGACGGCGTGGAGGACCTCTCCTTCCGCAGGAAGGCGTTCGACAACCGTGACCTTCAGCTGGACGTGAAATGCGTTCAAGCCGTGGCAAAGGACGATGTTGAAGTAGCCATACTGGCTAGTTGGATCCTCAAAGCCTGAGCGAAGCAACGGCAGCTGGAAGCCGGCGCGGATTGAGGACCGGGTGAGGACGGGACCGATGTCGTTCATCTCGATGTGGCGGAGGCGGAGCATCATCTTCAGGAAAGCCGCATGCCAAGGTCGGGTTGCCTGAGCGTCGACTAGGTCGATGATGGGCTGCGGTCGCCTTTTGAGGAGCTCGTCGCGGTTCCTCGCCTTGACGGGCGGTCGGCGGGCCTTGAAAGCCGTCAACGACGAGGTCGACGCCTTGGCAGCGAGACCGACGATTGTTGGTGAGTGCGTGAGCCCGAGCCGAGGGTGATGGCGAGACGCTTGACTAGACGCCTGCGTGTGTCGCCTGACGATTGAGTATCGGCTGCCTCTTCGATGAAGCCATCGTCCTCGACAAGCTCGTCGCAGGCGGTCGCCTCTGCCTCAGACGGGCCGTTGCTTTGCACGATCGTCCGGACGGCCGCCAGCGTCAGGTCCTTGGCCAAGTCCAAGCGCCGGCCGAGACTGAGCCGGATCGAGAGCGGGAGCGTATTAGAGTTGAGGAGGTGCTCGAGAGGCGTGTCGTCCGGGATAGACGAGTTGCACAAGGCTTGTTCAATGCTTCCAGTTAGTGACATCGGGCCGCAAGCTGCCAGATTGGCCCCGCCCAAGCTGACGGCCGTCGACCGAGCGACCGCCATGAGAGCCTCGGCCTGCATGTAGAGGCTCAGCGGCACTGGTTTCTGCAGCTGCTCGGCCAGTCGGACGCCGTCGCCGAGAAAGACGAGGTCGATGTCGATGATGTCGTCGTACGTTTTGAGCATACCGAGCAGGAGCTTGATAAGCGAGTCGTTGCCGTAAAGGTAAGGGCCTCGGCTTGTAGGCAGCCTCCCCCTCAAAGAAAAGAGCCCGACCGGCGGTCCAGCCGACGTAGCCGACAAGACGGCACGGTTCCTTGTCTGGCCAGCCGCCAGCGGCGTTGAAGGCGTCGACTCCATCGAGCCACTGCTCCATTGCGCGCCGCTTGCCGGCCTCCTCTGCTTCGGCCAAACAGCCTCGCATGTCGTCGACGATCCTCTGAGCGTCCTCCTTGCTCTTCGCCCAGGCCGAGAGCTCGTACGTCGCGAGTTGAAGCATGTCGATCGTCTTGTTGGCGAGGCCGAGTGTCAAAGGCGTTCCGCTGATCCGGCGGACGACGGCTTTGGCCCGAGCCGACGCCTCAGCGCACGCGCGAGCCGGAGAGCCGTCCTCGACAGCAGCCACCGGGTCGATGAAGCGATCGAGCCCGGTAAGCGGCAGCATGGCCGCCACCGACCGCAACTTCTCGAGACCAGCCTTGTCGCCGACAGCAGGCAAGAGGTGAAAGTTGCCGTTCTTAGCGTCGTCCTCGACCAGGCTCTCGAGCACGAGGTCGATGTCGGCATCGTCGAGGTCAGCAAGGACAGCTGATTCAATCGGGCCGGCGCCGACCGGGAAGTTGACTGTGCGACCATTGATATCCTGTTGAGGGTGTTCGAGACTGAACTCCCGCCAGCGGACGTCGGCTCCCTTCCTGCGCAGTGCTGGCGTAGTCGATGCCGGCGAGACAGCCGCGGGTTGAAACCTCGCCGAGGCACCTGCCGGAGGCTTCAGCTCTGCTGGCTTCAGCTTCTTTGCAGGTCGAGGCGAATCCGTGACCAGAGACGGATCGGCCGACGCCGTGGCCGATGCCGGGGATGAGGACGGCGCTGTTGATGACGACGAAGGAGCGGACGAATTTGGCCACTTTCATTTGGACCGGGCTGCAGCCGAGGCGAGCCTGTTGGCCGGAACGTCGGAGTCGGCCAGGGTCGGGAGGCAGTCGGGTCTAACCTGAGCCTGGCGAACCGCAACCGCCTCGAACGTGGCGAGAGGTGTCGACGGCGCCGCCGCCGAGGAGGGCGCTGCTGATGCGAGTGGCGAGGGAGCCAGCGAGGACGGCTCAGCCAGGAGGCCTCGAGGTGCTACAACAGAAGACGGGCGGGACGGTCCGCCGGCGTCGGAGCTGGACGAAGCGACGTAATCTGAGGCCAGGGAGCGGAGCTCGTCATCAGTTCTTGAACAAGGGCGATGGGCCGCGAGCAGACGCACCGACCGGTTCCTCGCCCGCCAAGTGCTGCCGCAGACTTGCGACTGGACCGAGCACGTGATGATTCGAGTCGCTACGGACGATCGTGTCGGCATGCGGTGAGAGGACGTTGGGCCGCCGGCTAGCGGCGAGTGGTCCGAGATCGCCGTCGGCGGCGAAGGTTGGAGCGGGTCGCAGGGTCGGCAAGGCGGCTGGCAGGGCGGCCGGTTCAAACACGTCGCGCCAAAGCGCTGCGACGCGCGACAGGAGGCAAAGGGGCAAGCGACGTCGTCGAGGTCAGCCTCCTTCTCTCAGCAGCAGGTGCTCCCAGCCTCGACTCGCTCATATTGAGCGATGGGCTTGAGTGGAGCAAGGGATCAGGTTACGCACGAGGAGGGTCGAGCCCCGAGCGCGAGCCAGAGGAAGCCGTCCCGACAAGCCAGGCCGGCTGCCAATCGAGCGCAGCGATGAATTGGCGGTACCCGGTGAGCATGCCCTGTATCCTGGCACTGCTCTTCGCCGACAGGACAGGTGCTAACTGACTCGGAGGATCTAGCCAGGCTGCCGACTGATCGATTGACACGGCCAGGACGTCGGTGATTGAGCCATGTGAGCGAGCGATGTCTGTGCGACAGGGGAGGAAGGCGAGCGAGCGAACGTCGCTCAAGAAGCGTCAGCACCCTGCGACGACATCCCGGTAAGATTTCGTCCTCCAGTACCTGCCTCGCACCAAGAGGTCACTGCTTCGCACTCGGAGGAGGGGACTGACCGACCGTCCTCGACTCTCGAGTCCACACGGGCGGCGGCCGCGTGATGGCGTCGAGCTGCTCCTGCTGGGCTTCTAACTGGGCCATCATTGCCGCCACTCGGTCGCTCTTCGGCCGTATCATGGGGTGGACTCGGGGGAAGCTTTGGAGCTCGGAGGTGTCTTGCTGGTGGTGGCTCGCAGGTAGCGTCGTCCCAAGCCTCTTGGCCGACACATGCTGACCCCTGATCGGCAGTCGGCGGCGCTCGGTTCGGGTTGCCTTCACAAGCCAATCGACCTTGAGGCTTCCCTTCCCCTCGACCATCACCTTCCTCGATCTCGCCTTCTTTCTCCGATGCCCTCCGAGCCCGCTGTTCTTCTGGAGATTCGGCGTCGCGCTCAGACGACCTTCTTCCTCAACCGCTGCCCAACTGCGCGTATTTCTGGTCTTTTGATCTCGGAGACAGGGGTACGTGCGCCGCCGACCAAGGCCTTCTGCAGCCTGACCCGAGCTACTCCGCTGACCACGGCCTACGCTAGGCCATTCGAGAGCTCTACACCGCTCTCGCTCAGGCGGGAGCTGCCTTCGTCCAGGATGTATCCAAGCAGGGCTCGCCGATGCTGGATCTGTGTGTCCTCCTGCTTGGGTCGACCCAGCCCCAGTCGTCTGCCCTAGCAGCTGATCCCCTCTCTTGATCCGCAGGCTCGTCGTTTTCCCCTCGCTTGAGATTTGCCAACAAGGCTGCATCTCTCTCGAGCAGATGGCGTCGCCCTCTACGACGCCGCACGTGGAGGTCCGCCTTCTACTGCTGGGGCTTGCTGCGCTCAACATCCCTGACCCGCGGATGCTCTCGCAGTTTCACAGTAGCCCAATGATGTGGCCGGACGAAATCCGGCTCGATCTCTTCCCAAAGCATCCTCGGCGTAAGTGGCTGCGCTACGAACTCGACATCCACCACCCGCTCTTCAAGCCAGATCCGATTTTGCGTGAAGACAAAGCCTCCTTCAAAGCTTGGCGATGGCATGTCGACGCCCTTCGCCACCCTGGAGGCGCAGAGCTCGGCCTCTCCTACGAAGACTTCGACGAGAACCTGTAGCCTTTGCAACCTCCCCCTCATGACATGACCACCACATGACGAGCTGCCGTGCGGGGTCTTCAGCGTGCCTTGGCGATTCCAAGCCACGCTAAACGTTCGCACGAGATTTCTGATACCTGGCGTCGTCGATCTGACCGGAAGCTAGAGAGAAGGGCATGGTCTGGCAGAAGAGGTGGGAGGCCAGGCAAGTGGAGAGGGGCGCAGACGACGGCTCGAGTCGAAGAGGATCAGTGACCGACGACGGCGGTCAGGTCTCTGTTGACAGGGGAAGAGAGCGAAGCGAGACGGTCAGCGGCAGCCAAGGCTGGCAAAGACGGCAGAGACGCACGGCTTCTTCTCGGCCCAGGGCTCGAGGTGAGGAATGGGACGTCTATGTTGGATGCTGAGTCGTCAGCGGCTGGCCTCCATCGGTCTGCGAGCGAAGCCCGGGACGCACCCCTTCTCTTCATGCCCAACGTTCGTCTGGGCGACGATGGCGGGGAAGATCATCTGCTCGAGGACAGTAATACGATCGGTGTGTCAGCCTCCGTTTGACAAGCAATATGATGCAGCGGGAGCGACGAACCTCGACCCATTCGGCGCTGGGAGGGGGTGCGAGCGCCGAGTGCGCGTCCACCGATCGCTTGCGCGTGCGCGCCGGGACCTGTCGAGGACGCAAGGTCAGCGTTCGCGCACTCTCTGCAGCAGGCGGGCGAGGGAAGGAAGGGACCGACCTTGAACGGGTTGTGCAGCGAGCTCTCGTCGAGCGCTGGCGAACGGTCGACCGTCGTGCGGGAGGTCAGAGTCGGAGGGGTGGCCTGCTCCGGTGGGCGGAGTGGAAAGGGTCAGCAGGAGGTTGATCATGCTGCCGCCTGCGGAGAACGCACCTTGAAGGGTTCGACCAGATCGCTTTTCTCTTGCGGAGCGACGAGCCGCTTGCGCTGAATTGCAGAGGACTGTCGAGTATAAATGTCGAACGCCGGCACAGAGATCAGCCGAGAGCAACTCCGTCGCCAACTGAAGGGACCTCGCACCTTGAAGGGGTCGGCGAGGTGGCTCTCTGGGAGGTCGTGCGGGACGATGGAGGCGCGGCGGGCAAGCGCGTGCAGTGAAGCCTGCGTCACAAGCAGCAGGTCAGCGGTTAGACGGGCAAGGGAAGTGCCGGGCACGCCGGGCGCGCCTTGAAGGGCTCGAGCAGCGCCGGGTGGTCGGGCCGCAGATCGCGTTGCTCGACAGGTACGGCGAGGGCGGTGAGCGGGCTGAGGACGTAGGCGACGACGGCGAGGAGGACGGAGAGGCAGAAGAGGCGCATGGTTGAGGACGACGGTGGAAGGCGGAGGTCACTGGAGGGAGATGGGTGTCGAGAGTGAGCAAGCGAGCTGTCCCTCGGGTCTCGCTCAGGTCAGCCAGACAGAGAAGTCGCAAGGAGCGTGACGGCGCCGAAAGGGGGCGCCGACGAGTTCCGGCCGGCGCCGGGGCTCGGAGCGGTGCGCAGCTGCAGGCTCCAAGCGAGTTCCTCCCGCCAGCTCGCCAACCCGCTGGTTTCAAGTCGGTCAGTTTGCAGGCCTCGCGAGCACAACGGCTGTCTCTTTGAGTCCATGCAATCGCAGCTATTGCGACGACGGCTCGAGTTCGAGCCGCATGCCTGAGGAGCAACAGCGCTAGGTCAGCCTCCAGCACTCGTTGAGCTCTCAGCCCAGAGCACGCCCAGAGGGAGAAAGCGCACCGTATGCCGATTCGCCGTCTGCGTAGTACCCCTTCTCAACGTCATGCACCTTGAAGCCGAGCGAATCACGGTACAGGCTGATGGCCGCCCTGTTCGTCTTGCGCACGTGGAGCGAGACGTACTTGGCGCCGTACACCTCGGCCATCGCCAGCTCTGCGGAGGGGGAGAGCGTATGTGCCGAGAGAAGCGCGAGACCGTCAGCTCCGGCGCTGCCTTCAGGCTCTCAACGGGAGGGTAGACGGCGTTGCCTGTCTCGTCGGTCGTCGCCGCGCAACTGAGAGCGAGAGGGACGCACGCGACTGCCGCATCAGCTTGTTGGCAAGCCCGAGCCGGCGGTGCGTCCGAAGGACAGAAATCGACGTGACGTGACCGTGCGGGTCATCCGGCTTTGCCTCCTCGTCCCTGATGTCGCAGGTCGTTGAGGCCAGGGTTAGCTCGGAAGAGGGACCGTGACGCGAAGCTCGGCTTCGCAAGGCAGAAGAGACGCACATCTTGGCGAGGATGTAGCCGACGATCTTGCCAGACGACGGGTCCTCGGCGACGTATGATAGTTGCGGCCACGTCAGGGCGTGGTAGAGGTCTGCAGGGGGCAGTCCACGTCCATGGGTCAGGTTGCTGATCCGCAGCTGGAGGTGGCCGAGCTCGAGCGGCAGCGAAGGAAGCTCGACCGCCCGAGGCGAGGCAGGCAGGAGGAAGGCGCGAAGCCGCCGGGACGGACAGTACTTGAACGTGTAGTTCTCGGGCAGGTTGAAGATGTTGGCGTTCTGCATGCCGAGCCTGTCACCCCACGAGCAGCCGACTAGGTCAGCCGAGAGCCGCGGGCAGCTGAAGCATGGGAGGGGCGACAGACATGTCTTCAATCTAAAGGCAAGGGCGAGGCGACAGGCCGGCCGGCGAGCAAGCAGACGTCAGCATCAGGTCCCGGCTCGACCAACGAGGGTCCAGAGCAGGTCGCGCACCGTGGCGATCCGAATGTTCATCTTGGCTGCTTCCGTGCGGTCCTGGGTTTGGTTGTTAAGGAGGAAAGGGTCGAGGGCCGGGTCACGATGCTGGTTGTCGAGCGGCGGACGAGCTCGTCCGGCACGGGCTCGTCCTGCTTTCGCGTTCGGTCGGGCTCGTTGCCTCTCCTCTGACCGTCGACTTGCTCTCCAGCTCAACATGGCCTCCAGATCATTCGGTGCGATGCTGAAGCTGCTCTCGAGAGGCGTCTTGAGCTGACAAAATGAACATCGCCGACAGTCTTCGTCACTGGCAACGCCAACAAGCTCCGGGAGGGTGAGTCCGACGCCTCCGCCGCCTCGGACGAATGCGGCTCGACGGCTGACCTGTGCCCTTGGCGACTCGCAGTGCAGGCTATCCTGTCCTCCGGTACTTCTGGTATTGAGGTCCGGTCCAAGGCGGTCGAGGATCGTACGTCGCCGGCGCTCGCAGCGGCTCCAAGTCCTCTAGGTCACTGCTGCTGCTGCTCGCACCCGCTCCGAGCTGACTTCTCGTGTCGGACCCTGTCAGTGCCCGAGATCCAGGGCAACACGCACGAGGTCGCCAAGGCCAAGTGCGCCGCTGCTGCCATCAAGGTCAGTCCTGGTCTCACCTGCCCGTCTAGCATGGCAGGATCAGGCGGGCTGACCTCGATATGGGTCTCTGCCGCTCCCTCCTCCGACAGCTCGGCGAGCCTTGCGTCACTGAGGACACTGCGCTCGCCTTCACCGCGCTCGGCGGCCTGCCTGGACCCTACATCAAGGACTTCATGACCCTTGTCGGCCACGACGGTGCGTGGAAGTGATGCGGGCCAGACCTGTGCAGGTCGGCGGCTGATGCGACCGCCGGACTGCGCGCTTCTTCCTCCTCGCCCTTTGTAGGCCTCAACAAGATGCTCGCCGGCTTCGAGTCCAAGGCGGCGACGGCCATCTGCACCTTTGCCTACTCGGCCGGCCCGGGCTCCGAGCCCCTGATCTTTGAGGGCCGGACCGAGGGCAAGATCGTTTGCGCCCGGGGCTCGACGAACTTTGGCTGGGACGCTATCTTTCAACCCGACGGCTTCGAGACAACGTACGCCTCCCACCTGCTCGACCGTCTGCGACGACCAACCCCTTCAGAGAGCACAGTAGGCTGACTTTCCCCTGCTCGGGCCGCTTGTCTCAGCTACGCAGAGATGGACGGCGCGTCCAAGAATGCCATCTCGCACCGCGGCCGGGCGCTCGAGAAACTCAAGGAGTTCCTGCAGACGCTGCCGCAGTAGACACGCCACGATAGCGTAGACCTCGCATCCGGCGGCGAGCGAGAAGACGCACAGCGTCGTCGCCGAAGTTGCAGCAAACGCTTGCTGTCAGTCCTCAGCGCGAGGAGCGCGGCAGGCGCTGGCACGGCGCATGATGCTCGCATCCGGTCGAATCTGGCCAACGTACGACCGGAGGTCTCAAGAGTGTCGGCACGGCTCGTCGAGGTTAGGCCGGGAACGATTCATGGACGAGCAGCCTTTGCATCCGGGCGTGCCTTGCGATGCGCGACAGCCATTGCGCCTCTCTCTCCTGCCTCGTGCGGTTCGCCTGAAACGGAGCGTCGCCGCCGGCCGCTGGGAACGGTCACGAAGCATGCTGACGCTTCTCGAAGGAGCACGCGACGCCCTCCTTCGTGTGTGCCATCGTCGGTCATCGGCGGTGCTGACCCAAGGATTCAAGGACGCCGAGGCTGACTGAAAGCTGGCCGGCCTCCACTCTTCGGTTTAAAAGCTCCGACGACCGGGCCCGACGTTTTCAGCCCTCGCCTCCTTCCCTCCCTCCGACACCCATCATCCACCGCCCCCCTTCCTCTGCCTCTGCACCGCAGCTCCTCAACTCTCAAACATGTCGACTTCGCGCGCCTTCGCCCCCGTCCAGCTCGGATCGCTCAAGCTCGAGCACCGGATCGCGCTCGCCCCGCTCACCCGGTGCGTTCCCTTACCTCCCGGGCGCGCAGCTCGCCTTCTCAAAGGCGCTGCACGTCGGCCGGAAGCCTTGCCTTTTGGTGTTCAGTGTCCATGCGCCGCTCCTAGAGCGTCCCCTGCTCTTTGGTCTCGCACTGGAGGCTGACTGGTTGCGATTTTTCAATTCAGCTTCCGCAACGTCCCCGGAACGCAGGTTCCGACCGACCTCGCGACCGAATACTACGAGCAGCGTGCCTCGAAGGGCGGCTTGCTCATCACCGAGGCCACTTTTATCGCCCGGGAGGCCGGAGGCTATGCCACCGCGCCCGGCATCTACAGCCAGGATCAGATCGACGCCTGGCGCAAGGTGACGACCGCCGTCCACGGCAAGGGTGGCTACATCTTCTCGCAGCTGTGGGCTCTCGGCCGGGCCAACTTTGCTGGCGGCGGCGCCCAGCTGCTTGAGGACGTCAAGACGGTTGCGCCCTCGCCCATCGGCCTCAGCGACGACTCGGTCCCGGCCGAGCTCTCGCTCGACGACATCCAGCGCTACATCGGCCACTACAAGCAGGCGGCCTCCAACGCTCACGTCGCCGGCTTCGACGGTGTCGAGGTTCACGGTGCCAACGGTTGTGAGTCTGGCTCACCTGCGCCTCTTGAGAAGCTTGCAGTCCGCTGACACTTCTTTCCTGAGCGCAGACCTTTGCGACCAGTTCCTTCAGTCAAACTCGAACAAGCGGACCGACGCCTACGGCGGCTCGCTCGAGAACCGCAGCCGCTTCCTGATCGAGGCCGTCGGCGCCGCCGTCGAGGCCATCGGCCAGGAGCGCGTCGGCGTCCGGTTGTCGCGTGCGTCTGCTCTCGACTCCTTGCTTGCTTGCCTCCAGGGTCAGAAGCTGACTATCTGCGCTTCCTCATTCATCTCCAGCGTGGGGCACCTTCCAGGCCATGGGCGAGAAGAACCCGTACACCACCTTTGAGTTTGCCGTCCGCCGGCTCGTCGAGACTTACCCCAAGCTCGCCTACATCGTGCGTTCTCTCTTTCGTATCGCACGTGCCATTCCGACTGGCGCTGACACCGCCATCTCTGTGCGGGCGTCAATTCTAGCACTTTGTCGAGCCTCGCGAGTGGGCTCCTGGAGCGGCCAACACCGACCACCTCGAGGAGGGTCTCAAGTGCTCGAACGACCGCGTGCGTCCCGAGCTAAGTCTTCGAAAATCGGCGATCAGTGATTGACTCCACGTTCCTTTGCCCTCTCCGCAGTTCCGCGCCATCATTCGCGGTGTCGACCCGGCTCAGGTCGGCGACAACGACACGTTCGAGTTTGGCGAGCCGACGGCCGAGCGCCCGACGGTTGTCCTGACCGCTGGCGGTTTCGAGCTCGAGAACACCGAGTCGCACATCAAGCGGACCGGCGACGTCGTCGCTATCGGCCGGCCTTTCAGTGCGTCTCTTGCCCACCTTGGGCCGACGACGAGGAGAGACTTCGCACGCTGACCGTCTTGTGTGTGCATCTTTCCACTAGTCGCCAACCCGGACCTTCCTGCTCGGATCAAGCACTCGGTCAAGCTCACGCCTTACGACCGCAACACGTTCTACCATGGTGGAGAGGCCGGTCCCGCGCACGGCTACACCGACTACGAATTCAGCTCCGAGCTCAAGGCCCAGGCCTAAGCGAACGTCTCATCGACGACACTGTAGCCCTCATCTCAAGTCCTTGTACCACCTTGCACCCGCGCACCTCGTGCGCTCCGAGCTAGATTTAGAACTGCCTTGTCCCTCTGCATGCTCTTGCGTCTCGATTCCTTTCGCTTCGCCAGCTCAAAGCCAGAGAGACGACTCTGCAGGCCGGCATGCCCTCTCGACCGACGATGCACTAAGAATCGACGAAAACGCCCCTTGAAAATCACGTCAGAAAATCCATTGTTGTTACAGTCGGCGGTGAGCCCTGGGCCCGTCTAGTACTACCTCTCCGGAGGATGCCGTCTCCGCCGCGCAAGAGGCAGTCTATGAGCAGAGGTCATGGCCCGAGGCGGCAGCGATGTGGACCGGGTCGAAGTAGGGCATCGCCTGGGCCTCCTTGGCCGTCGCGCGCTCCTGGTGGTCGTACCTGGCGATTCCGACGGGCAGAGGGAGGGATAAGCCGGTCAGCGCGTGGGGTAAGCAGAACGAGGACGGAAGCGTGACGCCTGGACGCACTTGAGCAGGACGTCGAGGAATTGGATCGCGTCGGCCGAAAGCCAGCGCTCGTTGTCGGCTGTTGCGAACTTGGACCACGGCTTGGTCTTCCAGGTCGCCCCGCGCGGTATCAGCCCGTTGTACTCGGCCGGGAGCGCAATGTCGTACGTCTCGAGGTAGTCGTGCAGGCCTTCGGTTCCGAGCACGCGAGCGATCCTGACGAGCTGATCTGTGTTCGACGAGCCGTGGAACTGCGGTGGGCGAGAAAGGTGGGGCGCCGCAGGTCAGCGGCCGAGCAGGTTGTATGCATCCGTGACGGCAGACGCACAAAGGGGTCCTTGCGGAAGATCATCGACGCAAACATGCAGCCGAGCGACCACATGTCAAGGCTGTAGTCGTACTCGCGGAAGTCAACCAGCAGCTCCGGGCCCTGGGCGCGAAACGGTTAGGAAAGCCGACGAGCGTCAGGAAGGGCGACGCGAGACGACCAGCATGAGGAGACCGGGCCGCACTTTGTAGCACCTCGACGCGACGCGGACGTTGTACTCGGTCCCGGGGTGGTCTACGTTTAGGGAGTCGACCAGATCGTCAGCAACGTGGAGCGAGCGGCTCACAGCAGACCGACCGGGGACGTACAGTACTCGGCCAGACCCCAGTCAATGAGCCGCAGCTTGCGCTGAGCGTGGTCGATCATGACATTGTGCGGCTTGACGTCGCGGTGCATGATGCCTTTCGAGTGGCAGAAGTCGAGCGCCTGAGCGAGCGTTGCGCAGGTAGGTTGCGCCAAGGTCAGCAGCTGTCGTGGGCCGAACAGGCGTCGGCGCAGCGGCACGGACCTTGAGCAGCTCGAGCATGTAGTAGCGGACGTCGTAGTCGGACAGGCGAGGATAGAGGACCTTGAAGTCGAGGTTGTTGACGTCTGCAATGGTCCCACGCAGGCGTCAGCGCCAGACCGGAAGCAACGGCGTCGTGGCGGAGAGGGTCGACCAGGCACGCACACTCGAAGACGATGCACGGCGTCTTGGAGTCCGGGTCGCGCACGATGTCGAGCAGGTCGATCACGTTGATGCCGCCCCGCAGACCGAGCAGGATCGAGATCTCGCGCTTGATCTTCTTCTTCTTGACCGGCTTGAGCGTCTTGAGGACTACCGGCTGCGACGTCGGCAGGTCGATGCCCTGGAAGACCTGTCGTGCGGGCGAAGAGCTGAAACGTGTCAGCCTCAAGGTCCGTCGGGATCCGATCAGAGGGTGCTCCCCAAGTCAGAGGATGTCGGCCTGCCCGATGAGGCGCTCGTAGCGGGACAAGGGTTGAGCGACGGACCTCAGAGTACTTGCCGCGGCCGACCCTTTTGATCACCTCGTACTTGCTCTGCGTCCCCCACTCGATCTGCAGGTTGTCTGGCGACGCATGGCGCGCGAGAGCAAAGAGATCAGCTACGGCCATCGCTCGAGATCAAGGGGAGACGGCCGGCAGCTGACCGTAGTCCCAGTACATCTTGCCCTGCTGCTCGCAGGCGTTGGCGTAGACCCGGGCCTGCGGACGGAAGGCGGCGCGGGCAGAGCCGACAAGCTCGTCAGCAAGCGGACAAGAGGCACTCGGAGCCTTGAGGAGCGCAGACGCACGATTGAGACCGCCGGGGCAGAGTCGTCAGACATCGACATCGGGAGTGCTTGAGCCGGTTCGGCGGACGAGCTGGGTCGGGTCGGGGCGGCGCGGCTCGGTGCGGGGTCGGGCAGGAGATAGGCGGCGGTGAGGCTCAGGAGGGCAGATCCTGTCGTCCGACAACCGTTGGACCTGGAAAGCGAGCAAGAGAGCGGAGGCTCTGCGATGCGAGTGGACCGGAGCTGGGCTGACCGGCGGCGAGCGGATAAAAGTCGTTGAGGATCAATGCCGTCGGACGGTCTCTCGAGCCAGGTTTTCGACGCGCAGGAGGCCGAGGCCTGCGCGCGCCGACCGAACCAGCGTGCCGCTCGAACCTCGACCTGCGACCAGATGTCGCTGACCGGGAGGGCTCATCCTTGATTAGCCAGGCCAGTCCTTTTGGCAGGCGCTTCTGAGACGCTCGAGAAGCTGATCATCGGAAGGCCTCGAGGGCGGCCGGGCAGGCGTTTCAGGGCCTTGAATAGAAGAGCGCAGCGCCGACTCGACCGTCACTGACCGCCTGAGCCCTTGCTTCAACTCTTCAAGCGACCGCGAAGGTACATCGAGACCGGTGCGGCATGGTCCGTCATGCTCGAACGCATCGCGCATCGACTCCGGACGCTCTGACGTGAAGTGTGAATTGTGGACGACTCCGTTCGCCGGCCGAGCCTCCGCTCTATCCGACCGGTTGCACGCGTCGATGGTGACACTCGTCAGGCCGCCGCAGCCCGCCGACGGCCTCCCCTGTCCGCTTGGCCGCTGACCATCTGCGCTCAGGAGGCGCCGGCCGGTATGATAGGGGCATAGCCGGCGAGCTCAAGAGCCGCGAGCCTTCCTTTGCTCGGGCCTGCTGAGCTTCCGTCGACCACCATCCCAAACCGTCCTTCCACCTCTACCCCACCATCCGCACTTCACCCGCCGTCTCGTCGAACTTGATGTCCAACGTGAGTGCCTGCCCATCCACTCAAGCTCAACCCCTTCTGACCTCTCTATGCTCGCCATGCCTCAGCAGCAGTATTGTGCGCATCACGGCTTGGCACCCGGCCCTTCTCGAGTCCCATCCGCCGCAGCGGGCTGACGAAATCTGCCCATCGTGTTTTCCTCCAACCACCCAGACCAGCAAGGGCCTCCTCAGCAGAGCTACGGTGCTCCCCAAGGTAGGTCGTCTTGCGGCCGACAGGACCGCGAGTCGTTGCGAGCTGACCGGTCACCTTCCCCCGACGATACGCAGGCTAGTGCGTCGAGCAAGACCGACCGGACCGTCACGCGGCCCATCTTGGCTGACCTCCCCCCGCCTGACCGACCGATGACCTCCTTCTCGACAGCTACCGTACGTTCGTCCCGAATGCATCGTGCGAGAGGCGACACCTGACCCGCGCACCTTCTCCCACCCGTAGAGCCGCAACCCCCTCCTCAGACCGTGCGTCGGCCGCGCGGCTCCAATCCATCGATGACGCTCAGCGCGAGCCGTCCTCATCACGAAGCAAGGGCTGACTCCATCCCCTCATCCTCGACCTACACCTCCAGGTCTACGTCCAGCAAGCCCCGCCGCAGAAGGACTCCGGAGGCTGCTGCAGCGGCTGCTGCGCCTTCCTCGCCGGCTGCCTCTGCTGCTGCTGCCTCGAGGACCTCTGTTGCGACTGCTAGAGGGGAACACTCGGACTTCACCTGAAGGAGTTTGTCCTGATGCGATATCTCTAGATCCCTTTCGTTTAGCGTGTCTTTGTCTTGCAGAGGCCGAGGCAGATGCGACTGTCGTCGGTGTCGAGCAAGAAGGCGTCTGCGCCGTGTCAGAGCCCGATCGTTGCCGACGTGAGCTGGGCCGCTTGGCCCGCCAGATCCCGGGCGAGCTGCAGGTCCGCGCACCTCTGCTGTGGCACGGGGTCGTCAGCTTGTCTCTTTGCTCGTCGATGTCGGAACGGGGGCCAGGCTAGCAGTAAGCACGGCCGATTCAGAGCCACGCGCGCGGTTGCCAAGGGAGAGACTCGGTTGCTACGCTGGAAGTTACCCCCCACTGGGATGACGCGCCGCTTCGCTGCTCCCATCGACGACGCGCCTGCCCTTCGCGTCGATCTCCTGCACACCCACCCCTCCACCCCAGCAGACAGCCAGCACCGTACGTGTCTTGACTTGCAAGGCTTGAACGTCGAAGAGCAAAGCTGACAGCGGCATTGGGCCCCAGCAGTCACCTCTCACCAGCCACCCCGATGTCGCCTTCCAAGAGCAGCTCCGCCGCCCCCGCCGCCGTCACGTCGGCCCTGCCCGAGAACCACCTCCAGCACCCCGAGTCGTGGGCGACCGGCGGCGACCCGGCAACGGGCAAGCAGCAAGCCTTTGTCGCCTCGCTCGAGAAGCAGCACGACGTCGATCTCGGCATCGACGAGGGCCAGCTCGGCAAGAGCGAGGCGAGCGAGCTCATCGACAAGCTCAAGCAGGGCGACGTCGAGGGCGCCAAGGAGATCGTCGGCACGGGCGAGAAGCGCGGGATCGACAATGTCGACGAGAGCGAGGCGGAAGGTAAGGCTGACGCCCCGGCTAGCAAGTCGGACGCCGAGCCGGATAAGGAGTCAAAGCCGGACGCGACCGACGTGTCGTCCACCGAGCCGCCGCCTGCGAAGAAGGCCAAGACGGACGCCGACGACGCGTCCGCGTCCAAAAACGGCGAGGCCGAGCCGTCTGCTTCGCCCAAAAAGACGGCGGGCGACACGGCGACGTCGGCCCAGTCGATCGCCGCCGACGGGCCGACGACGACCACCGACGGCGCTAAGATCGACCCGACCAAGGACACGTCGACCGGTGCGCCGGCCGTGACCGAGGCCAACGGCGAGTCGCGGCTCGACCACCCCGAGAACTGGGCGACGGGTGCGTCTTGTCAGCGTTGCGCATCGATCCTGCTGGTCGTCAGTTCGTTGACCGGCTGTATGCGTCCTCCCCTCCACGTCAGGCGACGACCCGGCGACCGAGAAGCAGCTCGCCTACCTCGCCGTGCTCGAGAAGCAGAAGCACGTCGAGCCCTCGGCCGAGGAGAAGGCTGGCGAGCTCGGCAAGACGGCTGCGAGCGAGAAGATCGACCGTCTCAAGAACGACGCCTGAGGCGCGCGCGTTCACTCGGCCCTGCCGGCCATCACTCACTCCGAGCGCTGAGCTTTCGTACGCGCCGCCCCGGCCTCTCGCATGCCCTCCCTGCTTCTCGCCCCCCTTTGGTCCTTTGATCTGCCTGCGATGACCTGTCGCACGACCCATGTATCCCCTCCTCCCGCATGCCTCGACCCGGCACTGTATCAACGACTTTGCTTGATGGAGCGCGCAAGCAGCGGCAGCCGTCGTCCCCGGTCACTCGGGCCGCCGCGCGCGCGGAGGTCGGAGATGAGCGATGGACGACGCGCCGGCCGAGCCGCGACAGGGACGACGGCCGACTCGACCTCGCTCGCCAGCGACCCCTTCACCTCCAGTCGTCCCCTACCGTCCAAGAACTGCTCTCAGACACCACTCAGAGCCATTGATCAGTATGGCGTCCAAGCGGCTGCCCTCGAAGCTCTCCTCTCTGCTCGTCACGGTCCCGAATTTGTCGGCGGCTGCCCAGGCCAAGCTCGGCCAGACCTTCGCCCACGTCCACTCGCACCCAGGCGGCGAGGGGCTGACGGCTGACGTCCTCGCCGAGGTCGACATGGCCTTCACGACCAACCGAGCCTTGGCCGATCACGTCCGTGATTTCAAGGAAGAGACGCCAAAGCTCGAGCTCGTCCACCTCTGTTCCTCCGGTGCGGCCTTCCTGCCGACGTCCAGGCCTTGCGACTTACGCTCTGAGCTCAGCAGATCTCCCGGCCGGCACGCTGACCTCTGATTTACCTTATGCCGTCTGCCCGACGCCCATCGATTGTCCCTGTTCGTGCGGTCTGCTTCCCGCAGGCGCCGACAAAGCCATCGCCTCGGCGGCGTTCGCCAACCAGGTCGCGCATCCTCCCGCCGACCCGAGTAAGGCCGTCACTCTATGCTCAGCCTCCGGGATCCACGTCCTCTCGATCCCAAACTACATCATTGGCACCTGGCTGGCCTCTTTCCACCGACTGCCGAAGCAGCTGCACTTTGCCAAGGTCTGCTGCTTTCAACCTCGCGCGTGCTGCGCCGCCGCTGCCTGCGCGAATACCGGCTGTCAGCTGACGTCTTGGTCGCTGCTCTGCACTCGGATGACTGCCGCGGACAGGTCGAGCAGCGCTGGGCGACGGGCGAAGAGGTCGCCGGTGGACCTCCTGCGCGCTACTATGCCCGCAGCACACGAGGCTTGACGGTCGGCTTCCTTGGCTATGGACATGTAGGTTCCGCTGCGCAAGGCCGGATGCGCCGTGCACGACCGCTGACCCGCTGATGTCGCTCGGCAGCTTGCGAGGGACACCGCTCGGCTCATGGTCCCCTTTGGCGTCAAGATCATCGCCGCCAACTCGGACGGCAAGCGCAAGCGGGATCTAGGCGTGCGATCCTGCTCAGGCAGACTTTGCTCCTCCCCGCCCAATCGCACGACGCGCTGACCCAACCCTGTCTGCCTCGGTCAGTTTGTCTATCCTGGGACGGGCGACGTCGAAGGTCCGTATTGCGTTGGTCACCTCAACCGACGCCTGCCGGACCATCGGCGATGCTAAACGCCGTCGGCCCCTTGTTGCTACAGCCGCCCTCCCCGAGGCCTTCTACTCGACTTCGTCCGACGACGATCTCCAGACCTTCCTCCAGCGGAGCGATATCTTGGTCTGCTCGCTACCTTCGACAAAGCAGACGGCCGGACTCTTGACGCGGCACAGGCTCGGTTTGTGATCCGCAGACGCAAAAAGATGGCTTCAGCCCTGACGAACGTCTCGGCCTCTTGCTGCAGAGTGCCTGCCGAGGGATGCCCTCGTCATCAACGTCGGCCGCGGCAACCTCTTCCAATCCGGTGCGTCTCACTACTGCCTGCATCGATCCGCTTGCCTGACACTGCCGGCCTTCTACCAGACGACCTGCTACACGTCCTCGACCGACCGGGCGGCCTCTGGGGCGCCGTCCTCGATGTGACGCAGCCTGAGCCGCTGACGAAAGGTCACCCGCTCTGGTCGCACGACAAGGTCATCGTCACGCCGCACCTCTCCGGGTACGCTTGTTAGCTGATCTTCTGGCGTGCACCCGGATCTACAGACGACTGACCCTCCCTCTTGTTGCCGCCAGCGACTCGGAGAACGAGATGGATCTCGCGGTCGACATCCTGCTCGAGAACGTCCGCCGGTGGGAGGCCGGCGAGCCACTTGCAAGCGAGGTCAACGTCACGAAGGGCTACTAGGGCGTCCGCTGAAGGGCCTGTATTACGCCGCTTGGCAGAGAGGCGATTCGGAGGCGAGACACTTGTAGGACGATTGCATGACATCGCACAGCGACCCAGCGCGTGCAGCCGTGGGAACCTAGATCGCCTGGCGCACCCGAGCCGGGCATAATGTCAGCTCGTGCGGCGTGAGGGTGATCACGCTCGGCTTCGGGCACGGCCAGCGGGGACGGTGAGGTTGCCCGACGGCTCGGACGAGGTCGTGCCCGAGGCCGGCCCTCGGTCAAGGTTGAGCGGCGGGCAGGACTCTCGGACGCGCATCAGGCGCGATGCTTACCGTTGTACGGAGAAACGCACTCAAAATCTTGACAGGGTGGGCGACGCGTACGACAGGCGATGACAGGACGGTCGAAGGTAATCTGGCGGAGCACGCGATCGCTGGGGGCCGACGGCGAGCCTTGGGCTGGCGAAGGACGCGCAGTCGGTGTAGGCACACTACCGACTTTCTCGAGCAGCGACTGGAAAAGGCGAGACAGAGACAGGTCGGCAGCGCGAGGAACGATAATGACGTGGAGGGAGGCTCATAAGATCGTGAGGACAGGATCGGGACACGGAGACGGGGTGCGCGGTAGCGCGTGGCCGGCGGTAGCGCAGGGCCGAGGTCGCGAGGCGAAATCGGACGTCGGGAGCGTCGACGCGGAAAGTGCTGGCCGAGGGGAAACGGCCAGAGGTGGGGGGTGCAAGGTGCGGTGTGGTCCACGAGATGCGAGTAGGAGGCCGGGGGCGGCTTGGCCCGCTTCGAAGGGCGTACACTTCAAAGCGAGTTCGTACACTTCAAAGCGAGTTCGTAAAGGACGAAAGGAGGCACTGAGAGGGAAGCGGGAGACGATGTCAGCGCTCGTTGCGGACCAGGAACGCGTCGCTCGGGCGGCAGACTCACTCTTTGAGGCCGGATGAAGAGGGCTACTCGCGCCGCCAATTGAAAAGCGCTGTCGTAGCTCCGGGCGACTCGACGACATTCGGATGCGGCGTGTCTGCGTGGACGGCCTTCTCCTGCCAGCGCGAGGAGACGAGCGAGCCGACTGCGGTGGCGAGCGACATAGAGGGCGCGACGTGCTTGGGCGGCGAGACCGAGAGCGAGGCCAGAGGGGTCCGGATCGACGCGACCGAGGACGACGACGACGACGAGGATGACGAGGCCGAGGATGAGAGCGCCGAGAGCGCCGGCGGCGAGAGGTCAAAGACCGAGACGCGCTCGATGTGGACCGGCGTCGCCTCGTTGTTGTCGTCGTCGACGAACGCTGGGCCGAGGGCGTCCTCAGGCGTCGCGTCCCAGCCGACCGAGGACGAAGCCGTGGAGTGTGCGTCGTCGTCCTCCTCGGCGGCGAGCTCGTCCTCGTCAAATTCAAAGATGGCCTCCTCCTCGAGCCGGCCGTAAGACTCGGGCAGGTAAGGCGATCGGACGCCGTGCGGCTGGAACGAGAAGTAGTCGATCTCGACCCGTGCCTTGAAGGCGGCGGGCTTGAAGAAGAGCGTCGGGACCGCAACGGCTTCGTCGTCATCGTCGTCCGACCAGGCTGAGGACGAGGAGGCGGCCGGCGAGGCGCCGTCGTAGACAAACGAGCTCGCGTCGAGCGTCGCCCAGGGCGAGGACGGGTGCGGGCTGGTGAACATGGCGTAGGCGGGGGGTGGGATAGGCTGCTGCTGAGGCTAGAGGCTGGGCTTGCAAGGCAAAGAACCTGGGCTGGAGGGCTGGCAACAGATGGATGGGCTTAATGGGAAGAAGGGGAGCGGGATCAGCCCCCCCTCTGGCCCCTACATATGTACGACCCCAGTCAGCGCTCGACATCCGCTCCGTCTCTGCCGGAGACCGCTCGACGGCGGCCGGCGCCGGGCTTGGTGAGCGGCCAAAGGGGGATGAGGGAGCCTCGCCGAGCCGAAGCCGAGGCCCGGCAGCAGGCTGCGGCAGCTCTTGGTCGGCCTGGGCAACGCAGCCCGACGGGCCCTACCCGATGGCCGAGCGAAGCGCCAGACAGTCAGCCATGGCTGCTGCTGTTGGCCGGCTTGCTACCAGCAGCCTTGCCAGCAGCTCGCCAGCCCTGTCAGCCCGTCGTGGGAGGACGGGCAGGCAGGGCTGCTGCTGCTGCTGCTGCTGCTCCGTTTCCGGCAATGCCGCGTCGACGCTGCTGACGAGGTCTCTGCGGGCACCACACCCACTCACGGCCGGCGGCGCGGCGGCGCGGGCCCAAACGCCCGGGCCCGCTCCGCCGAGGCTTTGTCGGCCGCTTTCTCGGCAGTAGTCGCGCTTTTCTCGATGGGATCGGAGCCGGCCGCCGGCGTTGCTCACGACCGTGCGACCGAGTTGCGACGCCCTCCTCCATCAGCAGCAGCAGCCCTGGACCAAGATGACAATCCGCGATGCCATTCCATTGTTTCAGCCCGCCTTCTGATCGTCGAAGCCGCTGCCCTCGCCCGTAAAATACTCGGGCGGGACGTCGCTCGGGTCGGCCGGCATACCGGGCTCCTGTGCCGAGAGGACGACGGGTACGAAAGGACTGGCGTTGAGCGTGCTACCGACGCCTTTGCAGGGGATCCGCAGGCTGAGGTGGTACTGCCAAGTCGAGTAAGGTCAGCCGCCGATGATAGCTTGGGCGAGGGTTCGAGAGTGGCGACGACGTACCGAGCAGTTGAGGAGTCCCCGGGTAACGTCGGGCCCGAATGAGGGCGAGATGCCGTGCGTGCCGAGCTTGCCCAGGAGCATCTCGCCGACGACGACCGTCTCCATCGCCCAGCGCTTCTCGCCGGGCTTGCAGTCGCGCGCGCCGCCCGTCCGACGGGCATAGTCGTTCATGTCGAGCAGCTCGGCCGGGCCGTACCAGACGCGTCGCTCGTGCGCAAACGCAAAGGCCGGGCCGACCGTTTGGACGAATGACTGAGTCGCGCCTCGTGCCGTCGTTGTCACCCGCCGCTCGAGGTTGAGGTCGATTTTGGCCAGGTTGGGCAGGTCGGCCTCGAGCCCGCTCGGCGGCACGCGGGACCATTTCTTGGCGTCTGACCAGGGCGTAGGCGCCTGGTCTGTCGATACGGGTGCCGAGAGCGTAAGGAGGGAGAGTCGGAAGGGGTAGAAGCGACCGATCGGGATGGCCGGTATCGACGGGCCGGAGAACTGGTCGCGGTGCGCGACAGGTCAGCGTCTCGAAGGGCAACCTCTGCCCGCGAGTCGATGGACTGACAGCGACGACGAGCAGGCTCTTCTTCGACAGCAGCCGCTCGCGGTACCAGTGGTCGATCGCGAGCGTCGCCCAGCCCTGCGATACGCTCGGCCCGGGCGGCGGAGCCGGCGTCGAGTTTGCGAGGTCGGCAAAGACGAGCGTGTCGGGAATGCTAACGCTGAGTGCTGGCGGCCTGCATAGACGGCAAAGAGCGTCAGCCGAAGACAGTCGTACAGCGAGCTGATCGAGCTCGGGACGCACACGTAGATGATGGGGAAGATGAGGCGGTCATCGCGACTGAACGAAGACGTCTTGCGGCAGTGCAGCTTGACAAAGTAGACGACCCTGGCAACCTCGTCGCCGTCGACCTGCCGCCGACGCGAAGTGAGCGGCATCTGGCGCGAGCCGCCCTGGAAGCTTGGCGGCAGGGTCATCTGCGGGAAGATGAAGCGGACGGGGATGTCGATCGTCGGTGCGCTCGAGCTCGACGACGGGCTGGCTGAGGGCGCGAAGCGATGCGACTGGTCCGGCGTCCAGATCGTCTGCAGACTGCTGAACTGAGGCCGGCGACCGGGTGGGCGACGGTCAGATGCCGCGTCCTGTCTTTGACAGTCGAGCAACAGCACCTACCAAGATCGTCTCCTCGGTCCGGCGGTCTGAACGAGAGGCCAGGGCGCCGGCCCGTCCATCAGCCCACGCTCGTCGAGCCCACGTCGGACCGAGCTCCCTCAGACGCACCTGTGCGCCTCTGCGAGCCGACCGGCCCAGGATTCGGCCTCGACTGCACGAACGTCGTCACCTGCGTCCCTCGGAGCTCGGCCGTGACGCTCTCGATCTTGGGGAGGCCCTTCGAGTCGAGCTCGAGCTCGAGGTGGGCCGTGAGGTCGATGGCGTCGCCGGCGCGGACGAGGTCGTGCTGACCCTGGAAGGTGGCCGTAAAGAGAGGCGAGGAGGAGGTGATGTGCATGATCGTAGGAGTCGAAGAGATGGACGTTCGGCGAGGAAGAAGCGAGCTCGCCGGCAAGGGTGCTGGGCCGGTTGCGGAGCCGACCCACCGGAGGGCCTGCCGACGAAGTGTGCCGGAGCGTCCGGCGCTTGGCACGAGTCCCTGTCGTTCGAGCTCAAGGTCGTCCGTCGGCCGATTGGCGCAGGCTGACACCCCCGGTCATGGCAGGTGGGCTAGACGAGGTCGACGTGGGGTGAGAAGGGAAAGTGCGAGCTGCCGAGGGGTAAGGCAGTTGAGGGAAGAAGAGAGGCGTCGGCAGGTAGGTCGGACAGCCGCAGGCGCGCAGGCCGCTGCGCGTTGGCGTGGCACACGCCTCTTACGGAGTAAACGGGAGGGCGTGTGCCACGCCAAGCTGCGCGCCTCGTCGCTCGGGGCGCTCGGCCGAGGTTGCGCCTCCCGACGCGCATCATCCTTGCTCGCCGAAGAGAAGGAGACAGGAAGAGTGGGGGAAGGAAAGTCGGGCGCATCGCATCGCAAGTAGGAGCGCGGGGAAGGACTCCTCTCTGGCGAGAGGATGGGTTGAAAGGGAGGAGACGACGCGCCAGGCGCCGCTCGCTCCAAAGGGTTCGGTCGCTCGGGAAGAGCGGGCCGAGGGGGGTTGATCGGGCAGCTTAAAGGTTGTACTGGAGGGGGCGAGCGAGGACAGCGCGGGTCAGCAGACTTTCAAGGGGAAAGGATTGGAAAGGTGGGCCGTACGCCGGTGATCGGGACCGAGGACGGGGTCTTGGTCGATTTGACGGAGCCGCCGGACGTCTGTCACGATGCAGAGGAAGAACGAGGTCAGGTGTCGCCCGAGGGGGGAGTCAATCATCTGTCGCACCTTGAGGCCCGACCAGTCCCAGGTGCCCTTGCACGAGCCCGAGCCGCAGAGGACTTTGACGGCCTGGGCCTTGGAGCCGGAGGCGGCGACGGTCGTTTGCTTGCCCGTGAACTTGACGTTGGAGATCGAGATGCCGTTGGTGGGCTTGCCGGTCGGCGAACCGTTGTCGTAGTCTGCAGAGCAGCGGAGCGAGCCGTCAACGCTCGCTCCCTTCTGTTGTAGCAAGCGAGGCGGCACGCACCCTGCTGAATGACGACGCCGTACTTGGAGGCGCCGGTGATGGTGTTGCCGTCGTAGGTGACGTTGCTGACGCTGCCAGACTTGGCGCCGACCTGCGTCTTGATGCGAAGGCCGTTGTCACTCTTCTCGACGGTGTTGCCCTGGATGAGGACGTTGCTGAGAGGGTGCAGAGGGAGGGCGTCAGAGTCTGCAATGGCGCACCCGAGTCAAAATCGGTCGGGAGAACGCACTTGACGACGCTGCCCTCCTGGATTGAGCCGATCGAGATGCCGTGGCCGCCCGAGCAGAAGTTGTTGAGGAACTTGATGTTGGAGCCTGGTAGGATCAGACTCGAGGTAAGCAGGCAGATGAGGATGGACGAGGTCGAGAGCAAAGAAGGCGCCGCACCCTTGTTGATGGCGAGGCAGTCGTCCTGGTTCCAGCAGGACGAGTTTTGGATCGTCAGGTCGGTGGCCGAGACCTGCGAGGAAGGGGGAGGGGGGGCCGGTCAGACTAAGGGCTTATCAAGGGTAGAGCAGAGTAGAAGCGCACATCGAAGCAGTCGCTGAAGCGGTTGATCCAGCAAGAGGTCAGTCATCCAGAGCGGGGCGATGAGAGGAGCAGAAGCGCGACGCACGAGTTGTGCCCGAGCGACTTGCCGTCCGAACCGAGCTTGTCGCCGGCGCGGTTGTCGACCGTGACGGCGTCGATGACGAGCTTCGACTTGTTGCCGATCGAGAAGACGTGCTTGGGCGTGTTGATAATCTTGAGGTTCTTGAACGTGCCCGACATGGTCACCTTGGCAGTCTTGGCCTTGTCCTTGCCGCCGTTGCCGCCCTGGAGGGGGTGAGAGGAGGTCAGGAGAGAGGGTGGAGGGGAAAGAGGTCGTCTAGCCGCGAGTGCGCACCTTGCCGTCCCAAACCTTGGCGCCCTGGCCGTCAAAGGTGTGGCCGTTGCCGTTGAAGACGATGTTGTCGCCCTGGCGTGCGAAGACACTGTCAGCAGAATGCAATGAGCTCGACGAAAGCGAGTGACCGCGGGTACTGACCGAGATACTGAACAGCTGGCCATCCTTCCACTCGGCTGCGGTGAAGGTGACGTCGCCGGCGACGTTGACCTGCAGACGGGCGACAAGATGGTTAGCGAGGGTCCAAACGAGACGCACGAAGGGAAGACTGACCTGAGTGCCGGAGAGGAGGCCGGTCAGGTCGAGCGTCGTCTTGGCCGGAACCGTCATCTTGTTGATGGTGATCCTGAGCGAGCGAGCGACGAGTGACGGGTCGTCAGCGCGAGACTTATTGGGGAAGATGTGGACGAGGGGCGTACGACGTGCACTTCTTGGCGGCGGCGACTGGCGGAGGGTGTGGTCGACACGTCAGCCTCTCGTGCGTTCCGACAGCTAGAGAGGACGTTGACGCGCACCGTCCTTGATCGAGTTGATCGTGGCCGAGCAGCGCTTGCCGACTGGGGCAGCGTCGACGAGGACGGCCGACGCGGCGAGGAGGCCGGTCAGGAGGGAGAGCGGCGAGGTGAGCATGTGAGAGGAAGTGGAGTGCCGAGCGGGCGTGGGTTGAGTGTGCTGGAAGGAAGAAGAAAGGAGAGAGAGAGGGAAGGGAAGGAGGGGGATAGAGGGGAAGGAGAGGGATGGAGGGGAAGGGAAGTAGACGGCCGGCCGGGTCGGTCGGTCGACCTTTATGCCGCTGGCCGCTCGAGGACGCGTCGTCTCCCTCAGAGGGGGGAACAGCGTGATGCACGAGTTGAGATCGGGCTCAGTTGGGAGCTAGCGAGGGGGGGCGACACGGTTTCAGCAGGCCCGAGAGAGAGGCCAGGGAGCGTTGATCGCTGCTCGGGCCGGCGGGCTCGGTCAGACGGAAGACATAGGGGTTGCTCTCCTTCGGCCAGGAATAGCACTCCCGGGGGGGTGCTTGGGGGGTTCAGCACGATCGCCACGCGGGCTCGCCCTCACTTAGCCCCTGAGGCGTTTCGTCAAGAGAGAGGGGACGTAGGGAAGGAGGCGTCGGCCCGCCTTCACATCGTCGTCGTCGGTCGGTTCGCCGGTCCGTCCAAGAGCCGGTGCCCGCTCGCCAGCAGGCCAAGCGGTCGCAGCCTCAGCCCGTCTCCCTCTGGAGGTTCCTCCTGGGAGCCGAGCCGCTGGACGGCACGGTGTTCGGAGGCCGTGCTCGTCTGCGAGGTTAGCCTCGTGCGCGTGCGTGTGTGCGCTGTGCTGGCGGGCGGGCGAGCGGGGCTGCTCGAAGGGTCAAGGGGAGCTCGCCTGGGTGTGCAAGTGGAGTCCCCGCAGACGACCGGCGAAATCAACAACAGCCAGGGCGCGCTCGCCCCTTCCGCCTCGCCCTCCCCTCTCACCGCCACCCGCCCCTCTCTCTCTCTCTCTTCCCCT
>Ga0308160_10000881_pt1 | contig 48018 bp, 40 predicted proteins | sample PhyFR1_FD_201036 | JGI IMG/M metagenome (GOLD analysis project Ga0308160, IMG submission 201036) | Phyllosphere microbial communities from UC Gill Tract Community Farm, Albany, California, United States - DLSLF.R1 | ecosystem: Host-associated > Plants > Phyllosphere > Unclassified | place: USA...
TAGCGGAAAAAGTTTTCATGTTGACTTCCTAAATAGGTAAATTGCTCAAATGGTGGTTCCGCAAGGGTTACTGCGGACTCTGCCTTATTGTCTTTTCCAGAGCAAATGGAAAGCCGACGATCATAACCCGTTTATCGCCGCAGCGTCAAGGTGGCCTTCACCGGCTGTCGCATCCCTGCCCATCAAGCTTCCTGCCTGGTGAGCTTGCGCAAAGTCATGTGCCCTATGCCCACTAAACTCGGCGGAGGCATATGTATCCAAAAAGTGTTCTTAAATGAAACTTTTGGGTTGACCTGGGAATTCATGCCAAATTAGTATGGATCAATTGTTAGAGGAGTTTTCGTGAAAATTCGATCCATCCTGCTTCCCCTGTGCGCGCTGCTGCTGACCGGCGCCGCCCAGGCCGCGCCAGCCGCTTCCAAGGCCGCCACGCGCAACTGCCACCTGCCCGGCGCCGAGGACACCCTGCGCTGCCTGTCGGTCGCGGTTCCACTCGACTATGCCAAGCCGGACGGTGCGAACCTCAAGATCCACGTGACGGTGGCGCCGGCCTTCCGCGAGGCCGCGCGCGGCGATCCGCTGTTCGTGCTCGCCGGCGGCCCGGGCCAGGCCGGCAGCGAAGTCCTGCCCCTGCTCTCGGCCGCCTTCAAGCGCGTGCGCGCCACCCGCGACATCGTCTTCATCGACCAGCGCGGCACCGGCTTGTCGGGCAGGCTCGATTGCGAAAACCGTCCCGAGCAGGAGACCATGAGCGACGCCGAGCTCGAAGCCGAAGTGCGCGCCTGCATCGCGAAAAGCCGCGCCCCCTTCGCCGCCTACACCACGGCGGCGGCGGCGCGCGACCTGGAACAGGTGCGCAAGACGCTCGGCTACGGCAAGGTGAATGTCTGGGGCGGTTCCTACGGCACCCGCCTCGGCCAGGCCTATGCGCGCGCCTACCCCGACAGCGTGCGCACCCTGGTGCTCGATGGCGTGGCCGCACCCGACCAGGTGATCCCGGCCGGCGGGCGCGACGGCAACGCCGCGCTCGAGAAGCTGTTCGCCCAGTGCGCCGCGAATGCCGGCTGCCACAAGGCCTACCCGAACCTGCGCGCCGAATTCGACACCCTGGTCAAGCGTACCGAGCCGGGCATCAAGCTGTCGATCGCCGACCCGCGCACCGCGGCGCCGGTGAGCTTCACCATGACCGGCGAGCGCTTCCTCGGCACCATCCACAACATCCTGTATTCGCCGGCCGACGCGCGGCGCCTGCCCTTCCTGCTGCACAGCGCCTACAACGGCCGCTGGGAACCCTTCATCGCGCGCCACAACATCGCCGGCGACTTCGCCAGCGACGGCTCGAGCGCCATGCTGCTGCACCTGGCCGTGGTCTGCGCCGAGGACGTGCCGCGCATGACGCCGGAACTCATCAAGGAAGACGACGCCCTGCTCACCCGTCCACTGGCCGAGCGCATCCCGAACCTGTGCAAGGACATGAAGGTGCCCGCCGTTCACTACGCGGCGCCGAGCAAGATCGCCGCGCCGGCCCTGCTGCTGTCGGGCGCACTCGACCCGGTCACGCCGCCGCGGCGCGCCGAACGCGCCGCCGAGTTCATGAGCAATGCGCGCCACCTGGTGGTGGCGAATGCCGGCCATGGTGTGTCGCAGCTCGGCTGCGCACCGCGCCTGCTGCGCGAATTCCTCGACAAGCCGGCCGCCAACCTCGACGCCAAGTGCCTGGCCGAGATCCCGGCCCCGACCTTCCAGCTCGGCAGCGCCGGGCCGCAACCCTGAATCGAGTCCTCCATGATCGAAGTACAAGACGTACGCAAGCAGTTCGGCGAGGTCAAGGCGCTCGGCGGCGTGAGTTTTTCCGCGCGCGACGGCCAGATCACCGCCCTCCTCGGCCCCAACGGCGCCGGCAAGACCACCCTGCTGCGCACCCTGATCGGCCTGCTCAAGCGCGACCACGGTTCCATTTCCATCGACGGCGTCGATCCTGAAAAGGACCCGCTCGCGGTACGCCGCAACATCGGCTTCCTGACCGACCAGTTCGGGCTCTACGAGCGCCTGTCCACGCGCGAATACCTGGAATACTTCGGTGAGCTGAACGGCATGGGCGGCCCCACGCTGCACACCCGCATCGACGAAGTGGCGGAGCTGCTGGCGATGGACGACATCCTCGAACGCCGTGCCAAAGGCTTCTCGCAAGGCCAGCGCATCAAGGTGGCGCTGGCGCGCACCCTGCTGCACCGCCCGCGCCACCTGCTGCTCGACGAACCGAGCCGCGGCCTGGACGTGATGGCCACGCGCGCCCTGCGCCATGCCCTCACCGCCCTGCGCGCCGATGGCTGCTGCGTGATCATGGCCACCCACGTGATGCAGGAAGTGACCCATTTGTGCGACGACGTGATCGTCATCGCCAAGGGCCATACCGTGGCCCAGGGCTCGCCCGAAGAACTGTGCCGGCGTACCGGCATCGCCAGCCTGGAAGACGCCTTCGTCAGCCTGGTCGGCACCGAGGAAGGAATCGCCGCATGAAGCCGAAGTTTTTTGTTGTGTTGATCAAGGAGTTGCGCGAGACCCTGCGCGACAAGCGCACCCTCGGCCTGCTGGCCCTGTTCACCTTCATGTACCCGCTGATGCTGGGCTTCTTGCTGAACAAGACCATCGACCGCGCCACCAAGCCCGAGCGCGACGGCGTCAAGGTGGCCGTGATCGGCTCGAGCAAGGCGCCGACCCTGATGGCCCAGCTCAAGCAGCGCAATGTCACGGTGGTCGATACCCAGCCGATGGACGAAACGGCCATCGGCGAGCTGCTGCGCGCGGAAAAGTATCCGGTGGTGCTGCGCCTGTCCGACAAGTTCACCGACAACTACGCGGCCATGCGCCCGGCGCGCGTCGAGCTGTGGTTCGACTCGGCCGACGAGAACTACTCGCAGCGGCGCGAAGTCGAGGAAGTGCTGGAAGCGTATGGCGCGAACGTGGCCAGCGCGCGCCTGCTGGCGCACGGCGTGTCGCCGGCGACGCTCGCGCCGATCCAGGTGCAGCGCTTCGACACCGGCACCAACGCCTCGCGCTCGGCCGGCTTCATCGGCAGCATCCTCGGCATCCTGTTCCTGCCGGCGTTCATCTGCGGGATGTCGACCGCGGTCGACATCACCGCCGGCGAACGCGAACGGCGCTCGATGGAAGTGCTGATGGCGCAGCCGGCGCGCGCCTGGGAACTGGTCACCGGCAAGTGGCTCACCGCCGGCGTGCTGGCAATCGCCGGCGTCACACTCGAACTGGCGCTGGCGCATGCCATCCTGTCCTGGATGCCGCTCGAGGAAATCGGCATGTCCTGGGCCCTGACCTGGGTCGACCTGGTCGTGGTCTGCGTCGCCTCGGTCCCGCTGTGCCTGTTCGCGGCCGGCCTGCAGATCGCGCTGGCGATGAACGCCAAGTCCTTCAAGGAAGCGCAGAGCGTATTGAGTATCGCGATGCTGGTGCCGCTGGTGCCGGGCGTGGTGATCTCGATGATGGAGCTCAAGACCGCCGCCTGGATGTACATGGTGCCGATGCTGTCGAACCAGACCTTGCTGCGCGAGATGGCGAAAGGCGGCGACATCGGCCTGTGGCCGGTGGCGATGACCTTCCTGTCCTCGGCCATCGCGGCGGCGCTGGCGGTGGGCTTCGCCAGCTGGCGCATGAAGAGCGAGCGTTACGTGCTGTCGGTATAAACGCTTTCCGCCCGATGCAACCACAGGCCACCCCGGCATGCCGCGGTGGCCTGTTCTACAATATGGGCAGTCTACACAGCGGAGAAACGCACATGGAAGTCAAAGTCAGCTGGACCGGCCCGTCGGGCATGGGTTTTCACGCCGAAACCGGCTCGGGCCACACGGTGTCGATGGATGGCGCGCCCGAAGCCGGCGGCCACAATACGGCGGCGCGGCCGATGGAACTGGTCTTGGCCGGCACCGGCGGCTGCACCGCCTTCGACGTGGTGCTGATCCTGAAGCGCGGGCGCGAGGACGTGCAGGGCTGCGACGTGCGCCTGCAGGCCGAGCGCGCCGATACGGATCCGAAGGTGTTCACGAAGATTCACTTCCACTTCACGATCAGCGGGCGCAACCTGAAGCCGGCGGCGGTGGAACGCGCCGTCAAGCTGTCGCACGAGAAGTACTGCTCGGCGTCGATCATGCTGGCCAAGACGGCCGAGATGACGCATTCGTTCGAGATCGTCGAAGCCGCGTGACGCCTGCGGCGTTGGGATCGTAGCGCTGACCGTACGGTGGGCACTCCGTGCCCACGCGGAACGATGCGTAATGTTGGCAATGTTCGAATCGAACATCCCGCCATCACTTGGCGCTTCCAAATGATCATTCGATACGTCGGCGATAATCCGTCGTCGCATCATCAATCCGCGTCAACTGCATGCTGGCATTCGCGTGGGCACGGGGTGCCCACCGTACGGTTGCAGCCAACATTCAAAAAGCCACGCTGTGCTTCAGACGTAGTACGCCGTCGTCGTCATCACCTTCGCGAACGCCTTCATCGCCAGCTTCACCGGCACCGGCATCTCGGCCGCGCCGAGCGCCTGGGCGGCCGCGCCGTGGGCGATTTCATCGACGCGCATCTGCTCGACGATGGCGCGCGACTTGGCGTCTTGCACCGGCAGCAGATCGAGGTGGCTGTTCAGATGCGCTTCGACCTGGCGTTCGGTCTCGACCACGAAGCCCAGGCTGTTGGCGTCGCCCAGCTTGGCCGCCACGGTACCCATCGCATAGGCGCCGGCGTACCACAGCGGGTTGAACACGCTCGGCTGCGAACCCAGTTCCGACAGGCGCTGCGCGGTCCAGGCCAGGTGGTCTTCTTCCTCGCGCCCGGCTTCCTCGAACTGCTGGCGCATCTGCGGGCTCATGGCGTGGCGCGCCTGCGAGTCGTAGAGCGCCTGGGCGCAGACTTCGCCGACGTGGTTCACGCGCATCAGGCCGGCGCTGTGGCGCGCTTCGCGCTCATCGAGTTCGCTGTCGACGGCGTGCGCCGCCGGGTTCGGGCGCGACGACGCGGCCACGCCGCCGACCACGCGCAGCGCCTTGTCGAAGCCGACGATCAGCTGGTCGAGGGGACTGATAAAACGGTTCGCTATCATAGTATTGTTGGTATAAGTCGCGGGGAGCCTCCATTATATGCCCGCGGCCCCGGCCTTGCCGCGCCGCTCCCTCCTGCGCTTTCCCTGCGCGCCCTGTCCCGCGTTTTTGCAATCCAGTCCGCCCTTCGCGCCGTGCATCGCATCGGCACGCCCGGCTCGGCCGTTATTGACTACAATGCAGGCGTCAAGAAGGCTTGGCCGTCACACAAGAGCCCACCCCCTGGAGTCCGCATGGAATTACGCATCCGCAATCTGTCCAAGACCTACGCCAATGGCGTGGTGGCCCTGGACAAGGTCACGCTGAACATCCCGCAAGGCATGTTCGGCCTGCTGGGCCCGAACGGCGCCGGCAAGTCGACCCTGATGCGCATCCTGGCCACGCTGCAGGAGTGCGACGCCGGCTCGGTCTTCCTCGACGACATCGATGTGCTCGACGAAAAAGACGAGGTGCGGCGCATGCTCGGCTACCTGCCGCAGGACTTCGGTGTCTACCCGAAGGTCAGCGCCTACGAACTGCTCGACCATTTCGCCCAATTGAAAGGCCTGTCGCACAAGGGTCGCCGGCGCGAAGTGGTCGACGGCCTGCTCCAGCAAACCAATTTGTTCGAGGTGCGCCACCAGAAGCTGGGCACCTTCTCGGGCGGCATGCGCCAGCGCTTCGGCGTGGCGCAAGCCCTGATCGGCGACCCGCAACTGATCATCGTCGACGAGCCCACCGCCGGCCTCGACCCGCAGGAACGGGTGCGCTTCCACAACCTGCTGTCGGACATCGGCGCCGACAAGACCGTGCTGCTGTCGACCCACATCGTGTCCGACGTCGCCGATCTGTGCTCGAACATGGCCATCATCCACAAGGGCCGCGTGCTGCTGTGCGGCCAGCCGCTGCGCCTGATCGCCGGCATCGAGGAGCGCATCTGGTCGCGCTACGTCGACAAGGCCGACCTGCCGCTGTTCCAGAAGCAGCACGCCGTGATCTCGACGCGCCTGCGCGCCGGCCGCACCCTGGTGCATGTGTACGACGAAAACGATCCGGGCATGGGCTTCGAGCCGGCCCACGCCAGCCTGGAAGACGTGTACTTCGCCACCATCGCGGGCCGCCACGACGCCGAAGCCGGGAACTGCTGAACATGGCCGCGCTGTTCGCGATCGCCCGCTTCGAGCTCCGCCAGCGCCTGCGCCAGCCGGCGACCTGGGTCTACTTCCTCGCCTTTGCGGTACTGGCCTCGCTGTGGACGGCGGCCGCCGGCGGCGCCTTCAAGGACACCATCGTCGCCTTTGGCGCGCGCGTGCTGATCGACGCGCCGCGCCAGGTGGCGCTGTCCTCGGCCTTCCTCGGCTGCCTGGGCGTGGTGGTGATCGCCGCCGTGATGGGGCGCGCCGTGCAGCAGGACTTCGAGCACGAGATGCACCACTTCTTCTTCAGCGCGCCGATCGGCAAGCATGCCTACGTGTTCGGGCGCTTCCTCGGCGCCTGGGCGGTGCTGGCCCTGGTCTTCGGCGGCATCGTGCTCGGCGCCTGGCTGGGCAGCCTGGCGCCCGGCGTCGATGCCGACCGCGTCGGCGGCGCCAGCCTGGCGGCCTACCTGCTGCCCTGGCTGTTCACGCTGCTGCCCAACATCTTCATCTTCGGCGCCATCTTCTTCGTGCTGGCGGCGCTCACGCGGCGCATGCTGCCGGTCTACGTCGCCAGCATCGTGCTCCTGATCGGCTACACGGTGGCGCCCTCGCTGGCGCGCGACTTCGACCTCAAGACCCTGGGCGCGCTGATCGACCCCTTCGGCACCACCGCCCTGATCACCCTCACCGAGTACTGGCCGACCGCCGAGCGCAACGCCCGCCTGGTGCTGCCCGAGGGCCTGTACCTGGCCAACCGCCTGCTCTGGTGCGGCTTCGGCCTGGTTGTGCTGCTGCTCGGCTACTGGCGCCTGCACCTGACCGGCCCGCTGGAAAACCGCCGCGGCGAAACGCGCACGCAGGGCGGCGCCGATGCCGCGCCCGGCCCAGCCCAGGCGGGCGCCGGCCTGCGCGAGCAGCCCGACTTCGCGCGCCGCAGCCTGGGCCTGCTGCTGCTGCGGCAAACCTGGCTGCAGCTGCGCCAGTCGGTGGCGACGCTGCCCTTCGTGCTGGTCACGCTGGCCGGCCTGGCGATGCTGGTGCTGGGCAGCTTCGACCCCGGCATGCTGCACGGCGCGCGCACCTATCCCGTCACCTGGCAGATGCTGGAACTGATCCGCGACGGCTATGCGCTGTTCATCCTGATCGTCACCACCTTCTACGCGGCGCAGCTGGTCTGGCGCGAGCGCGACGCCGGCAGCGCCCAGTTGTTCGACGCCCTGCCCCTGCCCGGCTGGCTGGCGCCGCTGTCGAAGACCCTGGCCCTGGTCGGCATGCAGGCCCTGCTGCTGCTGCTGGCGATGCTGTGCACCATGCTGTGCCAGGTCTTGCGCGGCTACTTCGCGCTCGAGACCGGCCTTTACCTGCGCACCCTGTTCACCATCCTGCTGCCGCAGTGCGCGGTGCTGGCGGTGCTGTCGCTGACGGTGATGGCGCTGTGCGGCCGCAAGTACCTGGGCTATGCGGTGCTGGTGGCGATCCACGTCATCGGCATGGTGTGCCAGGGCCTGGGGCTGGACCACGTGCTGCTGTCGGGCGCCTTCCCGGCGCTGGACTGGTCGGGCATGAACGGCTACGGCCACCGCCTGGGGCGCGAGCGCCTGCTGGAACTGTACTGGGGCGGCCTGGCGCTGGCGCTGCTGGTGGTGGCCGTGGTGCTGTGGCCGCGCGGCGTGAACGCCGAACTGGCCAGCCGCCTGCGCCTGGCGCGCCAGAACCTGAGCCGCGGCGTGCTGGCGGCCTTTGGCGTCGGCGTGCTGCTGTTCGGCGCCAGCGGTGCGCTGCTGTGGTACGAACTCGACGTGGCCGGCAACTACCAGGCCACGCGCACCCAGGACGCGCGCCGCGCCGAATACGAAACCCGCTACCGGCGCTACGCCGCCCTGCCGCAGCCGCGCCTGACCGGCGTGACGCTGCGCGCCGACCTGCATCCGCGCAGCCGCACCCTGGCCGTCGGCGGCGTCTACCAGCTGGAAAACGCCGGCGCCGCGCCGATCGCCGAACTGGTGATTTACCAGCGCCCCGGCGCCGACCTGGCGGCGCGCCTGTCGCAGCCGGCGCGCCTGCTCGACGCCGACCGCGCGCGCGGCTTCTACCGCTACCGCCTGGCCACGCCGCTGGCCCCGGGCGCGCGCCTGGCCTATGAATTCGAGCTCAGTGCAGCGCCGGGCGGCCTGCTCGGCATCGGCACCGATACGCCGGTGGCGGCGAACGCCAGCTGGTTCACGAACGAGGACTTGCCGCGCATCGGCTACCAGGGCGACGCCGAACTGGCCGACGGACGCGACCGCCGCCGCCACGGGTTGGGGCCGCGCAGCCGGTCCGCCGCCGGCGCAGCCGCCACTGGGCGCATCCGCTTCGAGGCGCTGGTGACGACAAGCGTCGACCAGATCGCGGTGGCGCCGGGCGCGCTGGAACGCGAGTGGATCGCGGGCGAGCGCCGCCACTTCCGCTACCGCGCCGAGCTGCCCATCCTCGCGCAGTATGCAATCGCCTCGGCGCGCTACGCGGTACGCCACGAACGCTGGCAGGACGTGGCCATCGACGCCTTCTACCAGCCCGGCCAGGAAGCGAACGTCGAGCGCCTGGTGCTGGGCGCCCGCGCGGCCCTCGACTACGGCACGCGCGCCTTCGGCTCCTCCCTCCTGCACGACCTGCGCCTGGTGGAAACGCCGCGCGGCTCAGGCCCGGCCCGGGCCTTCCCCGGCATGCTGGCCCTGCCCGAGACCGGCGCCTTCATCGCGCGCGCCGACAGCGGCGAGCGCGGCGAGATCGATTACCCGTATTACATGGGCGCCTACCTGACCGCGCGCCAGTGGTGGGGCCAGCAGCTGGCGCCGGCGGGAGGCCCTGGCGCCGCCGTGCTGGCCGACGGCCTGGCCGAATACACGGCCCTGGTGACGCTGCGCCGCAGCCTGGGTTCGACCGCGATGCGGCGCTACCTGCGCCAGGACCTGCACGCCTATTTGCTGGGCCGCGCCACCGCCACCGGGCGCGAAGTGCCGCTGGCCCAGGCCGGCGCCGAAGCATGGCTGGCCCAGCGCAAGGGCGGCCTGGCGCTCTACCTGCTGCAAGACCAGCTGGGCGAAGAACGGGTGAACGCGGTGCTGCGCGGCCTGCTGGCGCGCCAGGCCGCGGGCGGGCCGGCCCCGGCCTTTGCCGACCTGGCCGCCGCCCTGCGCGCCGTGGCGCCGCCTGAGAAGGCGTACCTGGTGCACGACCTGTTCGACGCCATCGTCCTGTACGAAAACCGTGCCGACAGCGCCAGCGCGCGGCGCCGCCCGGACGGCAAGTACGAGGTGACGCTGAAGGCCACCGCGGGCAAGCTGCGCACCGGCGGCGCGGGCGAGCAGCAGCTGCCGCTGGCCGACCAGATCGAGTTCGGCGTGGACGACCGCGAAGGCCGTCCGCTGGTACGCGAACGCAGGCTGGTGCGCGAGCGCGCACAAGTGCTATCCTTTGTCGTAAATGCGCAGCCGGGACGGGCCGGCATCGATCCGGACCACAAGCTCATCGACAGGAAACCGACAGACAATATGGTTCCTGTCGACAACGAATGAATATCGATATATCATTTAAGACACTATTCCCAGTGAGGTTATGATGTCGCCCTTGGTCGCCGAAATCAGCGAAAAAATTCAAATGCTCAGCGCAGAAGAAAAACACGAGTTATTGCGCGTGCTGTTGAAGGTCGTCGACGGCGCCGACGAGGATGCCGACGAGGCCTGGCGCAATGAAGTGGTAAGGCGCGTGAAGGCGATCCGCAATGGCGAAGCGGCGATCAAGGCGCTGCAGGATTGGCAGGAATAAGCCGCCGGGGTAGGGCCAGATAATAAAAAACCGCGATGTGAAGATCGCGGTTTTTTTTCGTTTCGATATCATTCGATACGGCAGAGATAACGCCGGCTGGCCGTACGGTGGGCACCCCGTGCCCACGCGGAATGATGATCATCGGCGGCGTGTCAATGCATCGAAACCAATGCATGCCGACGGCGCATCCAGAAGCATATCGTTAGCCTTCTGTCCGGTGCATACGCCGCGGAGCGAATCATTTCAGCAGCAGACTCCGGACAAGCACATAACCGCGTGGGCACGGGGTGCCCACCGTACGGATTACTTTTTCGCCGCAGTCACGCGTTTGGCGGCAGGCTTCTTCGCTGCGACCGTCTTGGCTGCCGTTTTCGCCGCCTTGGCCGCCGGCTTCTTGGTCACCTTGGCCTCGACCGCCGCGCCATCCACCTCCGGCGCCGCATCGCTCGCCGCCGCCTTGCCCTTGGCTGCCGGCTTGGCCTTGCGCTCCTCGAACTCGAAGCTGATCTTGCCGTCCTTGCCGCGTGTCAGGAAAGCCTTGAACGGACGGCGGGTACGCTGCGAAACAAAACCCGGCAGCAAATCGGTCTTGCCGTCGTTCAACAGCTTGGCCATCTGCTCGGGCAGGATTTCCTGCTGCAGGATGATGCGGCCGCTGCGGAAGTCGCAAGTCTTCGGCTTGGCAACCTGGTTCTGGCACACATAGGCCAGACCCATCTCGAACACGCCGGCGGCGCACTTCGGGCAAGGCCCGAGCGGGGTCTGGCCGGTGAAGTCGACACCCTCGCCTTCCTCGCCGTCGGCAGAATCCTGGCCGAAATCGAATTCCAGCTTGAAGTTGTTGATGTCCTCGTCACGCACGATGCGCAGGATGGCCGCGAACGGACGGCCCATCTTCGAGCGGAAGCCTTGCAGCGGACCGATGGTGCGATTCAGCAGCAATTCCTCGACTTCGTTGATCTCGAACTGGCGGCTGCCCGGCGTCTTGCTCATCGAGAAGTCGCACTTGGTGCAGGCGAAGCGGCGGTAGTTCTCTTTCACGACGCCGGCGCAGTTCGGGCAAGGCGTGTTCAAGGTGGCGTACTCGCCGGGAATCGTGTCGTTGTCGTATTCCTTGGCGCGCTTGACGATGATTTGCGTCATCTGGGCGATTTCGCGCATGAATTCTTCACGCGAGATCTTGCCCTTTTCCATTTGCGACAGCTTGTATTCCCATTCGCCGGTCAGCTCCGGGGCCGTGAGTTCGTTCACGCCCAGGCCGCGCAGCAAGGTCATCAGCTGCGAAGCTTTCGCCGTCGGGATCAGCTCGCGTCCTTCGCGGATCAGGTATTTCTCGGTCAGCAAGCCCTCGATGATGGCCGCGCGCGTCGCCGGCGTGCCCAGGCCCTTGCCGGCCATGGCGTCGCGCAGCTCGTCCGAGTCGACCAGTTTACCGGCGCCTTCCATGGCCGACAGCAGGGTCGCTTCCGAATAGCGCGCAGGCGGTTTCGTGACCAGGCCGTTGGCGTTGATCTTGTCGGCCAGTACCTTCTCACCCTTGGCCACCGGCACCAGCGTGGCGCCGTCCTTGTCATCGCCGGTGGTGTCCTTGCCGTAGATGGCAAGCCAGCCCGGGTTCGTCATGACCTTGCCTTCGGTCTTGAACTGGTGGCCCGACACTTCGGTGAAGCGGGTCGTGACCAGGAACTCGGCCGGCGGGAAGAACACGGCCATGAAGCGGCGCGTGACCAGGTCGTACAGCTTCTGTTCCGGCTCGCTCAGGTTCTTGGGGGCGACGCCGGTCGGGATGATGGCGAAGTGGTCCGAGATCTTGGTGTTATCAAAAATGCGCTTGTTCGGCTTGACCCAGCCGTTCTTGCTGATCTGCTTGGCGAACTGGTGGTAATTGTTGTTCTCGGCCAGCGCTTCCATCGTCGACTTGACGGTGGCCACGTAATCTTCCGGCAGGTGGCGCGAATCGGTACGCGGGTAGGTCAGCACCTTGTGCTTCTCGTACAGCGCCTGGGCCAGGCCCAGGGTGTTCTTGGCCGAGAAGCCGAAGCGGCCGTTGGCCTCGCGCTGCAGCGAGGTCAAATCGAACAGGGCCGGCGCCATCGAGGTGGTCGGCTTCGATTCCTCGGTGACCACGCCCTGCTTGCCGCGGCAGGCGGCGGCGATCGAATCGGCGGCGGCCTTGCTCCACAGGCGCTCGGCGCGCTTTTCCGGATCGTTCTCGTCCTTCTTGAACTTCTGGTCGAGCCAGCGCCCTTCATAAATACCGGCGGCGCACACGAACTCGGCGCGCACTTCCCAGTAGTCGCGGGCGACGAACTTCTTGATCTTCTCTTCGCGCTCGACGACGATCGACAGGGTCGGCGTTTGCACGCGGCCCACGGTGGTCAGGTAGAACCCACCCTCCTTCGAGTTGAACGCGGTCATGGCGCGGGTGCCGTTGATGCCGATCAGCCAGTCGGCTTCCGAGCGGCAGCGCGCGGCATCGGCCAGCGGCAGCATTTCTTCGTCGCTGCGCAGTTGCTTGAAGCCTTCGCGGATCGCATTCGCCGTCATCGACTGCAGCCACAGGCGCTTGACCGGCTGCTTGGCCTTCGCGTTCTGGGCGATCAGGCGGAAGATCAGTTCTCCTTCGCGGCCCGCGTCACATGCGTTGATGAGGGTGGTGACGTCCTTGCGCTTGATGAGCTTGTTCAGCACCTTCAGGCGCGACTCGGTCTTCGCGATGGGGTTCAGCGCGAAGTAAGGCGGAATCATCGGCAGGTGGGTGAAGCTCCACTTGCCGCGCTTGACGTCGTATTCTTCCGGCACCGCGATTTCCAGCAGGTGGCCGACGGCCGACGACAGCACGTATTCGTCGTTTTCGAAATACTCATCGTGCTTGGTGAAGCCGCCCAGCGTCTTGGCGATGTCATTCGCGACGGAGGGCTTCTCGGCGATGATGAGGGTTTTGGTCATAAGGTTTCTCGTCGTACTGATAATAGAGGTGGGGCCTGCGCATCATACATGCTTGGTGGCATGATCGCAGTCCGCCTAGTGTCTTAGTGGTAACAGTCTGGAATAAGCGGCCAATGATAAGCGCGTTATCGCGCAGTTCGCAAGTAGACTCTGCACCTCTGTTGTGCAGGGCAACTCATTGCCGCGCCGAAACCGGGCACATCCGGCCCTGCGCGGCGTGGCATCCGCGCGCGGGCCGATCCCGGCATATCCGTGCACACCCCGCGAATTAAATCGCTTGCTATCTAATTTTGCACGATGTATATTGGACACATGACGAACAAGAACGCCAGCGCCAAGGATGCCCTCCTGCGGCTCGACAACCAGCTGTGCTTCGCCCTGTACTCGGCCAACCTGGCGATGAACAAGGTCTACCGCAAGCTGCTGGCCGAGCTTGGCCTGACTTACCCGCAATACCTGGTCATGCTGGTGCTGTGGGAAGGCGACGGCATCACGGTGTCGGCACTCGGCGAGCGCCTCTTCCTCGACTCGGCCACGCTCACGCCCCTGCTCAAGCGGCTGCAGGCGGCCGGGCTGGTGAGCCGGGCGCGCGGGGTCGAAGACGAGCGCCAGGTGCTGGTGTCGCTAACGGCCGAGGGCCGCGCACTGCGCAAGGAAGCGCGCAACGTGCCGGAGAGCGTGTTCTGCGCCAGCGGCTGCAAGCCCGAGCAGTTGCAGGCGATCCGGCGCGACCTCGAGCAATTGCGCGCCAGCTTGTCCGAGCAGTTCGACTAATACGGTGCACCTGGTGCACCAGCAAACATTCGTGCGACTAATTAAATAGCGCACGATTTAATCGACAGCGATACGGTTACGTGGTCCGGCCGCTGTCTTCCTTCACCACGCTTTGGAGAAAAACATGTCCGTCGAAAAAGTCCTGTACCTTGCCACCGCCACCGCCACCGGAGGCCGCGATGGCCGCGCTGTGTCGTCCGACCAGGCGCTCGACATCGCGCTGGCCACGCCGCGCGAACTCGGCGGCGCAGGCGGCGCCGGCACCAATCCCGAGCAGCTGTTTGCCGCCGGCTATGCGGCCTGCTTCATGGGCGCGATGAAATTCGTGGCCGCCAAGGACAAGCTGGCCCTGCCCGCCGACACCACGGTCACCGGCCACGTCGGCATCGGCCCTATCCCGACCGGCTTCGGCATCGAAGTGACACTCGATATCTCGGTTCCCGGCCTGCCGCGCGACACCGTGGAAGCGCTGGTGCAGAAGGCCCATATCGTCTGCCCGTACTCGAACGCGACCCGGGGCAACATCGACGTGACCCTGAACGTCCAGTAAGCGCAAAGCAAAACGGCCTGCTGGAAAGCAGGCCGTTCGAAATGCGGTATATCGTTTATTTTAGTGCAGCAGGCGCGGCGCTTGCTCGTCGTCGGAACCGAACCAGTCGTCGAACATCAGCGCGTCCGGCTCCTTGCCCTGGCTCCACATGAGCATCAGCACGATGATCTTCAGCTTGCTCAGCGTGACCGGCGATTCGTCGACCGCGAGCGCGCGTTCGATGATGATTTCGCGCTGCACCGGGCTGATCAAACGGGCGCTTTCGAGGAACTGGATGAAGCCGATCGCTTCGCTCCCGAGTTCGAGGTATTCCTCGTCCACGTAGTAGCGGGTGCCGGTGGACGCGACCACGTCGGCCAGCTCTTCGGCCGCCATTTCATTCAGACCCGTGAGCCAGTCGATGGCCTCGCAGATCTCGAAGTCGTCGAAGCCGACGGCGGAGAGCTTGCGTGCCAGGGCAGCCGGCTCGGGGCAGGCTTCGGGACGATAGTACGTCTCGTAGAGGTAGACTAGGATGTCGAACATAGTGACGCTACTGTAGCAGCTAAGCTCGCCGCGGCACAAGCTCGCTGCACGCCCGCGTACACCACACGCTCAATTCGTCGTTTTTCGGCCTTATCGGTTCGTATAGCCGTCTGACCAATTGTCGATATGGCGTGCCGATCGGCTATGCCAATCGCATCATCATGCGCGCATCGTCATTCGCTGATGCGCTGTACTTTTCCTCCCGGCAGGCGCTCGAGCAAACCCGCCATTTCGAGCGCCAGCAACTCCAGGCTGAGCGTGCCGACCGTGCTGCCCGAGCGCAGCAACAAGGTGTCGATATCGACAGGTTCGTGGCCGAGATGGGCAAGCAGTCCGAGACAGGCTGTCTCGGTCGGCACGGCCGCCGCGCACCCCGGTGTTCGTGGTGCAAGCCGCAATACCTCGCGCAGGTCGTCGATGCTGTCGACCAGGCGCGCACCCTCGCGTATCAGCGCATGGCAGCCCTTGGCCAGCGGCGCGTGGATGGAGCCCGGCATGGCAAACACGTCGCGGTTCTGGTTGACGGCAACATGCGCCGTAATCAGCGAGCCGGAACGCGCCGCCGCCTCGACCACCAGGACGCCGGCCGACAGGCCGCTGATGATCCGATTGCGCTTTGGAAAATTGCTGGAGGTGGGAGGCGTGCCCGGCGGGTATTCGCTGACGATGCAGCCGCCCTGCGCAATACGTTCCCATAGCAGGCGATTGCGCGCCGGATATACGATGTCGAGGCCGGTGCCGACTACTGCGATTGTCGAACCCGCACCATCGAGGGCGCCTTCGTGGGCGGCAGCGTCGATGCCGAGCGCCAGCCCGGACACGATGCAGACGCCGTCCTGCGCCAGGCTCCTGGCGTAGCTGCTGGCATTCGCCTTGCCCTGGAGCGTGGCGTTGCGGCTGCCGACGATGGCCAGCGCACGCCGCCCCAGGAGTTCGGCCCGCCCTTTTATATAGAGCAGCAGCGGTGGATCGGGAATGCTGGCCAGCACTGCGGGATAGCCGGGATCGCCCAGCGCCAGCACATCCTGGCCGGGCTGCGCAGCCCAAGCCAGGGCGGCGGCCAGCAGCTGCGGAACGGCTGGCGACGGCGGCGCACACACGGCGCGCGCCAGGGCTGGCGTGGCATGGGCCAGCAACGCCGCGTGGCCGGCCTGGAAGATGGCACGCGGCGAGCCGAAGGCCTCGAGCAGCTGCTTGGCATGGAAGGGCCCCACCCCGCTCGCCTCTTGTAGGCGCAGCCAGTCGGTGAGTTGTTCGATGCGGCTGGCGCTGGTGGGGTCCGTGTCCTGCACGGTGGATTTACTCCGGTGATGTCGCCACGTCGCCGACTTCCACTGGCGCCGTCACTTGCATGATCAGGCCGTAGGAAACGCGCCCGAACACTCGGAAGATGAACAGGCTGCCATACTGCTCATCGGGAAGCTTGATCGTCGACCGGCCGAAACCGAGGAAGCCCTTGCGGCCTTCCGGGTCCGGCACCGTCTTCCCGAAATGATAGAGCTGCAAGACGGAGCCGACATCGAGTCCGTCAATCGAACCACGGTTGACAGTCACGACCTGGCTCTGTCCGGCGTAGCTCACGCCCGCATAAATCGACATCACGCGCGCATCGACCTGGCGCTGCGGCGCATGCGGCACGTAGTTGCGCACGGCCGGCGGCGGCGCCGGGACCAGGCGGTCGCCCACGCCCATCTCGCTCACCGAACTCGATACCGTGAAGGTGTGCACGTCCACGCCCGGCGCGGCCGCCTTCACCAGCGACACGGTGCCGACATAGGTGGCTTCGTGGGCCAGCACGGCGCCGGTTTGCGGATCCTTCAGCGGGCCGCCGGGACGGAACACCTGGAAGCTGGTGACGCCGTTCAATTGACCACGCACGTACACGCGGTCGCCGGCGCCGAGATAGACGTGGTTTTCTTCCGAGGCCGCGATGCGCGGCGCGCCCGCCAGCTGGTCTTTCTCGATGATCAGCGGCTGAGTCAGGTAAGGCTCGATGACGCCGGCCGGAATCGACTGAATGGCATCGTTCTGCAGGCTTTCGCTGCGCACCTGCGGCGACAGGCGCAGCAGGGGCGGCTCGCCGCGGCCATCGCCTTCGCCCGGTTTGTTCAAGGACAGGCGACCGCGCACGCGGTCGAAGTAAACAATCTGGCCCGGATAGATCCAGTGCGGGTTGCGGATTTCCTCGCGGTTCATGCCCCACACCTGGGGCCAGCACCAGGGGTGCTGGAGGAAGGCGCCGGAAATATCCCAGAGGGTATCGCCCTTCACCACGCGGTGCTGGTCCGGGGCATTTGGCTTGAAGGCGCATTCGGCAGCCTGGACGGGGCCGGCGACGACACACGCAACGAGCGCCGCCGCTGCAGCGCGGGTCACGACTGTGCTAAAATTTTTCATTGAAGACGTCCGTAAAGTGCGGCATTGCCACGGAATGTGACACTGGAATTTGACACTGAAATATTGGCTGCGCCCTTCACTCGGCCGGCCACGGCGCAAGAAACAGCACATGTGAACGCTCCCTGACCGCAAGGCGGATCATGAAGAGTTGCCGAACTGAATCAAATTCTGCACATAAATCCTTGAACTAGCAAGATAAACCGCGTCCTGCAACAGGGGCGCCGTGTTGCATTCCTGCTCGTTACGGCTTGCCGCCTGCACCTGTTAATCCTCATTTAACTTTAATCGAAACCTGCTATGGCCCTCCTGAATATCCTGCGCTATCCCGACCCACGCCTGCATAAGATTGCCCAGCCGGTGAGCGAATTCGGCGAGCGCCTTGCCACCCTGGTGGCCGACATGGCCGACACCATGTACGACGCACCCGGCGTTGGCCTGGCCGCGACCCAGGTCGACGTGCACGAGCGCGTGATCACCATCGACGTGTCGGAGACCCACGACGCGCTGCTGGTCTTCGTCAATCCGGAAATCACCTGGGCCAGCGAAGAAAAGCAAGTCTACGATGAAGGCTGCCTGTCGGTGCCGGGCATCTACGACGGCGTGGAGCGCCCGGCCCGCGTGAAGGTGCGCGCCCAGGATGCGAAAGGCGACTTCTTCGAGATGGAATGCGAAGGCTTGCTGGCCGTCTGCATCCAGCACGAAATGGACCATTTGATGGGCAAGGTCTTCGTGGAATACCTGTCGCCGCTGAAGCGCAACCGCATCAAGGCCAAGCTGCAGAAGGAAGAGCGCGGCATGGAACGCGAAGCCGCCCTGCGCGCCGCTGGCCGCCGCTACTAAGGCGCCGCGCATGAAAGTCGTTTTCGCCGGCACCCCGGAGTTTGCCGCCGTCGCCCTGCGCGCCCTGATCGACGCCGGCTTCGCCATTCCCCTGGTGCTGACCCAGCCCGACCGCCCGGCCGGGCGCGGCATGCAGTTGCAAGCCTCCGCCGTCAAGCAGGTGGCGCTCGAGCACGGCATCGCCGTGGCGCAGCCGCTGTCGCTGCGCACCGATAGCAAGGACCCGCAGCGCGCGCTCGAGGCGCAAGCCGCCCACGCGCGCCTGCTGGCCCTGGACTACGACGTGATGGTGGTGGCCGCCTATGGCCTGATCCTGCCGCGCAGCACCCTCGACATCGCGCCTTGCATCAATATCCACGGCTCCCTATTGCCACGCTGGCGCGGCGCCGCGCCGATCCACCGCGCCATCGAAAGCGGCGACCTGGAAACCGGCGTGACCATCATGGGCATGGAAGAAGGACTCGACACGGGTCCGATGATGCTGATCGAACGCGTGGCGATCGAGGACGGCGACACCACCGGCAGCCTGCACGACAAACTGGCGACGCTGGGCGGCACGATGATCGTCGAGGCCTTGCGGCGGCTGGAACGCGGCGACTTGCCTGCCACGCCGCAGCCGGAGGAAGGCGTGACCTATGCGGCCAAGATCGCCAAGGAAGAGGCGAAGCTGGATTTCGCGCTGCCTGCGGTCGATGTGTGGCGCAAGGTAAGGGCCTTCAATCCCTTTCCTGCCGCACAAGGCGGGGTGAACGGGACGGTGGTGAAGATCTGGCAGGCGGAACTGGCCGAAGGGTCTGGGGCTGCGGGCAAGGTATTGTCGGCAAATGCGCAGGATGGCATCGTGGTGGCTTGCGGCGATGGTGCGCTCCGTTTGCTGGAGTTGCAAAAGCCTGGCGGCAAGCGCTTGCCGGCGGTGGAGTTCTTGAAGAGCTTTCCGCTTGAAGGGCAGATGTTCGCCTGATCCGCATCCCGAGGTCGTGATGACGACGTACGGTGGGCACCCCGTGCCCACGCGAACGCTCGCGTTATATTTGCGTATGAACGCGGCGACGATGCATGCATCCTCATCGCGCGTTCGCGGCATGCCCTGGACGCTGCCAACACCATGCATGCCGACGGGTTTTCATGGCGCTGTCATTGCGCCAGCTTCCGCGTGGGCACAGCGTGCCCACCGTACGGTCACCGCCAACAACGCTGTCAAAGGCTGAATCCAGCGCCTGGAATGAAAAACGCGCCCTCAGGCGCGTTCGATGACAATTAATTGTCTGCTTGCGCAGCGCGCTGCGCGTCCATATGTTCACGCAAGACCTGGTTGATGCGGGTCTGGTAGCCTGGACCGGCCGCCTTGAACCATTCCAGCATGTCGACGTCGAGGCGGATCGTCACGATCTGCTTGACGCCCACAGCCTGCTGCTTCGGTGCTGCTGCTACATGGTTCTGCACCATAGCCTGATCCCAATCGGGTTCGTACTCTTTGTTCATGCAATCATCCCGTCTCTTTTAAAACGTGCCACATTCCGTATGGCATTTATTTATTGTCGTCGCTGTATGTATCCGTAAAATTGCTAAATCGCCGGGTTTTGTAACGTCATGTAACAATCGGTCGCATAAACACATAACGATACAATCTGCCGCTGCCCAGCCTTGGCACGGGAAGCGCGCATCCCAATGACGTATAATTTCAGACCGCCCGAACCGTGCCCGCCTTTGCGCACGCCAATTGAAAGCCCGCCATGACTGCCCCGAAACACGCCCCCTCCCCGATCGAAGTCCAGCTGCGTGAGATCCTGGCGCGCCGCATCATGATCCTGGACGGCGCGATGGGCACCATCATCCAGCAATACAAGCTCGACGAAGCCGCCTACCGCGGCGGCCCGGATGGCCGCTTCGCCGACTTCGCCGCGCCGGAAGGCGCCGGCAACCGCGAACTCTTCGTCAAGGGTAACAACGAGCTGCTGACGCTGACCCAGCCGCAGGTGATCCAGGAAATCCACGAGCGCTACCTCGCGGCCGGCGCCGACCTGCTCGAAACGAATACCTTCGGCGCCACCAGCGTGGCCCAGGACGACTACCACATGGGCCACCTGGCCTATGAAATGAACGTCGAAGCGGCCAAGCTGGCGCGCGCCGCATGCGCCAAGTACAGCACGCCGGACAAGCCGCGCTTCGTTGCCGGCGCCCTCGGCCCGACCCCGAAGACGGCCTCGATCTCGCCCGACGTGAACGACCCGGCGGCGCGCAACATCACCTTCGATCAATTGGTCACGAGCTACCACGAGCAGGTGCGCGGCCTGGTCGACGGCGGCATCGACGTGCTGCTGGTCGAGACCATCTTCGATACCCTGAACTGCAAGGCGGCCCTGTTCGCCATCGACCAGTACTTCGACGAGCATCCGGGCATGCCGCGCATCCCGATCATGATCTCGGGCACCGTCACCGATGCCTCGGGCCGCATCCTGTCGGGCCAGACCGTGTCCGCCTTCTGGAACTCGGTGCGCCACGCGAAACCGCTGACCGTGGGCCTGAACTGCGCCCTCGGCGCGGCGCTGATGCGCCCGTATGCCCAGGAACTGTCGCAGATCGCCGACACTTTTGTCTGCATCTACCCGAACGCCGGCCTGCCCAACCCGATGAGCGACACCGGCTTCGACGAACTGCCGGCCGACACCTCGGCCCTGCTGCGCGAGTTCGCCGATGCCGGCTTCATCAACATTGCCGGCGGCTGCTGCGGCACCACGCCGGAACACATCGCAGCCATCGCCGACCTGCTGTCGACCGCCACGCCGCGCGCAATACCGGAGGTGCCGGTGGCGATGCGCCTGTCCGGCCTGGAGCCGTTCACGGTCGACGAGACCTCGCTGTTCGTGAACGTCGGCGAGCGCACCAACGTGACGGGCTCGAAGGCTTTTGCGCGCATGATCCTGAACGAGCAGTTCGACGAGGCGCTGTCGGTGGCGCGCCAGCAGGTCGAGAACGGCGCCCAGGTCATCGACATCAACATGGACGAGGCGATGCTCGACTCGCAGGCGGCCATGACGCGCTTCCTGAATTTGATCGCCTCGGAACCGGACATTTCGCGCGTGCCGATCATGATCGACTCCTCGAAGTGGTCGGTCATCGAGGCCGGCCTGAAATGCGTGCAAGGCAAGGCCATCGTCAACTCGATTTCGCTGAAAGAGGGCGAAGAAGAATTCCTGCGCCAGGCAAAGCTGTGCCGCCGCTACGGCGCCGCCGTGATCGTGATGGCCTTCGACGAACTGGGCCAGGCCGATACCTTTGCGCGCAAGAAGGAAATCTGCAAGCGCGCCTACGACACCCTGGTGCAAAAGGTCGGCTTCCCGCCGGAAGACATCATCTTCGACCCGAACATCTTCGCGATCGCCACCGGCATCGAGGAGCACAATAATTACGCGAACGACTTCATCGACGCCACGCGCTGGATCCGCGAGCACCTGCCGCACGCGAAAGTCTCAGGCGGCGTCTCGAACGTGTCGTTCTCGTTCCGCGGCAACGACCCGGCGCGCGAAGCCATCCACACCGTGTTCCTGTACCACGCCATCAAGGCCGGCATGACCATGGGCATCGTGAACGCCGGCATGGTCGGCGTCTACGACGACTTGCCGGCCGAGCTGCGCGAGCGCGTGGAAGACGTGGTGCTGAACCGCCGCGACGACGCCACCGAGCGCATGATCGAGATCGCCGGCAGCCTGAAAGCCGGCGGCGGCAAGCAGGAGCAAAACCTGGAATGGCGCAACGCGCCCGTGGAAAAACGCCTGGCGCACGCGCTGGTGCACGGCATCACCCAGTGGATCGTCGAGGACACCGAGGAAGCGCGCCAGGCCGTACTGGCGGCGAATGGCCGCCCGATCCACGTGATCGAAGGCCCGCTGATGGCCGGCATGGACATCGTCGGCGATTTGTTTGGGCAAGGGAAAATGTTCCTGCCCCAGGTGGTGAAATCGGCGCGCGTCATGAAGCAGGCCGTGGCCCACCTGGTGCCCTACATCGAAGAAGAAAAGGCGGCAGAGGAAGCGCGTACCGGCATCGTGGCGAAACCGAAAGGCAAGATCGTGATCGCCACCGTGAAGGGCGACGTCCACGACATCGGCAAGAACATTGTCTCGGTGGTCTTGCAGTGCAATAACTTCGAGATCGTGAACATGGGCGTGATGGTGCCCTGCTCCGACATCCTGGCGAAAGCCAAGGAAGAGAACGCCGACATCGTCGGCCTGTCCGGCCTGATCACGCCGTCGCTGGAAGAAATGGCCCACGTGGCAAAAGAGATGCAGCGCGATCCGTGGTTCCGCGAGCGCCAGATTCCGCTCTTGATCGGCGGCGCCACCACCAGCCGCGCCCACACCGCCGTCAAGATCGCGCCGCACTACGACGGTCCGGTGGTGTACGTGCCGGACGCCTCGCGTTCGGTGTCGGTCGGCCAGTCGCTGCTGACCGAAGACACGCGCGCCCAGTACATGGCCGAGATCAAGGCCGACTACGAGCGCATCCGCGTCCAGCATGCCAGCAAGAAGGCGCTGCCGACGGTCACGCTGGCGCAGGCACGCGCGAACAAGGCAAAGCTGTCGTTCTCGCCGCTGAAGCCGAAATTTATCGGACGCCGCTTGTTCAAGAATGTCGACCTCGGCACCCTGGCGCGCTACATCGACTGGGGTCCCTTCTTCCAGACCTGGGACCTGGCCGGCCCTTATCCGGCCATCCTCACCGACGAAGTGGTCGGCGAAGCGGCAACCAGGGTCTTCGCCGAAGGCCAGGCCATGCTCAAGAAAATCATCGAAGGCCGCTGGCTGACGGCGAACGGGGCGATCGCCCTGCTGCCGGCCAACAGCGTGCGCGACGACGACATCGAGATCTACACCGACGAATCGCGTTCGCAGGTGGCCTTTACCTGGCACGGCCTGCGCCAGCAAGGCGTGAAGCCCGTGGTCGACGGCGTGCAGCGCCCGAACCAGTGCCTGGCCGACTTCATCGCACCGAAGGCATCCGGCATTGCCGACTATATCGGCATGTTCGCGGTGACGGCCGGCCTGGGCATCGAGAAGCACGAGCAGCGCTTCGAGGATGCCCACGACGATTATTCCTCGATCATGCTGAAGGCCCTGGCCGACCGCCTGGCCGAAGCCTTTGCCGAATGGCTGCACGAGCGCGTGCGCACCGACCTCTGGGGCTATGCAACGGGCGAAGACCTGGACAACGCAGAGCTGATCGGCGAAGAGTACGTCGGCATCCGTCCGGCGCCGGGCTACCCGGCTTGCCCGGAGCACACGGTGAAGAAGGAAGTATTCGAGACCCTGCAGGCCGAGGAGATCGGCATGCAGCTGACCGAGTCCTACGCCATGTATCCGGGCGCGGCGGTGTCGGGCTTCTACTTCGCGCACCCGGAGTCGAAGTATTTTGTGGTCGGCAAGATCAACGACGACCAGGTCGAGGACATGGCGGCGCGGCGCGGCATGGACAAGACCGAGGTCGAACGGCACCTGGCGCCGAATTTGTCGTAAGCCCGACGGCAGGACGCAGGCGGACCGGGTCGCGAGAGGCCCGGCGATCGACAGGCAATCGATATCGTCCCCACAACCGGGGGGATGGCGGGTGTCCCACCAGCCCCTTATACAAAGCTGTCTCGTTTGACCTCTACAAGCTGTCGCGTCCTGTCTTTTCTTGTCTCGCTTTTTTTCGAGACAAAACGAGACAAGATGCGACGCGATGCACAGACCAAACGAGACACGATTGCAAGAAGGGTCCTGAGAGGCCCTCCCCTCCCTCCCCAGCAAACACATTTACTCAAAACAATTGCTCCGCCGACGCCGGGCTCGATTCGCTGCTTAGCTCGAAACAATTGCCCCGCCCGCAGCCGCTGACCATCCTCTCCTTGCCAAACCGCTTTTCGCTCATCGCACCCCGGCAGCACAGTGCCAAATCCGGATTAACAGAACTTTCCGGCTTTTCGATTGCCTAACCTGAGGGACCTCGGTCCGTAACCGGAGAAAGCCATGGCAATGCATCTTTCCACCAGGCGCTGGCAAGATCAGGTAATCCTGCTGCTGGGCGTTTGGCTCTTCGTTTCACTCTGGGCGCTGGGCTACCCGAGCGAATCGCCGCCGGCGGTGAATGCCTTTATCGCAGGCGCCATCATCGTGGCGCTGGCCGCGTTCGATCTCTACAAGACCTATGTCTGGGCTGTGCTCATCAACATCATCGTCGGCGCCTGGGTCGCGGTATCGCCCTGGCTGGTAGATGTGATCTCCGACCGCCCGATGAGCATCAGCATGCTCGTCGTCGGGCTGGCCACGATCGTGCTGGGCCTATGGGAAATGCGGACCGATCCAGACCTGCACCAGCAGTGGGCCGGGACGTGACGTCAAGCGGAGGGGTGGGGACGGCCGTACGCTGCGCATTTTTCTACAACGCGTAGCGCACCACCGTCTCGCTCCACTCGAAGGCCGCCATTTCCAGCTCCACCAGCTCGTCCCCGCTGTCGGCCAGCTCGCCCAGCACCGGCAGCATCGCGTCGCCCTCTTCCATGCGCTCGAGCGATTCCGCCAGGCGCAGCAGTTCACCGAAGAAGCCGCTGCGCTTGACCAGCGCCGCCGCCACTTCGTCGCTCACCGGAATCTGCTCGACCAGGTCGGCTATCGGCACCGAGAATAGCGCATCCATCAGCGACATGATGCCGACCGTGAAAGCGACGTCGGCCACCTGGCGCTGGCCCGGACGCAGGCGCTGGGCCAGCAGTTCCATCAGGCGTGCGCGGGTGCTGGCCAGCATCAGCAAGGGCGTCTGGGTGTGGCCGCGCGTGCCGGGCTCGGCATACAGCATGATCTGCAGCCAGCGCTGCAGCTGGCGCCGTCCCAGCACCAGCAAGGCCTGGCTGAGCGAGTCGATGCGCTGGCGCAGGCCGGCGGCCGGCGTGTTCACGATGCGCAGCAGGTTCACCGACAGCGACACGTCGCGCTTGATGGCGCGCTCGATCTCGATGTTATCGGCGTCCGATGTCACCAGGTTCATCAGCTCCATCACCGCCACTTGCGAAGGCGACAGCTTGCGGCCCGCCAGCACTGACGGCTTGGCGAAGTAATAGCCCTGGAAGTAATCGAAGCCGAGGTCGAGGCAGGTGCGGTATTCGGCCTGGCTTTCGACCTTCTCGGCGATCAGGCGTTTACCGGTTCCGCGCAGGCGCGGCACGATGGCCAGCATGCTCACCACCGGCGTCGCGCGCAAATCGACCTTCACGAAGTCGAGCAGCGGCAACAGGCGTCCCAGGCGGCTGGCGTGGCTGGAGGCTTCGGCGGCAAAGCGGAAGCCGTGCCCGGCCAGCTCGGCCAGGCGCCACAGCACGGCGTCGGTGGCTTCCACCGAACCGACCAGTTCAAGCACGGTGCGCTCGCGCGGCAGGAAGGCGAAGATGTCGCTCATCAGGACATCGGTATCGACGTTCAGGAAGGCCAGCGCATCGCCCACGGCGCGCGGCAGGCCGAGCTGGGCCGCATGGGCCAGCACGCCGGCGCTGGCGGCCAGGCCGGAATCGATGTCGGCGCCGCCGTCCGCACGGTTGCGGAACAGCAGTTCGTAGCCGAACAAGGACTGGTTGCGGTCGAGCAGCGGCTGGCGCGCCAGGTAGAAATTGCGTAGCTGCAGAGGCTGGGCTGCCTGGTCAAGACTGGCGGTATCGGTCATCGCGGTCCCGGATGAGGTTCAAGCTGCCCACTCTACCCGATTCTCAGCAATTAGTGGATTTTTGGCATCGCTGCCAGGCAAAAAAAGATGCCGTAATGCTAAATTAAATGACCAACGGTGCGCCGTCGACGAAGACCTTCAGTTCGCCCGCCGCGAACTGGGTCCAGCTTTCGTTGTTGGTGAGCGGCTCGGTGACGATGATGGCGACCCGGTCGTTCGGCGTGGTGACCTGGGAAAAGTCGACCGATAAATCTTCGTCGGACAGGCAGGCGGCCGTGAAGGGATACTGGCGCACGATGTAGCACAGCTTGGTCGAGCAATGCGCGAACAGGGCCGTGCCGTCGGACAGCATCATGTTGAAGGTGCCGTAGGCGGCGATCTCGCGCACCAGTTCCTGCAGCGCGGCGTGCAGATCGGCGCGGCCAGGCAGGCTGTCGCCGAAGCGGCGCCGCAGTTCCTGCAGCAGGTAGCAGAAGGCGAGTTCGCTGTCGGTATTGCCCACCGGGCGGAAGGCGCCGTCGAGCTGAGGCGCGAATTCCTTCAAGTCGCCGTTGTGGGCGAATACCCAGTAGCGGCCCCAAAGCTCGCGCACGAAAGGATGGCAGTTTTCCAGCGCCACCTGGCCCTGCGTGGCCTTGCGGATATGGGCGATGACGTTGGTCGACTTGATCGGGTAACGCTTGATGAGCTCGGCAATCGGCGAGGCGATCGCGGCCTGGTGGTCGACGAAATGGCGTACGCCGGCGCCCTCGAAGAAGGCGATGCCCCAGCCGTCGTGGTGGGTGTCGGTGCGGCCGCCGCGGTGGGCGAAGCCGGTAAACGAGAACACAATGTCGGTCGGGACATTGCAGTTCATTGCAAGAAGTTGGCACATGGCGCGCAGCTTACCATGGCAGTGGGTGGGAAGCGGCGCCGGCCATGCGGACCGACGCTGGGCTTGTGAGGTGAGGCTTAGTGCAGGACGACCGGTTGGCTCATCAGGGTGTCGTAGGAGCCCAGGAAATCGTCGATTTCTTCCATGGTGGGTTCGCTCGCGATCAGGTTGTTAACGTCGCGCCGGAACGATTGCGCCAGTTTGCCGCCAATGAACGCTTCGCGACGGCCGGCTTTGTCGACGATTTCGTAACCACCGAAGCGCAAGGCTTCGAGGTCGCGATCGACGCCAAATTCGACCACGCTGTACTGTTCGCTGTTGTAGATCATGTTCATGATGACTCCTTCTCTCGATCAGAGTGTTGGACCAGCCACGCGGCGGCGGGCGACTGGCTTCGACTTCAGTGAAGAGGTGGGGCTGCGCGAACCGATTTCAAGTATGCCGGTCCGGCGTCAGTGATAACAATTGATCGTATGGTGAACTACTTAACCATGATCGCAACTGACCCAGGTGTTCGCCACTGGCCAGGCCGATGAACAAGCGGGTCGGACGCTGGCGCAGAAGACGATTCAATGTAACACGCATCACCAGATTTCCCGCGCAGCAAAGGCAACCGGGCGCGATGCGTGCGAGCAGCAGCGTGGAAGATGGTTCCAGCAAGAGGGTGCCGTCGGGCAGGCCCTCGAGGATAACGGCGCTGGCGCCCTCCCCTGGTGCGGCCGGATCGATGAAGCTGGCAATCGCCGCCTCGCGCGCACCGGCGCGGGGGCCGGTGACGATGGTGGTGGGGATGGCGGTGGGGATGCGATCAGCGGGAATGGCAGCGCCGGCGCGGGCGCCGGCAGTGTTCACCCGCCGCGCTTGCCGAGCTTGCCCGGCTCGACGCCGAGCTGCTTGAGCTTGCGGTACAGGTGGGTACGCTCGAGGCCGGTTTTCTCGGCCACGCGCGTCATGCTGCCGCCTTCGCGCCCCAGGTGGTGCTCGAAGTACATGCGCTCGAAGGCGTCGCGCGCCTCGCGCAGCGGCAGGTCGAAGGACAGGGTATAGCCCTGGGTTTCGCCATGGCCGACCACGCCCACGCGGGCGCCGTTCACCGGCGCCGGCATCGGCTGCGGTGCGTACATCGGGCTGCTTGCCACCGGCATGGCTTCGGCCACCGGCGGCGGCATCACCGGACGCGGCGCCGGCGCCGGGGCGCGCGCCACTTCCTGGGCGCGCGTCAGGCCCTGCTGCACCGCCTTCAGCAGCTTTTGCAGGGCGATCGGCTTTTCCAGGAAATTCAGGGCGCCGATGCGCGTGGCTTCCACCGCCGTATCGATCGTCGCATGGCCGGACATCATGATGACCGGCATGGTCAGCAAGCCGTCGCGCTGCCACTCCTTGAGCAGGGTGACGCCGTCGGTATCGGGCATCCAGATATCGAGCAGCACCAGGTCGGGTGCACCCGCCGCGCGCGCTTCGCGTGCCTGCTGCGCGTTTTCCGCCAGCGTGATTGCGTGGCCTTCGTCTCCCAGGATTTCCGAGAGCAGCTCGCGGATGCCCATTTCATCATCAACTACGAGTATGTTCGCCATCTTTGCCTTCCGTCTCCGCCCGTTTTAACGTTCGTGATTTTATGCCTGATTTACACTTCGGCCAAGTTCGCCTCTTGTGCTAACTTTAACAGCAAAATGAATACCGACGCGCCACTTCCGTCCGGACGGTTCTGGATATCGATGCGGCCGCCGTGTTCGTCGATGATCTTCTTCACCATCGGCAGGCCGAGACCGGTGCCGCGCGCCTTCGATGTGACGTACGGTTCAAAGGCGCGCGCCAGGATTTTCGGCGCGAAGCCGGGGCCGTTGTCCATGATCGCCAGGCGCACCGCGGTGCCGGCCGTGCCGTCGGCGCCGGTGTAGTGGATGATCTCGGTGGCGACGTCGATGCGCGGGGCCGGGGCCGCCGTGGATGCATTCTGTCCGCGGTCGACCAGCGCATCCTGGGCATTCTGCAGCAGGTTGTGGATCACCTGGCGCAACTGGGTGGCGTCGCCCATCACCTGCGGCAGGTCCGGCGCCAGCGCGGCATGGATGATGTCGGAGGCATCCTCGGCCAGGTAAAGATTCAGGATCTGCTCGATCAGGCCGTTCAAGTCGAGCGGCTCGAGCACCGCCGGCGGCGTGCGCGCGTAGTCGCGGAAGTCGTCGACCATGCGCTTCATGGCGTCGACCTGGTTCACGATGGTGGAGGTGGCGCGCGCCAGCAGGGCGGCGTCGCCGGCTTCCAGCTTGTCTTCCAGCTTCATCTGCAGGCGCTCGGCCGACAGCTGGATCGGGGTGAGCGGGTTCTTGATTTCGTGCGCCAGGCGGCGCGCCACTTCGCCCCAGGCCACCGAGCGCTGGGCCGAGATCACGTCGGAGATATCGTCGAACACCACGATGAAGCCGCTGCCCGCCCCCACCGGCAGGCGCGAGCCGCGCGCCAGCAGGGTGGTGTCGTGGTCTTCACCCGGACGCGGGATCTCGATCTGCTGCTGCCAGTGAGTACGCTGGCGCGCGCCGGCGGCCGACTGCGCGCTCTGCGCCGAAAAGGCGCGCGTCACGCAGTTGGCGAACACTTCCAGACCGCCGATCTTGTGCAGCGGGCCGGCCAGGTTGCAGTGCTCCATCTGCAGGATGCGGCAGGCGGCGTCGTTCGAGTTGACCACCGTGCCTTCGGCGTCGAGCACCAGCACGCCGGCCGACATGTTGGCCAGCACCGACTCCAGGTGGGCCTTGGCGCTTTGCAGGGCCGAGCGGTTGCGCTCGACGGCGCTTCGCGCCTCGAACAGCTGGCCGGTCATGGCATTGAAGGACTGCGTCAGCGTGCCCAGTTCGTCGCTGGTTTCGACGATCGGGCGCGGCGACAGATCGCCTTCGGCCACCGCCTGCGTGCCCTCGGCCAGGACCAGCAGCGGCTGGGCCAGGTTCCCGGCGATCAGCACCGCGCTGCCGATGGCGCCGAAGATCGCCAGCAGCAGGGTCAAGGTCAGGGTCCGGATGTACATCTGCTGCAAGCCTTCGCGCGCCACCGAGCGCTGGCGGTATTCGCTGAACGCGCTGCGCAGGACTTCGGCATTCGTGGCCAGGTTCACCGGCACCGCCTGCATCATCTGCAGGTAGCGCGGCGCCATGCCGGGCGGCTCGGGCACGGCCAGCACCACGCGCAGGCGCAGGCCGGTGGCGGCGTCGAGCGCGTTCGTCGTGTCGTTGCCGGCCTCGCGGAAGTCGAGTTCGATGCCGCCCTCGGGCCGCGCATAACCGCCCGGCATGGCGGCCTGGCGCAGCATCTGCGGGCTCGGCACATCGGGGGTAAGGTCGGCGCGCCGGTCTTCGCTGGCGCTGGCCACCAGCTTGCCGTCGGCGTCGAGCAGCATCGCGCTCTGCATGCCGTCGATGCCGTGGATCGCCTGCGACAGCGCCAGCTGGGCGCCGAAGTCGCTCTGCCCCGACAGCGTCGCCGACACGGTCTGGGCGCTGGCCACCAGGTCGGCCTGCGCTTCGTCGAGCGCGGCGCGGCCCAGGTTCAGGCCCGAGGACAGCGCCGCCTCGATCTTGACGTCGAACCAGGATTCGATCGAGTGCGAGACGAACTGCACCGACACCATGAAGATCACCAGGCCGGGCAGGATGCCGATGCAGGCGAACAGCAGCACCAGGCGCGCCATCAGGCGCGAGCCGAAGCGCTTGGCCTTGTAGCGCGAATACAGGCGGCCGAGGGCCACCACCACCAGGATCAGCAGCAGGAAGGCGATGGTGGCGTTCAGCCCCAGCAGCCAGGAGTAGTAGCGGTCGAAGAAGCCGGAGTTGTCGGAGGCCGAGGCGAGCAGGAACAGCAGGATCGACACCACCGCCCCGCCGACCACCAGCGCGTAGCGCAGGGCCTGGTTCACGCCTGCCTCCCTTTACTCCGCACGGTAATTGAACGTCTTCCTGTTCGAGGCAAGGCGCCAGTCGGCATTCGAAAAGGCGCTCACCTGCAAGGGTTTTTGCAGGTAGTCGCGGTCCATGAACATGCGCAGGCTGACTTCATAGGTCTCGCCATGCTTCAGGGCGCCCTTGGGGGCGATCGACCAGCGGCCCGGGCGGCGGATCTGGAACATCGCCTCGTCCAGGGTCTGGAAGGTTTGCTGGACGCTGCCCACCGCCGCCACGTAATACTGGCGCAGCAGGACGTCGTAGGAAATGCTGACCGTGCGCTTGGCGAACACGGCGCGCTCGTCGCGCCAGTACCAGCGCGGGCGCACGAGTTCGATTTCGGTGGTGAAGTAGAGCTTGACGCCGTGCTGCAGGGCGTCCTCGAGTTCGCGGCTGAGGTCGAACGAGTAGTTGGCGGCCAGGCGGTAGCCATCGTCGCCGGCCTCGATTTTCGCCATCGTGATGTCGATCCCGTCGGCCGCCTGCGCCGTTGCGCACGCGAAGACCAGCAGCAACTGGCAGGCGAGGAGGCGGAAAAATCGTAAAGTCACAGGTGGCCGGAACCTAAATTAATCGAGCGTGTTATCGAGCATTACTGCGGGAGCTTCCTACGCCCCCTTCTTGTGGAAGAGCGCATAGAACAGACCGTCATGATCGAGCCCGGCGCCACTCACGGGAAGCAGCTGGCCTGGCGCATCGAGGCGGGTGGCGTCGTTGTGGCGCGCCGCGAACGCGGCCGCCTGCGCCTCCGATTCCTGGGGCCAGAGCGAACATGTCACAAACAGCAATTTACCATCGGGCCGCAACATCTGCCAAAGATTGTCGAGTATCTCCGCGGAAAGTGTTGTAAGTTGGCGCGTGTCGGTCTTGCGGCGCAGCCAGCGGATGTCGGGGTGGCGCCGCACGATGCCCGAGGCGGTGCACGGCACGTCGGCCAGGATGCGGTCGTACTGACGGCCATCCCACCAGTCCCGGGCCTGCGCTTCGGCCGCCACCAGCGTGGCTTCCAGGCCCAGGCGGCCGAGGTTGTCGCCCACGCGCTTCAGGCGCTGCGGGTCGGCGTCGACCGCGGTCAGCTCGACGTCGGCCAGTTCGAGGATGTGGCCGCTCTTGCCGCCCGGCGCGGCGCAGGCATCGAGCACGCGCATGCCGCGCTCCAGGCCGAGCAGCGGCGCGGCCAGCTGGGCGCCGGCATCCTGCACCGACACCAGGCCGTCGTGGAAGCCGGGAATCTGGGCCACGTTCACGGCCTGCTTCAGGCGCAGGGCCTGCGGGCCGACCTGGTCGAAGGCCACGCCCTCTTCCCGCAGCCGCTGGCCATAGTCCTCGACAGAGGTCTTGCGCGTATTCACGCGCAGGGTCAGCGGCGGATGGGTGTTGCCGGCCGCGAGGATGGCTTCCCAGTCCTTTGGATAGGCGGCGCGGGTGGCGTCGATCCACCACTGCGGGTAGTTCCATTGCGCGAACGGATCGGCCAGCGCCTGCTTCACAAGTTGTTCGCGCTCGCGCAGGAAGCGGCGCAGCACGGCGTTCACCATTGCCTTGGCGTGGGCGAAGTCCGGGTGGCTGGCGGCGGCCGTGACGGCCTGGTCGACCACGGTAAACGCTTCATAAGGCGCCTCGCCCTCGGCCGGGTCGAGCAGGGCCAGGGCGCAGCACAGCAGGCCGGACAGCTGGGGCGCGTCCGGGGCCTTGGTCGTCATCAGGCCGAGCAGGGTTTCGCTGCGCCCCATCTGGCGCATGCTGCGGTAGGCCAGGTCCTGGATCGCGCCGCGCGCCTGGGGTGTGACGCCGAAGACCGTGAAGACGTGCGCCAGGGCCTGCGGCAGCGCGGTCCCGGCGCCGACCTGGGCGATGGCGTTCGACGCACCCAGCAGGGCCAGCGCCAGCGAATCGGCCGGCAGGTCCGGCACGTAGTCGGGCTGGAACTGCTGTTTCACTTCGTAGCTGGGTTTCGGCCTGTCCTGCGGCTGTTCGCGCGGCGGACGCGGCGGCGCGGCACGCTTGACCTCGGACGCCCTGCCCTGTCCTGCACCTGGCTTCGTGCCCTGCGCGGCCGGCTTGCCGGCGGGCTTGGCATACTGGGCCGCGGGATTGGCCGGCTTGCGCGGCGCCGGCTTGGCGGCGCTGCCGGACTTGGGTTTGATGGTGAGCGTGGGGCGCTTGTCGGTCATGGTGACGGGTCAATACGGAAAGGCGACATTGTAACGGCACAGCCTTTGGCTGCGCTTAAAGCTCGCTTGCAGCCAGGCCGCCGGGCGTATTCGGCGTTGCAGCAAACCAGTATAATGAACCTTGATTGCCGTGGCCGCGCGCCACCGCTCCATTCGAACTCACCGCACACCACACTATGCTCGCCCAACAAAAACAAGCGATCGTTGCCCTGTTCCAGGCAGCCCTGGCGCCGATCGTCGCCGGCACCGACCTCAACCCGAACGTCGTGCTGGAACGCCCGCGCGATCCTTCGCACGGCGACGTCGCCTGCAACATCGCCATGCAGCTGGCCAAGCCGCTCAAGACCAACCCGCGCGAACTGGCCACGCGCCTGGTCGCCGCCCTGCTGGCCGACCCGCAGGCCGCCGGCCTGGTCGAAGCGGCCGAAGTCGCCGGCCCCGGCTTCATCAACTTGCGCGTGGCCGCCGGCGCCAAGCAGGCCGTGGTGCGCAGCATCCTCAAGCAGGGCCAGGCGTTCGGCCGCGGCACGGCCGGTGAAGGCCACCACGCCATCATCGAATTCGTCTCGGCCAATCCGACCGGCCCGCTGCACGTCGGCCACGGCCGCCAGGCCGCGCTGGGCGACGCCCTGTCGGCGCTGTTCGAGGCGCAAGGCCACCAGGTGACGCGCGAGTTCTACTACAACGACGCCGGCGTCCAGATCGCCACCCTGGCCACCTCGGTCCAGGCGCGCGCGCGCGGCTTCAAGCCGGGTGACGCCGAATGGCCCGAGTCGGCCTACAACGGCGACTACATCCAGGACATCGCCGACGACTTCCTGGCGAAAAAGACCGTGTCGGCCAGCGACGGCGAGCCGGCCACCGCCAGCGGCGACGTCGATGACATCGAATCGATCCGCCGCTTCGCCGTGACCTACCTGCGCAACGAGCAGGACATCGACCTGCAGGCCTTTGGCGTCAAGTTCGACAATTACTACCTCGAGTCCTCGCTGTACGCCGACGGCAAAGTGGACGAAGCTGTCCAGGCCCTGGTCGATGCCGGCGTCACCTACGAACTCGACGGCGCCCTGTGGCTGAAGACCACCGACTATGGCGACGACAAGGACCGCGTGATGCGCAAGTCCGAAGGCGGCTTCACCTACTTCGTGCCCGATGTCGCTTACCACATGCAGAAGTTCCGCCGCGGCTTCGACCAGGCCATCAACATCCAGGGCAGCGACCACCACGGCACCATCGCCCGCGTGCGCGCCGGCCTGCAGGCCGTGAACATCGGCATCCCGCAGGGCTACCCCGACTATGTGCTGCACAAGATGGTCACCGTCATGAAGAACGGCGAAGAGGTCAAGATCTCGAAGCGCGCCGGCTCCTACGTGACCGTGCGCGATTTGATCGAATGGTCGGGCAACGGCGACATCACGCGCGGCCGCGACGCCGTGCGCTTCTTCCTCATCTCGCGCAAGGCCGATACCGAATTCGTGTTCGACGTCGACGTCGCCCTGAAAACCTCGGACGAGAACCCGGTGTATTACGTGCAGTACGCCCACGCGCGCATCTGCTCGGCCCTGTCCAACTGGGGCGGCGACGAAGCGTCGCTGGCGAACGCCGACCTGTCGCTGCTGACCACGCCGCACGAGGCGAGCCTGCTGTCGAAGCTGGCTGCCTATCCGGAAATGCTGCAGCGCGCCCAGGCCGAACTCGGCCCGCACCAGGTGGCCTTCTACCTGCGCGAACTGGCCGGCGAACTGCACAGCTACTACTTCGCCCACAAGTGGCTGCTCGACGACGACGACGCACTCAAGCTGGCGCGCCTGGCCCTGGCCACCGCCACCCGCCAGGTGCTGCGCAACGGCCTGGCCCTGATCGGCGTGTCCGCGCCGAACAAGATGGAACGCGCACCAGCCGACGACGCAGCCGCGCAAGCCGACCAACCAGCATAAGCACAGCGACCATGACCGCCATCCTTCGTTTCCCTTCCCGCCAGCGCGGCAGCACCCTGACCGGCATCATCATCGGCCTGATCATCGGCCTGGGTATCGCGGTGGCGGTTGCGCTGATGATCACCAAGGGCGCCTCGCCCTTCACCGACCGCTCGAACAAGATGGGCCGCCCGGCCGACCTCGACCCGAGCCAGGCCAACGATCCGAACAAGCCGCTGTACGGCAGCCGCGACGCCGCGCGCGAAGCCAACAAGCAGCTGACCGAGCGCGAGGCCGCGAAAGCGGCCGCACCGGCCCCGGCGCCTGCGCCCGCCACCGAAGCCGATCCGCTCGGCGAAGCCATCGCCGGCATGAGCGAGGCCGCCGAGCGCAAGCCGGCCGCTCCCGCTGCCGCCCCGGCGCCTGCCGCGGCGCCGGCCGCTGCGGCCGCGGCGCCGAACGCCGCCGCGGCGCCCGCCGGCGGCGACGACAAGTACGTGTACTTCCTGCAGGCCGGCGCCTTCCGCGAGATGTCGGATGCCGAGAACACCCGCGCCAAGCTGGCCCTGCTCGGCTTCGAAGCCGCCATCAGCGACCGCAACAGCGACAGCGGCGTGCTGCACCGCGTGCGCCTGGGGCCGTTCAACCAGGTCGAAGCCGTGAACAAGGCGCGCGCCAAGCTGCTCGACAGCGGCATCGACGTCGCCATCGTCCGCAACCAGAAATAACCCTTCCAGGAGAACCCGATGCACCTGCTTCGCCGCCTGCTGTGCAGCGCCCTCGTCCTCGGCCTTGCCGGCGCCAGCGCCACCGCCGCCCCGCCCGCCCCGAAAGAAGGCGTGCAGTACCAGGTCCTGCCGCAGAAGCAGGACACCCAGCCCGGCAAGGCGGTCGAAGTGACCGAGTTCTTCGCTTACTACTGCCCGCACTGCAATGCCTTCGAGCCGCTGCTGTCGGAATGGGTGAAAAAGCAGGGCAACAACATCGTCTTCAAGCGCGTGCACGTGCCGGCCGGTGCGCGCGTGGTGCCGCAGCAGCGCCTGTTCTACACGCTCGAGGCCATGGGCCTGCTCGGCCAGTACCACGAGAAGGCCTTCGCCGCGATCCACCAGCAGCGCCTGCGCTTCGCCGACGACGAGGAAGTCATCGAGTGGGCGGCCAAGGCCGGCATCGACCGCGCGCGCTTCGCCGACACCTACCGCTCGATGGGCGTGTCGGGCAAGCTGCGCCACGCCGCCGCGATGATGGAGGCCTACAAGGTCGACCACTGGCCCTTCGTCGCCATCGACGGCCGCTTCGTCACCTCGCCTTCGATGGCGAACGCGGGCGGCTCCGAGGCCCGCACCGAGACCGAGCAGCAGCAGGTGGCGCTGGAGGTGATGGACGCACTGGTCGCGAAAGCGCGCGCGGACAAGAAATGACCCTGGCGGTTCGGATGGACCGCGTCTTCATCACCGGCGCCTCGAGCGGCATCGGCGCCGCCCTGGCGCGCGAGTATGCCGCGCGCGGCGCCACGCTGGGCCTGGTGGCGCGGCGCGGCGACACCCTCGTCGAACTCATCGCTTCCCTGCCGAACCCGGAGCGCCACCGCAGCTATGCGCTCGACGTGCTCGACCACGCCGCGCTCGATGCGGCGGCCCAGGACTTCATCGCTGCCTGCGGCGGCGCCGACATCGTCATCGCCAGCGCCGGCATCTCGCACGGCACCCTGACCGAGCGGCCCGAAGACCTGCCGGTATTCGCCTCGGTGTTCGCCACCAACGTCAACGCCACCGTCGCCACCTTTGCTCCCTTTGTGTTCCAGATGAAGGTCCAGGCCACGCCCTGCCGCCTGGTGGCGATCGGCAGCGTGGCCGGCGTGCGCGGCATGCGCGGCGCCGGCGCCTACTGCGCCTCGAAGGCCGCGGTGCACGCCTACTGCGAATCGCTGCGCCTGGAACTGAAGCGCTCCGCCATCCGGGTGGTCACCATCGTGCCCGGCTATATCGATACTCCCATGACCCGCAACAACCCGTTTCCCATGCCTTTCCTGATGCCTGCCGATCGCTTTGCCGCCAGGGCCTTCGAGGCCATCGCGCGCGGCGACAGCTACCGCGTGCTGCCCTGGCAGATGGGCGTTGTCGCCAAGCTGCTGCGCGCCCTGCCGAACCCGCTGTTCGACCTGATGTTTTCGCGCGCGCCGCAGAAGCGCCGCAAGGAGGCCGCATGACGGTCCCGGTGCAGTCCGAGGACATCGCCACGCGTTCCCAGGCCGGGGTGGCCGTCGAAGTGGTCGAGGAAACCGGCTCCACGAATGCCGACCTGCTGGCGCGCGCCGCCGCGCTGGACGCCCCGGTGCTGCTGGTGGCGCGCAACCAGACCGCCGGCCGCGGTCGCGCCGGGCGCAGCTGGCTGTCGTCGAGCGCGGGCTCGCTGACCTTTTCGCTGGCCTGGCGCTTCGAGGGCGGGGTGCAGCGCCTGGGCGGGCTGCCGCTGGCCATCGGCGTGGCGCTGGCCGAAACGCTCGACACGCTCGGCGTGCAGGTCGGCCTGAAGTGGCCGAACGACGTGCTGCGCGACGGCGACAAGCTGGCCGGCATCCTGATCGAAACCCAGGCCGCGCCAGGCGGCGGGGTATGGGCCGTGATCGGCATCGGCCTGAACCTGCTGATGCCCGACGAAATGGAAGCGCAGATCGGCCGCAGCGTCGCCTCCCTGCCCTGGCTGGCGCGCATGGACCGCAACGCCTTGATGGCGGCCCTGCTCGACGGCCTGGCCGGCGCCCTGCGCGAATTCGACGCTGCCGGCTTCCAGGCCTTCGCGGCGCGCTGGAACCGGCGCCATGCCTGGCAGGGCGAGACCGTGGTCATCCTCGACGCCGGCCGGGTGCTGCACGAAGGCGCCGCCGCCGGGGTCGACGATGCGGGGCGCCTGCTGCTCGACACCTTTGATGGCCGCATCACGGTGCTGGCCGGCGACGTGTCGCTGCGCGTGAAGGGGTCCTGACATGTTGCTCCTGATCGACGCCGGCAATACGCGCGTGAAGTGGGCGCTGGCGCGGGACGATGCGCAGCCGGGCGACTGGATCGACAGCGGCGCGGTCCTGCACGAGGGGCTCGATGCACTGGCCGGCGCATGGCAGTCGCGGCACGTGACGCGCGCGATCGTCTCGAACGTCGCCGGTCCCGCACTGCGCGAACGGCTGGCGGCCCTGCTCGGCCCGATCACGGTCGACTGGTTCGCATCGAGCGCCGCGCGCGCCGGCCTGGCCAACGGCTACCGCGAACCGGCGCGCCTGGGTTGCGACCGCTTTGCCGCCGCCATCGGCGCGCGTGCGCTGGCGCCTGGCCAGGACCTGGTGGTGGCCACCTGCGGCACCGCCACCACGGTCGACGCGGTAACAAGCGATGGGCGTTTCCTGGGCGGGATGATCCTGCCCGGCCTGGCCCTGATGGCCGGTGCATTGGCGCGCAACACGGCCCAGTTGCCGCAAGCCGCACCGGGCGCGGCGCCCCCGCCCCTGTTCGCCGACAACACCAACGATGCGATCGTCTCGGGCTGCCTGTCGGCCCAGGCCGGCGCCATCGAGCGCGCGGTGGCCGGCCATGGCGGCGCGGCCTGCATGCTTTCGGGCGGGGCGGCGCCCTACATCGCTCCCGCACTCGGGGTGGCGCACAGGCTGGTCGAGAATATCGTGCTGGTCGGGCTGCACGCGGTGGCGCTGGCCGATGCCCAACATGGAGGGAGATAAAGCGTGGTGAAATTCGTATTCTGGGCCTTGCTGGCCGCGAACGCACTGCTGTTCGCGTATGGGCGCGGCTTGCTGGGCAACCCCGACGGCGAGACCCGCGAGCCGGCGCGCCTGAAGCAGCAGCTGGCTGCCGACAAGCTGGCGCTGCTCTCCGCCGACCAGGCGCAGGCGCTGGCCGACGCCGCCAAGGCTGAGAGCACCGAGGCCGAACCGGAAGCAAGCGCGCCCGCCGCCCCGGCACCCGAACCGGCCGCACCGGCGGCGCCCGCGTTTGCCTGCCTGGAAACCGAGGCCTATGCCCCGCCCGACGCGCGCCGCTTCGAGACCCGCCTGGCACGCCTGGAACTGGGCGCGCGCCAGGTCCGCCTGGCCGTGCCCTACCAGGAAGTGAGCAGCCACCTGGTGTATCTGCCGCCGAACGGCGGCAAGGAAGGCGCCGAACGCCGCGTGGCCGAGCTGCGCGAGCGCGGCATCAGCGATTATTTCATCATGCAGGGCGACTCGCCGCTGCGCTGGGCGGTGTCGCTGGGCGCCTTCAAGACCGAAGCCTCGGCGCGCACGCTGGCGGCCGAGCTGGCGAAAAAAGGCGTGGCAGGCGTACGCGTGCTGCCGCGCGGGCCGCAATCGAACCGCTTTGCCTACCGCTTCCGGGATATCGACGGACCGACGCGCACGCGCATCCTCGAGGCCGGGCGCGGGATGGAGGCGACGGTGTTACATATTTGCCGGTAGGGTGGGTTCTCGAACCCACCACCTCGCCTAGCGCTTCACGACAATCGGCTTGATCCCGAGACCCGGCGGCAAGCCGCGCGCCGCTTCCTGCGCCGCCGCGCGCGTCTCGAACGGCCCGCCATACAAACGGTTCACCGACCCGCTCGGCACCACCTCGATATCCCCCACCGCCAGCCCGGCATCGGCCAGCAGGCGCCCCATCTCCTGCGCCCGGTCGGCGCGGCTGTAGGATCCCAGCTGCAAATAGAACTGGCCCGAGGCCTTGGCCACGGCCGGCAGCGCCTGGGCCACGGCCGCGCTGTCGGACTGCATGCGGTCTTCCAGCATCAGCGCCGCGATCTCCGGCGGCGGCGCACTCACGGGCACCACGGCCTGGGCCGCCGAGGTGGCCGCGCGCCGTTCCGACGCCAGGCGCAGCTCGTCGCCCGGGAACAGGCGCTCGATCTCGACTTCGTGGCTGCCCTTGCCCAGCAGGCCGAGCTTTAGCGCGGCGGTGTAGGACACGTCGACCACGCGGCTGGCGTGGAAAGGGCCGCGGTCGTTGATGCGCACCACCACCGAACGGCCGCTGGCCATGTGGGTGATGCGCGCGAACGAAGGAATCGGCAGCGTCGGGTGCGCGGCCGTCATCTTGTACATGTCGTAAAGTTCGCCCGAGGAGGTCTTTTGCCCGTGGAACTTCACGCCATACCAGCTGGCCACGCCCTTCTGGACGAAAGGCTCCTGGTGCAGGATCGGGGTATAGCTCTGGCCGAACACGGAATACGGCCGGTTCGCCCACTTCGCGTACGGCTCGGCCGTGACCACGGCGTCGGGCGTGAATTCCAGGCCTTCGGGGATGTCGGTGCCCGGCCCGTCGTCCTTGTAGTAGCCGCCGCGGCCGGAATTGGCCGGCGGCAGCTTGGGCGACAGGGGTGCATGCTTGTCGGTGATCTTGTGCTTCCACGGCAGCGGACTGACGGTTTTCCGGTCCCCCGTCGTGCCGCAGCCGGTCATCAACGCTGCCAATGCGACGACCACCGGGAGCAATCTCGAAGCGGTCATGCGCGCTTCCTTTCCTAGGTCTGCACCAGCTTGCGGTGCCTTTGTATGCTCATCAATATACCAGCGCCGAGCCCCAGGGTAATGAACGCGGTTCCGCCATAGCTCATGAAAGGCAGCGGAACCCCGACCACGGGAAGGATCCCGCTCACCATGCCCATGTTCACAAAGGCATACGTAAAGAAGATCATCGTGATCGCGCCGGCCAGCAGCCGGGAGAACAAATTCGGGGCGTTGGCCGCAATCATCATGCCGCGGCCGATCAGCAGCAGGTAAATTACCAAAAGAAATAGGTTGCCGACAAGTCCAAATTCTTCGGAATAGACCGAGAACAGGAAATCGGTGGTCTGTTCCGGCACGAATTCCAGCTGGCCCTGGGTCCCCTGGTGGTAGCCCTTGCCCGTCATGCCGCCCGAGCCGATCGCGATCACCGACTGGATGATGTGGAAGCCCTTGCCGAGCGGGTCCGAGGTCGGGTTGATCAGGGTCATCACCCGCTCGCGCTGGTAATCGTGCAGCATCGACCAGGCCACCGGCAAGCTGGCGGCGCCGGCCACGGCCAGGCCGACCAGCATTTTCCAGGACAGGCCGGCCAGGAAGATCACATAGAAGCCCGAAGCGCCGACCAGCAGCGCCGTGCCCAGGTCGGGCTGGCGCGCGATCAGCGTGAACGGAATGACCAGCAGGACCGCCGCCACCGCGAAGGACTTCCAGTCGTCCAGCCGCGCCTTGTGCTGGAAGTACCAGGCGATCATCAGCGGCGTGGCGATCTTCATGATCTCCGAGGGCTGGATATCGACGCCCAGGTGCAGCCAGCGGCGCGAACCCTTCTTGATGATGCCGAACACCGCCACCGCAATCAGCAGCGTGATCCCGACCGTGTACACCGGCACCGCCAGCCGCATCAGCGTCTGCGGCGGCACCAGGGCGGCCATCCACATGACCACGAAGGCCAGCAGGAAGTTGCGCATCTGCGCCTCGACCCGGCCCGGGAATTCGTGGCCGGCCGAGGACATGGTGATCACGCTGGTGGTGAGCAGCATGAACAGCACCATCGCCAGCGGCCAGTCGAACACGGTGAAATACGGTTTCAGGCGGCGGCTCAGTGAGCGCCGCTCGGGATAATAGGCCATCGTTATTCCTTGGTGGTGGCGGCCGGCGCCGTGGCGATCACGCCAGGAGGCGTGGCTGCGGCGGCGGACGGTGCCGGGGCCGCTGCGGGCACAGCCACAGCTGCAGCAGCGCGCACCGGCGCCGGCTTGGCGCCGGCTGTCACGGTTGGCGCGGCCGGCGGCGTCGGGCGCTTGCCGAGCAGGTAATAGTCGAGCGCCTTGCGCGCGATCGGCGCCGCCGTGGCCGCGCCAAAGCCGGCGTTCTCGACCACGAGGGCGATGGCGATCTTCGGCTTGTCGGCCGGCGCGAACGCCGTGTACAGCGCGTTGTCGCGGTGCCGTTCGTCGATCGCGTGGGCGTTGTACTTCTGGCCCTTCAGGCCGATCACCTGCGCGGTGCCGGTCTTGCCGCCCGAGATGTAGCCGGCATTCGCAAAGGCGCGGCGGCCGGTGCCGTAGGCTTCCTGGGTCACGCCGACCATGGCGCGCTTGATGAAGTCGATGTTTTCCTGCTTCAGCGGGATGCGCCGGCTTTCCTTCGGCGTGGTCAGCGTGCGCTCGCGCGTGGCGCCGTCCTCGATCAGCTTCACCAGGTGCGGCTTCATCACCACGCCGTTGTTGGCCAGGTTGGCCACCGCGTGCGCCAGCTGGATCATGGTGTAGTTGTTGAAGCCCTGGCCGATCGAGATCGAAATGGTGTCGCCGCCCACCCACTTCTGGGCCGCGCGGTTGCGCTTGAAGCGGTTCGCCTTCCATTCCTTCGAGGGCAGCACGCCGGTCTTCTCGTGCTCGAGGTCGATGCCGGTCGGCGAGCCGAAGCCGAACGGTGCCAGGAAGCGCGAGATGTTATCGATGCCCATCTCGTTGCCGAGCTGGTAGTAATAGGTATCGCAGGACTCGGCGATCGAGCGGTACATGTCCACGTAGCCGTGGCCGCCCGGCTTGTCGTCGTTGAAGCGGTGCCCGCCGAGCATGAAGAAACCCGGGTCGCGGATGCCCTGCTCCGGGCGGCGGAAACCGAGTTCCAGCGCGGCCAGCGACATGAAGGGCTTGAAGGTCGAGCCGGGCGGATAGGTACCCGACAGCGGCCGGTTCATCAGCGGCCGGTCGAGCGAGGTGTTCAGCTCGTTCCAGCTCTGGGTGTCGATGCCGTCGACGAACAGGTTGGGGTCGAAGCCCGGGCGCGACACATAGGCCAGCACGTCGCCGGTCTCCGGCTCGATGGCGACGAATGCGCCGCGGCGGTTGCCGAATGCCTCCTCGACCACCTTCTGCAGCTCGATGTCGATCGACAGGATCAGGTTCGAGCCCGGTACCGGCGCGCGGCGCGACAGCGTGCGGATCGCGCGGCCGCCGGCCGAGCGCTCGACTTCCTCGTAGCCGGTGGTGCCGTGCAGGTAGCGCTCGTATTTCTTCTCCAGGCCTTCCTTGCCGATGTGGTCGGTGCCGTTGTAGTTGGCGGCGTCGTCGCTTTCTTCCAGCGCCGCCGCTTCCTTGGCGTTGATGCGGCCGATGTAGCCGACCACGTGCGAGGCGACTTCGCCCAGCGGATACTGGCGGAACAGGCGCGCCTGCACTTCGACGCCCGGGAAGCGGAAGCGCTGGGCGGTGAAGCGCGCCACCTCGTCGTCGGTGAGGCGGGTGCGCAGCGGCACGCTGGCGAAGCTGCGCGACTCTTCCATCAGGCGCTTGAAGCGCTTGCGGTCCTTGGGCTCGATGCTGACGATCTTGGCCAGCTCGTCGATCACCGATTCCAGGTTGGCCTGCAGCTTCGACGGCGTGATCTCGAGCGTGTAGGCCGAGTAGTTCTGGGCCAGCACCACGCCGTTGCGGTCGACGATCAGGCCGCGGTTCGGCACGATCGGCACCAGCGCGATGCGGTTGTCCTCGGCCTGCGCCATGTACTGGTCGTGGTGGATCACCTGCAGCCAGACCAGGCGCGCCGTGAGGATGCCGAAGCAGACGAACACCAGCACCGCCAGCGCGGTCATGCGCAGGCGGAACTGGTGGATCTCGCGGTCGCTGTCTTTAATCTCGGTCATTTACTGCGTCAGTCACTCAAACGAACTCAGATCGGACGGGTATGGTCCCGGTCGACGGCGCGGCGCTGCGGCGCCAGCAGCAGCCAGGAAATCACCGGCCACAGGGCCACGGCCACGGCGCTTTCGACGAAGTGCAGCCAGCCGGTGAAGCGCCCGGTGGCGAACACGTGCACCAGCGACTGGATCGCCTGGGCCAGCAGCAGCAGCGGGAACACGTGCAGCGCCTGGGTCAGCACCGGGAACCACAGCACGCGGCGGTGGATCATGATCGACGCGTAGGACAGCAGCGTGTAGGCCAGCGCGTTCTCGCCCAGCAGGGTGGCGTCGTGCACATCCATCAAGAGGCCCATGCAGAAGGCGACGCCGATGCCGACCTTGCGCGGCTGGTGGATGCCCCAGAAGACCAGCACCAGCGCCACGAAGTCGGGCGCGCCGATCCAGCGGCCCCAGGGCAGCAAGTTGAGCATGAAGGCGCAGGTCAGGCTGAACGCGATGAACAGCGGGCTGACCGGCAGCAGGATGTAGTGGGGACGGTTCGCGGGCATGGTCGTGCCCTCCTAGCGGGTGGCCGGCTGGGCCGGCGCGGTGACAGGGGCTGTGATCGGAGCAGTAGCGGGCGCAGTAGCAGGCGGACGCTGGCCGGCGGCGCCCGGCGTGGCGACGCCCGGCGTAGCGACGCCCGGCGTGGCGACGCCCGGCACTGCCGGCACGCCCGCGGTGCCGTTCGGATTCGCCGCCGGCGCCTGGGCCGGCAGCGGCGTGGCGGGCAGCGGCGGCAGCGGCACCGGGTCCATCTTCGGCAGGTTGCGGCGCGCCCCGGACTGGGCCGCCACGTGCGGCACATCGGCCGGACGCGGCTCGCGCGCCGCCTGCGACATCACGATCAGGAGCTGGCGGTTGCGGTCGATGCCGGCCAGCGGCTGGCAGACCACGCGGCCAAAGGCGCCGGCCGCCACGCTTTCCACCTGCACCACCCTGGCCACGGCCAGGCCGGCCGGATAGATGCCGTCCAGGCCCGAGGTGATCAACACGTCGCCGACCTGGATGTCGGCGTTCGGCGCCACGAAGCGCAGGTCGAGCACGCCCGAGTGGCCGCGGCCATAGGCCACGCTGCGCAGGCCCGAGCGCAGCACCTGCACCGGAATGGCCTGGTCCTTGTCGGTCAGGAGCGTGACTTCGGAGGTGAACGGGAAAACGCGGGTGATCTGGCCGACCACCCCGAGGTTGTCGATCACGGGCAGGCCGAGCTGCACGCCGTTACGCGTGCCGCGGTCGAGCACGATGCGGCGCGTCGACGGGTCGCGCGTGTCGTACAGGATCTCGCCCATCATGGACTGCACCGGCAGGTGCTCCCTGGCGTCGAGCAGGCGCCGCAGGTGGGCGTTCTCGGCCATCTGGAGCTGGGCCTGCTGCATCGCCTGGGCCTGGGTCACCTGCTGGTTCTTGAGCGCGACGACTTCCTTCTGCAGGCTGGCGATCGAGGAAAAATAATCGCCCATGCCGTACACGGCGTCGCGCGGCATCAGCGCGGCCATCTGCAGCGGATAGAGCACGGTGGCGGCCACCTGGCGCGCGGCGCCGAGCAGGTGCATGCGCGCATCGACCACCAGCAGCACGATCGACACCAGCGCGAACACCGTCACCTTTACCCGCGCGGAGGCGCCCTGTTTGAAAAGCGGCGGAGGACTGTATTCCATGACTTTCGATTAAGACCGGGCAGACCCGGATAGCCGCGTGGGCAGTGAACGGCTCACGCCGCTCCCTGCCCACGCTTTTTTCTCAACAACCGGCCGATTTGGCCACTGCAGGATGCGCTTGTCGGCTTATTCCCCGCTTCGCTCCGGCTTACTCGTACGAGAAGATCGAGCCCAGCTTGTCGTTGTGATCGAGCGCCATGCCCGAGCCGCGCACCACGCAGGTCAGCGGGTCTTCGGCCACCAGCACCGGCAGGCCGGTCTCTTCCATCAGCAGGCGATCGAGGTCGCGCAGCAGTGCGCCGCCGCCGGTCAGCATCATGCCCTTCTCGGCGATGTCGGCGCCCAGTTCCGGCGGGGTCTGTTCCAGCGCGTTCTTGACGGCCGAGACGATGTTGTTCAGCGGGTCGGTCAGCGCTTCCAGGATCTCGTTGGACGAAATCGTGAAGGCACGCGGGATGCCTTCGGACAGGTTGCGGCCCTTGACTTCCATTTCCTTGACTTCCGAACCCGGGAAGGCCGAACCGATGGCCTTCTTGATCGCTTCCGCGGTCTGTTCGCCGATCAGCATGCCGTAGTTGCGGCGGATGTAGTTGACGATGGCTTCGTCGAACTTGTCGCCGCCCACGCGCACCGAGCCCTTGTACACCATGCCGCCCAGCGAAATGATGCCGACTTCGGTCGTGCCGCCGCCGATGTCGACCACCATCGAGCCGGTGGCGTCAGAGACCGGCAGGCCGGCGCCGAGGGCGGCAGCCATCGGCTCTTCGATCAGGAACACCTGCGAGGCGCCGGCGCCGAGCGCCGATTCGCGGATCGCGCGGCGCTCGACCTGGGTCGAACCGCAAGGCACGCAGATGATGATGCGCGGCGACGGGCGGAAGAACTTCGAATCGTGCACCATGCGGATGAACTGCTTGAGCATTTCTTCGGTGACGGTGAAGTCGGCGATCACGCCGTCCTTCATCGGGCGGATCGCCTCGATGTTGCCCGGCACCTTGCCCAGCATCTGCTTGGCCTTCTGGCCGACCGCCTGGATCGTTTTCTTGCCGTTCGGGCCGCCTTGCTGGCGGATCGCCACGACCGACGGTTCATCCAGCACGATGCCCTGGCCGCGCACGTAGATCAGCGTATTGGCGGTACCCAGGTCGATGGCCAGGTCGTTCGAGAAGTAGCTGCGTAAAGAACCAAACATGTGTGTCCTGATGCGCGTTAGCCGCGCCTAACAATTAATCGGGAGTGTTCTTGCCGCGTCGGCCCTGCCTGCGCCCGGCGGTCTTCGTATAGCTGATTGGCCGCGCTCATTCGGCGCCGACCACGCATTAGCCCGCCATTCTACCTTATAATTTACCGATTAAACGCTGAAAACAGGTGGTTTTACCCCCTAGTTCCTGAAGCGAGATCGACGGTATTAGCAAGGTTTTATCGACCGTAGCACGCTGTTCAACAGCTGCGCCGCTAGTTCGTTATTCGCCCAACCACACTTTGAACGCGGCCCCGGCCGCGCCCTTTGCCATGTCCCTGACTCTTTCAGACGTAAAACGGATCGCCAACCTGGCCCAGCTCGATATGGATGATGCCCATGCCGAGACCGCGCTGTCCGAGCTGAACGGCATCTTCGCCCTGGCCGAACAGATGCAGGCGGTCGACACCACCGGCGTCGCACCGCTGGCGCACCCGCTGGCCGCCATCCTCGCGCTGCCGCTGCGCCTGCGCGAAGACGTGGTCACGGAAGACAACCGCCGCGACGCCTACCAGGCGCCGGCGCCGAAAGCCCAGGACGGTTTGTACCTGGTGCCGAAGGTGATCGAATAATCCTGCTGCTTCCACCAACAGAACACGCATATGCATAACAAGACTATCAAAGAGCTGTCGGCGCTGCTGCACGCGAAGCAGGTCTCGGCCACCGAACTGACCCGTCACTACCTGGCGCGCATCGACGCCAGCGGGCACGGCGCCTTCCTGCACGTCGACCAGGAACTGACGCTGGCCCAGGCCGCCGCCGCCGACGTACGCCTGGCCGAAGGCAGCGCCGGCCCCCTCACCGGCATCCCGATCGCCCACAAGGATATCTTCGTCACGCGCGGCTGGCGCACGACTGCCGGCTCGAAGATGCTGGCCAACTACGTCAGCCCCTTCGACGCCACCGTGGTCGAGCGCTTCAACCACGCCGGCATGGTCACGCTCGGCAAGGTGAACCTCGACGAATTCGCGATGGGCTCGTCGAACGAGAACTCGGCCTTCGCGCCGGTAAAAAATCCCTGGGACCTGAACGCGGTGCCGGGCGGCTCCTCGGGCGGCTCGGCCGCCGCGATCGCCGCGCGCCTGGCGCCGGCCGCCACCGCCACCGACACCGGCGGCTCGATCCGCCAGCCTGCGGCCTTCTGCGGCGTCACCGGCATCAAGCCGACCTACGGCCGCGTGTCGCGCTTCGGCATGATCGCGTTCGCCTCCTCGCTCGACCAGGGCGGCCCGATCGCCCAGACCGCCGAGGACTGCGCCCTGCTGCTGAACGAAATGGTCGGCCACGACGTGCGCGACTCGACCAGCCTCACGCCTGAACAGGGCAACCTGCACGAGGACTTCACGCGCGCGCTGAACCAGCCCCTGGCCGGTCTGCGCATCGGCGTGCCGTCGGAGTACTTCGGCGAAGGCTTGGCGGCCGATGTGGAAGCCGCCGTCCGCGCCGCGCTGGAACAGTTCGTCAAGCTGGGCGCTGTATTGGTCGATATTTCGCTCCCTAAAACGGCGCTGTCGATCCCGACCTACTACATCATCGCCCCGGCCGAGGCTTCCTCGAACCTGTCGCGCTTCGACGGCGTGCGCTACGGCCACCGCGCGGGCGCGTACAAGGATCTGCAGGACATGTACAAGAAAACGCGCGCCGAAGGTTTCGGCCGCGAAGTCCAGCGCCGCATCATGGTCGGCACCTACGTGCTCTGCCATGGCTACTACGACGCCTACTACGTGCAGGCGCAAAAGATCCGCCGCCTGATCGCCGACGA